>PJUI01000082.1_pt1 | contig 118491 bp, 92 predicted proteins | sample 1512201 | NCBI WGS metagenome assembly PJUI01 (sample SAMN08177670, study PRJNA422409) | Feces metagenome, whole genome shotgun sequencing project. | isolation source: Chicken feces (2) enriched on wood chips | host: Gallus gallus | place: USA: Madison | collected 2015-01-15
GTCAATTCTGTCACCTCATTATTATCGATTAAATCCTGAACCGCTTTCCGGGTTCCTTCATCATAACTTGGGGTTAACCAATCTTCGATTTTCTTTTGTATGTCTTTATCTAAATTTTCCATTATCTAAGTTGGCTAAAATGTAAAAATTATGCGTCACAACCGCCATAGGCGCGGTCTACGACTGTAATATACCATTTTTCTCCTTCTTTTGTGACATGAAACACAAATGGTTCTTCACTCTCATTGGAGGTCATGATGGCTCTGTAGCTTCTGGCTTCTAAATTTCTTAGCTGCTGTAGCTCGGTATTACTGATTTTGGCATCAAGAATTTCATTCATGAACTTTGCGGTTTGCGAAAGTTCATTCGGGCGGGATTTTTTATCGTAATAGAATCCGAGTTTATCCCATTTCATGGTACCGCAATCAAAAATAGGCAGTTTTCCTGACTTTAATGGTCCCTTGTACGTGAGCTTTTCATAAGAGTGATATTCAGGTATAGGTTTAGAAAAATTAAAACTATTTTGATGTACATAAGAGTCTAGTGCTCCGGGACGATAGATAATATAGATTCCTAATTTGGGATGTATATAGTTATTGATTGTTTTACTATCCTGATCCGAATAGGCCTTAGCAAGTTTTTCCAGAACCTCTTCTAGCGTTTCGCTGTCTTCTTTCTTTACCGTCTTTTCAATGGTGTCACGTTTGCTCACAGTGTCTGCGGGAATGGAATCCTGAAGAACCTTTACCGCCTTATCTTCTTTTTTGTTATTTCTGCAGGAGATAGTGCTTACTGTGAGACAAATAAGAATAAAGAAAAAGAGATTTCTCATGATGCTTTTGTTTTATATTACTTCTTTGAGGTCAAATTCTCAATGATTGATTTTAAAATAGAGCGTGTTGACGGAAGCCACCATTGTTCGAGGATGCGCTGGATTGTCTCTTCTCTATTTTCCCGCAATTTAAGGATTATTTCCTTTCGGAAGTTCAATTTCGACGTTTGCCAGGTTTTTTGATTAAACTGGGTGATCTGTTTTAGTTTTTTTGTTGCGCTGTTGAAAAGTACATTTGCGGGTACAATTTCATCGACAAGACTCTGTGTTTTCGCCTCTATCGGAGACAGCAGTTTTCCTTCAAGCAAATTCTGATAAGCATTTCTGTTACCGATCCAGAAGGCATAAAGCTGAAATATACTTTCGGGTACAATAAGCCCAACGGGAATTTCATTAAGACCAATCACAAAATTCCCTTCAGCCATAATTCGATAATCACAACAGAGCGCTAACACACAGCCCCCCGCGGGGCTATGGCCTGATATGGCTGCAATTAATGGTTTTGGGAAAGCTGCGAGCAAAGAGGTTGCCTCTAAGAATAAATTCCAGAATTCCCTCATTTGTTCTTCATCGTATTGGAACAAAGTGATGAGATCAAGTCCCGCACTGAAGAAATTTTCCTTACCGATCAAGATGGCTCCATGAATAGTCTCATTTTGCAGAGAAGATTCCAAGATACTGATGAGCTCTTTCAATAATTGAGTATCGATGGCGTTTGACTTTCCTCTATCGAGGAAGATACTTAAAATATGATCCTCTATTTGGGTGTTTATATGCTCCATAACATTGTATTTAAGTATAACGATTTGTTTACACTGCTATTGTGGTTTTACTTCTATTAAATATTCAAGATGGGCAATTCTACCATCCATGCTTATTCCTTCAACGATTAGTTTGTAGGTTCCGGGTTCGTCCGAGGTAAAGAATTCGAAATGTGTTTTCCCATCTTTTGGCGTGATCAGATTCGGCTCCCAGGCGATTGTTGTCCGTAAATCACGGCTAAGTTCCTTTTGAATTTTTGCGTCGTATTGAGGTTTGAAAAAGGTTCGGGACACATATAGCCCTTTTGGAGTGATCGTTAGAATTCCTGTAGGGGTATAGGATGAGGAGATGGCATCTCCCGATTTGCTGGTAATGACGATTACACCATTGCCACCATACATGCCATATATAGCTGTATTGCCTGCGCTGCGGAGAACTTCAATACTAGAAATATCCGCAACATTAATCATATTTATTTGTTCGGCTTCAATATACATTCCATCAAGGACAATTTGCATAGGACTGCCGCCGTTTAATCCGACGGACCTTGTACTATAAGGGACCCCATTCCGAAACATGACTCCCACTAACCTGCCAGCAAGGCACTGTTCTAAAGTTGTGCAGGTTGAGAGGTCCTCGGCAGAGATGACTTGATCTGCATTTCCGGGGCCATTGAGGTTTCTGGAGTTCTTATCAGCTTTATTTGCCCTTACCCGATTGACCTGTACTTCTTCCAATTGGATACTTTTTTGAATAATACCAGCCGCTTCCAGTTCTCCAAGGAATTGTTGGCTATTTTTCAGTTGTGTAAGCAGCGTGGTATTGATGTCGTTAAGCAACAAAGGTTGATCTTTACTCGTATTTGGAGGCGGGGTGAGCGGATTGTCGATAACAATGTCAACTCTTTTTTTCTCTTTAGGGCCATCACCTGTCACAATAAACTTAACACTGTCTGCAAATAAAAGTTCATCAAATGCAAATCGACCATTATTATCTGTTAGTGTATCGACACTCAGTAACATGTTGCTCGTCGGTATTAGCGTTACTTTGGCATTTGGAACTACGGTCTTTCGGGCCGTTTTCTTGATGGTCCCAGCTATGGTAAGTCCTTTTTCAGGACGGAACGCAGCGGTTGATGTACTTGTATAATTCTTCCAGTCCAATTTGCGCCAACCTTGGATGAGCATGAGGTTGTCCAGTTCTGTCAGTTTGATGTTTGTTAAATCCGCAAAGTAATAATTGGGACGTTCAATAAAGCCACGAAGATCAGATTTCAATAGGAGCTCCGAGACAATAGATGAATAATAGCGATCTGTCGTAGAATCAACCTTGCTGAAGTTTACTACTGATGCAGAGAGCGCAGCAAACCTCGTGGTGTCGCTATCTTCATATTTAACAGAAAGATCCGCAACCACTTTATCGCGTGTTGTGAAGCTGGATTTGTTGAGTTCTACGGAGACAGGAAGTAAAGTCGATGTCGTGTTGTAGTTAAACACCAATCTTTCCACAATAGGAATCATTTGTTCTGTTAAGATGGACAGCTGTAAAACTCCAGATGGCAGATTTTTTTTTGGAATATTGAATAAGATGTCCGTTCCATTTAATTTCTGCTTAGCAGCATGAAGTACAAGGCCATTGTATTGGGCTATTAGATAAATATCTTTGCCATTGACCAAGTCTGCAGTGGCGGAAAGTTGCGCTGCAATCTTATCATTTAGTACCGAATTTACTGTCAGAACATATCCCGAATTCTGTACAGGCGGTAAAGACGCACTCGTTGACGATCCATCTTCAAAAAGGGCTGTTGCAACGTATTTTTTTCCCGTTTGTAGGACGAGTGGTATACTTCCCATTCCCAGTGAATTTGTTTCAAAATCTGCAACAGTTGTTTGATTTTCCTCTACTACTTTTATTTTTGCTTTTTTCCCCAAGCCGTTAGGCGTTAGGGTTTTGAACCCCGTTTTGGATAATATGTTGTTTACCAGTTCCCCGCTTTCGGGAAAGATTTGGATGCTATTTTGATTATTTGGATCAGGGATAATAAAACTTTTTAGAATACGTCTTTTATCCAAAGAAAGAAATTGTAAAGACAGCGTCCCTCCTTTAAAGTCATCTTTTAATTCCAGCGCTATTGTTCCATTATCATTCGATTTTAATCGGCCGGATTTCTCTTTATTGTTGTTCGGTTGTAGGGTATAACTGATGCTGTTATTAATCAGCGGGGCCCCCTGAATGGTTTTAAGATTGATCTGGAACATGTTTTCTGTTCCGTTTTTGACCAGTTCACTTCTCGTTATGATATTATCAGATCGACCATTTGTAATGGGAATTACACGTTCATAGAAATTGGCTATAGAGTCATTCTGCATCCAGCGGGTAAATGATCTAACACGGTAGGATCCTTCTTCCAAGGTATCCGGCAGATTGAAGTCACCTATACTTAGACCGAGTGTAATGGGAATTTTGATACTTTTAATGACCTTATTGGTTGGAGAAATCAATTCTACATTAGCAATTTTACTGATGTTGCTTAAATAATTAAAAGGGGCGGTTGTACAGTAAAGTTTAAACCACATGGTTTCTCCAGCCGAATAATCATTTTTATCCAAATGGAGATAGATTTTTTCCTTGACGTGCTGTTCATGATAAGTATCCAGTATCTTCAACGCCTGATCGATCTGGGCCGACGCCAAAAAGGAGAATAGGAGGCAGTTTATTAACAGCAGTATTTTAGCGTACATATGACTAATGTTTTATGAAAATTAGAAAATATTTTTCCTTTAATCAATTTATAAATCAAAATATTAGTCTCATTTTAAACGATCTTTTACCTTAAAATTAGCATAAAAAAAATATCTTTGTGTTATGAATATCCTAATAATCGGTTCCGGAGGCCGTGAATCAGCCTTCGCCTATAAGTTGTCGAAAAGTCCACGTTTAGATCAATTGTTTATTGCTCCAGGAAATGCTGGAACGGGAGTATATGGTCAGAATGTCAATATTAAAGTGACTGATTTTGCTGCTATCGCCACATTCGTTTTGGAAAATAACGTGCAAATGGTCCTGGTAGGCCCAGAGGAACCTTTGGTAAAAGGTATTCATGATTACTTCTTAAATCGGGAAGATTTAAAGCATATCCCCGTAATAGGGCCACAACAAGAGGGCGCTCAATTGGAGGGCTCAAAAGATTTTTCAAAACAATTTATGGATCGCCATGGCGTACCTACCGCAGCATCGAGATCGTTTGATGTGAGCTCTCTGGAAGATGGATTGGCTTACCTTGAAACCCAAAAATTGCCGATCGTGCTTAAAGCCGATGGTTTAGCAGCAGGTAAAGGGGTCTTGATTTGCGAGACATTAGCGGATGCTAAGACTGAGCTAAAGGCGATGATCGCAGATTCCAAATTTGGAGAAGCGAGCCGGGTTGTAGTTGTTGAAGAATTTTTAAAAGGAATTGAATTATCTGTTTTTGTTTTGACAGATGGCAATTCATATAAAGTACTTCCTTCTGCCAAAGATTATAAACGCATCGGAGAAGGCGATACAGGGCTCAATACGGGTGGTATGGGATCGATATCTCCAGTGCCTTTTGCTGATGAGACATTTTTGAATAAAGTAGAAGATCGTATTATCAGACCAACGGTTGAAGGACTGAAAAAGGATGGCATCCCCTATAAAGGATTTATTTTTATAGGTTTGATGAATGTGGAAGGAGAGCCTTATGTCATCGAATATAATGTCCGTATGGGAGATCCGGAGACTGAATCTGTATTGCCACGAATTGAATCGGATTTATTGGATTTACTGGAGGGTGTGGCTCAGGGCAATTTGGAACAACGTTCGTATACGGTATCTTCTAAGACTGCTGTTACTGTCATGTTGGTTGCCGGAGGTTATCCTGGAGATTATGAATCTGGAAAAGAGATCGCCAATATTGAAAACGTGAAAGAATCCATCGTATTTCAGGCGGGTACGAAGGAGGTCGATGGTAAGATTGTGACTGCAGGAGGACGCGTGATTGCTGTGACGACATTGCAAGATACGTTGTTCGATGCCCTTCAACAGGCGACAGCAGATGCCGGAAGAATATATTTTGAAGGTAAATACTTTAGAAGAGATATCGGTTTCGACCTTATTTAAAAAATATTTAAAATTATTTTTGGAATACTGATTTTAAGATCTATATTTGCAACTCCAAAAACAGCAATGTTCTTGGAGTTTCATAAAAGGCCCGTTCGTCTAGGGGTTAGGACGCAAGATTTTCATTCTTGAAACAGGGGTTCGATTCCCCTACGGGCTACAAAAGGAAAAACCTGCAAATTAATATTTGCAGGTTTTTTTGTTTAAACTCAACTCACACAATTAGCCATTTTTTTCAGCAATTGGATGATCTGCCAAATCTCTAAGGATATAGGACAAATTATTTTTTCAGATTCCTACTTTTTTGTTAAACAAGGTCATTATCATGGATCATGTAAAAAATGTCTCCCTCACTGTTATTTTTCCGTGATACAAATAAGCATATTATTGAGAAAATTCTATAGTATCAGAATCTTTACAATCCCTAAATTTGAGTAATCAATTATAGAAAGAAAACCTTAGAGAAGCATTTAGAAAGTCAAGATAGAAATTATCCATTCATTTCCTCCGTAAAAAAAGAGTAGGCAAACCGTAGAAATTTAAAAGGATTAAGGTCGACAGCTATTGCGAGTTTAAAATAGAAAATAAGTAGAAAAGTAATTTTAAAAACCGGAAGACTTTGAAGCGATTATCAGAAAGTCTTTTTTTAGCTTAAAATAGCTAATACCATTTAGCTTTATATAAAAGTAACCAATTATGTGGAAATTAAAACAAAGCGTTCGCCTATTAATAGGGCGGGCCTCAATCCGTTCGTCCTAAAATTATCCTATAACTATCAGTGATGTTAATGAAATTTTAATGGATATATCTCAATATCAATGAATCTGGGATTCATTGGTAGCGATATAGTAATGTTTATAGAATAAATTCTAACCAATAATAATATCTTATGAAAACTAAACAAGCAGCAAGCTTTAGCTGGCTATTGTATCGATTAATCTGGGCTATTGTCGGGCTAAGTTTAAGCGTTGTAAGTTGTAAAGATGATAAGCCTGTCAGTGTCAATGAGGGGATCCCTTTTGACCCTTCCCAACCTGTGGTTGTATCTGACTTTGCTCCATCATCTGGCGGGGTAGGCCAGCGTCTGGTAATCTACGGTAAAAACTTTGGTAATGATCCGAAGAATGTAGCGGTCTTTATCGGTGGAAAACAGGCTGTCGTTGTCAACGCCTTGGGGGAATCACTGTATTGCCTTGTGCCTAAACAGGCATTTAAGGGGGATATTGAGGTCCGGGTCGGTAATCAGGACAAGCAAGTTGTCGGTAAAGCTGAGAAAATATTTGATTATCAAAGAAAGATGGTTGTGTCCACATTAGCAGGCTACAGAAATGCGCGTGGCGATGAGCCTTGGAGAGATGGTAAATTCAAGGATGCTGATGAAAATAAAATGGCGAGTGGATTCTGGGAGCCTTCTTTTATGAAGTTTGATCCTGCTAACCCAAAATATCTATGGATGACCTTTGATAACAATAATGGTTTATACCTTGTCAATTTTGAGGATAGTACGATCACAAAAAAACGTTCGGATTTTGACCGTCCACGTAGTGTTGATTTTACTTTGGATAAGAAGTACATGATTATTGCTGAGGATCGCGGTGGCGAGAATGACCGGGCAACTTATCGCTTATCGCGTGATAAAAATTGGCAGGATAGGGAAGTTCTAACAACCTATAAACAGTGTAATGGCGCCTCGATTCATCCGGTAAATGGAGAAATGTATTTCAATAGCTATGAAAAAGGACAGTTTTTTAGATTTGACCTCAATAAATACTTTAGTGAAGGTCTAGGCGTCAAAGATTATGAAACGTTATTTGTTGTGCATGATCCACAATGGGAGTACAAGATTTTCATTCATCCGACGGGGAATTATGCTTATATCGTTGTCATCAATCAAGGCTATATTCTCCGTGTAAATTACAATTGGGAAAAGAAGCGTTTTACACAGCCTTACCTCGTATGTGGTCAAATTAGAGCTTTCGGTTATCAAGATGGCGTCGGCTCTTCAGCGCGCTTAAATAATCCTTATCAAGGTGTATTTGTAAAGAATCAAGCCTATGTTGATGCGGGTAAGAATGACGCGTATGATTTCTATTTCACGGATCAGATGAATCATGCGATTCGGATTTTAACCCCTGAAGCAAGTGTTACAACGTTTGCAGGTAGAGGAAGTTCTAGTCTCAATAGTAATCCTTACGGTTATGTAAACGGGGATTTACGTTTAGAAGCCCGATTTGACCGCCCATCAGGTATTGCTTATAATGAAGCGGAAGGAGCGTTTTATATAGGAGATCAAGCCAATCGTCGTATTCGTAAGATCGCACTTGAGGAGATGGACCAAAGTAGCCAAAACCGATAAATAAAAAAATTATGAAAAGATTATTACTGCTATTTACACTGCTGTTCGCGGTGATTGGAATAACCGCAGCTCAAGAAAGCGTGGAGGTTATTGGCCTTGTCACCGATGTTCAGAAGACACCTATGATCGGTGTGAGCGTGTCGGTAAAAGATGCTCCCGGATGGGGAGTAGTAACCGATAATAACGGACGTTATAAAATCAAGGTCGATCGCTATAAAACACTTATTTTTTCTTCTGTTGGTTATCAGAAGAAAGAGGTATTGGTAAAAGATAACCTTACAATTAATGTCACCTTGCAGGAAGCGGAAACGAGTGTTTTAGATGAAGTTGTTGTCACAGGTACAGGTACGCAAAAGAGACTCACCTTAACAGGGGCTGTAAGTACAGTAGATGTGGAGACCATGAAATCAAATCCTACATCCAGTATTACAAATGCCTTAGCTGGAAATGTACCCGGCGTGATGGCGATGATGCAGTCTGGACAGCCAGGTAAGAACATTTCTGAGTTTTGGATACGGGGGATTTCAACTTTTGGAGGGGGAACATCGGCTTTGGTGTTAGTCGATAATATAGAACGGGATATCAATGATATCAACATCGAGGATATTGCTACCATTACTGTCCTTAAAGATGCAGCTGTAACGGCAATTTATGGTTCTAAAGGAGCTAATGGCGTTATTTTAATTACAACCAAACACGGTAAGGAAGGTAAAATTAACATCAATATAAAAGATGAGAATATTTACAATACACGTACCATTACACCTGAATTTGAGGACGGTGTCACCTATGCAAACTTGCTGAATGAAGCACGTGTTACCCGCAACAATGCTCCGGTTTATCAGCCCGAGGAACTCGAAATCTTACGATTGGGCTTAGACCCAGATCTTTATCCGAATGTGAACTGGAAAGACCTGTTGCTCAAAAAAGGAGCGATGACTTACCGTGCTAATTTAAATTTAAGTGGTGGTGGACCAACTGCGCGTTATTTTGTGTCAGGAAGCTATGTTGATGAGGGCGGGATGTATAAAACAGACGAAGCTTTACGCAAGGACTATAATACAAATGCAAATTTTAGACGTTGGAACTATCGTTTAAATACCGATGTCGATATAACAAAATCGACTTTGCTTAAGGTTGGTGTGGCTGGAGATCTCAGTAAAAGGAATAGCCCCGGATTAGGTGATGATTTCTTTTGGGGAGTACTATTTGGATATTCACCCATAAGAACCCCAATAATGTATTCTGATGGCCGGGTACCTGCAATTGGCGAAGGCAATATGACAAATCCATGGGTAGTGGCAACACAAACAGGTTTCAACGAGAACTGGACAAATAAAGTGCAGACGAATATTACCCTCGAACAGAATTTCGATTTTATTACAAAAGGTCTTCGTTTTCGTGGAATTGTCGGCTACGACACTTTTAACGAAAATAACATACAGCGACGAAAATGGCCAGAGCAATGGCTCGCCGAACGTGCAAGAGACGAAAATGGCGAAATAGTTTATAGACATATATCAGACCCGAGAGAAATGTACCAATACAGTCTATCCAAAGGAGACCGGCGTGAATTCTATGATATGATGTTTAATTATGATCGAAATATCGGCGATCACCATATTGGAGGGGTCGCTAGATTTACACGTGACGCACTTGTCAAAACAGTCGATCTCGGAGATGATATTAAAAACGGCATCGCGATACGTAATCAAGGTTTGGCCGGCCGTGTGACCTACAATTGGAAATCACGTTATTTTGTGGATTTTAACTTCGGATATAATGGTTCCGAAAACTTTGCCATTGGTCAGCAGTATGGGTTTTTCCCTGCATTTTCAGGAGCGTGGAATGTTTCCGAAGAAACTTTTGTCAAGGAAAATATGCCTTGGATGAACATGTTCAAGATTCGTTATTCTTGGGGTAAAGTGGGGAATGATCAGCTTAAAATTGGAAATGATCTGGAACGCTTTCCGTATTTATATACAATTTCTGGTATTTCTAGTGTGTATAGATGGGGAGACTATGGTGTTGATCGGAACTATACGGGCTTAAGATATAGCCAAGTTGCTTCTCCATATGTGACCTGGGAGATGGCTGTAAAGAAAAATTTAGGCTTTGATCTAGCCCTGTTTAAAGATAAAGTTATCGCCAACCTAGATTTCTTTGATGAAAAACGAACAGGTATTTATATGGAGCGTAGATATTTGCCAAGTTTGGTGGGATTAGAAAGCACACCAAGGGCAAATGTGGGGGCGGTTAAATCGCGTGGTTTCGATGGGCGTTTGGAGTATAAGGGGAAATTGGGTGAAGTTAATCTGACAGGGCGGAGTAATATTACCTACAGTAAAAATGAAATTACGGCGATCGATGAAGAAAATAATGTATATGGTTATCAAAATCAAAAAGGCTACCGGGTAGATCAGGCTGTTGGATTGATTTCTTTAGGACTTTTTAAAGACTATGATGATATTCGTAACAGTCCAAAACAGAACTTCGGAACTTACCAGCCTGGAGATATCAAATATAAGGATGTGAATGGTGATGGCGTCATCGATGACGGGGATCGGGTTGCTATCGGAGCAACGAGAAGACCCAATCTGATCTATGGTGTAGGCGCGTCTGCAAGCTGGAAAAATCTAGATATCAGTGTGCACTTTCAGGGTGCTGGTAAATCCACTTTCTTTACCTATGGCAAGACCGTATATGCCTTTAGCGAAGGAGAATGGGGCCAAGTAATGAGAGGTAGCATGGGCGATAATCGATGGATTTCAGCGGATATTTCTGGAAATCCAGCAACAGAAGATCCAAATGCTTCCTATCCGCGTCTAAGTTACGGACCTAATCCGAATAACTTTAGGGAGTCTACCTTTTGGCTGCGTAATGGACAGTATCTTCGACTAAAAACAATAGATATTGGTTATAGCCTGCCTAAACATCTGGCCAATCGGATCCGGGCAAATAGCATTCGATTTTTTGTCATTGGCAGCAATCTCGTAACCTGGTCAAAATTCAAATTATGGGATCCAGAACTGGCAAGCCCGAGGGGAGAAGATTATCCATTGCCAAAGTCGTTCACCTTTGGTGTTAATGTTAACCTATAAAATTTAAAGAAATGAAAAATAAGAAATTATATGTTGTATTCATGCTTCTGTTCGGCACAGGCGTCATTTCTTCTTGTACAAAAGATTATTTAAAGTCCGATCAATATTTCAAGGATCGTCTCACCACGGATAAAGTATTTAAAAGTAAACTCTATTCGGAGGAGTGGTTGGCAAATGTATTTTTAGAGTTCAAAGGTGAGAATGCGGATGTAGCAAGTAAAGGGCTTACTCCACACTGTTTTGCTGACGATATGTACTACGGTGATCGTGATAAGGATTATGATCCGTCAAAAAATGAATTGTCCTACAACATGTTTAAGATGGGGCTTTATACGGAGAATGATAAACAGGGGACATGGTCACAATGCTACCGTGGTATCCGAAATGCAACCACCTTTATTCAGAACATCTATATGAATACAGAAATGTCTGCTGTTGAAATTGCGGACTACCGTGGGCAAGCGCGTTTTGCACGGGCCTATTTATACTGGCTTTTGCTTCGCAAATATGGTCCCATTCCATTGCTGCCAGACGAGGGCTTAGACTATACGGATAGCTATGATAATTTGGCGATCGCACGCAATACTTATGAAGAATGTGCCAATTATATCAGTAATGAGATGTTGCTGGCAGCAAAAGAAATGGCGGCTTTGGGCATGAAGCGAAGCCAAGATGGTTCTGCCCGTCCTAGTGTAGGAGCGGCTTTGGCAACGCGGGCCAAAGCATTATTATATGCAGCGAGTCCGCTGGCCAATGGCAATAATACAAGTATTGGGGCGAGATTGCTTGATAATAAAGGAAAACGTTTGCTTTCCGCGGAATATAATGAGGAGAAGTGGGCTAAAGCGGCAGCGGCGGCACGAGATGTAATGGAGTTAGGTGTATATCAATTGTATTGGACAGGATTGCAAACAACGGGAAATGATGCAACAGTGATACCGCCTAAAGATAACAATTTCTCGGAAAAGAGCTGGCCTGATGGCTGGGCAAATATTGATCCGGCGAAATCGTATGCCCAAGTATTTGACGGGACATTGCCTGCCTCTGGAAATCCTGAGTTAATCTTCACACGTGGTACCAATCAGGAGAATGAGGGGATAGATGCCATGGTTGCGCATCAGCTCCCGCGCTCGGCGACAGGATGGAACACCCATGGCCTGACACAAAAACTGGTTGACGCTTATTATATGGATAACGGAACGGATGCACCCGGTATGGATAAAGAAATAGGTCGTGGAAATGGATCAAATCGCTTGAGTGGCTATGTATCGCAAGAAGATTATGACAAAGGCAAATACAAGCCCCTGCGCCCGGGAGTCTCTTTGCAATATGCGAATCGCGAACCCCGCTTTTATGCATCTGTTGCTTACAATGGCAGCTTCTGGACATTGTTAAACGAAACCCAAGAACGTAATCGAAACCAACAGGTGTTTTTTTATCGCGATAATGACAAGGGTAATGGGTTTAACTCATCCAATGCCTATTGGCTCCGTACAGGTTTCGGTGTTAAAAAGTTTGTCCATCCCAATGATACTTATGAAGGGGGAAGTATGGCTCGTATCGTACCGAAAGCAGAGCCGGCAATTCGATATGCGGATATTCTACTCATGTACGCTGAAGCATTAAATGAGCTGGGCGGATCCTATAGCATTCCATCTTGGCGTGGCGGTGTTTACACCATTAGCCGAGATATTGCAGAAATGAAAAAGGGGATACAGCCTGTACGAATTCGCGGCGGTGTGCCAGATTACAGTGCAAGTATATATAGCAGTAAAGTGGAGCTTAGAAAGACGCTGAAGCGTGAACGCTTTATAGAGCTTATGGGAGAGGGACAGCGTTACTATGATTTACGCCGTTGGATGGACGCTCCCGTAGAGGAAGCTTTGCCTATATATGGCTGCAATATCCTCATGAATCAAAAAGATCGCGATCTTTTTCATCAACCAGTTGCGGTATGGGCTTTAAAAACAACTTTTGCGGACAAAATGTGGTTTTGGCCAATTAGTCATAGCGAACTTAAACGCAATAAAAACTTAACACAAAATCCTGGATGGACTTACAACGATTAATCAATTAGATGTCTTATGAACAAGTTATATATACAATTCTTTTTATTCCTGATGCCCTTCATTTTTGGGGCCTGCAATGACGAATGGAAAGAGGAACAATATGAACATTATATTTCTTTTAAGGCTCCTTTAGACAACAACGGAGTTTCCAATATTTATGTTCGCTATAAGGATGCTGCGAAAAGTACCTTTTTACAGCCTTTGATTGTCAGTGGATCAACCAATAACGAATCAAATTTTGCGGTTCGGGTCGGAATTGATGCGGATACCTTAAATGTGCTGAATTTTGAACGGTTCCAAAATCGGAAAGACTTTTATTACCAACAATTAAGCAGCAATTATTTTTCGTTTCCCGCGACAGTCAATATCAATTCGGGCGAAAACACGGGCTTACTGGCAATAGATTTCTCTTTGAAAGGCATTGACATGACTGAAAAATGGGTGTTGCCGCTGACGATTATGGATGACCCCTCTGCAAACTATAAAGGACATCCTCGAAAGTATTACAAGAAAGCAATACTTCGGGTTAATCCATTCAACGAATATTCCGGCAATTATTCGGGAGCAGCTCTCTTAACTAGAATGGAGGGACAAGAAAATGAGACACCGGTCGTAAAAAGCGAAATCCGAAGTTATGTGGTCGATGAAAATACTGTTTTTTTCTATGCGGGGAATATTGACGAGGAAAGACAAGATCGACGGAATTATAAGATATACGCAACTTTTACCAAGACGGGGACAGTAACTTTCCGCTCGGACAACCCCAATATCAAGTTTGTTGTGAATAAAGATGCGAGTTATACAGTCTCGGAAGCAATGGATAAAGTTCGCCCGTATCTGAAGTGGCGTTGGCTGACGATTAATAATATTGATTATGAATTTACGGATTATACCATGATTCCGAATGTACCGATTCGCTATAAAGTTGCTGGCTCACTTACGTTGGAACGAAAATTAAACACACAGATTCCTGATGAGGACCAAGCGATAGAATGGTAATTTCTACAAACCATTTGTAAAGCTATTGGTTATATCTAGATATAAAAAATAGTTTTTATGATTGGAATAGTAGGTGGACTTGGCCCTTATGGCGGTCTAGATATTGCAAAGAAAATTATAGATGAGACGGCGGCAAGATCCGATCAGGAACACTTGCCGCTCTTGTTATTCTCATGCCCAAATGTGATCCCTGATCGAACGGCATATTTATTGGATAAATCCAATGATAATCCTGGAAAAGCTATTGCAGGGATTTTAAGAAAACTTGAAATGGCGGGAGCGACTATAGCGGCGGTTCCATCCAATACAGCGCATGCAGAACCTATTTTTTCTGTTGTTCAGGATGAAATGGCGCGCACCGGAAGTGCATTGAAACTATTGAATATCGTTCATGAGACCGTCCGGTTTGTGGATGCAAACTATCCCGAAACGACAGTAGGAATACTATCTACTACGGGCGAACAGATCTGCAGTTTATATCGTGAGGCTTTTATCCGTAAAGGCTTTATTGTTGTCGAGCCGGAAGGACCACAGCAAGAAAAGGTAAATAATGCGATCTATGATGAAGATTATGGAATAAAGGCACAGCCGGTGCCAATCGCTAATAAAGCAAGAGAGGATTTATTACTGGTCGTGGATGACCTGAAGAAAAAGGGTGCGCAGGTCATTATTTTGGGTTGTGCAGAATTGCCCTTGGCGATTCCGGAACGGGATTACAATGGTATGATTATCATTGATCCCAATCGGATTCTCGCACGTGCTCTCGTTCATGCGGCTGCTCCAGATAAGCTAAAACCATTGTAGTGATCTCTTTTGACAAATTGTCATATTGTTGACGTAAATTCCTGTTGGTATGGGTTTTGCCTCTTGGTAAGTAGAAGCTTATGCAGTAAGGAGGACAAAATGCAAAAGATGATATACCGTGAAAATGATCGGGGCCATGTTGATTTCGGCTGGCTAAAAAGTGCGCATTCATTTAGTTTTGGGCAATACTTCGATCCGGACAAAATGAGTTTTGGAGCATTACAGGTGCTGAATGATGATCAAGTCGAAGGAGGGCAGGGTTTTGATCGTCATGATCACAACAACATGGAAATCGTTAGCATACCACTGGAGGGGGCACTGGTACATCAGGATAGTATGGGCAATGGGCGTAAGATCCAAACAGGAGAAGTGCAGATCATGTCTGCAGGTACGGGTGTGCAGCACGCCGAGTTTAACGCTGATCAGAAGGATCTTGTTAAATTTCTTCAGATCTGGGTGATGCCTAACGAAACAGGGCTTAAGCCAAGATACGATCAGAAATCCTACCTTCAACTAGATCGGCATAATAAATTTGTTACTATTGTTTCACCAGATAAAATGGATCACAATGCTGTACATATACATCAGGATGCCTATTTTAACTTGGCAGAAATTGAAGCGGGTAAAAAGATAGACTATACTGTTCATTCCGAACGAAATGGGCTTTATCTTTTTGTTTTAGAAGGAAAGGCCCTTGTCGAAAGTGAAACGCTTTCAAGAAGAGATGCCATTGGTTTATACGAAACAGAAAAAATAAGCATTGAAGCTTACTATGAAACATCGTTGCTCCTCATTGAGGTGCCGATGTATTAGGTGGATGAAAATCAAGCTTATTATGATATATCATTCCTCATCATGAGTATCCTGATCCGGGGATAGCTTTTGCAGTAAACTGTTAACTTCGTCTTCTGTTGCTGTTAATTTGGCTTTACAGACTTGAATAAGATCGGATGCTCTCTTGATTTTTCCGGCGAGCTCATCAATATTAGTCGTGCCATTTTCAATCTCCCTTACAATGATCTGTAACTCATTAAAGGCATCTGTATAAGTATAATTCTGTTCCATTCTTTTATTCTTGCGTAAAATTTTTGGGTCTTAATAACTCACTTAACTTTTCTTATCTTCTTGAATTTCTTGCGGAGATGTCTCTATTACGGTACTGATTAGTTCCCCATGTTCAAGTATCGTCTGTATGACATCTCCTGGAGATACTTGTGTAACGGATTGAATCAGTTTGCCATTGACCTTCGTAATTGAGAAACCTTGTTTTAAAAGGCGAATTGGATCAGAGAGCTGAATAATCCGCTCGGTATGTGCCAGCGCTGTTTTGCACTCATAAAACCGTAATTTTATTAATGAGTGAAGCTCATTTTGGATTTGTTGTATAGCCGTGCTTGAAGTCTGAATTTCTCTTTTTCCCACCCATTGAATATGCGTTGCCAATTGAGATAATGTATGACGTTCTTCTTTAAATCGGGTAAGAATCAGCTGCTGTATACGTTCTGCAGCCCGATCGATCGGGATGGCAAAATTATGAAACTTCTGAATCAGAAAATCGGCAAGTTCACTGGGGGTAATCGCATTCTTATAGGCGACCATTTCACTAACGGTATAGTTGGTCGAATGCCCTATTCCCGTCAATACAGGAATGGGAAATATAGCAATAGCCCGTGCTAATAGATAGTTGTTGTAACTGGAAAGTCCGACCTCCCCACCGCCGCCTCGAATAATAGCGACAACATCATACATACTGATTTTTTCAGCAATAACAGCAAGCTGCTTGATAATAGAAGGTACCGACTTGTCCCCCTGTAATAAGGCCGGGAAGAGCGTGCATTCTATCCGGTAGCCCCATGGGTTTTGGTTGATAATCTTGTAAAAATCCGAAAGCCCTTTACTCGTTTCCACTGATATAATTGCAAGCCTTTTGGGAACAACTGGAAAGGCAAGCGATTTATTAGATTCATAAATGCCCTCTGCCTTTAGCTTTCGGATACTGTCTATCTTTTCCTTTTCAAGTTCACCCAAGGTAAATGTTGGATCAATATCAACAATACGTAGGCTTAACCCGTACATGGGGTCATAGGAAATACTTGCCTGAAATAACATCGTGATCCCTTCTCGTAAAGGTTCTTGCGCGACTTTAAGAAAATTGTTGTTGATACGATTGTAATCAGCTTTCCACAAGATGGACCGAATCTCAGCGACAATTTTACCATCCTGTTTTTCGACCAGTTCAGGATAACAGTGGCCAGAATGCGTATAATGATTGAGCTTGTTCATCTCGGCTTTGATCCAGTATAAACTCTTATACCGTTCTGCAAGCGTCTTTTGGATACTGCGGCTGACTTCCAGTAAGGAAAATATTGTTTTATCTTGAATCAATTCTGGCATTAGTCAAACTTACAGAAAAAACCTTCATGATGCAATCGGAGCCAATTAAATCCAGCCCGATGGAAATTTGCTCAAAATGTTAATGGGTTATCGTTACTGCTGAATGAATGTACATGCTGAATGTACGTCCACAAAAGCTGCAAGAGTAACAAAATTGATTTTTTTGCTAGGAGTTTTAATGCTTCCTGATTTTATTCGTATTTTTATTTGATAGAACCTAAAAAACGATAAAAACGGAATGAAAAAACGATTTTTCGGGGTGTTATTTGCAGGTTTGTTCTGTATTTCCCCCTTGTTTGCTCAGTATAAATCTACGATTAAAAACGAAACGATTCTTTTCAATAACTTGGATCAGCTATTGCCTCTGAAAAATCTGGATCAGCGTCATATTGCAGTAGTTGTTCCCAATACTGCGAAATATAGCGTATTTACGGAGCAACTAGCCCGCTATGCAAACATCAAAATTTTTGATTTTAGCAAATTTGATGAAGATATCAAGTATTACAATACGATTATTGTGGCCGGAAAGGAAGATGACTTGGAGGCGGATTGTCTAGCACAGTTAAAACAGGCTGTATTAAACAATAAAAAAGTGATCCTTTGCCATTTTTTTGAAAATGAGAAACGCAAAAAGAGTTTATCTGAACACCTGCAGTCTGACTTGGTTGAATTGCTCGCACCGGATTCAGAAATAGGGCAGCGCCATCTGGCGATGTCAATTTTTGGCGGAGCCCCGATCACTGCCGGTCATGTCAAAACAGCACAGACAAGGTTACAGTATGGTGCTGCATCAAGTTCTAATCTAAACCTGGCGAAACTGACCAAGAAAATTGATGCCATCGCACAAGAAGCCATTGATAAGCAAGCTACACCGGGAGCTGTGGTCATGATCGTAAAAGATGGACAAGTAATCTTGGAGAAATCTTACGGATTTCACACCTACTCCAAAGAGATCTCCACAAAAACCAACGATATCTTTGATCTGGCGTCTGTTAGTAAGATTGCAGGTACTACACCCGTGATTATGCGTCTTACCGAAAGGAATATCATTAATCTGGACAGCACCATGGGGCACTACCTATGGCAGGCAAAATATAGCAATAAAAAAGATATTAAGCTTCGTTCCGTCATGCTGCATGAAGCAGGATTTACGCCCTTTATTCCTTTTTATAAATATTTGAAAGCAGGAGATGTCGTGTCGGTACGCGATGATAACCATCAAGTGGAAATGGCAGACAATAGCTATATCCTCAATCATTATTACCGTGATGTCATGTGGCCTGAGATGCTAAAATCACCTGTCAAACCCACAGGAAACTACGTGTATAGCGATATCAGCATGTATGTGATGAAGGAAGTTGCTGAACATCAGACTGCTGAGCCTCTACAAGATTATGTGCAAGAAAATTTTTATAAACCTTTGGGGATGACGCGTGCTGGTTATCTTCCCAGAGAACGTTTTGCAAAAGATGAGATTGTTCCTACCGAGCAAGATACCTCCTTTCGAAAAACATTGTTAGAAGGCTATGTACACGATCAGGGGGCGGCAATGGCTGGTGGAATTGCTGGGCATGCCGGATTATTTGCTACCGCAAACGATTTGGCAATCTATGGTCAGCTTTTACTGAATAGAGGCGAGTATGGGGGTGAGCGATATTTTAAAACTGAGACAATAGATCTATTTACCTCCAAGCAATCTGCCACAAGCCGTAGAGGTTTGGGATTTGATCGCTGGGATCCAAATCCAAAAAATGAATACCCATCTAAGCTGGCGAATAGCTCCGTATTTGGGCATACTGGATATACCGGGACATGTATCTGGATTGATCCGCAAAATCAATTAATCTATATCTTTTTGTCTAATCGCGTGCATCCTCAGGTGAGTACCAGGCTTTTGGATCTGAATATCAGAAGCAGGATTCAGGATGCTATTTATGAATCGATAAACGAAAGTCAAAAATGATCAGGGACCTCTTATTAATCGGACTAGGAATGACGATGCTCAATGGTGCCGTACATAGCCAAGGCTATAAACAGATACATCGGGATTTGGTTGTCGTCGATGGACACAATGATGTGATTTATGAATCAATTTTTCAGGGGAAAAATATCGGTCAGCGATTAAAGACAGGGGCGACTGATTTGCCGCGGCTTCAGGAGGGCGGTGTAGATGTCCAGGTCTTTGCTGTATGGTCAGATGATGCTAAATGGAAATCTGGTGCATTCAAGCACGCCAATGACCAAATAGATGCCTTGGAGAAAATGATTGCTGCGAATACCGATAAAATAAGTTTGGCAAAGTCCTTAGGAGATATCGATTCGATATTGAAAACAGGAAAAATAGTCGCTTTGATCGGTGTGGAAGGGGGAAATATGATTGAAGGGAGTGTTGATAATCTCGTGCGGCTCTACGAACGTGGTGCCAGATACCTCACTTTGACCTGGAACTACAATTTGTCCTGGGCGAGTTGTGCAGCAATGGAATCGGCTGATATGAACGCTAAGGATAAAGGGTTAACAGACCAAGGGCGGACAATTATCCGGAAGATGAACGAACTGGGAATGATGGTTGACTTGTCCCATGGTGGCGAACAGACTTTTTATGACGTGCTGGCGATAACGACTAAGCCTATCTTGGTTTCCCATAGCAATGCCCATGAATTATGTCCACATTTCCGCAATCTGAAAGATGCACAATTGGAGGCGCTGAAAAAAAATGGCGGTGTGGTTGGAGTGAATTTTTATTCAGGTTTTTTGGATCCAGCCTATGAAACAAGGCTTAAGGGTTTGTATGTAAGTAAGTTTGGGGATCACGGGAGTGCAAAATTGAATACTTGGTCTATGTATGAAAAGTTGCCCAAAGACCTTCAGCAGCAAGCTGATGCTCCACTATCGAAATTATTGGATCATATTGACTATCTGGTCAAAAAAGTGGGCATTGATCATGTTGCTGTAGGCTCGGACTTCGATGGTATAGAATCCTCACCTCAGGGCCTGGAAGATGTTTCTAAATTTCCGCTATTGACCAAAGCGCTGTTGGAGAGAGGATATACAAAGACAGATGTTGCGAAGATCATGGGGCAAAATTTCTTACGGATTTTAAAAGAGAATGAACCATAAACTCTTCGGTTTTTTGGCCATGCCATGACGCTTTTACCAGCTATAAATTTGTAAATTCGTAGCATGGCAAAATCAAAATCAGCATACTTCTGTCAAAACTGTGGCTATGAATCTCCCAAATGGATGGGACAATGTCCTTCTTGCAAGCAATGGAATAGTTTTGTTGAAGAAGTCGTCGAAAAAACGAGTTCAAAAGTTCCCGAATGGCGTAGTTCTACAACAGGTGGCAGTACAAAAAGGGCGAATAAAGCGGCGATTATTCACGAAATTGTTTACCAAGATGAGTCTCGTATATCCACGCCTGATCAAGAGTTCAATCGGGTTCTTGGTGGCGGTATTGTTCCGGGATCATTGGTACTTATCGGAGGAGAGCCCGGGATTGGCAAGTCGACTTTGATGTTGCAGCTTGCTTTGTCTATTCCACAGGTCAAGACACTTTATATTTCCGGAGAGGAAAGTGAACAGCAGATCAAGATGCGGGCCGAACGCCTATCGCAATCATCCAAAGCCAATTGCTATATCCTGACGGAAACATCTACTCAAAATATTTTCAAACAGATCGAGACGGTACAGCCCAATGTCATTGTCATCGATTCCATACAGACTTTGCATTCTTCACAGATTGAATCTGCTCCGGGATCGGTTTCTCAGGTACGGGAATGTACCGCTGAATTGCTGCGGTTTGCCAAGGAGACGAGTACACCGGTTTTTATTGTAGGACATATTACCAAAGACGGATCGATTGCTGGCCCCAAAGTTTTGGAGCATATGGTGGATACGGTGCTCCAATTTGAAGGCGATCGCCACCATGTCTACCGAATTCTACGGGCTGTAAAAAATCGCTTTGGATCGGCTTCAGAACTCGGGATTTATGAAATGCAGGGGTCGGGGCTGAGAGAAGTGTCAAACCCTTCTGAGATTATGATTTCGCAACGTGACGAACCTGTTAGTGGAGTTTCCATTGCGGCAATGCTGGAAGGAATGCGACCGATGATGATTGAAGTACAGGCCCTTGTCAGTAACTCGGCATTTGGTACTGCACAGCGTTCTTCAACGGGTTACGATACGAAACGGTTAAATATGCTTCTGGCCGTTTTGGAGAAACGCTTTGGTTTCAGGCTGAGTGCACAGGATGTATTTTTGAATATCGCCGGCGGATTGCGCGTTGAAGATCCTGCGATCGATCTGGCTGTTGTTGTGGCGATTATTTCTTCACAGCAAGATATACCAATTCGCTCCAATCTGACTTTCGCAGGCGAGGTTGGCTTATCGGGCGAGATAAGAGCGGTAAACCGGATCGAACAACGGATACAGGAGGCCGAAAAGCTGGGATTTGACGGTATTTTTATTTCTAAATTTAATACCAAAGGCCTGGATGCCAAAAAATATAATATTGCTATTCGCCCTGTCGCCAAGTTAGAGGATATATTCAGTGCCCTATTTGGTTAGGAAATACGGCTATGCTATGGAAATGCAGGCTATAGTTGAATAGCCATATTTGTTTGGATAATCATTCTGTGTGTTCCCGTTGAGGAACACATTCCTCGTTAAACTAAAAAGACCATGCTCTTGTAAATGCATGGTCTTTTTAATGATCTTGATTGTCTATATGTTACTTTTTCAATACTTCTTTCAATTTTGTGCGCAAGGCATCACCATGTAAGTTCTTCGCGACAATTTTCCCGGAGGGATCAATCAGGACATTCTGCGGAATAGATTTTACGCCATATAATGTTCCGACATCATTCTGCCAGCGTTTTAGATCCGAAACATGTCTCCAGTGTAATTTATCTGCATGAATGGCCTTAATCCATGAGTTGCGGTCCTTATCAAAGGAAATACCCAATATTTCAAAGTTTTCACCTTTGAACTGTTGGTATGTTTTTACAAGATCTGGACTTTCAACACGACAATCCGGACACCAAGATGCCCAAAAATCAAGCAGCACATATTTTCCTTTAAAATCTGAAAGTTTTACCGGATTTCCGCTGGTATCATTTTGCGTAAATGCAGGGGCGATTTTTCCGATCTGAACTGTTTCTAAGGTATTTAAATAATCTTGAAACTCTTTTCCCTCATTGGAGCTCTTTACATTTTTACTCAATGTATTATAGAGCGCCTGGAGCTCGGGATACACTGGATCGTAACCTCCAACGCGGCGTAAGTCAACCAATGTGGAGATCGAATCTGGAGCAGCCTTGACTCGGGCAATGTACTCCTCTTTAGTAAGTTCCTTTTTCTGTGCAGATCCGAAGAATGGCAGAACCAAAAAAAGTAGTGTGATGTATTTTATCATGTTACTATTCTTATATATATTTACAAATATAAGAAAATCCACTAATTTAGTAGATTAATAAAATGTCAAAAAATGAACTTCAACCTAACTTCTAAACTTCCACATGTCGGCACGACGATCTTTACCAAAATGACCACGCTGGCCAATGCGCAACAGGCATTAAATCTTTCCCAGGGTTTTCCCGATTTTGAGACCGATCCGAAGTTGATCCAATTGGTTGCTCAGGCTATGGAAAAGGGATATAACCAATATGCACCAATGATCGGCGCACAGCCACTAAGGGATGCGATAGTCAGGAAATACAAAGAGATTTATAACGTTGAGGTTGACGCAACGGAGGAACTGACCATCACCGCAGGAGGTACGCAGGCCATTTTTACAGCTATTGCGACCGTTGTCAGACCGCAGGATGAGGTTATTATATTTGAACCTGCATATGATTGTTATGCGCCGACTATTGAGCTGTTTGGAGGCAAAGTTGTACCTGTAAGATTATTGGCACCCGATTTTCGGATTGATTGGGATTATGTGGCCACATTAATTAATGCTAAAACCCGGTTGATCATCATCAATAATCCGAATAATCCAACGGGAAAAGTATTGGATAGAGAAGAGCTGATTAAGTTAGGGGCCTTATTGGAAGGGACCAGCACACTCTTGCTGAGTGATGAAGTGTACGAACATATTGTTTTTGATGGGGTCCTGCCCCAATCCGTTATAGGAATTCCTACTTTGCGCGAGCGGAGCTTTGTCATTGCCTCCTTCGGAAAACTATTGCATACAACCGGCTGGAAAATAGGTTACTGTATTGCGCCAGCCCTGCTGACACAAGAATTCAGAAAAGTACATCAATTTAACGTCTTTAGTGTCAACAGCCCTATGCAGTTTGCTATAGCTGAATACTTGAGTGATTTAAGTTATGTAAAGGGACTTTCCGCCTTTTTTGAGCAGAAGAGAAATTTACTGAAAGACGGATTAAAGGAATCGCGGTTTAAGATTCTTCCCTGCGAAGGGACTTATTTCCTTAATATAGATTATAGTGCTATTAGCGAGGAAAAGGAATTTGAGTTTGCCTGTCTGCTGACAGAGCAGCACAAAATTGCGACAATTCCACTGTCTGCGTTCTATAAAGAGGTTACAAATCAGCAGGTTTTACGCGTTTGTTTCGCTAAAAAGGACGAAACGTTATGGAAAGCAGTTGAGATTCTGAAAAAGATTTAGGGCTATTTCTCGGCTAAAATTATAGCTAAAAGGTTTTATTTAAAATATTGCTAAGAATGAGTTACTTTATTAAAATTTTACTTCAACTTGAGGTACTAATTTTATAAATTTGTAATTCACGTTTATCAACATACCCATAAAATGGCTAGATTAAATTTATTGGAAGAAACACGCTTCGAAAAAGTCCCTGTGAGCGTCTATCCAGATCAAAATTCAGCTTCGAAAAACGTTGCAAATCGTATTGCTGAAATTATTCGTGCAAAGCAAGAGAAAGGTGAGAAAGCTGTTCTGGGCCTTGCTACTGGTGCCACACCAGTAAAAGTCTATCAAGAATTGATTCGCTTGCACAAAGAAGAAGGTTTAAGCTTTAAGAACGTGATTACCTTCAATCTTGACGAATACTATCCTATGCAACCTGATGCCGATCAGAGCTATGTGACATTTATGAACAAAAACTTGTTCGATCATGTCGATATCGATGCGGCAAATGTAAATATTCCAGATGGTACCTTAGCTCCTGATCAAGTGAATGCTTTCTGCGAGGCTTACGAGCAGAAAATTACAGCTGCGGGAGGTTTAGATATTCAATTATTAGGTATTGGTCGTACAGGCCATATCGGTTTCAATGAGCCAGGTTCTGCGCCTAACTCCGGTACCCGTGTAGTAACGTTAGACGATTTGACCCGTCGCGATGCTTCCCGTGCTTTTGGTGGAAAAGAAAATGTACCAACAAAAGCGATTACGATGGGAGTAGGTACAATCTTCAAAGCGAGAGAGATTATTTTAATGGCTTGGACCGAGACAAAGGCTGAGATCATAAAAAAAGCAGTTGAGGGTGAAATCTCCTCAGAGATTCCTGCCACTTATCTTCAGTTATCGGATAACGTTGAATTTATTCTTGATGAAGCTGCGGCTTCCTTGTTGACACGATTTGATCTTCCTTGGTTGGCAGAAGATGTTACCTGGACACCTGAACTAATTAAGAAGGCCGTTGTTTGGTTGGCTTTGGAGATTAAAAAACCAATCTTGAAACTGACAGACGAAGATTATAATGCGCACGGTATGGCCAAGTTGGTGACAGAGACCGGTCCTGCATATAATATCAACATCCGTATATTCAATGAACTTCAACATACAATTACTGGATGGCCGGGAGGTAAACCCAATGTAGACGATTCACAGCGTCCTGAGCGTGCCAATCCAGCGAAGAAAAATGTGATTGTATTTTCGCCGCACCCTGATGATGATGTGATCTCGATGGGCGGTACGTTTATTCGCCTTGCCGACCAAGGGCACAATGTCCATGTTGCTTACCAAACTTGTGGTAATACCGCGGTTTGGGATGATGATGTCGTCCGTTATCTCGAGTTTGCTGAAGATTTAGCGAAACAAATAGGAGCAGAGGCTGAAGCTGTTCAGATCAGCCAGATTTATGATGAGGAAAGGGCAATTTTCGCAACAAAAAAGCCAAATCAGATCGATACTGAACTTGTTCGTAAAATCAAAGCATTGATCCGTAAAGGTGAGGCAATCGCGGGAGCGCGTTTGGTGGGGTTGCCAGATGAAAATATCCATTTCCAGGATCTACCATTCTACGATAGACAAAAGTTTTCAAAAAATGTATCTTTTGAAGATGATATTCAACAAACGATGGAATTGCTGCGTCATGTAAAACCACATCAGGTATTTGCTGCAGGTGACTTTGCTGACCCGCACGGTACACACAAAGTATGTTTCGATATCCTGTTTGAGGCATTGAGCAGATTGAGCAAGACAGATGAATGGACCAAAGATTGTTGGTTATGGTTATATAGAGGCGCTTGGCATGAATATCCAATTCATGAGATCCAAATGGCTGTTCCTCTATCTCCACAAGAAGTTTACCGCAAACGTTTAGCCATCTTTAAACATCAATCTCAAAAGGATTTACCTGTATTCCCTGGTGATGATCCACGTGAATTCTGGGTACGTGCTGAAGATCGTACAAGCGAAACAGCAGCTTTATATGACCAATTAGGTCTAGCAAACTACGAAGCTATTGAAGCATTTGTAAGATGGAAATTTGACTAAAAATAATTGTCCAGATAAATAAAAAAGTCTTGAGCCTTAGGTGGTTCAGGGCTTTTTTATTTTTAATCATTCTAAATAACTTATTTTTTATACCTTTGTTCTGTTATTTAGAATTAATAAAAATAATTACCCCAAATTATTAACATGGACAAACACTTACTAGCTCTTGCTTCTACATTTTTAATCGGAGGTACAGTATATGGTCAGACTTCGGGAATCGTCAAAGGAAAAGTTGTTGATGGTCAAAATAATCCACTAGGTTCAGTAACCGTCTCAATAGGAGATAAAAAAGTACGGACAGACCATAGCGGTCATTTTAGGCTACATGGCGTACACCAAAATATGGTGATCAAATTCTCTTATATGGGTTATCAGACAACGGCTATTGATTATGTTTTTAGTTCAGCAAGCCGTGAAGTGGTTATTGACCCAATTATCCTGATTAGCAATGAGCAAGCTATTGATGAAGTAGAAGTGTTTGGTGAACGCAACAAAAAGCCAAAGGGCTTGGAAATGATTACACGTATGCCATTGAAGCCTTCCGATCAGATTCAGAGTATTTCTGTTATCTCCAATAAGGTGATTCAAGACCAGGGTATTCTTACGTTGACTGATGCCGTAAGAAATATTCCGGGTGTAACCTTGTTTGGTTCTTATGGTGGGGTGAAAGAATCCTTGTCAACACGTGGTTTCAGAGGGGTACCTGTATTGAAGAATGGCGTGCGGATGGATTCCCAATTTCAGACGGCGTCCGGCGTAGTTGATATGCAGGGTGTGGAGTCTATCCAAATGATTAAAGGTTCTGCTGCGGTTACACAGGGAGTTATTACCGATATCGGTAATGCAGGGGGCGTAATCAATGTGGTTACTAAAACGCCCAATTTTACGAACTCTGGTGAGATTGGTGTACGTGCCGGAAGCTGGGGGCAATTCCGCCCGACCTTTGATTTCCAAACCGTATTGGATAAAAAACAGACTGTAGCTTTTCGAATGGATGGAGCGTATGAACGCAGCGATAGTTATCGCAAAAGTGTATCGTCCAACCGTGTCTATCTAAACCCATCTTTGGCTTGGAAACCGACAGATAAGACAACAATTACACTGGAGGGGGATTATTTTAACGATAATCGTACACCGGTTAATTCCGCTGTCAATTTAAATCCTTCCCAAGGGGTCAATGCTTTATATGTTGTCCCAAACAATAAGTTTTTGGGTTTCAATTCAGACAATAATAACACGGAGATGAAGAGCTTTATGGCGCAGATCAATCATGAATTGACCGATCGTTGGAGCATTAGAGCATCTATTGCTACTTCATCTTATCAGGTTGATAATCAGTCATCATCATCTTCATTGATTAAAGATGATGCAAAACAATATAATACATTCTCGCGTTCCATGAGCAAAAACCTGCGCGATGATAAGAATAAAACGTTCCAGTTTGACCTGATCGGAAAAGATCTTTATACGGGTAAAGTAAAGCATTTAGTTCAGGCAGGGGTAGATTATCGTATCGCAGATGCGACAACCACTTCTTTTGCAGGAAAATTGAGCCCACTGGAGAAAAATGTCCTTTTGAAAAAGGCAGATCAAAATAGTTCTGTTATAGACATTATTGACATCCATGGTGATTGGGTAAATGACCTGTCGGAAGTTGTCTATGTCGATTCTTTGGGCAACCAGCGAAAAGGAAAGCAAATCAGCTATACTGCCGGAACTCCTGTACGGAGTTATTACTCTTCTATCGGATTTATGGGGCAGGATGTGATTGAATTTAATAAATACATTAAGGCTGTATTAGGTTTACGTTATTCGGAAATCACAACAAAAGATTTCACGTCCAACGGTAATAAACGAGAGTCAGCCTGGAATCCAATGGCAGGTGTGATTGTTACGCCGTTTGAGAATTTCAATGTATTTGGGTCTTATACAAACTCAACCAATTTAAGAAATGCTGCGAATCCATTAACAGATGGTACAGCAGCAGGAGCTTCTAAAACGGAGCAATTTGAAGGGGGAATTAAATCCGATTGGCTGAATAATCGCTTACGTTTCAATTTAACCTATTTCCATATTTATACCTCTAACTTGACCAATGCGGAGTATACGCCGGGTACTAATGTTGCTACAGGATTATACTTTAAGGCCGGGGATCTGGTACGTGACGGTATTGAGGCTGAATTGAATGGCCGTGTATTGGAAAATTTGACAGTGATGTTGGGTTATGCTTATTTAGATGCACGGTATAAAAATTCGCCTTCCTATATGGATGGATCAGCACCGATGAATGCACCAAAGCATACGGCAAATGCATGGATACAATATGTATTTAATCAAGGAGCACTTAGGAACCTGAGTTTAAGTGCGGGAGTCTATTATGTTGGAGACCGACCTGTCAATGAATATAGCTTAACTCCGAACGGACACGGCGAATATTATGGTACAGAACCTTTCAATATGCCCGCGTATACCACATTAAATGCGCAGGTAGGCTACAAATGGCGCAAATTTGATGCGAAAGTCTTTGTAAATAATATCACCAATGAGATTGGATTGAATTCATATTTCCGCGGTGGTTTTATTAATCAGATTGATCCAAGAAATGCAGCTGTTGCATTGAGTTATAAGTTTTAAAGATACAAAGTCTATATAAACAGAAGGGCAGTCCACCGCTGGACTGCCCTATTTTTATTCTATTTTGCCTTTATCCGCTTAAGTGCTATCTCAAATAGCCGGCTCCTAAAGTGATGGATGTTATTTAGGCTACTTTTTTTTGACGTTATTACACCAATAGCGTTCATTATTTTGAATCCTGATGAATTAATAGCTGATCACGTCACCTGATCGTCCATTGGCATCATATACTTTAAATAAGTATTTCTTGCCAGTCTGGAATGGTATCGGGCCGCTAACAGTTTTAGATTTCAATGTTGGCGTACTACCGTTGTCGCTATAGTAAACTTTGAATCCGGGATAATCGGTATTGATAAGGAGTTGGTTGCCCTCTTTCTTAATTCCAATTTTTGGAAGCCGATAGGTATAGCCGCCATTTATCCTATCCAGTTTTCTCAATTCATCTTCACCCAATTTCTTGATAAAAGAGGAGTACGATTTACGATAAGTAGCTTCGTCAAAAGAATCGCCTTTTTCCCAGGTCTGTTCGGGTGCCCACGCGCGGTCAGCAATTGCAATTAAACGTGGAAATACCATTTCTTCGAGACGTTGGTCAGTAGATACCTTTTCTGCCCATAAAGCACCTTTGATACCGAGGAGGTTTTTCTTCCCTTCAGCTGTAAGCTGTTCCTTATTGGTATATGCTTCTGGTTTAAGATCTTTTCCAGTGTCATCCTTCCGTAAGTTGATGAAGAAATTTTCAGGGGAGAACGAATAAGTTCTATTCAGATTAACCGTACCTACCCAACTGTGCCCCGGATCGGCAAAATCACGGTCCCAAGACATATCCAGGTAGTTATTGGCTGCACTCGTATAAACAACTTTATACCCTGCATTGGCCAATCGATAGGCGAGGTCTTCCTGTCCTTGGCCAGGGAGATTGTTCCACACATTCAAGTGAATGCCTGATTTTCCCAGATCGGCATTTACAACCATGCCTTTTCCTTTATTGCGCATGCCCATCTCTTCCCATCCTGACATCGTCAATCCTTTTTCTTGAACAAGGGCATTAATCTTGGTAATATACAGCGGCCATACATCGAGTACATTGGCGATATTATTTTCTTTCATAAAGGCCAATACTTTGGGCGATTTTTCCCAAACACCACTTGGCGTCTCGTCGCCACCCAGATCGATAATTTTCAACGGAACTCCAGCTTGCTCATGAATTGCTTTGATTTCATCAATCACCTTGCTCAGGAAGTGATACGTTGAAGGCAGGGCAGGGTTCATGACATTGTCATTCCAGTTTTGTGCAGAGTTGTAAACGGATTTATCCGCTTCATCGTCCAGCAAGAATTCTTCTGCTTTTTGCTGATCGCCAAGTTTTGAGTAATGGGCAAAACGCGCACGCATTGCTTTGATTGCTGCACGAGCATGCCCCGGTGTTTCTACCTCTGGTATAACATCGATATGTCTCGCCTGCGCATATTTTAAAATTTCGATATAATCGGCAACACTGTAGAATTGATTCGATTTGGCCGTCGCTCCAGATCCGTAAGCAGATTGTATTGCTTTTCCATCTTCAAAATTAGCCGAACGATTGGCTCCGACAGCCGTTAGTTCAGGTAAAGATGGGATTTCCAATCGCCAGCCTTCGTCGTCAATGAAGTGGAAATGGAACTTGTTCAGCTTATAGGCAGCCATCAGATCCAATAGCCTTAAAACCTCAGCCTTGCTATGGAAATTGCGGGCAGCGTCCAGCATAAATCCACGGTAGCCATAGCGCGGGCTATCTTCAATATTGCCATAAGGTAAGTTGATCGATTTTGTTGTATTATTCCATTGGCGATGATTGATCAGCGATTTTAGCGATTGTATGGCATAAAATGCACCCGCTTTATCGGAAGCTTCTATTCGTACACCTTTAGCGCCGATCGTCAAGCGATAGGATTCGGGCTTTAGGTTGTTGGTTTTGACAATTTCAATGCCTCCTCCCTGGGCGGAAGAAGTCGATAGCTTAATGCCTGAATAGGTGCTCAGGAAATCTGTCAGAAAAGTTGCCTCCTTCGCAAATTCATTGTCCACAAAAAGCTTTGTCCCTGTAGATACATTGAATTTTTCTTGATTGTTGATGCTGATGCTACTCGGCAAAGGAATAATGGGTTGTGCTTCTACACCTTCGCTAAGTTTGTTTTGCGTGTATTTATAAGCAAAGTAGTCCCTCTTTTCAGTTTCGGATTGAGGTGCAGTTTTAATCGCTGAATAATCTGAAATATTTGTCGCAAGTCCAGTTTGGTTATTTTTCAGATAGAGGCCGATAGGGCCGTCGGTATAGTTGACCAGTCCAGTTGTGATGAAATCGATATGGACGGTATCTTGCGCATTCAGTAAAAAGTTATTCTTCTTAAAGCTTACTTGAAAAAGGTCGCCATTTCTGTGGTCGATGGCAAAACGATTATCTACTTTCTCGGGATCAATAGACCGGATGAAATTAAACCAGAGACTCCAGTCGTTAAGTCTGATGGCACTTTTACCTTTGTTCTTTAAAATAATGGTGGACACCGGATTTTTGCGGATATTCTGTCCGTCTTTAACCTTCCAGGTGAGTTGCAGTTGATCTGCGATTGCACTCGATTTCTGGGCATAGGCATCCTGACTTAACAAAGCCAAGCCTAGTCCGGCATAGAGTAGCGGTTTTTTGATTTTTTTTAAATTAGTCATGTTGGTTACTTTTTCAATGACTTTAAATATAGCTATTCTAGAGGGTTTTATGATCTATTTCAAAATAAATGAATAAAAAAAATATAAAAATTTTGACACATTTATAAATATTTCTATATTTGCACACCGAAACAGAAAACGGCCCGTTCGTCTAGGGGTTAGGACGCAAGATTTTCATTCTTGAAACAGGGGTTCGATTCCCCTACGGGCTACAGATCGAAAGATTAAAAATTAAAAAAGCTTGCAATGTATATTGCAAGCTTTTTTTGTCACTTATTGCCGAAAAACAGCGGATTTTGGGTAAGATCGGAAAAGAAAAAATTTTACGAATCGAACATTTTGGTAGTACATCGATCGCCTCAATCGAATCTAAACCATTTATTGATATAATCATTGAGATTCCAAAAGAATTATTATTCAGTAAGGAACTAATTGACGAATTTTCAGCACTGGTATATTTACATTTTAAAATTCCCACAAGAGAACGAAACCATAAATTAGCGAAAAAAAATGACAACATTTCCCGTTATAGCCTCTACTCTTTCTGCCAAACAATTAGGAGATTTTGTGAAAGATCGATATGGCCTAGATGACAAATACAATTGTACCTTATTCAGAACAGGAATTAATCACACTTATTTTCTTTCCAATACCGAAACGAAATACGTTTTGCGCGTTTATAGTCATAATTGGAGGTCAAAAGCCGAAATTATTGAAGAGCTTTCACTTTTGAAATCATTAAAAGATAATAATTTAAGTGTTTCTTTTCCAATTGAAGATAAAGACGGAGCGTTCATTCAAGAAATAAATGCCCCTGAGGGAATCAGATACGTTGTACTTTTTTCCTTTGCGCAAGGTGAAAAAATCAGATTTATGGATATTGAAACTTGCTTTCGAATAGGTTCTCTAATGGCAAATATTCACAATTGTACCGGAAACAAGAATATTAACCGAGTATCTTATAATAAGAAGTCTCTTATAGAACGACCATATGAGAATTTAAAACAATTCTTTTCAGACAAGTTGCCAGAGATGGAATTCATTAGGGAGTTTGGAGGAAATTTTCAAAATTTAGATTTTGATCATACGAAAACAGGAATTATACATATGGATATATGGTATGATAATATGGCCGTTACAGACAAAAAGGAGATTACGATTTTTGACTTTGACTTTTGTGGAAATGGATGGCAAATTTTAGATGTTGGATATTTCTGCAAACAACTGTTTTTCATAGAATCAGATAAAGAGCAGTATGAATTAAAAGTTCAAAGCTTCCTACGGGGATACCAGAGTAGCAGTTCTTTATCTGAAAAAGAGCTTAGGTTAATACCAAAAGCTGGCGCTTCTATTTTTATTTTTTATCTTGGAGTACAGGCGCAAAGATTTGATTGGTCCAATATATTTTTGACAGAAAACTATCTCAAAATGTTTGTCGGAAGAATTAAAGCTTGGATGGATTATTACGCAAAGAAAGAAGTCACTGAGGCTAAATAAGGCAAGATTGAGGAATATTAAATGGGTTTGCGTTGAGGACTGGAAAACGACTCTTGCATAAGCGTTAGGTGAAACTATTAAACAAATTACACGTATTTTGTCTTGTTGGTAATTAAAATGTAACGTATTAATTTTACCTTTAATATTCCAAATAATAAAATTTTATGAAGGCACATACGTACGAAACACAATCAACAATTACACCTGAAAAAGCCTTGGATTTCTTAAAAGAGGGAAACCAGCGCTTTGTTAATAATCTGAAAGCTAACCGCGATTTGCTCGAACAGGTGAACGCTACGCGGGAAGGACAGTGGCCATTCGCCGTGGTGCTAAGCTGCATCGATAGCCGTACTTCAGCTGAACTTATATTTGACCAAGGGCTGGGTGATATCTTCAGTATCCGGATTGCCGGAAATTTTGTCAATCAGGATATTTTAGGATCGATGGAGTTTGGCTGCAATGTGGCCGGTTCTAAACTTGTTGTTGTTCTGGGGCACACTAAATGTGGGGCACTAAAAGGAGGATTAGATGCGGCGCAGATCGAGGGTATGGGAATGGATAACTTAAATCATTTGATTAATCATTTCGACCCGATCATTAATGAAGTAATTGACCAGGGGGAAGAGCGTTCATCAAAAAATAGTACGCTGCTTGAAAAACTAAATCAACAGAACATTAAACATGCGATCCGTGACATCCGTAGACAAAGCTCAACGCTCCGTAAACTGGAAGAAGAGGGTAAAATTAAGATTGTGGGTGCAAACTATGATGTTGAAACGGGGAGCGTAAGTTGGCTATAAGCCGAAAGATCGTGTACACTGTTTAAGAATAAAAAAGATGACGGTCATTTGCTTGAATGCATGCGAATAGTTCGGTGTCATCTAGCTGTTCCATAATTATCGCAATTTGTTTAACATCCCTAGTTTAATTAGGTTAAAATTATAATTGTGGTGTTGAGTTAGTATTAAAAACAAAAGATATAGTAATGTTTTTTTATCAAACTATTGCACAAAATGCCAGATAGTAAAAATCCTGGTCTACTTGTCACTAATTTAAGCAGATCAGGATTTGAAAAAATTTAATTAGAACGGATCTTTATAAGCGGGCGTCTACCAATTTTCGATCCAGTATACCCTTGATATCAAAAACAACTGAGGGATTATTTTTAAGATTGTTAAGATCTAAATGTAAAAACTCTCTGTGTCCAACGGCAAGTATAACGCTATCATAATTTCCAGATTCAGGAAGATTTGATAACAAATCCAGATTAAAATGCTTTTTGACCTCATTTATATTTGCCCATGGATCATAAATATCAACTTTCAATCCGAATTCTTGAAGGTCATAGATCATGTCAATGACTTTACTATTCCTGATATCAGGGCAATTTTCTTTAAATGTGATCCCTAGCACCAAAGCTTTAGCGCCCTCAAACCTGATATTTTTCTGAATCATCAATTTGACGACTTTTGAAGCAATGAAGGAGGCGATCTGATCATTTACTTCTCTTCCAGATAAAATAACATGTGGGTGATATCCTAGTTGAGTTGCTTTTTGAGCAAGATAATAAGGGTCGACAGAAATACAGTGCCCACCGACTAAACCTGGCTTGAAACGTAAAAAGTTATATTTTGTTCCAGCGGCATCCAAGACATCCTGCGTGTCTATACCTACACGATCAAATATCAGTGCAAGTTCGTTCATAAAAGAAATATTCACATCGCGTTGTGCATTTTCGATAACTTTTGCTGCTTCTGCAACCTTGATCGATGGTGCTAAATGCGTGCCAGCCTCAATGATTTTCTTATAGAGTGCATCAACTGCTAATCCGGCCTCTGAAGTACTTCCAGACGTTACCTTCACTACTTTTTGAAGCGAATTTACTTTATCTCCCGGATTAATTCTCTCTGGAGAGTAGCCGACACAGAAATCTTGATTAAGCTTTAAACCCGAAAACTTCTCCAAAACCGGGACACATTCTTCTTCTGTACACCCCGGATAGACCGTAGATTCATAAATAACCAAATCGCCCGGATTCAGTAATCCGCCAATCATTTTAGATGCCTCCAGCAATGGAGATAGATCGGGTGAATTATAGCGATCTATTGGAGTTGGTACGGTGACTATATATACATTTGCATCAGCAATGTCTGCGGCGGAACTACTTGCATCATATCCCTTACTTTGGTTTGATGTGGTAAATAGCTCTCTTGCACGTTCCAATTCTTTCTTATCAGCTTCCAGTGTACGGTCAACACCGCGCCTTAGTTCATCAATACGTGTTTCATTAATATCAAATCCAATCACGGGGAAATAATCGGAAAATGCTATTGCTAATGGCAACCCGACATATCCTTGACCAATGATGGCAATTTTTTTTACCTGAAAATCTCTCATATATAGCTGTAAATATACGTTCTTTGCTTTAAATTTAACCTCTTGTCAACCAACCTCTGCGTCCAGCTGTTGCTATGGCATAGGGTGTAATCCAGAATAAACTGAAGGCGTAGAATATACTATAACTATATGCCCAGAATGCTTCTTTGGCATCCGAGTTTTTGGAGGCAAAGAAATAAGCCTGAATGCTTGAGAATATTAAGATACCTACCAATGTAGAACTTAAGAACATCAATGGGTAATGAAATACAGTCCACAGCATCAACAGCATCATTGGATATGATAACAATACTTTTTTCCATTGCATGAGCAATAAGATACGTGCGCCCCATTTAGGTCCTTGACGGAAATTCGTAAAAGCAAATTGACTCATCGCTATATTTTCACGCACATTGCTTCGTTCCCAACGGATAAACATCTTGTACAAATTTTTATAACGTACTGGTGTGTCGGTATACACAAATGCATTGGATTGAAACAACACATGATAACCTTGTTTTAAGATCATATTCGTCATTGCACGATCTTCACCAATGTCAGAAGGTTGTCCCATAAATGTCTGATTGATCCAGTCTTCCAAACAGTTCATGACTGCCTCTTTACGGTAACCCGATAAAGCTCCTGGAGTACACATGACAGTACCTAACATACTTTGTGCAGAACGTACAAACTCAAAACTGAACACGAAGCTCACATTCAACATACGAGGTATAATCGCTTTTTTAGTATTCAATACACGCACGTTACCTGCAACTGCTCCACATTCCTTGTTTGTTACAAATGGACTCGCCATATTGCGTATCGTATCTTTTTTAACAATTGAGTCACTATCAACCGTGATAAAGATTTCTCCCGTACCTAACTTAAATCCACGGTACAAGGCATGTCTCTTACCCATATTCTTGGGTTGCTGATAGATTTCAACACGATCGCCCAATTCCATTTTGGCACGTTGTATCCATGCAAAGGTATTATCCTTACTACCGTCGTCAATTGCAATGATCTGAAGTTTCTTCTCCGGATAATCGCTGCTGGCTAAACTATGTAAGGTGTCGTAGACTAACTGTCCTTCATTGTAAGCTGGGACAATAATCGTACAAGTTGGTAGTTCATCGTCAGATACAGAAGCGATGGGCTTATATTTACGATGCAGTACAATCAAAAAAATCAAAAAGCTGATAGCGACAACCGCTAAGAATATGCCCAAGACAATTAAAAATGTCCCGCCGATACTGTCCAGACGTTGGAAACGTAAAGCATCAAAATCGGGTTGAAGCATATATACGCCAAAAACTGACGCAAATAAGATGAAAAAAGTTGCTCCAAAAATAACGTATTCCTTCGTGCCAAAGTTGCTTTCTTCCTTTTTGCTCACTGTATTCTCAGATCGCTTTTCTGCTGCATTTACATCGTATACAGCAGGCTGCCATTGTTTGGTCATCTGCTTGGATACGATTGAGTTTTCTTTCATGTAATTCATAACCGTTCTATTTTAGATATACATTTTGTTCATTCTATATTTACTTCGATCGTTGAATCGAATCATTTGTAATGAAAATATTACGATTCCATAAACGCAAAAGACATGCCTTTATTTTGTGCCAAAAATGAGCGGTCTGTTTGAATTGTAACGTTGTTGATACAAATTGTTACAATTTAAAATGTTGTTTTTCAGTAGTTTATTGTTTTGATGCGGCTAGAATAGGTTGAAAAATATCTACGATATGTTCAATAGACTTTTAAGATTTTTTAACATTTGCGTCCTTATTCTTAAGAGAAATTGACAGTTGGCGTGACAAACTGTTTAGGAAAGGGGGCAATAGGTTCGTGGAAGAAAAAAGTTTAGACTGACGAGGAAATTTAGGTATAAGGCAAGAAAAAAGACGCTCCCAGAAGAGAGCGTCTTTTATATCAAGAAGATTTCTGGATCAGGTTTATCCACCAAATTCCATCAGATAATTTTTAAGGAAATCATTTAAATCCCCATCCAATACGGCTTGGGTATTGGAGGTTTCGTAATTTGTCCTTAAATCTTTAATAAGCTTATAAGGATGCAGGACGTAATTTCGAATTTGGGATCCCCATTCAATTTTCTTTTTATTACCTTCAATAGCGGCGGTAGCTTCCTGGCGTTTACGCATCTCGATCTCGTACAATTGGGATTTCAATAGGCGCATCGCATTTTCTTTATTTTGTAACTGCGATCTGGATTCCTGATTTTTAATGATGATGCCTGTAGGTTTGTGGTGTAATCGAACGGCTGTTTCCACCTTATTCACGTTTTGGCCTCCGGCACCGCCCGAGCGGAAAGTATCCCATTCGATTTCAGAATCCTTGACATCAATCTCTATATTATCATCGATCAATGGATATACATAGACAGAAGCGAAAGAGGTGTGGCGCTTTGCATTGGAATCGAAAGGAGAAATCCGAACAAGCCTGTGTACACCGTTCTCTCCCTTCAGGTAGCCATAAGCAAAATCACCCGATATCTGTAAAGTGACGCTCTTGATACCTGCGACATCACCTTCCTGTGAATCTTGTTCGGTTACCCGGTACCCATTTTTCTCACCCCACATAATATACATCCGCATCAGCATGGCTGCCCAGTCACAGCTTTCAGTCCCGCCGGCACCCGCTGTAATCTGTAAGATCGCATCCAGTTGATCTTCCTCAGCGCTAAGCATATTTTTGAATTCGAGTTCCTCGACTTTAGCTAGAGCGAGTTTATATTGGTCGTCCACTTCCTTTTCGTCGGCGTCGCCAGACTGGAAGAATTCATACATCACATAGGCGTCTTCAACGGCCGCTGCAACTTCGTCGAAGTGGTCTGTCCACACCTTTTGGTTTTTTATGGCCAAGAGTATTTTTTCCGCCGCTTTGGAATCATCCCAAAAGCTTGCTTCAAGCGTAACTGCCTGGTCCCTTTCTATTTCTTCTTTGCGTGCATCGATGTCAAAGATGCCTCCTCAGGGAAGTAACACGATCCCTCAAGTCTTGAATTTGTTCTTTTGTCATATCCGCTAAAGTAGAAATTTTAATTAATAAATCACTGTTTCTGCCAAATAACTTAGCGCTCAATATCGATTGCCCAATACCGGATATGTGACCTTTTTTTTTTAGTTTTGGTATTGTCAACAGAATAAACCTTCCTATAAGGATCTACACAATGTGTGGCAACAAAATATGGAAGGCTTTTATTGATGTTTAAAACAAATAATTTCAGTAAAAACAGTATGTTCCCAAAAATTAATTTTACAAAAACTGAGACCTACAAGAATCTGGCGAAGCATTTCGATTCCTTATCCGGTCTTTCTAACAATAGCGAAAAAAAGGATTTACGTGCACTTTTTGCTGCAGATCCCGCACGTTTTGAAAAGTTCTCGATTGCTTTCGAAGATATACTTTTGGATTATTCCAAAAATCGGATCACCGAAGAGACAAAAGCACTCTTGGTGCAGCTCGCTAAAGAATGTGGCCTTGCTGAAGCTATAACGGCGATGTTCTCGGGCGAGCGGATCAATGTGACAGAAAATAGACCGGTTTTACATACTGCATTGCGAAATCAGTCTGACCAACCTGTCTATGTCGATGGCAAGGATGTCATGCCTGATGTTAAACGGGTGCTGGCACAGATGAAAGCTTTTACAGAAAAGATCATATCTGGCGAATGGAAAGGATATACTGGTAAGGAAATTACGGATGTGGTTAATATCGGGATAGGTGGCTCTGATCTTGGCCCAGTTATGGTGACAGAAGCATTGAAAGCGTATAAAACACGTTTAAATGTACATTTTGTTTCCAATGTAGACGGTACACATATTGCTGAAACATTGAAAGCTGTGGACCCCGAAACAACCTTGTTTTTGATCGCTTCCAAAACATTTACGACACAGGAGACCATGGCCAACGCGCATACAGCGAAAGACTGGTTTTTGGCGAGCGGCGCTCTTCAGGCAGACGTTGCCAAGCATTTTGCCGCATTGAGCACCAATACCGAAGCAGTACGTGCTTTTGGAATAGATACCCAAAATATGTTTGAGTTTTGGGATTGGGTTGGCGGACGTTATTCACTGTGGTCCGCAATAGGTCTTTCGATTAGTCTTGCCATTGGGTTTGATAATTTCGAGGAACTTTTAAAAGGGGCTTATGATGCGGATGTTCATTTTAAAGAAACTCCTTTTGAATCCAATATTCCGGTAATATTGGCTTTGCTCGGAGTATGGTATAATAACTTCTTCCAGGCTGAAAGTCATGCAATCCTTCCATACGATCAATATTTACACCGTTTTGCCGCGTACTTCCAACAAGGCGATATGGAAAGTAACGGTAAGTATGTTGACCGTAATGGTGAACAGGTGGATTATCAGACGGGACCGATCATCTGGGGCGAACCCGGGACGAATGGACAGCATGCCTTTTATCAGTTGATTCATCAGGGAACCAAGTTGATTCCATGCGATCTCATTGCGCCGGCCAATAGTCTTAACCCTATCGGAAACCATCATCAGTTGCTGTTGTCCAACTTTTTTGCGCAGACGGAGGCTTTGATGAATGGCAAAACAGAGACAGAAGTGGTTGCTGAATTCAAGAAAGCCGGAAAGTCGGATCAGGAAATTGAAGCGCTCAAAGCCTATAAAGTCTTCGAAGGTAATCGCCCCACGAACTCCATCTTATTGAAAAAAATGACCCCGCGTACATTGGGACGTCTTATTGCATTTTATGAGCATAAGATCTTTGTACAGGGTGTGATTTGGAATATCTATAGTTTCGACCAATGGGGTGTTGAGCTGGGTAAACAATTGGCTAATCAGATTCTTCCGGAACTAAGCGGTGAGGAAGCGGTTACAAGCCATGATTCTTCAACAAACGGATTGATCAATACGTATAAAGCTTGGCGGGATTAAATTGCTGATCGCCATTTAAATTATATCGTGGAGTAAACATAGGAAGCGGGGCTGTTCACTTTGGACAGCCCCGCTTTTATTCAATTTTAGGTATATTCCGCTACGATATTTTCTACTATCCTATTCTTAAAAGTGTTGATCTGATTTTTGGATATGTTTTTTATACCGTTTTATGCTGGATGCGAATGGCATTTAAAATAGCCAAAAGAGCGACCCCCACATCCGCAATCACTGCTTCCCAAAGTGTTGCAATACCGCCTGCGCCGAGGATCAGCACAATGATTTTGATCCCCATCGCGAGAATGACGTTCTGCCAGACAATGCTTCGGGTTATTTTGCCGATTTTAATAGCAGACAAGATTTTACGGGGCTCATCGTTCTGAATCACAACATCAGCAGTTTCGATGGTTGCATCTGCCCCGAGTCCGCCCATTGCAATGCCGACCTGTGCCAAGGCAACGACGGGCGCGTCATTGACACCATCGCCGGCAAAGGCAACACGGCGTCCCTGATCGATCAATTGCTGTACATGGCTGACCTTATCCTCCGGAAGGAGATCACCATAGGCTTTGTCGAGCTCAAGTTCTTTGGACACTTCGTTGACAACAGCTGTTTTGTCTCCGGACAACATCACGGTATAGAGTCCTTGGGCACGCATCGTGGCGATGACTTCCTTCGCGTCTGGTTTATTCCGGTCCGCTACAGTGATATAGCCCGCATATTGATCTTCAATGGCAAACAAGACAATGGAGTATACCATTTGGTTTAACTCTTCCGGATAGCTAATATTGAATTTGTCCAATAACTTGCTGTTACCGGCGAGCGTGCGCTTTCCATTGACAGTCGCCCGGAGGCCATGGCCTGCTATTTCCTGAGTTTCCTCCGCCTGTAAAGCGGGCTTGCCCGGGTGATAGCTCGCGATTGCCTTCGCAATTGGATGTGTGGAGTGTGCTTCAATAGCTTTGGCATAATTCAGCAATTCCTCTTGATTTCCATTGACGGCAACAACCTCTCTGACTTCAAATACACCGGCTGTGAGTGTACCTGTTTTATCCATGACAATGGTATCGACTGTGGTGATGGCATCAAGAAAATTTCCGCCTTTAAATAAGATGCCATTTCGGGATGCTAATCCAATACCACCAAAATAACCCAGCGGAATAGAAACAACCAGGGCACAGGGACAGCTGATCACCAAGAAGACTAAACTGCGGTAGAACCAATCTCTAAAACTATAGTCGTCGACAAAGAGTAGGGGTGCCACGAGAACCAATAGTGCAAGACCAAAGATAATGGGGACATATATTTTAGCAAACCGAGCGATAAACAACTGTGTTTTCGATTTGCGTGCAGTGGCATCCTGTACCATCTCGAGTATTTTGCTCAATTTACTGTCTTCAAAGGCGCTGGATACCTCGATTTCAACAACGGTTTCCAAATTAATCATACCCGCAAAAACAGTGTCACCTGCATATTTTGTGTCGGGTTTGCTCTCGCCGGTCAGTGCAGCCGTATTAAATGCCGCTTTCTCTGTCGCCAATTTACCATCCAACGCGACTTTTTCTCCCGCTTTCACCATGATGGTCTCTCCAATTGCGACCGTTTTAGGATTTACCTGCTGCTGTTGCCCATCGCGCAGCACCGTGACTTTATCGGGGCGAATATCCAATAGTGATTTGATTGATTTTTTGGCATTATCAACAGCAGTATCCTGAAACCATTCTCCGATTTGGTAGAATACCATGACGGCAACACCTTCTTCAAATTCTCCGATCGCAAATGCGCCCAAGGTCGCTACAGTCATCAAAAAGAATTCATTAAAAAAATCGCCCCGGCTTGCCTTGCGGAATGCCATCTGAATAACAGGTATGCCCGCAAGAAGATACGCTACGCCATTTGAGACTAATAATAGACCAAAAGGGAGGCTGATCTTCAAAGCATATTTCAATAGCAGTAAAGTAAGCAGGATGACAAGAGCAATAAGAAGCTTGCATTGGGAGATCCACCAGGGACGTTCTTGTTTCGTGTGGCTGTGTTCTTGTGCTGTATGGCTATGCTCGTGATTGTGTTCGCACATATATCAGGGTTCTTTTGAATGATTAAATTTAGCGAATTCAGGTGTAAAAAAAGAGGGAAGTAGCGATAAAAACCATCGAAAACCCCGTTTTATATCGGAGTGATAAATCGCAGTCACTCTATTCGAAAATTAGGAAAGCGCCTGAAAGAACGCGCGAGGTATCGAAGTAAAAAGGCTGCTTCACTCCAGCGTGAAGCAGCCTTTTTCATGCGCAATAGCTACAGTAAACTTATTCTTAATCTTTTGAAGTGCTGCCAATAATCATTTCCAATATAGCAACGACAATGGCAAATAGCGCAGCGGTCCAAAAGCCATTTACATCAAATTTGGAACCGAGAAGCGAATCTGTCAACAGGACCATTAATACCGTAATAATGAATGAAACCAGGCCGAGTGTAAGCCAATTCAATGGGAAAGTAAATAACCTTAAAATCGATCCCACAGTCGCATTGACAAATCCAATGACAAGTCCAGTAACGATAGCCCAGCCGAATCCAGCAACTTGAGCTCCGGGTACGACCCAGCACGCAACCGCGACGACAACTCCAGTAAGTAAAAGACTAATAATAAATTTCATAATATGTGCTAATTTATAAAGAGTAAATAAAGTAATAATATAATCAGTTTCGTGCAAACCGGATGCCAAACTTTACGGTTCTTCGTCTGTTCTTCGAAACATGTTCGGACCTGCGTCGGACCCCGTTCGAGATTACTGCCCTCATTTTCTAAGATTCTACCGGCAGTTAGACAAACAACAGGGAATCTGTAGAGAAACATCAGGGAATTTCCGGAGCCAGGACAAACAAAGGGCGATGCTATCCCGAACAGTTTCCGAAAGCGGGTGGAGTATGTAAAGTGTTAGTCAGCAGCGGGTTTTATGTTCGTTTGAAAACGAAGTGCTTAGAAAATAAATATATGCAAGCATAGTAAATATTTTGTATATTTATTTCATAGGCGAAGCATGCAAGCTTTTGGTCGTCAGCTGCAAGGCTTGTTCAGTAGGGATGTCGGTTGGCGCTAGAGTGGTATAGGAGGTCGTTGCAGAGCGGTATGAGTGCGTAATCGGATCGGCCATTTGGCAGAAATTGATTGAATTAAGTTTATAAAAAAATAGATCCATGAAGAAAATTATGATGTCATTCATAATGTTACTTACGACAGTAGCATTATTTGCGCAAACAGATCCCATCATTGGAAGGTGGGAAAATCCAAGCGGTGAGGGCCGTGTTGAAATTTACAAGAAAGGCGATAAGTTTTTTGGTAAGCTCTTCTGGCTGAAATTTCCAAATAACGAAGCCGGTCAGCCAAAGAAAGATATAAAAAACCCGGATAAAGCGCTTCAGAGTAGGAACGTACAGGGACTGGAAATACTGACCAATTTTGAAAAAGATGGCAATACTTATGCGGATGGAAAGATCTATGATCCAAAGTCCGGCAAAACGTATAGCTGCAAGATGACTTTAAAAGGGGATAAACTTGATATCAGGGGCTATGTCGGTGTGAGCTTGCTTGGACGTACGGAGACATGGAAAAGAATTAATTAAGACAGAAAATGGCTTTAAACTAAGATAGTCCACTTGCATGGATAGATCCGTTTGCATCAAAAAGGCTGTTTATTTCATGGAAATAAATTGCCTTTTGGTTTTGTGCCGGATTTACAGTATTTTCATCCCTACAAATTATAAATACCCAGCTTTATGGCCGTAAAAATGTCTTATGTTGAAAATGTCAAGCTTGCGCTGCAGTCCATTGTAGGGAACAAGCTCAGGACATTTTTAACAGCGCTGATTATCGCCATAGGGATGATGGCATTGATCGGCGTATTGACTTCCATTGATGCCATGAAAAATTCACTGACAGATTCTTTCTCATCGATGGGCTCAAACTCTTTCAATATTCGCAACCGGGGCTTGAATGTTCGGATCGGTAATGAGGGAACTCGCTCAAAAGTTTTTGCCAATATCACCTATGCGCAATCGGCGAGGTTTAGACAGGATTTTCACTTTAATGCATTGACGTCCATCAGTGCCAATGTCAGCTGGAATACAACCGCAAAATTTCAGTCTAAGAAGACAAACCCCAATATTGGCCTGATCGGAACCGATGAAAATTATCTTCAGACATCGGGTTATGTGGTCAGTGAGGGGCGTAATTTTTCCACCCGGGAGGTCGAAACAGGTAGTGGTGTCATTATTATTGGCAGTGAAGTGAGCAAGATGCTGTTCAACGAGATTATCGATCCGATAGGCCAGTTTATTACCGTCAACAATATCCGCTATTTGGTAATTGGAGTTCTAAAAAGTAAAGGTTCTTCTGCGGGTATGGGCGGCGATAGGGCATGCTTTATTCCGCTTATTAAAGCCCGGGCGGTGATGCAGGGTACCGAACCTTCGTATGTGATTACGGTTTCCTCCAACGATCCAATGCGTTTAGAGGCAGCAATCGGCGAAGCGACAATTGTATTTAGAAATATCCGCGGCCTATCATCCAGACAATCAAATGATTTCGAAATCACTAAATCTGATGCCGTTGCCCAGATGCTGATGCAAAATATGGCGATGGTTACTTTGGGTGCCGTGGTGATCGCTTTTATAACCCTTGTGGGCGCTTCAATCGGATTGATGAACATTATGTTGGTATCGGTCACTGAACGTACACGGGAGATTGGTATACGCAAGGCCATCGGTGCGACCCCGAGTGTGATACGTAAACAATTTCTGATGGAAGCCATTGTGATCTGCATGATCGGCGGTGTGGCAGGAATCTTTATTGGTATCCTCATCGGGAATATCCTGGCACTACAGCTGGGTACCTCTTTTATCATCCCTTGGGGTGCGATTATCATGGGGTTTGCGGTATGCGGACTCGTTGGTATGCTTTCGGGCTATTACCCTGCTTCAAAAGCCTCTAAACTGGATCCTGTGGATGCACTTCGTTACGAGTAAGCCTCTCGGTATATTTCCGCCTTTTAAGCACTTCTATTGACGATGATGTTCAGGAGTTGTCCTCTATCTTGGCGGTACCAAAGCCGACGGAACAGCAGTGAAACAATAACGAAACACAATCTACTGGATGTTGAAGGTGTAAAAGCCTTATTTTGCATAAAGCTGAGCGATAGCAGCAAAAAATCGAATCAGCCGAAAAAAGGAATTTTATGCAATCGGTTTAATGTTACCAAATCATTGATTTGGGGTGAATTCTCCGTGAATAGCCCTTTTCTAGAAAGGCAAAACAACTTATTCCAATGAAAAAACTGTAATATTGTATAAAAAAATAAATTCGAATTATGTACAATACATTACAACCAGTTTTAGAAAAGGAATTGGAAGCAATCAAAGAAGCGGGATTGTATAAACAAGAGCGAGTGATCGTTACTCCTCAGGGGGCAGACATCAAAGTGAGCACAGGACAGGAAGTTGTCAATTTTTGTGCGAACAATTATCTGGGCCTGTCTTCCCACCCAAAAGTAATCGAGGCTGCTAAGAAAGCGATCGATACACACGGTTATGGAATGTCTTCGGTACGTTTTATCTGTGGTACTCAAGATGTGCATAAAGAATTAGAAGCAAAAATTTCTGAGTTCCTAGGAACTGAGGATACTATTTTATATGCGGCAGCATTCGACGCTAACGGTGGTGTGTTTGAACCATTATTTGGTGCGGAAGATGCCATCATTTCTGACGAATTAAATCACGCCTCTATCATCGACGGTGTTCGTTTGTGTAAAGCACAGCGATTCCGTTATAAAAATGCAGATATGGCTGATTTGGAAGCCCAATTGCAGGCTGCATCCGGTGCTCGGCATAAAATCATTGTTACAGATGGTGCATTTTCGATGGACGGCTCTGTAGCGCCATTGGATCAGATCTGCGATCTTGCCGATAAATACCAGGCTTTGGTTATGATCGATGAGTCGCACTGTACTGGATTTATTGGTGCAACAGGCCGCGGTACACACGAACTGTTCAATGTAATCGATCGTGTTGACATCATTACAGGGACTTTAGGTAAAGCCTTAGGCGGTGCTTCTGGAGGGTTTACTTCCGGTAAAAAAGAAATCATCGATTTGTTACGTCAGCGTTCACGCCCTTATTTATTTTCGAATACCTTAGCACCGGCAATCGCAGGGGCTTCTGTTGCGGTATTGGACATGCTCAGTGAGACAACTGAATTGCGCGACAAACTGGAGGCAAACACAAAATACTTCCGTGAAAAAATGACGGCTGCTGGATTTGATATCAAGCCCGGATTCCACCCGATCGTGCCTGTGATGCTTTACGATGCGAAATTGGCACAGGAGTTTGCAGCCAAGATGCTGGACGAGGGAATCTATGTCATCGGTTTTTACTATCCTGTTGTACCTCAGGGAAAAGCTCGCATCCGCGTTCAGATTTCGGCCGGACACGAAGTTGCTCACTTGGATAAAGCAATCGCCGCCTTTACCAAAGTTGGTAAAGAATTAGGTGTAATTAAATAAAATACACATAGTTATAAATTTTGTGGTGCAAAATGTTTATCTTTGCACCCTAAAATTTTATAAAAATATTCTTGCTCAATGCAAAACATTAGAAACATTGCGATCATCGCTCACGTCGACCACGGTAAAACTACGCTTGTAGACAAAATTTTATATTTTACCAATCAATTCAGAGAAAATGAAAATGCTGGTGAATTAATCCTAGACAATAATGATTTAGAGCGTGAGCGCGGGATCACTATTGTATCTAAGAACGTTTCAGTAACATATAAAGGTGTTAAAATCAATATCATCGATACCCCAGGTCACGCCGATTTCGGTGGTGAAGTAGAGCGTGTATTGAAGATGGCTGATGGTGTAGTGCTATTGGTAGATGCCTTTGAAGGTCCAATGCCTCAAACACGTTTCGTTACAGGTAAAGCTTTAGGATTAGGTATCAAACCGATTGTTGTTGTCAATAAAGTCGATAAAGAAAACTGTCGTCCAGACGAGGTTTACGAACACGTTTTTGACTTATTCTTCAACTTAGGTGCGACTGAAGAACAATTGGACTTCCCGGTATTATACGGTTCTTCAAAACAAGGATGGATGTCTACAGATTGGAAAAATCGGACAGAAGACTTCACTGATTTATTGGAAGCAATTATCAAATATATCCCTGCTCCAGAAGTATCTGAAGGTACTTTGCAAATGCAGGTAACATCATTAGATTACTCCACTTTCGTAGGACGTATCGCTATCGGCCGTGTTGCCCGTGGTACGATCAAAGAAAACCAACCGGTTTCTTTGGTAAAACGCGATGGAAAAGTTGTGAAATCAAGAGTGAAAGAACTTCAGGTATTCGAGGGTCTTGGCCGTATCAAAGTATCCGAAGTACATGCAGGTGATATCTGTGCTGTTGTAGGTATCGAAGGTTTCGATATCGGTGATACTATCGCAGATTTCGAAAATCCAGAGCAATTGGAAGTTATCAGCATTGATGAGCCAACAATGAATATGTTGTTTACCATTAATAACTCTCCATTCTTCGGTAAAGAAGGTAAATTGGTTACGTCACGTAACATCTACGATCGTTTACAAAAAGAATTGGAGAAAAACTTAGCCTTACGCGTAGTACCTACTGAATCTCCAGATGCTTGGTTGGTATACGGACGTGGTATCCTTCACTTGTCCGTATTGATCGAAACAATGCGTCGCGAAGGTTATGAGTTGCAAGTAGGTCAGCCACAAGTTATCATCAAAGAAATCGATGGTCAAAAATGTGAACCAATCGAAGAACTTGTTGTTGACGTACCTTCTGATGTATCAGGAAAAGTAATTGAGCTGGTTACACAACGTAAAGGTGAGTTATTGATCATGGAAGCTAGAGGAGATATGCAACATCTTGAGTTCTCTATCCCTTCTCGTGGTATCATCGGTTTACGTAACAACGTATTGACAGCAACAGCTGGTGAAGCTGTAATGGCACACCGTCTGAAAGGTTACGAGCCTTGGAAAGGTACAATCCCTGGTCGTTTGGCAGGTGTATTGATCTCTTTGGATACAGGTTCAACAACTGCGTACTCCATTGATAAATTACAAGACCGTGGTCGTTTCTTCGTAGATCCAGGTGTGGATGTATATGAAGGACAGATCCTAGGTGAGCACATCCGTGACAACGATTTAACAATCAACGTGACAAAAGGAAAACAGCTGACAAATATGCGTGCTTCTGGTTCTGATGATAATACACGTATTGCACCAGCAATCAAATTCTCATTGGAAGAATGTATGGAATATATTCAAGCTGACGAATACATTGAGGTAACACCACAATCTATGCGTCTACGTAAAATCTATTTGACTGAAAATGAGCGTAAAGTTAACGCAAAAAAATTCCAATAGTCAATAGTTAAACGTTATATAAAAAAGCCTTCGAATCTGATTCGAAGGCTTTTTTCGTTATTGATAATTTAAAGCGTTGCCTTAGCAAAGATTTGTGGATCTGTTACTTTTTTGTTCTTACCTCTGCGGCACGATAGGTGTCGCCATCAGTGGTGTAAATCTTGAATTGTACATCATAAGCTTCCGGTACATAAATCACAATCGGCATTCTGCCATTGTAGCGTACGGTCTCCGGTTGTGCCGAAACAAAAAGGTTTCTTTTCTCTTTATTTGGACAAGCCATCAATGTGCTTGCCACATTGCCATTTGTTTTGAAAACATAATAATCATAACCCCAGCCTTGAAGATCCTTTTTCTCCAGCGTGCCCGATAGGTTAAAGGAATTACATCCATCTACTTCCATCCACTTACCGACTGAAAACTCAATTTTTTTGTTTTTGTCGCTTTCGGAGTAGGGAACTTCAATCACCATCTTTTTATAACCTTTTTCCGGGGCAGGAAAAATGCTTAAGTCCATTTTGTCGATAACCATTTGCGCTTTGCTTATAGTTGTTGAGGATACTAATGCAATCATCAGAAGCATTATTACGGTAAATACATTTTTTCTCATATCGCTGTTATTTGATTTTTAAAGACCTATTTGTTATTTATCTGTTTTGTGTTTTTTATCGAAAATATCAAATATGACCTAATTCATTTGTTTCTTTAAACGTTATATCTACTCAAAGTGCTACATTCTTGTAGAAGATTAACAGGTATAGGACTGTATTGTTTTCGGAAGGATTAATTGTAAAACGAAAAATTTTAAAAAATAATTGTTTGGGAAACTAAAAAATAAAATATGATTGATTTGCATCTGTTCATGCAGAGATCAATGAACTCACCGAGGGCGGCTATTGGACCGAAAGAATTCGCTGCCCGCTATCATTGCTATTGCTGCATGCGAGATCATAAACGTTTTATGAAATTCAGGTGATAGAAAGCTGAATTGCTTTTTCATTCGCAGGAATATAATCAGCCAAGAATACGTAACTTTGTGTGAGATAAGGATTATTATGAGTAAACAAGTGGAGCATACTCCAAAAGAATATATTCAGATTAAGGGTGCAAGGGTCAATAATTTAAAGAATATTGATGTTGATATCCCTAAAAATAAATTAGTTGTTATCACTGGAATGTCGGGCTCAGGAAAATCATCCTTAGCTTTCGATACACTGTATGCGGAAGGTCAACGGCGCTATGTGGAGAGCCTATCTTCCTACGCGAGGCAATTTATGGGACGTATGAATAAGCCAGAGGTGGATTACATCAAAGGTATCGCTCCGGCGATTGCGATTGAGCAACGTGTGATTACTTCCAACCCGCGCTCGACGGTAGGGACATCGACCGAGATCTATGATTATCTGAAATTGTTATATGCCCGTATCGGAAAGACAATTTCTCCTATCTCCGGTCGCGAAGTGACCAAAGACAGTGTGAGTTCTGTGGTGGATTTTGCCCTGAAATTAGAAGAGGGGACAACCTTGACACTTCTGGCTCCGCTAGTGCCTTCTCACGGACGAAAACTCAAGGAAGAGTTGTCGTTATTGCTGCAGAAAGGTTTTGTGCGGGTCGTCTATCAGGATAACATGCAGAAAATAGAGCCTATCGTCGACGATAAGGCGATCGCCAATAAAGACTTGCAGGATGGAGAAGTGCTTATTGTTGTCGACCGTGTCCGTATAGAACAGGATGATGATACCATTAATCGGCTTTCTGATTCTGTCCAGACAGGTTTTTTCGAGGGCAAAGGTGAGCTCTACATGGAGGAAAATGGTCAGCGTCATCATTTCTCTCATAAATTTGAACTTGATGGGATAACCTTTGAGGAACCTACACCAAACTTCTTCAGTTTCAATAACCCTTATGGCGCCTGTCGGCGATGTGAAGGTTATGGAAAAATCATTGGTATTGATCCTGACCTTGTGATTCCAGACAAAAGCCGTTCGGTCTACGATGGAGCAATTGCACCTTGGCGTGGCGAGAAAATGGGCGAGTGGTTGCAGGTGCTTGTAAAAAACTCCTTAAAATTTGATTTTCCGATACACCGTGCTTATATGGATCTGACTACAGCACAGAAAGAACTGCTGTGGACCGGGAATAAATATTTTGCGGGCCTTACACAATTCTTTGAAGAGCTCGAAGCCCAGACCTATAAAATCCAATATCGCGTGATGTTGTCCCGCTATCGTGGGAAAACAGACTGCCCGGACTGCCGTGGGACAAGATTGCGTAAGGATGCCACTTATGTAAAAGTGGGCGGTAAATCCATTACCGACATCGTATTGATGCCCTTAGAGGAAGCATTGGAATTTTTTAAAACATTACCGCTGGTCGGTAATGAGCTGGTCATTGCCAAGCGGCTGCTGGCCGAAATCAATAATAGATTACAATTTCTATGTGATGTTGGATTAAGCTATCTGACCTTGAATCGGTTATCAAATACGCTTTCGGGAGGAGAATCACAACGGATCAATCTGGCAACTTCCTTGGGGAGTTCGCTTGTTGGTTCAATTTATGTACTGGACGAACCAAGTATTGGGCTCCATCCCCGTGATACACAACGTTTGATCTCCGTACTAAAATCGCTACGCGATGTTGGGAATACAGTGGTTGTGGTCGAACATGAACAGGAAATGATGGAGGCAGCGGATTATCTGATCGATATCGGTCCTGAAGCAGGGATCAATGGCGGAGAGATGGTCTTTGCCGGAACTTACAAGGAGATTCTGAAAGATGCTAAAAGCCTGACTGGCCAGTACCTCAGTGGAAAGAGCCAGATTGAAGTACCTCAGAAACGCCGTTCATGGTCTAATAGTGTGAGTATTAAAGGCGCCCACGAGAATAATCTGAAGGGAATTGACGTTCAGTTTCCCTTAAATACGTTCACCGTGGTCACTGGGGTTTCGGGATCCGGAAAGACTTCTTTGGTCAAACGTATTCTTTATCCGGCTTTGCAAAAATCAATCGGTAATTATTCGGGTGAACAAACAGGTGTTTATGATGCGATTGAAGGAGATATTACACAGGTAGAACAAGTTGAAATGGTCGATCAAAATCCAATCGGTCGTTCTTCACGGTCAAATCCGGTGACTTACGTGAAAGCTTGGGATGAGATCAGGGCTTTATATGCTAGCCAGGCACCGGCCAAAGCGGCAGGACTGAAGCCGGCAGCCTTTTCATTTAATGTGGAAGGCGGACGTTGTGATGTCTGTCAGGGTGAAGGTGAGGTTAAGATTGAAATGCAATTTATGGCCGATATTATTTTGCCATGTGAAGCCTGTGGTGGAAAAAGATTTAAGCAATTTGTACTTGATGTACATTACAAAAATAAGTCAGTAGCGGATGTTCTTGAGCTGAGTGTGGATGAAGCGATCACATTTTTTGCAGATCAGCCGAAGATATTGGCTAAGTTACAGCCTTTACAGGACGTTGGGCTTGGCTACGTGAAGCTTGGTCAATCTTCAAGTACCTTGTCTGGCGGTGAAGCACAGCGCATTAAATTGGCCTCATTCCTGATTAAGGGAAATAACAGCAAGAAGACACTATTTATCTTTGATGAGCCTACTACAGGTTTGCATTTTCAGGATATTAAAAAACTCCTAAAATCATTTGATGCGCTCATTGCTTTGGGCAATAGCATCTTGGTTATTGAGCATAATATGGATATGATCAAGTCGGCAGACTGGGTGATTGATATTGGTCCGGAAGGTGGGAATAAAGGAGGGAAACTAGTCTTTGCAGGTCTTCCCGAAGAACTCATCCATTGTAAAGATTCTTATACAGGCCAATTTTTAAAAGCACATTTAAAAGATTAAATCCTACTTTAGTGTTCCTGAAAACGGATCTCAAAAGCTTAGATTAGAGCATTAGGATTCACTGATAGTGACCTCCGTTAGGGTAGTTGGTGTTGTAGCTAACTATAAAGTTTAATATTTAATACGTAAAAATATCTCAATACTCAATACTTATAAATATGATTAAAAGATTTTTTTTAAGTGTCGTCCTTGGAATAGCGGCGCTTTCGTCCATGGCGCAGCAACCGGAAAGACCAAAATTGGTTGTCGGCCTGATGGTGGACCAAATGCGTTGGGATTATTTATATCGCTTTGCGGATCGCTATGGGAATGATGGTTTTAAACGACTTTTGAAAGAAGGATTCTCCTGTGAAAACACATTGATTAATTATATTCCGACCTATACAGCCATTGGACACAGCTCTGTTTATACGGGGTCGGTTCCCTCCATTCATGGTATTGCGGGTAATGACTGGATTGAAGAGCAGACTGGTAAGAACATGTATTGTACGCAGGACGACAATGTTGTCGGTGTAGGTACTACCGCTAAAGAGGGGCAGCAGTCGCCACGTAATTTGCTTGCATCTACTGTAACTGACCAATTGAAGCTAGCTTCTAACTTTAAGTCTAAGGTGATCGGTATCGCAATCAAAGATCGCGGCGGTATTTTGCCGGCGGGGCACTTTGCAGATGCGGCATATTGGTTCGAAGCAAAATCCGGCGATTGGATCACATCTAATTTCTACATGGATAAATTGCCAAAATGGGTGGTAGACTTCAATAAGCGTAAATTAGCTGAAAAGTACCTAAAAGGCGACTGGAAGCCCATGTACGATATTAGTACCTATGGCGCTAACAGTATTGCCGATGATAATATCTATGAGGGCAAGTATCCGGGTGAGGACAAACCGACATTGCCGCGCGCGACTTCTAAGCTAATGAAAGATGAGGGCTATGAACTGATCAAAACCACACCGATGGGAAATCAGTTTACCTTGGATCTCGCGATGGAAGCCATTAAAAATGAGCAGATGGGGAATAACCCTACTAAAAATACGGATTTCCTTTGTGTGAGCCTTTCAGCAACAGATTACGTTGGACACCGTTACTCATTGACTGCTGTCGAGATTGAAGATATCTATCTGCAACTTGATAAACAGCTTGCTGATTTTTTCAAGTACCTGGATAACACCGTCGGCAAAGGAAACTATACCTTTTTTCTGACGGCAGATCACGGTGCTTCTTATAACTCCAGATTCTTTATGGATATGAAAGGCAATGGTGGTTATTTCTATTCCCGCCAGATCATTAAAGGGCTTAACAAAACCCTTAAAGAGAAATTTGGACAGGAGAAGCTGGTGAAAAGCATGATGAATTATCAGGTACATTTAAACAATCAATTGATCGATTCTTTGAATCTGGATCGTGATAAAATAAAAGAGACGATTATTCGGGAGCTTCGCCACACAGAAGGTGTCGCTTATGTTGCTGATATGGAGAAGGGAGAAAGCCTGATGATTCCAGCACCTATCCGTGAAAAAATGATCAATGGCTACAACTTTAAACGCAGTGGTGCCATACAGATCGTCTGTGAGCCGCAGTGGTACGATGGTACACCGCGCTCAACTGGTACGACACACGGTACTTGGTCTGGCTATGATTCCCATATTCCTTTGGTATTTATGGGTTGGGGAATTAAACCAGGTGTATCTAATACAGAGGTGCATATTGTGGATATTGCGCCGACAATTTCGTCGCTATTGCACATTACCGAACCTAATGGTAGTATCGGGAAACCGATCACGGCGGTATTGGGACAATAAGCGGGCTATTGTTGCCTACGAAATCATGCCGGTTTTATTCTATTGAATAAAAAACGTAAATTTGCAATTCAACAGGGGGTTAACAAACTATGCTTTCCAAAAAGACAAAATATGCAATAAAGGCACTTATGGTGCTTGGTCGTAACTACGGGAACGAGCCTATGCAAATCGTGAAGATTGCACAGGAGGAGAATATTCCAAAAAAGTTCTTGGAACAAATTCTACTGGAGATGCGAAATGCTGGAATTCTCTACAGCAAAAAAGGTGCTGGCGGTGGTTACAGTCTCAATAAGGCTCCTGAAGATGTTTTCTTATCCCAGGTTATGCGCCTGATTGATGGACCGATAGCCTTGCTACCCTGTGTGAGTTTAAACTTCTACCGGTCATGTGAGGAATGTACGCAGGAGCACGCATGTGGCATACGCGATACTTTTGTCGAGGTGAGAAATGCCATGCTACAGATTTTGAACGATACAAGTATTGCCCATTTAATCAATAAGGAAAAAGAATTGAACTTAAATGTAGATTAAAGTAAATAAATATATTTTTCTATTTATAGTTGAGGCGTAACAAACAAGTTACGCTTCTTTTTTTTAAGAGGAAATCGTTAGAATAAAGGAGATTAGGGCCTTTTGTTTATTCTGAATTACGTTTCTTTATTAATCATGCAATTATTTAACATTATTTTACGAATTTTCCGTAGCAACATTTATATATTTACGTCGACAATATATAAACGAAAATTTATGAAACTAACCTATTCCCTAGTTTTGTTTCTTTTACTTTCTGTCCTGAGTTCCCATTCCTATGCGCAGCATAAACTGGTCGGGTCGGTGGTAGATGTTAAAGATCTTGCAAAACTACATCAAGCTTCAGTCGCGCTGCTTAACCCCAAAGATTCGATTCTGGTAAAATTTGGTCGAACAAAGGAAAATGGATCATTCCAAATCGCTAATCTCGATACCGGTACCTATAAAATGGTCGTTTCCTATCCCCAATATGCAGACTTAGTCAAAGATATTCGTATCGATGCTCAAGACATGGATCTTGGTATGGTAAAACTGTCTAAAGCGGCTTTGCTCTTGGAAGAGGTTCAGGTGAATGGTAAAATTCCTGTGGTGATCAAAGGCGATACAATAGAATATGATGCAGCTAGTTTTAAAGTAGAGAAAGATGCCAAAGTGGAAGACCTGCTGAAGGTATTGCCCGGTATTACCATGGATGGATCAGGTAAGATTATCGCACAGGGGAAGGAAGTGAAAAAGGTATTGCTTGACGGGGAAGAGTTTTTTGGCGATGACCCCACGTTGATCACCAAAAACATCCGGTCAGATATGGTCAGCAAAGTGCAGGTCTATGAAAAGAAATCTGATCTAGCCGTCCGTACGGGCGTGGATGACGGAGAACGTACGCAGACGATTGATATCAAGCTCAAAGAAGATAAGAAAAAGGGGATGTTCGGTCAGGCAGTCGCCGGAGCGGGGACAGATAAGTATTATGGCGGCAAAGTCATGCTCAATAAATTTAAGGGTTCGCAAAAAATTGCAGCATATGGTATCCTGGCCAATGATGGTATGGTCGGCCTAGGATTTGAAGATAGTCAGAAATACGGTGTTGGCGGAAGCAGTAATGTGCAAATGATGGATGGCGGCGGCATTATGGTATCTTCTAGTGGCGATGGTTCTGATGGGGGATGGGATGGTCAATATTATGGCGGCGGTGTACCCAAAGCTGTCAATATGGGGGCAAGCTATTCGGATAAATCCAAAGATGATAAGCATAAGATCAATGTCAACTTCAAACGGAATCAGATCAATGTCACTAATACAAGTACCTATAATGCGCAGAACAATCTTCCTGAACGCGCGCAGGTTGATAATAATGTGACAACATCTGAAACAGAAACACAGGCAAATATTGCGAATCTAAGGTATGATTACAAGCTGGATTCACTTGCTGACCTGACGGTCACTATGGGATTCACCAAATCTAGCCGCGACAATTTATCCAATTCCGAAGCAGATCAGCGTAAATTGGATGGCACATTGATAACAAGGACTTCGTCCAAGACAGATTTAAATAACGATCAGGATAAGTTTAATGTAAATGCGATGCTTACACGTCGTTTCAAAAAGGACCGTCGCTCCATTACTTTCAATGTCAATGCAAATACTGATCAAAATCGCAACAAAACACAGTATTTTTCGGAAAACTTCTTTCAAATTTCCGGAGATACAACCTTGATCGACCAATATAAAAATGATAAGTTGACCAACAATACGTACGGTGCTTCAGTAACCTATTCAGAGCCTTTGTCTAAAAGGTTGACAGCTGCAATAGGTTATGCCTTCAATCAGAATAAATCGGAAACACTCAATCAGTCATTTGATAGAGATCCGGTTACAGGAAAATATACGGTGCTCGATGAAAACCTGTTAAATGATTTTGATTTTAACAGTTTAAAAAATGGTGTTAACGCCTCTTTGAATTACAAGTCGAACACATTAACTGTAAATGTGAGCAATAGAGTCGATTTTGAGCAGGTCAAGAGAACCTACAACAACCTGAATACAATACTGCAGCGGAACCAGACATCTGTTGCTCCAGTTCTTTCCGTCAACTACAAAATCTCGAAAAGCAAAAATGTGAGCTTCCGCTATAGCGGTCGCACGAGCCAGCCTTCGTTGACGCAAATAGAGCCGTTGAAACAAAATGCCCAGCCACTCGTCGAGTATTTGGACAATCCAGATCTGAAAGCGGGCTTTAATAATTCCTATTCCATTAATTTCAATAACTACAAGCAGTTAAAGGATCAGAGTATTTATTTTTATGTCAGTGCAGATCAAGGAAAGAAAAGTATCAACAATAGCGTACGCTATGATCTAGATAAAGGTACACAGCAAATTTCCTACGTCAATATTGATAAAGACAATTGGCGTATGTATGGTGGTGGAGGATATAGCTTTGTATTGAAGAAAAAATGGGGATTAAAAATGAATCTGGGCATGAATGCACAGTATAACAGCCAGTTTAGCTATTTATCCTCTTACAACGAGGCGCCTGAGCTCAATAGAAATCAAACATGGAGTGTCGCGCCGAGCCTCGGTTTCAGTCGATACAAGGCAAATAAAATGGACTTTTACATCTCCATGAGTCCTGGTGTGGAGCAGATGAATTCCTATTTGCAACCTGAGTTAAATCGCACGACGTTTAAATTTAGGACGTTCTCGGAGATTACGTATTATTTACCAAAAGATTTCAAAATTTCCCTGTCGACAAACCAGAATTATCAGGCCGCGACGAAAACGCTTGAATCTATTAATATGATTAATATGAATGGTTATGTTTCCAAAAAATTATTGAAAGATAAGTCCCTCGAGTTACAGGTATTTGTCAATGATATTTTGAACAAAAATAATGGAGTGTATCGTTACCAGAATGGAACTTCATTTATCCAGACCAGTAACGATGTATTGCGTCGTTATGGAATGCTAAAAGTGATCTACAATTTTACAACAATGAAAGGAGATGCCAAATGATAAAGCATATTAAATTGGTGGTTTGGGTCCTACTACTGTGTACGGCTACGGCTCATGCACAACACGCTTATTTTCCAAGCAGTGGAACGGTGACTTATGAACGGAAGTTCCATGTGCAGAATTTCTTAAAGCGTAATTATCTCAGCAAACCAGATTTAGATACCTGGGATAAGCTGATGGTCGATAATGCGGTGAAGAATGGGCCTGCTGAAGTTGTGACCCATCATATCCTTAAGTTTTACGATAATGAAACCCTGTTTGAAACGGTACAGGAAGATTATCCTGCGAATTATCGTAATGTGACCCACTATAATTCCATTCTTCCAGATTCAAAAACTTACATTAATTTCCAGAATCAGGAGTTTTTAAAATTGCTCCCCTTTGGAGATGAACAGCTGCTGCTTAAAGATTCGCTGCCGGCTGTAAAATGGAAGTATACCGATGAATACCGTAATATTGCTGGGTACGATTGCCGGAGAGCAAATGGCATTATTCAGGATTCGGTCTATGTTGTCGCTTTTTTTGCGGGACAAATTCCCATCTCGGGCGGTCCCGAACTCATTCATGGACTCCCAGGGCTGGTAATGGGGGTATCCATCCCGAGTATGAACGTAAATATGTTTGCAACAAAGGTCGAAATTACCAATACAGCATTTTCGAATGTACTGACCAAAAAGAAAAAAGTTGTTGCGGAATCCAGAGCAGAAATCGTAAAGAAGCTGAAAGATACCGTTTATGACTATCTGGATGAGAAGGCGTTTAAGAAGCGGTTGCAGAGTATACTGTTCTAGCGAAAGTAATAACAGAAAAAAGCGAAGGGGCTAAAAGTCTGGTCAAACCCTTCGAGAATGAATAGCTGAAATGCTGTTGAGGGCGCGACGCATAAAATGGCATAAAAACGGGGCTATCCAACTTTCTTGGATAGCCCCATTTTTATATAAAAGGAATGTGCGTTTTAAATTAGCGTACTGTACTTCCTACTTTAATGGTTGTATCTGGTTTGACAAAATCAAGTCGACCATCAGCGTCTTCTGCCATCAGGATCATTCCCTGTGACATAATTCCTTTGATTTCACGAGGCTCAAGATTGACCAAGATGGATACTTGACGGCCTACGATTTCCTCAGGACTGAAGAACTCCGCGATACCCGAAACGACAGTACGTGTATCTAAGCCGGTGTCTATCGTCAATTTTAGTAATTTCTTGGTTTTGGCAACTTTTTCAGCGGCTGCAATAGTTCCGACACGGATATCCATTTTAACAAAATCATCGAAGCTGATGTTTTCTTTTGCAGGAGCAACCTTGGCGTTATCGGCTAGGTTTTTCGCTTTTGCTTCAGCTAGTTTGTTTAGCTGAAAGTCGACTTGTTCATCGGTTATTTTGTCAAATAACAATTGCACTTCACCCAATTGGTGTCCAGCTTGAATCAAAGCATCCGACCCTGCATCATTCCAGTTCCCTTGAGGGAAATTGAGCATTTCAAATAATTTGATCGCTGTTTTTGGTAAGAACGGCTGTGCAAGAACAGCAAGATTGGCCACGATCTGAGCAGCTACATGTAAGATTGTTTTGACACGTTCCTCATCTGTTTTGATGATTTTCCATGGTTCTTCATCTGCAAGATATTTGTTACCGAGACGAGCGACATTCATAAATTCTGCCAAAGCCTCACGGAAACGGAATTGCTCCAAAGAAGATTTGATCGAAGCAGGGTATGATTTCAGTTCATCCAATACCGCTTGATCTACAGCTGTTAGTGGAGAACCATTTAATACTTTGCCATCAAAATATTTGTGCGAAAGCACCATTACCCGATTGACAAAGTTTCCGAAGATGGCAACAAGCTCATTGTTGATCCTAGCTTGGAAATCTTTCCAGGTAAACTCTGCATCCGATGTTTCCGGTAATATCGAAGTCAAGACATAACGCAATTCATCCTGTTTGTCGGGGAATTCCTGTAGGTACTCATGTAACCAAACCGCATGGTTTCTAGAAGTAGATAGTTTGTCGCCTTCCAGGTTAAGGAACTCGTTTGCAGGAATATTTTCTGGTAGAATATAGTCACCGTGCGCATGAAGAATTGCCGGAAAGATAATGCAGTGGAAAACAATATTATCTTTTCCGATAAAATGGATCAATGTAGAATCGTCTGCTGGATTTTCATGCGTTTTCCAATAGTCTTCCCAGTTTTTGCCATGGTCCAAAGCCCATTGTTTTGTTGCTGAAATATAACCTATCGGTGCATCTAGCCATACATATAGTTTCTTGCCCTGTGCTTCTGCCAAAGGAACATCAACTCCCCAGTCCAAATCTCTTGTCATTGAACGCGGTTGTAAACCGGATTTAAGCCAAGATTGACATTGGCCAAAAACGTTGGATTTCAGTATATTTTTCTTTCCTTCGATCAGCCATTTTTCAAGCCAAGGCTGATATTTATCCAAAGGTAGATACCAGTGTTTTGTTTCTTTCAGAACCGGTGTCTTTCCGCTTAAGGTGGAAATCGGATTAATTAGATCCGTCGGGCTAAGCGATGTACCACATTTTTCACATTGGTCACCATAAGCGCCTTCAGACTTACAATTTGGACAAGTTCCCGTAATGTAGCGGTCTGCCAGGAATTGGTGGTATTCCTCATCATAGTATTGCTCGGAAAATTTCTCGACAAATTCACCTTTGTTGTAAAGGTTCAAGAAGAAATCCTGGGATAACTGATGATGGATAGGTTCCGATGTACGGTGATAGATATCGAAAGAAATGCCAAACTCTTCAAAGCTTTCTTTGATTTGTTTGTTGTATTTATCAATGATTTGCTGTGGGGTAATGCCCTCTTTTTTTGCACGGATGGTAATCGCCGCACCATGCTCATCTGAACCACATACATAGACTACATCTTTCTGATTTAGACGCAGATAACGAACAAAGATATCTCCAGGGATATAAGCTCCGGCAAGGTGTCCGATATGTAAAGGACCATTGGCATAAGGTAATGCCGATGTGATGGTATAACGTTTTTTATCTAGAATACTCAATGCTTGAAAGTATATTAAAGTGTGTACTTGTTTTCTTTGGCAAACTTAGATAAATTGCTGTTTATATGCAATATAAATGCGTGCCATATCTAACAATTTATTCTTGAATTCTTGTTCTGACAGCTCCCTATGATTGTTTCAGCCTGATCAAGATGCGTTGCTATTTACTTGCTTGTTGCTGTCGAAATATTATTCAAAATAGCGGTAGAAAACTTAGATAAATTTACGTTTATTTGTACATATAAGCATCATATAGCAAGTAAAATTTATAATCGGACTTTATAGTAAAAAGGTCCGGAAACAACCTTCAGTTCGCTTTCATAGCTGTTGATGTCTGCGAAATCATGAAGGTTTTGTTTGATCATTAGCGATAAAAAATATGTCCAAAATACCTGATTTTCTGAAAAAAGGCGATAAAGTCGCTATCGTTTGTCCTGCAAGTTTTATCCGCGGCTCCATTGATATAGGTATAAAAACATTGGAAAGCTGGGGCTTGGAGGTTGTGGTGGGGAAGACAGTCGAGACATCGTTCCATCAATTTGCCGGAGATGATGATTTGCGCGCGGCTGATCTGCAATGGGCACTGGACGATCCGTCGATTAAAGCTGTATTTGCAGCACGTGGAGGTTATGGCTGTGTTCGTATTGTTGATGAAATCGATTTTTCAAATTTTGAACGTCATCCCAAATGGCTGGTTGGATTTAGCGATATTACCGTCTTGCATAGCCATATCCAGCGCAATTATAAAGTTGCGACCATACATGGACAGATGCCCAAGTCTTTCGAAACCGGGACCAAAGCATCTTTAGAAACCTTACAAAATGCATTGTTCGGCCATCCTATGGACTTTGCCTACGAGCAAACCTTATTTCCCAATCGTGCAGGCGAGGGAGAAGGAAAACTGGTGGGCGGAAATCTGGCGATCTTACTGTCTGTGCTTGCATCCGATTCGGATGTCAATTACAAGAATAAAATATTATTTATTGAAGATGTCGGTGAAGCTTATTATTCCATAGACAGAATGCTTTGGGCATTGAAACGTGCTGGAAAACTCAAAAAATTAAATGGTCTGATTGTCGGTGGTTTTTCTGCCATGAAAGACAACGATCCAACTTTTGGGCAAAGTGTAGAGGAAATCGTCTGGGATAAAGTCAAAGAGTACGATTTCCCTGTAGCATTTGCTTACCCTGCAGGGCATATTGATGACAATCATGCTCTTGTATTGGGGCGAAAGGTCGCGCTGAAAACTACAGAGAATTCTGTTCAGTTAACTTATTTGTAAGAGGCGCTGAACAGAATTCTGCCCGATTATATATCTTGATTAACCTGAGTGTACCGGAATGACCATCATGGCAGCCTGGCTTTTCCAGGCCATCTTTTGTGCTATACTCGTATTGAATATCCGACTTAATAAGCCCTTGTCGCGGTGAAAAGTGACCATCATGTCGATATGATTTTCGTTGATGTATTGGTTGATCCCCGATGCAATGTCTGCATTGAGTATATAGCTATACAAGGGATGATAGGGGGCCAGTAGATCCTGCATAATGGTTATCTCGGCTTCTACCGCTTTATTTGTAGGATCTTCCTTGGTCACATGGACGACATAGACCTCACTTTTGCGCAATACTTCGGATGCATTAACCAAAAGGCGGTTTAATTTTAGTTTTATTTCCTTGAGATTGGTTGCGATCAACATCTTTTTGGGTACTCTGAACGCTGCCCGGGCAGGGACCACCAGTAAGGGGGTGTGACAATTTTCGATCAGCTTGAGGGTATTGCTGCCAAGAAGCAGTTTCTTGATTCCGCTTTTACCTGCAGTGCCGACGATCACAAGGTCAATGTCTTCTTCCGCACAGGTGCGGTTTACGCCGTAGCTCAGTTCATATTCTTCGAGTACTGATTTCCAAGCGATGCCCTCGGGGAAAAGCAACATCAGCTCCTGCTGCCAGGTATTCAGATCTTTTTGCTTTTCTTCCAGTATTTCTGAGTTGCTGATGACAACAGGTTCAGTGCCCACAGTAGGAATTACTTCATAGGTATGGTATAGGACAACCTTCTCAATACCCCAGAGTGGAGCTAATTGTGCAGCATATCGAGCTGCAGCGTAGGCGTTGTCCGAAAAGTCTGTTAGCAAGAGTAGGTTTTTCATCCTTATTCGTTATTTGTTTATCCATAATCCGCGGCTAGGTATTGTACAAGCCTTCGACGGTATTTGTGTGCTTTTCCATCGCATTATAATCGGGTCTATAGCCATTAAATTACACATTAAGTATCATAAATCCAATAGTTTTATGAATATAACAGATCCTATGGGGTGCTCAAATTAAATAATTTCATTAATTTAGGGAGATTGGTAATTTAAGTTTTAATAATTTAACCGTTTTTTATGGCAATTTGGAATTCATTGGGTAAATATAGAGATACAGGATTGTTGATCTTACGTATTGGACTGGGGGTGATGATGATCATGCACGGTCTGCCCAAATTACAGGGCGGCCCTGAACTATGGGCTGGTGTAGGTAAATCAATGGGAAATATCGGTATTCATTTTATGCCTACTTTTTGGGGATTTATGGCTGCTGCCACCGAAACTGTTGGCGGTCTATTTTTACTGCTGGGCCTTTTTTTCAGGCCAGCGGCATTGTTACTTGCCTTTACGATGGTCATTGCCGGATTAATGCACCTTTCCAAAGGGGATGGTATCTCCGGCGCATCCCATGCAATTGAACTATGTTTTGTGTTTTTAGGCCTTATCCTGATCGGACCTGGTAAACATTCCGTTGATAAGAAATAAGAAGCTTCCCTGTGGAAGAACTATCGGACAAAAGCCGCAATTTATGATAGATTGCGGCTTTGCTATTTTCTCCTATGACCTCTCCATGGGGATGACAAGCAAGTTCGCGGCACCATTCCAGGCTATTTTTTTCGATATGCTGGCTTTAAATAGACTCGCCAGTAGTCCTTGCTTTTTATGGAAGGAAAGGATGAGATCGATATGTTTCTCTTTGGCATATTCGGCTATACCTTCTGTAATATCATCATGGCTGATATAGTCGTAAATAGGATGATATTTGTCTAAGCGCTCGTGCAGGTGCTTTAGTTCCTGTGCCAGGTCTGCAGCCGAACCTTCTTTTTTAGCGACGTTCAAAACATACAATTGCGCATGGAAGGTATCCAAAACCTGATCCAGGTTGAATAAATCCAATTTTCGGTCCACCTCTTTCAGATCGGTTGTCGCCAATACATTTTTGGGAACAGCAGGATTAACCTTGTGCGAAACAATAAGCATCGGCTTATTGCAGATATCCATCAATGTAATGGCATTACTTCCTACCAGGATCTTTGCAAAGCCTGTTTGTCCTGTAATACCCAGTGCGACAAGGTCAATATTGTGCGATTTGCACATGTCACTGACTCCCATGGGTAAATCAATATCTTCCATCTGATGGGATAGTTCCACTTGTGGTGGAAACAACAATCTAATTTGGTCAAACCACTGAGTCAATTCCTTCTCTTTGGTCTCTTTGACCTCATCATTGACAATAACAATCGGCTCGTTATTGACAATGGTAACGCTATTGTACGTATGGTAGACAATAACTTTTTCAGTCTTCCAGGCCTCTGTACAAAGGGCAACTTGTTTTGCTGCAAGAAGAGCATTGTCTGAAAAGTCGGTTAACAGGAGAATATGTTTCATGATGTTCTTTTTTATATGTTTAATTTCTAGTACCTGCTGCGCTGTTGTCCAAAATGAATATGATCTATATGAACAATGGAGATCTCGCGCAATGGAGTATATGATTAAAACAATTAATGTAGTGATAAGTTACAAAGAAAACGTGAATTTAACGTTAAACCCCTTCCATTGTGATGAGAATCATAAAAAAAGGCAACCGTCATGACGGTTGCCTTTTCTTAGCTTAATGATCACTTCTGCTACTCATGAAATTATAACGGTTTTTTAGTTCCAAAGTTGATGATATAGTCAGTCATCACCTTGGCACTTTCGTCTTTCACAAAATCCAGGTCAATTTTAGGTTGGGATTTTCCTTCTTCCCAAGCCGGTTTGCCCTGTAATTTCAATAAAGCGTTGATGCGGTCTCTGTTTTTCTTGAGGTTGTCATCTTTCTCTTTCTTGAACTTGTTCAGCTCCAATGGAATTTTAACATCCTCATCTTTTTGAGCTTCTTCAATATCTTCTTTCAGATATTTATATTCCAATGAGTTTTTGATGCGTGCCTCATGCATTGTTTCTAATTTTTTGTCAACAGCACTTAAATCAGCTACTTTCTTGAAGTTGCTCGATTGGATTTGATCCCAAGGGAGCGCTGATTTTTCTGAGCTCTCGCCAAATTTCTCTGCAGAGAATTGAGACGGGAATACGATATCAGGAGTAACGCCTTTATGTTGTGTGCTGCTGCCATTTACACGGTAGAATTTACCCAATGTGATATTGATCTGTCCATATTGAGGAGCACCTTCCGGGGTATCAGGATCTTTTTCTCCAGATGCCTTTAATAGTAGGCGACTGGTCGGGCTGATAACACGTGACATATCGATTGCCGATTGCACGGTTCCTTTACCATAACTTTGAGAGCCTAATATAATTCCTCTGCCATAATCCTGGATAGCACCGGCAAAGATTTCAGAAGCCGAAGCCGAGAAACGGTTGATCATAATACCTAATGGACCATCCCAAGATACACCGGCATTTTTATCTTCCTCCACATCGATATTATTTTTTGTATCCCTTACTTGTACAACTGGACCTCTGTCAATAAATAGACCTGTTAAATCAATTGCCTCAGGTAATGATCCGCCGCCATTGAAGCGTAGATCGATGACCACAGCATCAACTTTTTCTTGCTTCAAGGTGTCTAGGATTAACCTGACGTCTCGCGTTGTGCTCTTATAGTTTGGATCGCGTCTTCTGTAAGCGTCAAAATCCATGTAGAATTTAGGAATGTTGATGATACCTACCTTATACATTTTTCCGTCTGCACCTTTCACGTTCATGATCTCTTTCTTCGCAGACTCTTCTTCAACGACGATTTTCTCACGTACTAAAGAGACAATGCGTGGATGAGAGTTCATTGGCTGACCTGCAGGTATAATTTTTAGGCGAACAATTGTTCCTTTTGGCCCTTTGATTTTTGCTACAGCAGCATCGAGTCTCCAGCCAATAATGTCTTCAAATTCACCATCTTTTCCTTGGGCAACCGCAATGATTTTGTCGTTAACGTGAATGCTCTTGTCTTTGAATATGGGGCCGCCCGGGATAATTTCGAAGATGCTTACGGCCTCGTTATCGACGACAAGCCTTGCTCCGATTCCTTCAAAGGTATTGGCCATTCCTTCATTGAATGCCTGTGCAAAGGATGGATTAAAATAAGATGTATGCGGGTCAACAGCATCTGTCAATGCTTGCATCACGACCTGAAAGGCATCGTTTGCATTTGTTTTCTTCGCCTGTGAGATCAAATTGACATAGCGTTTCTTTAGTGTTTCCACCTGTTTGGTCTTCGCACTATCAGTAGACTTGCCACTTGCAGTTTCTAAGTTAAGCAGATCGTATTTTACGCGTTTGCGCCATTGGTCGTTGGCCTCATCTGCCGTTTTGAACCAGCCTAATTTTTCACGATTAGGTTGGTAATACTCATCCTTTGTATAATCTTGTTTCTTGTCGATTTCCGAAAGCGCATATTGCATTCTGTCCAGGTATCTCTTCGAATAGACATTGAAAATATGGAATGCCGCAGAAAGATCGCCATTTTTGATATCCTGAGCAAGATTGCTTCTGTACGCTTGAAATTCATCAATATCCGATTGAAGCAAGTAATTTTTTCCCTGATCCAGACTTTTGATTAGATTATCGTATATAATGCCCGATATCGAATCATTCATTTTGACCTTTTTGTAGCTCGCATTTTCCAATAATCCAGAGACTTCCTTAGCGATGATCTGATGTTGTGTACTTGGTTTAAGTCCTCCATCTTCAGGCAGCGCTACCCGTGGTTTTGAACCACAAGAAACAATGGATACAACAAAAAGTGCAAATATGAGTTTCCTAAACATATTTTCGACGGTTTTAATAATCATTCTTTTTAAAAAATATTCAGCTCTTATTGATAAGCGTGCTAAATTTAGTGAAATTCGTAGCACAATATCGCAGAATCTAAAAATTTATTTGATTTATCCTTTAATATTTACAAAAAGCTTAAAATCGCTTTGTGAACTGCTCTTTCAACAGACCAATGGAAGAGGCAGATTGTTTTAACTGTTTCAATTGTACAGTTCATTTTTCAACTGTGTATAGGCTTTATAGGTCTGATCTGCCGAAGGGTAGTCTTTTAAAACAAGGTATACTTCACCAAGTTTGTCCAGTATAGCGAGTGACAGTTGTTTATTATTCTCATCTGAAGCCAATTCTGCCGCCTGTACAAACTCTTTGATCGCCACTTTGTAATTACCATCCTTTTGTTTCGATGAGGCCAGCAAGTATTCGATTTCAGCAAGCTCGCTACTTAATTTTTTTGCATTGGCCAAGTCGCGCGCTTGAAGCAGAAACCACTGGGCCTCGGTAAATTTATTCTGTTTAAAATAAATTTCAGCGAGCATTTCCCAGGCAAAGATTTTCCCTTCATAGGCTTTAGCCTTATTGAATAGCGGGATTGCGCTGCGGATAATATTATTTTCGGCAGTTTTATAATTTCCCTGGCCCGCCCGGGCCATGGCAATTAAAAGCCAGGCATTGGCCTGCTCCGCATAGCTTTTGCTCGTCATCGCATAGGTATGATAATTTTGTGCGCTCTCCTCGGCGCGAACAAAGTCACCGCTATATAGCTGAAAATTGCTGATGTTCATATTTATGGTAGCGATATCATCCCTATTGTCGGTACGATTTGCCAAGGAAAGTGCCTGATATAGAAATTTTGATGCATTGCTGCTATCGTTATTTTTAATGGAAAATAAGGCCGCTTCATTCGACAGGGCATAACCCGCAATCCAATTTTGCGCTTTTTTCTGGCCTTCAATTGCATCGTTCCAGCTATTTGCTGTAGCTGGCAAGGGATTCATTAAATATTGAAAATGTCCCAGGTTATTGGTGCTTCGTAGTTGCAATAGTAGTCGCTGGAGCAGGAGACGCCTTGCAATTTCTTTGCTGAACGATTTCTTGTCCGCATAATTCTCTACCAATATTTCATTGGCGGTTTTCGGTGGCGGTAAAAAATAGACCTCGGGACCAATCCCCTTAAATGAAGCATCGTATTTTTTTATTGCGCCTGTATAATCCTTGTCTGCACTTTGCGCCATTACCTGATTAGGTATATTCATGGACAAGGCCAGGATGGTAAATATAGAGATCCAGTATTTTGTCATTCTCATAAAAGATTACGTTATAATTAACGTTTACATAAATTTAGCTATATGGCATACTCGAACAATCTACTGCTTACTTCGATAAAATTGTGCGCTCGATGATGTTCTGCCAAAAGCAATTTACATATATCCTAGAGCAAATATGCCGAAAAATTGTGTGAAAAAATGTTAAAGTAATATCGAGAGTCGAAGAATGAGGGCTGAAACTGAACTGGTGAAAGCTTGAGGCTTATAGCTTTGTGAAAATTTAATGGAGGAATTTTGCTGAATAAAGCTAAAATATTTAGCCGTTGTGCTGTTTTAATGTTTAACTTTGTGTTATGGCAACACGAATTCCATTGGCAGAACGACTTAGACCGCGGCAATTGAGCGATTATGTGGGACAACAGCATATTGTTGGGCCAGACGCGGTACTCTATCATGCCATCCAGCAAAAGAATATTCCTTCCATGATTCTATGGGGGCCTCCAGGGGTCGGGAAAACAAGTTTAGCTTTGTTAATCGCCCGAGAACTCGATCGACCTTTCTTTTCATTAAGTGCAATTCAAGCTGGGGTGAAAGATATTCGTGAAGTTATCGAAAAGGCCGAGCGGTTGATGAACTTTAATCAGGACCAGCCTATTTTATTTATTGATGAGATTCACCGCTTTTCCAAGTCACAGCAAGATTCCCTTTTGGGGGCTGTTGAGCGTGGTCTGGTGACACTTATTGGTGCTACGACAGAAAACCCGTCGTTTGAGGTCATTTCTGCCTTGCTCTCGCGTTGTCAGGTGTATGTATTGGAGCATCTTTCGGAAGAAGATCTTATTGGTTTGATTCAAAAAGCATTACATGAAGATGAATATCTACAGAAACAGGCTATTGTAGTAGAAGAATATGAAGCCTTACTGCGGCTTTCTGGTGGCGATGCACGTAAATTGTTGAATGTGCTGGAGCTGGTTGTCAATGCCTCAATATTGCACAAAGAGCCAATTACCAATGCCTTTGTCCTGAAACAGGTGCAGCAAAATATGGCTATTTATGACAAGGCGGGCGAGCAGCATTACGATATCATATCCGCTTTTATCAAATCGATCCGTGGGTCTGATCCGAATGCAGCGGTGTATTGGCTTGCACGGATGATTGAAGGCGGGGAGGATCCGTCGTTTATTGCCCGCAGATTGTTGATTTTGGCTTCTGAAGACATTGGCAATGCCAATCCCAATGCCTTACTGTTGGCCAACAACTGTTTTCAGGCAGTTAATGTGATTGGATGGCCCGAATCACGTATTATTCTCTCGCAAACAGTGATCTATTTGGCTACCTCGGTCAAAAGCAATGCTTCCTACGAGGCAATCAATAAGGCACAGGCCTTGGTGAAACAAACAGGAGATCTATCCGTTCCCTTGCATATCCGTAATGCCCCGACCAAGCTGATGAAGGACTTAAATTATGGCGCCGAATACAAGTATGCACATGCCTATCCCGGGAACTTTGTGATCCAGGAATTTCTTCCCAAGGAAATTAGCGGCGTCAAATTGTATGAGCCTGGGCAAAATTCGCAGGAGGAAAAATTGAGGCAAAGCCTACGGGACAAATGGAAGGAGAAATATAAATATTAATGTGGGTATAGCAAAAGGCGAGCCTTACAGCTCGCCCAGTGCAGATATGAACAACGAAGTTTTAGATCTCTGTAGGAGAATTGTTTTTTAGGGCGAATGCTCTTTTGGGCGGAGATGGCTTACTATTTCCAATAGCCTCTGTATCTATGCGATCTTTAGCATCTCCCCGCGTTACTTTTTTATTTTTTTCACTTTCCTTTTTAGCAGCATGTAGCATTTTTTTAAAGATTAGCAGTCCGATTATACCCAAGGATAGCCAGAGCAGGTCTACCAATAAAATGTCTTTTGCGCCTGAGCGGTAAGTTACCCATATCCAGTTCCCCGTTTTTATCCCATTCACCATAGGGACCGCTAAAGACAATATTGAACCGATCAGGAGTGTTTCTAAGTTTGTTTTCCCTATGTTACGTCGGAGAATGTAAAAAACACCCAATGCTAACCAGCTATAGAAATACACGTGAAATATAAAAGGCTGATCCACTTTCGGAGCCAACTTGACCGCAATAAAGGTCATTGCAGTGACTGGGAACATCGTCAGGCAGCTCGCCATAAATACATTGGCTGCCCAAAAGTTGAAGATGCGTTTACGTTTGGGAATATTATTCTTGTCACGTGCGACCAGCCAGATTAGAATACCTGAAATGATGACAAAACAGCCCATGATACCCAAAACAAAGTAAATGATTTTGACGGGGTAGCCTCCAAAATCTGCTAAATGCAGGCGGTAAATGAATCCCTTCATATAATCTAGATAGGACCCGTTTTCTGCTGCGGATTTTTCAAAAAGGATCTTATCATCGGCTACGCGATAGATCAGTCTTCCCGAACCAGCGAAATTTTTATCAATATCAGCATCATATAAGGCAACGACATGCATGCTTTTGTCGCCGTAGTTTTTGATAAAGATGCGGTTCATATGGCTATTTGGCCATTTTTTCTCAACTTTATCTAAAAAATCCCCCATGTTGAAAGCTGTGGTGAGCGGTTGATACAAATAAGTATATTTTGTATTGTCGTTGTAACCGAGCGCAGCATAAACCTCATCCTCCTTACCATCGTATAGGTATTTGCTAAAGGGAATAATCAGTACCGAGTTCACAATCAGCACGATCCCCGTCAGCGCATACATAAACTGGTAAGGGAATCCGATCACGCCCAGAGCTGTGTGCATGTCCGTCCATACCGTTTTCCATTTATTTCCGGGCCTAAATACAAAGAAGTTTGATTTGATTTTGTCCCAGTGAAGCATTAGACCTGAGATCAATGCGAATAGGAAGATAAAGGATACTAGTCCAGCCAGGGTATAACCAAAAGGGCGTCCGATATTTATTCCGATCTGGTTGAGCGGAGCCAGGAAATGTAGACGGTAGAGAAACTCTCCCATGGTATAGCCATCACTATAGTCCGAAGGCTTTTTTGTTGCCAGATCATAAGTGAAATACATGGAGTCCTCTGCACCACGGCGCCCACGGCCTCTTTTTTTCTTTTTCCCTTCCTCTACGTTCGCTTTTCTATTCTTTTTTTCCTCGAGTTCTTTTTTTGCTGCCAATGCTTTGGTTTTGTTGGCAACGAGCGTATCTTGTGATGTACCTATATTGACATAGCTAGCATGGCCATTATGTTGCATATAGAACGCAATATCCCGGCCTTTGAGTTCTTTGATCTGTCCAATGGAGTCCAATAGGTGGTCAAAAACGATATTTCGGTAGGTTCCACCTTTGTCGGATTCATTTTTTTGCCAGGCATTAATTTCGTTTTTAAAAAATGAAAATGATCCAGCAAAGAAAATCACATACAAGATTGCACAGATGATTATTCCTGAGATTGTATGCGTATTGAAATAGATATTATAACGTCTTAGATTCATAATGTAGGTGATTATAGGTAGATAAATATGCTATAGAATATAGCAATAAGAAGCAGGTATATGCCCCATATTATCCAACCGTTTCGTGAAAGAAAGGCGACAAGCAATAACACACCCCAAGCGATAAAACCTGTAACATAGGCCGTAATTAAAATGTCTGTTTTATCAAATACTTTTGTTAGGCAAAGATGGAGATATAACATCACGAAATAACCACCAAAGAATCCGGCGGTCAATTTGAGGAAACGTTGGAATGGGCTGCTCAGATATTTTTTATTGGCCGGCATGTTTTAAAAGATAAAAAATTCAAAAAGAAGAGCGATTAGAAGGACAGCTGTCAGTTGTTTCCACTGAAAATATCGATAGGGCCATAAAAGTACAACTAGGCTGAAGAATCCCATGGTATAAGCGCCAAAGGCCAGTGTTCCTGAGAGTATGCCCTGTAGATAGATGGTTAGTATCCATGCCAGTCCGAGAAGGACAATGGCTAATATTCTTGAGCGGTTTTTATCTTTTGCAAGATTCAACAAGAGGCTGGGGCCTTGTGTTATTTTGACCTTTTCGGAGGAACAGTACCAGAAAAAGCTACCGGTGAAAATAAGCAGCAATAAAAATGTGTACATACTAAGTTCTGTTGATTTATAGATATACCCAATATGCGATGAATTCGCATATTGGGTATCCGATTATCAGTTAAGAAAGACTAGTCTAAGTGTTCGATTGCGGTAATGGTACCACCTTCAACTTTTAAGCCTTTGGTCGCTGTTGCAGCCGAGGCATCGATCTTATACACATAGCTTTCACCAGAGGTCAGGTTTACGCCAATGTAGCCTGTTTTGCCATCTTTTTTGCTATAGTTGTTTCTTTGGGTAAATGATTTTACCTCATCTGCTTTTGGTAAACCCGATACAATTTTAAATGTTTTGTCTACGACGTTTACAGCTGCAATTGTTGTCGCCGCGCTATAAGTGCCATCGGATTGTTTTTTCTTTGAACTTACGATGAAATTGTTTCCGCCAACATAGGTCCAGTTAACGATGTTGTAACCACCGGAAATCTCAGCTACATTAAAGAAATAGTTTTTGTCAAATTCTGTTGTGCCTGATGCGATACGTAAAATAGCGGGTGGGTTTGTTGACGTGATTTTGATGACGTCACCAACTTTTGATGTGGCATTTGCTGCAGAAAAGGCATAAATATCACCATTTTCTACTGTACCTAGACCGTTGGTAAAGTATTGGCCTACATAGCTCGTACGCTCATCTGTAAAAACTTTTTCAAGCTTCATCTCCGGATAAGAAAATACAGCAACCCATGCTTTGTTTGGATATGCAGTAGTAAAGGACGAACCTTGGATACAAAAGAATGGCGCATATACTTTATTGCCTACTTGCGTCAACCAACTGAAATAGCCAATTTCGCCATTGTTGGCCAGTTCCAGCGCATTCAATGATCCTTCTCCCACAATAGACAGGCTATTGGTGCTGACTCTGTACCAGGTGTGGGTTGGTGTCGCCAGATTTCTGGACATTTTAGTCATCAATACATCTTCTTTGACCGCCGCAAATGCGGCTACAGTTTCCGACTGAAAATTTGTCAATTTTTTTAACTTGCCTTCGGTTAAATTGTAGGCCGTCACTGCTCCTGGATTACCTTGTCCGTATAAGAAGCTGAAGAATTTGTTGTTAGTTGTCAAATAATAGCGGTAAGTTCCGTCCTGCTCGATTCCGTTACCGAGGATCGAAACTGTTCCCTCATCAAGACTATTGGCTGTAACCAGGTAGTCTGCCACGCCTGTGCTTGCAATTGGAGTTACTGCAACGATATATTTGCTGCCACCATCAGTGCTTTCGCCACCAGAAGATTCGCTTTTTGAGCAAGATCCGAATAAAATAGCTGCTGCTAATAGGGAGAATAGAGATTTTGTTTTCATGATTGAAATATTTATAAATTATTTTGTTTGTTGAAGAAATAACGTAAGTTGAGGTAGAAACCGCGGCTTGGCTTCTGTAGACTGAAATTGTCAACCAAACGGTTATCCGTGAGGTTTTTGCCTTCCAGAGCAATATTGTACCGACCATTTGCGATGGAGTATACGATGTTTGCATCTACACTTAACTGTGTAGGGATTTTTCTCTTTTCAGCGTCTGCGTCGGTAGAACCTAAGCCTGGCCAATACAACCAAAACTCATGAACATAAAGGAGGTTGGCTCCAACATTTAACCGGTTGTTTTTGCCTCCGAGCTCCGGAAAAATAACCGACGCGTCCAGATTGCCAAATAAATAAGGAATATTTGGCATCTGATTTTTATATAGTGGGCTTATGCCTGTATAACCGGGTTCTACTTTTTGCATATTCTTGACAGATTGATAAGTGGCATTTAATCCAGCCATAAACCATCTTTTGTAGGAGTAGCGCAGATCTAAGTCACCTCCGATTGATCGAACGCCATCTCTATTGTCCGATACATATTTGGACTGGTTGTTGTTCAAGCGTTGATAAATAAAGTCGTCCGCGTGACGATAGAAAGCATTGGCTATTAAGGCGAAGCGATTGTCCGGATTAAAACTGAAGTCGTAGAGTACCCCTAAGTTCATGTTGTTGCTTTTCTCTGGTTTCAAACTGGCATTTCCCTCGTAGTTTTCTACATCACCAAAAAGTTCTGTTGGAGTAGGCATTTTGGTTGTGAGCTCATAAGATCCCTTGATCTGTAAAGTCGGTGCTAAGTAATAAGAAAGAGCTGTTCCATACCCTAATCTTGAAATATTCTTTTCCAGCTCATTATTGCCGCTCGTATTATGCTGATTGTAATGTTTTAAAAAGGCATTCAAACTAAATTTATCTTTGATGTCGTACTGATAACCGAAGGATAAAACGTTCTTTTGACTTAACTGAGCACGTTCGTTAGCCGCGTTCTGTGGATTTACCTCATCCTGACCGCTGCGTTTGAAGGTATTAAACACATCTGTCAGTGATAGACTTTGTCTCTCCGAAAGTTTATAATTAATAATGGCATTTGCTACCCCAGCGTTGTTTTTGTACTTATACATCGAGTAGGAACGTTCGCCGCCTGGCCCGTCAAGATTTTTTCTATTGCCATACCAGTCGAAACGGGCGTGAACAGTATCAATATTTTGATTGCTTCCCAAATTGATGTTTCCATTGATGATCACATCTAGTCCTTTGGTAAGGAAATCGTTCTTTTTATATTTAAATGTCGGCATTACCGTAGTCCCTCTATTGTGCCAGCCACCAAAGACAGATACCATACGGGCCCCTGTCTGTATTTCCTTATAGCTCTGTCCCAACACAACACCAAAAAGGAGCTTGTCTGCGTAAGGTTTATTAACTACACCAATATTGGCGATAAGTGATTCGTTATGGTAGGTATCATGAAATCTTTTAAGTTTAACACCCTCTTTATATACCCCAGTATTGATGTCAGCTACATCAACAGTAACCTTATAATTATTGTCAGAGTAATTCTGAAATGCGTTCAATTGGAAGTATAAGCCTTTTTTTGTTGTATGAGCCGCATTAATCACGGTACGGTGTGTGTTAAAGGATCCAAAAGAGTAGCTGGCATCTACATAACTGTTCATCCGATCGCCTGTAACAATATTAACCGCTCCGCCTAAGGCGTCCGAACCGAGCCATACAGGCACTACACCTTTATAAATTTCTATCCTTTCGGCGATATTGATGGGGATATTGTTGATTTGGAATGCTGATCCGAAGTTTTCCATTGGGATACCGTCGATAAAATAACGGATCTGATCTCCATTAAAACCGTTCAGCATTAGATTGAAATTAGATCCTACACCACCGGATTCCCTAACGCGTACACCAGCCACACGGTCCAAGGCACTTGAAATATCCATTGTGGTATTGTAAAGTTTTGTTGCGTCGACTGCAGTTACATTAAAAGCTTGTCGATTCACTTCTTGAACTTTAGTGCGGCCAAACACTTCAACCTGATCAATTTCTCTTTGATCCGATATCAATTCGAGATTTAACGTGTTCTCGCCCGTTTTAAGAACAACGGTTTTTGATAAATTGTGGAAGCCTACCGCTGAAGCGCTGATTGTAATGCTTCTCTCTTTGATATTTTTGATCTCATAGTATCCATTTTCATCAGTTGATAGGTTGACTTTCCCTATTCTTACGGTTGATCCCGCGATGCCCTGTTGGGTCTGGGTTTTTACAAATCCTTTGAGTGATGCTGAGAACTGTTGTGCGTTTACTGTACAGTGAATAAAAAGGAGAAATAAGATACTATGGAACTTTATGTTTTTCATGATGGATTGATCCGATGATCGTTTATACACTTGTTAAATATTTATTTAGATTAATTATAAACAATGCAAATGTATGAATATTCTTTTTCCTGACAAATCATTTGTTAAAAAATGTTATTTTCTTAAAACCTTTTTGTGCTTTCGGCTGTTTTATTAACGTTTTTCAATAGGTAGTAAACACGCTGGCACTCCCCAAGGCTAGCGTGTTTTTTTTTATTGTGGATCGGAGTAAATTATTTATGTTTGTTTTACAAATGTTTCAACTATGAACTTAGCGCCATTAAAACAAACAGGACGTTTGGCTATCCTAGCACTAACTGGACTTTCTGTCTTCTCCTGTAAAAAGGATACTCCTCAACCAGAGCCCGAACCCGAACCGGTCGAGCGTACCGAAGCGCAGCTGATCAAGGATGATATCTATAAGTATTATAAACTATATTCACTCTGGGATAAATCTATTCCTGATTATACGAGCGATCCTTCACAATTTACGGATAAATATGGTTCGGCAGATTTGGTGCTCGATGCACTGAAGAAAATGACACCGGCACATGCTGCCTATCCGAGTGGTGTATTTGACAGGTTTTCGTACATGCTTGGTTTAGATGGCTATAATACAGGAACCGCTGCATCTAGCAGACTCAAGATGGATACCAATGATGGATATGGTATCTATGTTCAATTGGGTACCGAAGATGAAAAAACGGCATATCCCATTATCTATTTTGTGGAGGGGGGATCCCCAGCCCAAAAGGCAGGTTTCAAACGGTCTGATTTTATTACGGCTGTCAACGGTGATTCCGATTACTCGATCGCTGTCACCTGCACGGCTACCGGCTGTACCATTAATGATGCTAGTGCGCGGGGCAAGATGATGAACAAACTGAATGCGGCACTGGATGCAGGTACGCTTAAGCTACAAGTGAAACATCAAGACGGAACAACAACGATCAAAGATCTAACTTATGCGAATGGCTATACCATTGATCCTATCTATAAAGATTCTGTCTATACGTATAACGGAACTAATGTAGGATACCTCGCCTTATCTTCCTTTGAAGAAATTGAGAACAATAATGTCAATCAACAGAAAGTAGATGCAGCTTTTGATAAGTTCCAGGCTCAGCAGATTAAAAGTTTAATTATTGATTTGCGCTACAATGGTGGGGGTTATGTGGATGCTTCCGCCTATGTTGCCGATAAGATCGGAGGAGCAATTACGAAAGGAAAGCTGATGCTTAAATACGAGGTGAATGACTATATCAAGGCTACACCGAGTATCAATAAGATGTTTCAGGATACAAAATTTGAGGGCAAGAGCAATTTGAACCTGAATAAAGTCTATTTCTTGGTGAGCGACCGCACGGCATCGGCTGCTGAAATGCTGATCAATGTACTTAAACCTTATCTGCAGGTACAGATTATAGCCTCTGGCACGCGTACATATGGCAAACCAGTAGGTTTCTTTGAGCAGGTTGTCCAGAATAAAGTGTCTTTTTGGCCAGTATCCTTTCTGTTGAAAAATTCGGCAGATTTTTCGGACTATTGGGATGGTTTTGTACCCGATAAAAGCAATATAACAGATTATGTATTTGTCGACGTAGGCGATAAGAAAGAGACGATGTTGGCCACAGCATTGAATGAGGCAGCACCGGGCATTACAACCAAAGCTTCTATCAATGCCGTCAGCCGAAAGGGCTATCGCACGCTTAACCAAGGCGAGGTTAATATACGGCCAGATCGTGGTATGATCAAGAAGCGCTAATCTAGATATCAATCAAAAGATAGTTATAAAAAATCCCTCCTATGTCGACGAGACTTTGAGGGATTTTTTTGTGCTGGTCCAAATCTGATTGTTCTTATTCGTTCGGAAATAAAGCCGAATGGCATAGTTCTGCCGCAGCAGCATCGGGTAAGCATTTTAAATAACCGACAGGAACCTGAGCGATGATCTTTTCCAGGATGGTATTCATCGTTGAGAACAACTCCTTGTTCCACCGTATGGAGGTACAGCTAGGCAATACCGCGATAAAACCTTTAAGGCCAGTCTGCCACTCAAACTCATTTATGGGAGCCTGTTGTAGGCGAACAAAGCCTTGCAATGGTAGCTGTTCATTTTTATAACATGGCGTTTTGCCGCTCCAAGGTGTTCCATAAATTAACACCCCTTTATCGGTTATACGAATGGCGGGATTATCGTCGTTAAGTAAGACTGTATTTGGAATATGTTTTAACCAGAGGCGGCTATGTGTGCTTTTACCGGTACCACTCTTGCCCAAAAAAGCGACCCCTCTACCGGCATGGTTTGCCACAGAAGCATGGATCATAATGGTTTGGTGTAGTAGGCTGGCCTGCCCAAAGATCATCATCGCCATCCAGGTAATGACACCTGTCTGTTCATCCGCTGTGCTTTCAGGAACATAGAGTAGCGAATGTTCAAAGTTTCGGTCACTTTGCAGATACCAAGCGGCATTGCCCTGCTCGTTGACAATTGTGGTGATAAAAGTATCCTCTTTTTCATAAAAGCGAAACCGGTCTCCCCATGCAATAGATTCGTCTGTGCGAAGCATACCTTTATCCTCAGGTATCGGTGCTTTCGCTAAACTGACTGTGATGCTAATGTCTGTTTTGTCTGCGGAGTCTAGCCATTGGAAGTCCCGGAATGAGGGCAGAAGCTGTGCCAGGGGATAGTCTTCGGGATGATTAAATTCCAATACCAATTCCGCGATGCGGTAGCGTGTCTGGGATAATTCGGATGATTTCGTCAAATTCATGTCTAAATAATTATTTCGGGAGCTCGCTATGCCCGATTTGTCTTTTAAAAATTCGTTAGAAAAACCTGCTTATTCTATTTGCCCGTTATTTCTTTTTTTTCAGTCCTGCTGTTGGCGACTATTTTCGGCGCTCCATTGGGACAATACTCCACTCGATTGGTTGCTATCCTTTTTATTTGCCCGAACAAATTTTAGTCCAGATAGATACGTTGATGGCATTTTTCGGCCAGGTTCAGGTCATGCGTTACAAACAAACAGATTTTGTGCTTTCCATGTGTTAATAGCCGCTGTATTAAGGTATCTGAGGTGGTCTTATCCAATGCAGAAGTCACCTCATCAAAGAGCCAGATATCGCCGTCGTGCATGAGTGCGCGAGCGATAGCAACCCGCTGCGCCTGCCCTTCCGATAAGCCTATGCCAGATTCACCGACGACTGTATCGATTCCATCGGGCAGATCAAATACAAATTCTGCACAAGCCAGCCAAAGCGCTTTTTGCATGTCCATTGACCCTTCTTCTTTGACATGAAGGAGCAGATTTTCACGAATGGTACCACTGAAAAGCGAATTTCCCTGCGGAATATACGCGAGGTTGATCCGATGGCTGGCGGTTAGTGGCCTTGCGCCATCCCTGTCTATAAGTGAGATTTCTCCCTTTTCGGCTTTAAGCAGTGCCAGTAGCAAACGTATCAACGTTGTTTTCCCTTTCCCACTTGGTCCGATAATAGCGGTTGGCTCACCTGCTTTTAAGGAAAGGTTCAAATTTTGTAAAACCCACTTGTCTTCATAACGGAAGGAAAGGTCGCTGATCCGGAGCTCCTGTGTCTCGTGGAGGCGTTGCGGTGCCACCTGAGGTTCGATCTCGCCGGCCTGTAGTTCCAGTAGACGGTCGGCAGAGACGCGGAACCGGACAAAGCCCGGAATATAGGCAATCAATGCGAGAATGGGCGATTGTATTCGTGCAACCAATTGCAGGAAAGCGGTCATTGTACCAAATGAAATCTGGCCAGACTGCAATCGGTAAATCCCCCAGATAAAGGCAACCAAATACCCTGCGTTCATGGCCACTTTCATTGCCCCCTGCGTATAGGTTGAAAAATTGAGCTGCCGTATTTTCAACAAAAATAATTGGTGCTGGCTCGCCAGGAGTTTCTCCCTTCTTTTCGGAAAGATGCCCATTGCCCGAATGAGCAGACGAAAACGCAGGTTTTCCTGCAGCACCTTTGAAAAGTTGCTTTCCTCCTCCTTGACTTCCTTGCTGAGCTTGCGCATTTTGCGGAAGTATAATTTTGAAAATACAAATAAGGGGGATATGGCCAGGATCATCAGCGCCAGCATCGGATCCATATACCATAGAAAACCGACTGATGCCAATAGCTGGATCGTGGTCAATAGAAAAGACAAGAATGTATTGGCGATAGTATTGGCGACTTCTTCACAGTCCGTTTGGATGCGGATCTGAATATCGCCTGTATGCCAATTTTTGATTAATTTCCATACCGAGAGCATTTGGGCATCGAGCATCGTTCGCTGCAATTGAAGTGTGAGCATCAGTTTAATCTGCTCCATCATGCGACCCGAATATCCCTTGATACCGACATTTAATGCAATACTTCCAACGATGCCAATAAGCAGCCATTTTAGCGGCAGATCTCCCTGGAAAGTGGCGGTATCAACAGCCTTTTTGGATAAAAATACAAAGGCGAGGGAAAGCCCGATGCAGATCAGTTCCAGGATGAAATAAAGGAACAACTTGCCTCGGTATCCCTGGGTGATCGACCAAGCCCAGCGTAGATGTTGCTTCAGGCTATTGTTGTTCATTTCATACAATCAATTTGTTGATTAATTGCTATATGGAATATCCAGATGCTCTTCATTTAATGTCTCGCTTTGAAATAATGGCTATTTTTCTAACAGGCCCTGTTTTTGGAAGTCCTGCAGAAGAATTTCCGCATCAGATTTTGCCTGATCCGCGTTTACGTCGTAGTTTTCACAAAGCAATTCGACGATATCGTCTATATTGAATTCTTTCCCTTTGAGCTGTTCCCACAACCATGCAGCAGAGCTATTTAGCGTATACACTGTTGATAGGTCAACCATATCCTGGCTAGGATCCACGATCAAATGATCTGAACCGATTGTTCTCAAAACTAAATCTGATCTTAATTTCATATAAATAATTATTTATTCGTGTCTGTATCCCATGGTATTCATGAATACTGTTCTTTTAAGGCAAAGTTAACAATTTTCTTTCTCAACGGGCCAATTTAGCTGCAATACGGCGCAACAAGCGGATATGGTACCAGCCCAGTCCGCGTAATCTCGGCCAGGGTCGATTGATCGCTACGGCTTTATCTTTATCTTGTGGATAATGCGTATAAGCGATAGCGATAATGTCTATTGCTGCTACATATTCGCGGAGGACAAGATTCCCATCTCCTGCCAATATATATTGATTGTTTTTCTTGCCGACAAAACGGTGGAAGACAAATTTATCCTTGTCTTTGGCGAGTATATTGCTTCCTAAAGCAAGCGATTGCCCCTGATAAGCCCGCAATAATACCGTATCCCCATCCTTGATGAATGGAAGCATGCTATTGCCCTTGATGCGTATGCGCACCTCCTTGCCTTCACGAAGGTTGCGTTGCACCTCGGCAAAATAATCTTCATTTGAGATAACCCGTGTTTTGCTGTCGCTTGTGTTTTCAGCCATCAGCTAAGAATTGGTTTTAACAAAATAAGCAATGACCTGCTGCAAGTAGGTGTCTTTTAAGAGCACCTTTTTATTCTCATCCAACAGATAAATGGTTGGTGAAGCTTTGAGGTCGTATAGATTGAAAGATAATATTTTACTTTCGCTGTCAAAGCCATTAATCCATTGGTACGACAACTCAGTTTGATAGTTTTTCCACTTCGTGCGGTCGCCCCAGGGATCGATAGCCAATACCTGTACCTGTAATTGTGTAAAGAGCTGCACCAATTGCGGTGTGTCACGAAGCTGTTGGATGGTTTCTTTGCAATGCGAGCAGTCCGGATCGTAAAAGATCAGGAAGGTATATTTAGCTTTTGTATCTGATAGCTTTTGTTTTATGCCATTCGTTAGTTCATAACTGAAATCTTCGGCGATTTGTCCCTCTTTATTCCGAAGGACCAATTTATACGTTGGTCTATAGGCTTCTTTTTCAAGATCAGAAAGCACATCTGTTTTAATCAGATAGCGTAATACCGATTCGTAGAGCACATCATTGCGCAGGGGCGAATTGCCATCATACAGGTAGTGTTCATATTGTTTAATGAAATAATTAAAGCTGGTACGGTTAATTTTTGCTTTATCCAGCATGAGATCTACCGCTTTATCTCTTGTTGCCGAATCTGGAGTCTGTGCCAAGAGCTGAATAAAATCAGCAAGGTGTTGTTCTCCTTTTTCCGGATTTTTTACCTGCGCTGTATCTTGCATCGCAAATTTATCCCAAAAATGGAATAAAGTGCTGTCTGCAGTACTTATTGGTTTGGCACTTTGTTGCGCGACTTCGCTTTTCTGCTTGCCTTTTGTTTTGTCTTTACAGGAGCAACAAAATAAAGCTACTACACATATGGGTAGCCAAAAGCTTAAGGTTGGACTTTTCATTTAATTTATGCTTAACTTTACGAAGTTAATAAAACTTTCATGATTCTACTTGAACGAATCTATTCCTGTTCTGAAAGTTTTAATTGAACATGAAGAATAAAATGTCATCATACAGCAGCGTTTTGAATAGATTCGAAATAGGTTGAGGTGCAGTGAAATAGGGGCGTACATATTTGTTATTGTGTACTATTTTTAAATTAATAGGTAGCGAATGCCGTTTTAATTACGTTATAAAATTTTGATAAATTCTTCCGCCAGTTAGGGAGAATGAGGGGAAATGGGCTTCGTAGAGTAAATTTATAAACCATTTAATTAAATAGTTTTACTAATTTTGCGGCAAAATGCCGACGTATCGAATGAAAAGAATAATATTATGGTTATGTATAGCAGGATTTGTGGGAACAGTACATGCCCAGACCAACCCTGCGAATATAAAAGTTGATAATCTTAGTGATGCTCAGATTGAGCAATATGTAAAGCAAGCCGCATTAATGGGCTACGATGAAAGTCAACTGGACGGTTTTGCCCGTGCACAGGGTGTGTCTGCAGTGGAGGTTCAGAAGCTCAAAGAACGTTTGGCTACAATTAAACGCAAGAAACAACAACCTGACCAATTAAAAGGAAGAACAAATAACACTGCTAATAACCGAAAAAATGGACGTCAAGTGGACGGATATTCCAACACAGATTCGTTGCAGAATAAACAATCGAATAAACGCGATTCTGTCGAAAATGAAGAAGGCAAGTTAAAAATCTTCGGGTCAGATCTTTTTAGAAATAACGCGATTACTTTCGAGCCTAACTTGCGTATGGCGACACCAAGTTCCTATATTATTGGTCCAGACGATGAGATTCTGTTAGATATCACGGGCGATAATGAAGCCTCCTATCAACTTCCGGTAAGTCCAGATGGAACCATCAAGGTAGAATATGTGGGACAGATCAATGTTGCAGGTTTATCTGTGGCGGCGGCGAAAAGCAAGATTGAGCAACGTTTGAGTGGCACTTACCCTGCACTACGTTCGGGACGAACACAGGTGAGTGTCAATATTGGTAATATCCGTACCATTCGTGTGACCTTGACGGGCGCCGTGACGAAACCCGGAACCTATAGTTTACCCTCTTTAGCGACGGTATTCAATGCATTATATGCCTCTGGCGGACCTAATAAAAACGGGACCTATCGTAATATTCAGGTAATTCGTGGCAATCGTGTGGTAAGCACCATCGATGTCTATGATTTTTTGGCTAATGGCATACAGCAGGGAAATATCCGTCTGCAAGATCAAGATATTATCCATATACCCGTATACGGGGCAAGAGTGCAGTTTGAAGGCGAAGTCAAGCGTCCTGCAATTTTTGAAACAGTATCCGGAGAATCCCTATCGGATATCTTGCGTTACGCTGGGGATTTTACCGAGAACGCCTATAGTGCCAAAGTTAAAGTGCTTCAAACAACAGGCCGCGAACGCAGTGTACAGGATATCTATGCAGACCAGTTTGCAAACTATACCCCCAAAAGTGGAGATCAATATATTGTAGAGCCCATATTGGAGCGCTTTGCCAATCGTATTAGTGTATTAGGTGCTGTATTCCGCCCGGGTATTTTTGGCTTGGAGCCAGGGATGACATTAAAACAGGTTTTGGAAATGGCAGATGGTATACGTGAAGATGCCTTTTTAGAGCGCGGTATCATCAATCGTCTGAAAGCCGACAATACTTCGGAGCTAATCAATTTCAATGTACGTGAAATCTTAGCTGGCACTGCGGCAGATATTCCTTTAAAAAGAGAAGATAAGATTGAAATCTCGTCTATTTTTGATTTAAGAGATGAGTATAAGTTCACCGTGCAAGGTGAAGTTCGCTTTCCTGGAGATTTTCCATTTGCGAGCAATGCGACTTTAGGCGATGTGATTCAAAAAGCAGGCGGGCTTACCGAGGCGGCTAAAAATGCACGGGTAGAAATTGCTCGCCGTATTCAACACCTCGATGTGACTGATCATCGATCTTCGAAAACTATTTTGGTAGATATTAAAGATGGCGTACTCGCGGACCCGAACATGACACTGCAGCCTTACGATGTCATCTCTATTTTGGGTGATGCCGGTTTCCGGACCCAACGTCAGGTAAAAATCGAAGGAGAGGTGCTTTATCCTGGTTTTTATACCATTGCGCGTGAAGATGAACGTATTTCGGATATTATTAAACGTGCTGGAGGTTTAACTCCCTATGCCTATACGGAAGGTGCTTCCCTAAAACGTACGGGGATGTCTAAATTGAATGCAGAAGAGAAGAAAGAAAAGGAGCGGTTGAAAAAAGAATTGGAAAAAGACAACTTAGATGAAAATGGCAATCTGAAAGATTCTAGCTCGGATCAGGATGCTGAAAAGAATGCTGATGGTACCAAAGCAAAGAGTGCCGCTTTAGCAAAGGTTTCTCAAACTGGAATGTCCGCATCAGATATTGAACCGAGTGATCTTGTGGGTATTGAATTGAATAAAATTTTAGAAAAGCCTTATGAAAAGGGAGATCTTCTGGTTTTAGATGGCGATATTATTAATGTGCCAAAAGAACTAGAGACAGTGAAAGTTGTCGGGGAAGTCTTGAATCCAAACAACGTAGTATATGTCAAAGGCAAAAGCCTTAAATACTACATTAACCAGGCTGGAGGATTTACTGACAACGCTTTAAAAAAGCGTGTGTTTGTTCAATATGCGAATGGTGCTGTTCAAGGCAAGTCTGGCGGGTACCCCGAGGTGAAACCTGGAGCAGAGATTGTGGTTCCTAAGAGAGCCCCACGAGAAAAACTTAATGCGCAAGGTTGGATTGGTCTGGGCACAGGGATTGCCTCATTAGCGGCTATTATTGTTAGTTTATTAAGATAAGATGAACGATATAGTGAGCAATAAACAACATAAAGATCAAATAAGTTTAAAAGAGATCTTCTTAAAATTAGGGGCTTTATTTGCCTACCTTTTTTCCAAATGGTATCTCATTTTAATCGTGGGTATTTTAGGTGCAATTGGCGGTTTTTTTTACGCCAAGATGCAAAATCCTTCCTATCGTTCCACTACGACGTTTGTATTGGAATCAGGAGAGATCAGCGGTGGAGGGCTAGGTCAAGTAGCAGGTCTTGCGGCCCTAGCGGGTGTTGATCTAGGGCAGTCGGGCGGAGGCATCTTTCAAGGTGATAATCTATTCGAATTATATAGATCCAGAAAAATGATCGAGTCTGCCCTCCTGCAGCGATCCGGAAGCGATAGTTCCCAGCTTCTATTAGACCGGTATTTAGCGTTAAGTCATGAAAGGGAAAGTTGGGGTAAATCGAATCCTGAATTATTGAAAATTGATTTTTTAAAAGATAAAAACTCACCAAAGGCACGTTTACGGGATAGTATTCTGCAGCAAGCTGTGCAAAATATCAATAAAAATAATTTAGAGGTAGGTCATCTTGACAAAAAGTCCTCTATTATAAAAGTTGATGTAAATTCAAGCGATGAAGTGTTTTCCAAAGAATTCAATGAGGCAATCGTCGATCAGGTAAATAATTTTTATATCAACACAAAAACAAAGAAATCTTTAGACAATATAGCGATTTTACAGCGAAAGACTGATTCGGTTCGTGCAGTGATGAACGGCGCTATTGCCGCATCGGCGGTAGTTGCTGATGCAACTCCCAATCTCAATCCAACGCGGCAATCACAGCGCTTGATACCGACCCAGCGATCACAATTCTCTGCTGAGACAAATCGAGCGATATTAGGTCAACTCGTACAAAATTTAGAGATGTCTAAGATGGCTTTGCTCAAAGAAACACCACTTATTCAAGTGGTAGATGAGCCAATTTACCCGCTTCAAATCATCAAGTCGGGCAAATTAAAAGGTCTCGTCGTTGGAGGATTTTTAGCATGTTTCCTATGCGTGATTATTTTGTTGGGAATTAAGTCGTATAAAGACTTAATGGCTAATTAATCATATTCAGATGGATTTAAGGCGTTTTATAGTAAACTTATTATCCAACTGCATGAGTGCTGTGACGGGAGTAGGGTTAACATTTTTTCTGACACCTTATCTAGTTGATACCCTAGGTAAGGAAGCCTATGGCTTTTATCCGCTGTCTAATAACTTTATCATGTATGCAGGTATATTGACAACTGCTTTAAATTCGATGGCGAGCCGATTCATTACCATTAGTCTTGAAAAAAAAGAGATACAGCAAGTTAATATATATTTCAATTCTGTTCTATTTGGAAATTTGTTTGTTTCTCTTTTTTTTATCATTACTGGCGGACTGTTTTGTTATTTTGCGCAGTACATTCTTGCTATACCTGCCACTATTGCTTTTGACGTCAAGCTATTATTTGTTTTTGTATTTCTGGGATTAGTGATCAACGTATCTTCTTCGATATTCTCCGTAAGTGCATTTGCACTCAATCGTTTCGACAGACTCGCCATGATTAATATCGTGATGAACCTAATTCGATTATTGATTATCGTTTTTTTGTTCTATTTCTTTGTTCCGCGTATTTACTTTTTGGGCGTTGCCTCGTTGTTTTCTTCCCTGTATTATATGTTTGCAAATTACCGTCTCACAAAAAAGATAATGCCAGAGATTGTTTTTTCTTTCAAAAATTTTTCATGGGGTGCGATTTATACGCTGATTGGAGCAGGCGTTTGGAATTCGGTGTTAGCCTTGTCCAATGTAATAAATACACAATTGGATCTTATCCTAGCCAATCGTTTTTTTGGAGCAAGTGATATGGGAATACTCTCCTTAACAAAGATGGTACCGATTGCCCTCCAGATGTTGCTGGGAATTATTGTGCCCTTATTTCTTCCTGAATTGTTAAAAGCCTACGCTAATAATGATCTGAAGAAAATGAAAGCTAACCTGGATTTTTCTTTTAAGGCTATTTTTATTGTCCTATTACTTCCAATAGCTGTTTTTTTTGTTTTTGGGCAAGAATTTTTTCGACTTTGGCTACCTCATGAGAACTCTCAACAGCTGTATTTGCTCTCTATTATCACTTTGGTACCCTTTATTATACACGGGACTATCGAGACGATACACCATGTTTTTGTTATTACGAATAAATTGAGGCTAGCTTCCTTTTGGGGAATATTTATTTCTGTTCTGAGTGTTATTACAGTCGTTTTATTGTGTAGATTCTCTACACTTGGTCTTTATGCGATACCCATAGGGGCACTTCTAACAGGTATGTTTAGTCATCTTACCTTTACGCCAATTTATGCTGCCCGCTGTCTGGATGAAAAAAAGACCTATTTCTATAAGCGTATAGCAAAAGGAATAGGAAGCTTTTTGATGTTGATGCTTATTGCTTATTTATGGAAATATCTCTCCTTGATACCGGTAGAAAATTGGTTAGGTTTTATAATAAGTTTGTCGACTTTGACGATCATTTTACTAACAGTATGTGCCTTCGTCTTATTTGATAAATCCATTTTGGGTAAAATGTATGTAGAAGTTAAAGGAAAATTAAAATTATGATCCCTAAAATAATACACTATTGCTGGTTTGGACGTGGGCAAATGCCAGATTTGGAGTTACGATGTATAGACACCTGGCGCAAATACCTGCCGGCATATGAATTGCGCCTTTGGAATGAAGATAATTTTGATATTGATCTATTTCCTTATGCGGCTGAAGCTTATGCAGCGCGTAAATATGCATTTGTAGCCGATGTATGTCGGTTATACGCTCTGAAAACTTATGGCGGAGTGTATCTTGATACAGACGTAGAAATCTTAAAGAGCCTAGATGAATTTTTGGCAAAGCACCAGGCTTTTTCAGGGGTAGAGGATAACAACTATTTGACCAGTGGTTTGATGGCAAGTGAAAAAGGAGGGCGATGGGTAACTGAGCTTTTGGATCAATATACGAGCAGAAGCTTTTACCTACCGGATAGATCATTTGATCTGACGACAAATGTTGAAGCGATCACCCAATTTATGAAGAGTAAAGGGATTACTATTCAAAATTCCTTTCAGGAGATTGTGGACTATTGCACCATTTATCCCAGCACCTATTTTTGCCCGAAGAGCTGGTTAACAAAGGAAATAAATATCACATCCAATACATATTGTATTCATCATTTTGCAGGATCATGGTTGCCTGTTAAGCGAAAGTGGAACAGAAATGAATTTTTGCTGAAAGTATTGGGGCAAAAAAGATTTGAACGTTTAGTGGCTATCTATGGTAAATTAAAGCGTTAATGGAAAAACCTATCCACAGCAATTTAAACGATCCGTTGATCTCTATCATTATTCCTGTTTATAATGTAGAGGCCTATCTTCATGCCTGTCTTGACAGTGTTATTCAACAAACCTATAGCCATTTGGAGATTATTTTGGTCAATGACGGTTCGACAGATGGCTCAGGAAACATTTGCGTGGAATATGCCGCACAGGATCAACGTATAAAAGTTGTCAATCAAGTGAATGGAGGACTTTCATCTGCGCGCAATAAGGGCTTGGACTGCGCTACTGGAGCGTATATTTCATTTATAGATTCTGATGATATCATCGACTCTAATTTTGTCTATATTCTGTATCAACTATTGGTAGAATCAGCAGCAAGCATCTCTATGTGTGCATATGCAACATTTACAGGGGCGGTACCTGCTCATCATCATTTGAATGATCATCAGATTGCGGTTGAAGTTTATTCAGGGGATTATATGCTCAATAATCTCTACAACAAGCATTGGGTTCCTAAAAATGTCATAGCCTGCAACAAACTTTATCAAAGCAGTGTTTGGGAAGGCTTAAGGTATCAAATGGGCGTCTTGCATGAAGATGAATACATCATACATGAATTATATGCCAGAACGCCGCGTATTGCTTATACACCAGCATCGTTGTACTATTACCGTCAGCGAGAAACAAGCATTACCAAAGAAATATCTGATAAGAGGATCGATGATACATTAGCCATTTTTGATTTGCGCAGTTCCTATTTTAAGCGGAATGGCTACAATCATCTAGTTGAAAATAATGATAAAGCTAAAGTGTTGAATATCGCTCTTTTAGCAACAACATATAACAATGTTCGAACAAGAAAATTGTTAAAGCAGTACCTATCCGCTGTCCTTCGGCAAGGAAATATTCCGTTAAAGATGAAAATTTCATGTATTTTCATCGTATGCTTTCCAAAGCTGTATTGGGCGGTGAAAAGTTTGAAGAAAAAGACGGTTTAATGAAGTATTATATAAAGCATTTTAGTGGACCTGTATCCGAAGGGGGCGCTGTTCGTAATCAGGCATTTTACCGACATTTCGAAAAACGTTCGGATGTGAAGATTATAGATATCTCTTCTACAAATATTTTCCAAAAAATCTTTCATACGCTTAGATTTATCATCTATTTTAAACTCAGGCAAAACGATCAGATTTATATGCACCTAGGAGCCATCTTTGTGTTGTTTCCGGCATTTTTATTTCGTAATGGTTTATCAAGGCCTATTTTTAAGTTTTTGGATCAAATGTCAAAACATCATATACTACAAATAGAGGTGAATGATCTGCCTTTTGAGCAAAGCAAGGATTTGGAACTGCCTGATTCTTCCTTTTACCAATTGTTTCAAGATAGACTATTTGATTTGAAAAACGTCAAATATGACTTTGCCTCTAACCGTATGCGCGATTATGCACAGAAGAAATATCACCTAGGCCCTCAAAACTGTGCTGTGTTATTGAATGGCTCGGATAGTCTAATCGAATTCGATCCAGTTTTATATGAACCGATACTGGGCAGAGAGACCGAAAAATTGAAGTATGTATATGTAGGTTCTTTAAATAAGGGGCGGCAGATCGAACATTTGATCCGAATTTTTGCAGAATCAACGCAGCAGCTATTTTTGCTAGGGCCAGGTGGTGAATGGATTCAAGAAGCATTAGCGCACAAAGATGTTCATAATATCAGCTATCTTGGAGTTTTTGATGATTCCACCGCACTTCAAATTTCATCGCTATGCGATATTGGTGTAATACCTTATGATGATAGCAGATTGTACTACAATATCTGTTATCCGACCAAGGTATCCTTCTATCTCTCGGCCGGTTTGCCAATATTGTGTACGAGGTTAGAAGAAACACAATCCGTGCTAGCACACAAGAACCTAGCCCGCTTTTTGCCTATTGACCATTGGACTAATTTCCTAGCAGCAAATAGCAAGGAGGACATAAATTTGTTGCGGAAAGAAGTGTTGCTTTATAGAGATCAATTTTATTGGAGTTCGATTTTATCAGGTTTGAATTTTTAATTAATGGATTAAAGCCATGATACTCTACTACATCATATTTATAACGAGTTATCTGCTCTGCTTATTTGATTTTGCAGCATCAAGATCCATTAAGTTTTTGCTATACCTTTGTTTCTGTACTTGTATAACCCTTATTGTGGGCTTTCGAGAGGTAGGGTTGGACAATGACAGTATTGCTTATCAAGAGATGTTCGGTATGTACAGAAATTCCACTTTTGATCAGATCATTGCCGGCGGATACGGTTATGCTGAAAGAGGCTATGTCTTTCTAAATAGGTTTATAGCCATGTTGGGAGGCAATTATAGAGTGCTTTTTGTGGTGATGGCGATAGCTACAGCATTGGTTAATTACAGCTACTTTTGGAAAAAATCCGATTATCTTTTTTTAAGCCTGCTCTTTTATATCAGTTTTTTCTATCTCTATCGTGATTTTACGCAAATACGTTACGCTTTAAGCGCAGCCATCTGTCTGTGGAGTATGAATTATTACTTCAATAAGCGGTACATTTATGCTCTTATTACATTTATCATAGCCATAGGCTTTCATAATTCCGCGATCATTCTTCTCCTGGCTATTCTTATACTAAGGTTGTTTAAAAGCGATATTTGGTATATTATTGTGCCGATACCATGCATTTTTATTGGCAAATTGCTGACGCTGCCATTGCTATTTTCGGTTTTTGGCAACGGTACCGATCATATGGATATTTACCTGAAAGATGAAAGCCTCGGAAGTGCTTCCATATCCTTGGTTGGGTATTGCTTATGTTTGCTTTATTTTTTTCTGACCAACTACAAGGCATCCAGTTTTGACAGCGATTCAACGCTTATAAAAACCGGCGATTATAATTTTAAATTGGTTTCTATCGCTGTGGCCATGAATTTTCTGTTTATCAATATATCTATATTTCAACGATTTTCATTTATTCTCTTTCAATTTGCGGCGCTATTGATTGCTATTATCATCAGTTTAATCGGCGAGAGAGTCAAAGAGCGATACCTCTTTCTTGTCTTCTACTTGTTGATTGCATCGTTTTTGCTATTCTATGGATTACGGATGATCAATGTTGATTTGGTAAGACCCTATAATTTCTCCTTTTATGATTGATATTCTGCTTGCAACCTATAATGGCGGACAATATATAGAGAACCAGTTGCTCTCTATTATCGGCCAGCAATTTAAGGATTGGCGGCTTGTGGTTCATGACGATGGATCAGCAGACGATACCCTCCAAATTTTGAAAAAATACCAGGCTATTGATCCACGTATTCATCTGGTAGAGGACGGGATTACCTGTCGGTCTGCAGTCCGTAATTTTTTGCACCTCCTGTCTTATGCCACTGCCGATTATCTTATTTTTTGCGATCAGGATGATATTTGGTTTGAATCAAAATTACAAGTATTATATGATTCCATTAAATTAGCTGATCAGCCCGCAGCGGTCTACTGTAATGCCTATGCTTATAACGGAGTGCACATCACAGCAGATCAAGTTTCACTTTTTGAAAGAGATTGTTTGGCCAATAGCTTATTTTTAAACAGTGGAGTACAAGGCTGTTCGTTAATGTTTAATCGCAGATTGCTTGATCAACTTCATGATTTTCCAGCATATATCGTTATGCATGATCATTATATTACGATGGGCGCGGTGACTTTTGGCAAACTAAACTATATTGATCTTTCATTGATGCTCTACCGGCAGCACGATCATAATGTAACGGGGCATGTTGCAACATCGTTCATGGGACGATTGCGTAGCCTTTTCAATCGTGCTGTTCCTATCATAGATCGTGATCATTACGATGCTAATAGATCATTCTATCAAAAATTCAGACAAAGGCTTACACCCGAACAAGTGGAAGTTTTCGAGGCCTATCTTAAATTTCCTGAACTAAGTTTTTTCGAAAAAATACACTATATTTTTAAGTATAATTTCAGGATAGGTAAGCGTAGGGCAGTCTTATTGTTAAAGCTATTTTTAAAACGTACGATATAAGCCGATGTTACTTTCAATCATTACACCAAGTTTTAATAGAGGCTATTGCCTGCATAAAATTTACCAGTCGCTTAGCCAGTTCCACCGTCATGATTTTGAATGGATTTTGGTTGATGATGGCTCTACCGACGATACAGAATTGATCGTGCAGCCCTGGGTGGAAGAGAAGCGGCTGAATTTTACGTATGTCAGGCAGGCCAATAGCGGAAAGACAAATGCTGTCATACGAGGATTTGAACAAAATCCCCGCGGAACTTATACCTTAGTGTTGGATTCGGATGATATTCTGTTGCCTAACGCAATGGATCTGATCAAAAAGTACGCTGCTGACTTACATCCCGCGGAAATAGGTATGGTGTTTCTCAAACAAAATAGTCTGGGAGAAATAGTCGGGACAGCATTTCGTTTGTGTAGCTCTAACTATATAACGATGTATTTTGGTCCGAATCGCTGTTCAGGTGACAAATTGTTTGTGGTAGAGACAGCATGCTATAAAAAAAGCTTAGTTGCCGCCTTTCCAGGTGAAAAACTAATTCCTGAAGGGGTCATTTATATGCATATGCAAAAGGCCGGAAGCTTCCGGTGCGTTAATGAATTTTTATATGCTGGCGACTATTTAGCAGATGGTCTGTCGGCGAGCACACTGCGTCTAGCGGCCAATAATATCCACGGATTTATCCTAGAAAAGAAGCTGCTGGAGGCCCAGCCTTTGACTTTAAAAGATGCTGTCATAAACAATATGAAGTATATCAGCTACTCCATTGCCGGAGGCAAAAAACTAGGCGATATCTTGACCTATTCCAGGTGGAAAATATTAACAGTTTTTTTGTTGTTGCCCACTGTTTTAATAAGCTTCCCACGTATTATAGAGATAAAAAAGATTATTAAAAATAGAACGTTTTAGACGGCTGCAAAAGCCATTTGTTTTAACTCTTATTAAAGCGACAGATATTGAAAGTTTTACATATTATAAATAGTTTACATACAGGAGGTGCTGAGAAGCTGCTGGTCACGACCTTGCCCTTATTAAAACAAAAAGGCCTGGATGTTGATCTATTGTTACTCAATGGAGAGGAGACCCCATTTCGAAAGGAATTGGAAAACAGATCGGATATAACGATAGAAAGCTTGGGAAGATCAATTTATAATCCCTATTATATCTTTCGATTAATTCCCTATTTGAAGCGTTATGAGTTGATCCATGTGCATCTTTTTCCGACGATGTATTTTGTAGCCCTTGCAAAGCTGTTATCTTTGAGCAAGACCAAGATTATATTTACCGAGCACAGTACCTCCAATCGCAGGCTCCAACATTGGATATATCGCCCGATGGAGCGTATGATCTATTCGCTGTATACGGCTATTGTATGTATTAGCGAAGGTGTTAAGGCTATGCTGCATCGAGAACTCGGACTTTCCGACGACAAATGCGTCGTTATCAACAATGGTATGTCGTTGGCCCAGATTAACCAAGCACCTATCTATGACAGAAGCCAGTTTGGTTTTCAGCAACAAGATAGACTGATCTGCATGGTAGCCGCCTTTCGGAAAGAAAAAGATCAAGACACCGTGGTGCGCGCATTACAGTCACTTGCTGCGCCTTATAAATTGCTTTTTATCGGCGAAGGCGAGCGCTTGGAAGTTGTTAAACAGCTGGCCATAGACCTGGGTGTCTGTGAAAGAATAACTTTTTTTGGGGTCCGTACAGACATATATTCGCTCCTAAAAATGTGTGATATTGCTGTATTGAGTTCACATTGGGAAGGTTTTGGTTTAGCTGCGGCTGAGGCAATGGCCTGCGGCGTTCCTACAATCGCATCTCGCGTTCACGGGCTGGCGCAAGTGGTTTCGGGAGGCGGATTATTATTTGAGGTGGGCGATGCGATGGATCTTGTGGCAAAGATCATCTCCCTTGAAAATCAAGACCATTACCATGCTATTCAAAAGAGAGGCCTTGAAAAAGCCAGACAATATGATATAGAAGAGACCGCCGATCAGTTGATCTCTTTCTACCGAACCTTAGATCAAAAAAAACAATTACGATAATCTCGATCGAATGAAGAAAATTTTACACGTTATCAACGTATCGTTTGTCATCAACCATTTCTTTGGCAATCAATTCACCTATTTTTCCAAGAAAGGCTACGATTTTACCGTGGCTTGTACAGAAGATGATGAACTGTATAAACAAGCCGAAGCGAAAGGATTTAAAGCCTTTTCGGTCCCGATCCTGAAGGCCATTTCCCCGTTTCAGGATATCCGTTCGATTTTTAGATTATATCGGCTGATACGGCAAGAAAAGTTTCCGGTTGTGGTGGCCCATTCGCCTAAGGGCGGGCTTATTGGCATGGCCGCCGGCTATCTGGCAGGCGTCCCAAAGCGTGTATTTTTTAGACATGGCGTTATTTTTGAAACATCCTCTGGTTTGAAAAAGGCATTATTTATCCTGATCGAAAAAATAGTCAGCTGGCTTGCTACAGATGTGATTGTCGTTAGTGAATCTTTGAAGCAATTGTCAATAGATTATCGTTTGACTCCACCCGCTAAAATGACATTACTGGGTAAGGGTACCTGTACGGGGATTGATACTGATCGATTTCGCTATAGACCTAAAAGCGATCCTAGTTTTGTTGTAGGCTATGTTGGGCGTCTTGTTAGAGATAAAGGGATTATTGAATTAGTTGATGGCTGGTTGAAATTTTCTAAAGGAAAGCAGAACGTTTATCTGCATATCATTGGACCTTGGGAAAAGCGAGACGGTATTCCACAGGAGACATTCGATATCATCAAGGGTACACCTTCCATTCGTTTTTTCGACTATGTGGCGGATACTTCTGCTCTGTATAATGAAATGGATGTGTTTATTCTGCCTTCCTACCGTGAGGGCTTTCCAATATCTATATTAGAAGCGTCCGCCAGCGGGCTACCAGTTATTACCACTCGGAGCACAGGCTGTATCAATGCCATTCAGGAAGATATAACCGGTATTTATACCGATATTAGCGGCCCTGCCATTGCTCGAGCGATAAGCTATTATTATGATAATCCGCTACAGAGGCAAAAACATGGAGCAAATGGCGTTGATTTTGTTACGACAAATTTTTCCGAACACAAACTCTTTTCTGAAATAGAAATGAAAGTATTAAAATAGCGGGGAAAGCAACGGTCCTCCTTTATTTTTTTTTCGTTGTATTATTTGTTTTGCATATGTCTTGTTTCTAACGAGTTGCAATTTTTTTATTTCTTGTTATTGAAAATTATATACATTATTAAAAAAAATACACAAAAGTGTAGCGTTTAAAAGTCGAGTCACGTTTGTTGAATAGAACTTAATATTCTTATATTTGCACAGCTTTATTTGACTCACTAATTATATTTTATGATTTATATTTTTACGCTGATATTTCTTTTTGTTGTTGAAAAACTATATCTAAATATAGCTGATAAATTTAATATTATCGATAAGCCCAATGAACGGTCTTCGCATACCAAGATCACGATACGCGGAGGCGGGGTTATTTTTTATGTCGCTTCGATGATATATTTTGTCCATAGTGGTTTTGCCTATCCATGGTTCTTTTTGGGCCTTAGTCTATTAACCTATATTTCATTTCTGGACGATGTTAGAGGAGTTTACCCCACTTGGAGATTATGTGTGCATTTCGCAGCAGTAGCATTAATGGGCTATGAGTTTAACGCATTCGATTACCCTTGGTACTATCTCGTGTTGTTCTTTGTGTTTGTTATTGGTGTGATCAATGCCTACAATTTTATGGATGGTATCAACGGCATGACAGCCTTTTGCACATTCATTATGGGCAGCCTTCTGCTTTACGTCAATACCAAGATAAACTATATTGAACAGGATTTTTTGATTTACACCTTACTGGGAGTGGTCGTTTTCGGTTTTTTCAACTTTCGTAAAAAAGCAATGTGTTTTGCCGGAGATGTTGGGCCAGCTGTATTATCATTTATGTTATTGTTTGCGCTGGGCAAACTCATTTTGAAAACAGGTGATTTTAGTTATATCCTTTTTCTTGGCGTATACGGTATTGAAATAGGTTGGTCTGTAGCACGACGTGTTTATCAGGGTTATCATATTTTTGAGCCCCATCGTACATTTTTACTTCATATGTTAAGTAATGAAGTGGGGTATAATAGCTTGATGGTTTCCGTAGGATATGGTTTGGTTCAGTTGGTTCTTGGGGCTTCTGTTATTTATATTGTACAGTTTGGCGCATCGGTACAATGGTCGTTTGCTATTGTTACACTTTCGGGATTGAGTGCATTTTATCTAATTTGGAAGCAGTATATTTTCAATCATTATTATATTAAAGGTGAGGAACGTTATGCAATCCGTTTCCGTCGATTAAGACAGTTGAAGGCACGTAGAAACAAAAAGACATCTCTTGCTCCAGAATTTAAATTGGCTCCAGAAGTTAAAATTATAGAAATGCCTAGAAAAGAAAATACAGAAAATCTTATTAGGAGCGGAGCCCGATCTTTATAATTTTTCTTTGTGCAGTGACTAGTTTATAGCATCAAAGTCACTTTTAATATGCTTAAGAATTAAACTGTGCATTTGGGTAAAATGAAAAAAGTAGTAATTTTACCGCAACTTTAGAAGGAGTGATTATGCAATCAGGATTAAGTTTTACAGCAATAGATTTCGAAACAGCTACAGCTAATCAGAATTCCGCCTGCGCAATCGGTTTGGTGGTCGTAGAGCAAGGGATTATTGTTGACGAATTCTATTCATTGATACAGCCTCCCAACAACCAGTATATGTGGCAGACGACACGTGTACATGGCATTAAACCTAAGGATACTATGCAGGCTCCTACATTCAAAGACTTATTTCCGCGGATCTACCCTCTAATCAATAACCGGGTTATGGTGGCCCATAATGAATTGTTTGATCGTGGTGTACTTCGCAAAACAATGAACTATTATAATTTACCCTATGATCATCTTGGGTTAATGGAAAAATGGGAATGTACGTTCAAGATCTATCAGGGGAAAGGGTTTAAGCCCGCACGCTTAAACGCCTGCTGTGAGGTGCTTGGTATTGAGCTAAATCATCATGAAGCGCTCTCCGACGCGCGCGCTTGTGCACAATTATATTTAAGACATGCCGATATACCCTCTTTGGCATGATTTTTTCGTTAAATTTAGTAATATAACAGCTAGCCTTTTGTTTAATTGTTATCTTTGAAATAAGTGTACTGCTGTTATTATTAATAAATTTATATTTAATTATGGTGAATATTCCTGCGAAAGGTATGCGTATCGGCATTACCTTCAGTGCGTTTGATCTATTGCATGCTGGGCATATCAAGATGCTTGAAGATGCCAAAAGGCAATGTGATTATTTGATCTGTGGTCTGCAGACTGACCCGACCTTAGACCGTCCTGAAAAAAATAAGCCTGCTCAGACTGTTGTTGAGCGTTATATTCAGCTTAAGGGCTGTAAATATGTGGACCAAATCGTTCCGTACGCAACCGAACAAGATCTTGAAGATATTCTGCGTTCATTTAATATCGATGTCCGTATTGTAGGTGATGAATATCGCGAAAAGAATTTTACGGGAAGATCTTATTGTGAGGAGAAAGGAATAGAATTGTATTTCAATAGCCGTGATCACCGTTTCTCCAGTTCGGGTTTACGTCGGATTGTCGCAAAAGCCAATTCTGAGAAGGAAACCGTTTTAAAATCTATTTAAGCAATTAAGATGAAACTGAGCTTTGGAGCTCTCATCAGCCGTTAAAAGACAAATTATTAAGATGAAACCGAGCTTGCGAGCTCTCATCAGCCGTTAAAAGACAAATTATTAAGATGAAAATTGGAATTACATTCGGTGTCTTCGATTTATTGCATGCCGGTCATATCATGATGCTTGAAGAGGCGAAAAGACATTGTGACTATTTAATTGTAGGGCTTAATACAGATCCTTCGGAGGTGTCTCCTGAAAAATCCAAACCGACACAAACTATTGTAGAACGCTATATTCAATTGGAAGGCTGCCGTTATGTGGATGAGATTATTCCTTATGAAACCGAGCAAGACCTCATAGACATGATTAAAGCATTGCCTATACAGATGCGCATTATCGGCGAGGAATACAGGGATAAGGATTTTTCTGGACGTTTATATTGCGTAGAAGAGAATATTGATATCTATTATAACAAACGCACGCACCGTTTCTCAAGTTCCGGCCTGCGCAAAGTTGTGGCAGACAAAGAAGCGGAAAAACAATAATCCAATATGAGCAATATTGTACACGTCGTATTGACAGGGGGGGTAGGGAGCCGTTTATGGCCACTTTCACGCAAAAGCTATCCTAAGCAATATCTTTCCTTATTTAAGGATGGATCCTTGTTTGAGATGACCATCAAGCGCAATCAATCGCTATGCGGTCAAGTGATTGTTGTGGGTAACTGCGACAACCATAGCCTGAGCCGTGAGGTGATGGAGAACAATAAGGTCGATTACATCGATATTGTCGAAGCCACCCCTCGCAATACCGCTGCAGCTATTGCTTTCGCTGCATTCGCTGCCCAGCCGGATGATATCTTGATCGTTACACCTTCTGATCATGTGATTGTGGGCGACGATGCGTATTCCGCTGCGATACAAGAGGGGGTAGCGAAAGCCAATAAAGGCTATATTGTTACTTTTGGTATCCAGCCGACGAGACCGGAGACGGGCTATGGCTATATCGAATATAAGGACGATAAAGTGCTGTCTTTTAGAGAAAAGCCCAATCAGGATACAGCCGAAGATTTCATTGACCGTGGCAACTTTCTGTGGAATTCGGGTATGTTCTGTTTCCGCGCTGATACCTTCCTGGCCGAACTGCAGACATTTGAGCCCCGTGTATATGCTACAGCTTTCAATGCCTGGCAGCATCGCAAGGATGGCGAGCTGGACCTCGCTTTGTCGAAAGAGATTCCGTCTATCTCCATTGATTATGCCGTGATGGAGCGTTCTAAAAAGATCCGTGTGGTAGCGACGAGTTTCCAGTGGTCGGATTTAGGTTCTTTTGAATCGATGTATGACTATCTAAAACAAACAGGACATCCAGTAGATGAAAATGGCAATATGGTGATCGGTACAGATATTTATACCGCTTTTGTTGGTCTGCGGGACAGTATCCTTGTGCATACCAAAGATGCTATCCTGGTCTTGCAGAAAGAGAAATCCCAAGATGTCAAAAAAATATATAATACGCTTGAACGTCATCAATCCAAATTGATTGACTAAAATTATTCACGGGGCGTGCTAGTTTTGCGCCCCTATTCATATTTCCTTAACCTAAATTCATCTTTTTGTTAATTTATTTTTCAGAAGAACTATTTGTTAACAATAAAATAATAACATGTATTTCACTGATTATTTGTTATTTATGAAATGTCCCTTGTTTGTCCCTAGTAAATTTGGGTGATAAAAGAAGCTGTTGAACTATATTTGAATGTAATCGGATTCGTATACCGACTATTTAAGAGCCATTTAAATTATTTTAACATATTCTTATGACACTTGCTATAACGCTATCTATCTTAGTATTGACCACCATTTATTTTTTGATGCGGAAAAGACAACAGGAGCAACGGTTTAGCCGAAAGGTTGCTATGACTGTTAATTACATGTTCCAGGATCGACCAGGACAATATAGTGGTGATCGCAATGTCAAAAGTGGCGTATTTGTTTTCAAGGCCGAGCGACATGATGATAAACTAAAGAATATTGTTATAAGGAAGGTAAAACCTCTAAATACCGCTTTGGACGTCAATTTAGAACAGATTCTGGTTGTGCCTTTTGAACAACAGAAAGGTGCGATATCGGATGTTTCGGTGCGATTTAAAGTAGTCAAACGAGGCGCAAGGTTAGCAGATTTAAAAGGAGGGCGGGTAAGTATTTCTGGTGTAATGAATTTTGAACAGCATAAACCTGAACCTTTTACAGCGACGCTGGCTATTACAGATTTATACCAAGGCGTAGGTGTGTGATTGTTTGTGACGATAACTCTTGAATTTTATATTTTCATTTTTAGACAGCTCTTTATGAGCTGTCTGTTTTTGAGTCTGTTGAGATCAATGTTCCACGTGGATGCCGAAAGGGAAATATTTTTCCAGTGTCGGTTAACAATTTAATAATTTGCAAGAATAAATTAGATTGAGTACTTTTGTTACTCAATCTAATGCTAAACCATGTTAGACTCTTTGATTACCTCCAAAACCAGGCTTAAACTGCTGATCAAATTTTTTGTATCGGCGAGCAACCGCGGTTATTTGCGCGGGCTGGCGGATGAGTTTAAGGAGTCAACCAATTCTATCCGTAAAGAACTCAATCAACTAACCGAGGCAGGTTATTTAATCCGTGAAGATAATGAACATAAGATCTATTACCGGGCCAATATAAAGCATTCACTTTTCTCATCGCTACAAGGACTTATCCATAATTTTTTGGGTATCGAAGTTTTTGTGGATAAGGTATTGGAACGCGCTGGTGATGTAGAAGAGATTGCACTGATGGGCGATTATGCACAAGGATTGGATTCAGGGCATATTGAAGTGCTGATACAAGGGCAGCATCTAAATTTGGAATATTTAGACCAAGCCGCAATAAAAGCTGGCACAATACTTGGTAAGAAGGTGACCGTATACACAGAAGTTGTCGAAAAAGCCCAAGGAATGATTATTCTTTATCAAAAAATAGACACTCTGCCTCAAAATGAAGAAAAACACGATAAAAAAATAATAAAAAACTAATTGGAAAACGGATAAAATGAAAGAAATCAAAAAAATAACCTGTATTGGTGCAGGTTATGTAGGTGGTCCTACCATGTCGGTCATTGCACAAAAAAATCCAAATGTCACTGTTACTGTAGTCGATTTAAATCAGGCGCGCATTGATGCCTGGAATGATGCTGATTTAGAAAGGCTACCCGTTTACGAGCCTGGTTTGGATGCAGTAGTAGCGGATGCACGCGGACGCAACCTTTTCTTTTCTACGGATGTGGAGAAGGCGATTGATGAAGCGGATATGATTTTTATTTCGGTCAATACGCCGACCAAAACTTATGGTAAGGGAAAGGGTCAGGCAGCAGATTTAAAGTATATTGAGTTATGCGCTCGTCAGATCGCGGCTGTTGCTAAATCCGACAAGATTGTTGTGGAAAAATCTACTTTGCCGGTCCGTACTGCTGCTGCATTAAAAAGCATTTTGGACAATACCGGTAATGGTGTCAATTTTCATATTTTATCCAATCCTGAGTTTTTGGCCGAAGGTACTGCAGTGACAGATTTACATAATCCAGACCGCGTATTGATCGGTGGCGAAGATGCAGATGCGATCGAAGCTTTGGTACAGGTTTATGAAGCATGGGTGCCTCGTGAGCGTATCTTAACGACCAATCTATGGTCTTCTGAGTTGTCTAAATTAGTTGCCAATGCATTTTTGGCCCAACGTGTATCTTCGATCAATGCTATTTCAGAATTGTGTGAGGTAACTGGCGCCAATGTGGATGAAGTGTCAAGAGCAATTGGTCACGATAGCCGTATTGGATCTAAGTTTTTAAAGGCCTCTGTAGGATTCGGCGGCTCCTGTTTTCAAAAAGATATTTTGAACTTGGTTTATATTGCCCGTTCGTACAATTTGACGGCTGTAGCAGATTATTGGGAACAGGTCATTATATTGAATGACCACCAAAAAGCCCGTTTTGCTGAGAATATTATCCAAACGATGTATAATACGGTCAATGGTAAGAAAATCGCGTTCCTAGGTTGGGCTTTTAAAAAAGACACTAATGACACACGCGAATCTGCAGCCATTTATGTCGCAGACCATTTGTTGGAAGAAGAGGCGCATGTAGTGGTTTATGATCCAAAAGTGCCTGCAGAGCAAGTATACAAGGACCTGGATTACCTAGGCACACGTTCGCCAGAAGAAAACCGCCGTTTGGTAACTGTTATTAACGATCCTTATGAAGCCCTTCAAGGTGCGCATGCCGTTGCGGTGCTCACAGAATGGGATGAGTTTAAGGGTTATGATTGGGCTCAAATTAAAGAAGGTATGAAAAAACCAGCTTTCGTTTTTGACGGTCGCAAGTTATTGGATCGTGCCCAATTGACTACACTTGGGTTCGACTATTACGCTATTGGTGAATAATTGTAAAATATAACTAAGTAATATTTAATCATGCACAAAGAAGTCCAGTCACTGTTCCCAGAAACCAAAGTAAGTGATATTCGTCATGTCTACAGTCCTTATCGGGTCTGTCCGGTTGGGGCGCACATTGATCACCAGCATGGCCACGTGACTGGATTTGCATTGGACCATGGTGTTGATTTTTACTATACTCCCACAGAAACAGGTGTAATCAACCTGTTTAGCAGCGATTTTGAAGGTCAGGTCATTTTTCCGATAGAGGCGATGCCTGCCAAATATGAGCATTGGGGCCGTTATATCCAGGCAGCGATTTATGTGCTGAAAAAGAATTATGAGTTGCATATAGGCATACAAGGTCTAGCATCTGGTTCTTTGCCAGTTGGCGGATTGTCGTCATCCTCGGCAGTATTGCTTTGTTATATCATGGCGTTGGCCGATGTAAATCATATCATTTTGGATGAGCATACGTTGATTGAATTGGCATATCAGGCGGAAAAGGACTATATCGGATTGAGCCTTGGAAAGTTAGACCAAAGCTGTGAAGTGCTTTGTAAAAAAGATCATCTGTTATATTTAGATACCAAAGACGATTCATATAGATTGATTCCTCAACCAGCGAATATGCCAGACTTTGATATTTTGGTTTTTTTCAGTGGATTGACACGTACCTTGGTGAATACTGGTTACAATACGAGGACAGATGAATGCAAAGTGGCAGCCTATTCGCTAATGGCTTATGAAGGATTGCCGTATGGAGACTATGCAGATATGCGTTTGCGAAATGTTGAGCGATCCATTTATGAGAGATGGAAAGATCAACTTCCTTCTTCCTTATCCAAAAGAACCTTACATTATATGTCCGAATTTGAACGGGTAGAACGCGCTGTAGAGGCCTTTTCCATAGGCGATTTGAAAGGATTAGGTGCAATTATGTTTGAATCTGGTGATAGTTCCATTCATAATTGGGACGCTGGCTGCCCTGAGATGATAGCCTTGTATGACGCGATCAAACAAGCTCCGGGAGTCTATGGAGGACGGTTTAGTGGAGCTGGTTTTAAGGGTTGCTGTATTGCGCTTGCTGACCCAGGCTATCGCGAACAGGCTCTCCAATCCATTAGTGAAAGCTATTTGGCGGCATACCCGGAGATGGAAGGGAAATATGAAGTGCGTGTCTGCAAAACAGCAGACGGTTTACGACGGGTTAGTTAATGAGGATTATAAGAAGAAATAAGACGTAATATGAAAACCTTGATCTTAGCGGCAGGTTATGCCACACGCCTATATCCATTGACCAAAAATTTTCCAAAACCATTGTTGGCTATTGGTGGACAGACAATTTTGGATCGTTTGGTTGCTCAGCTGGATAAGCTTGATGTTGTTAATGAGCATATTGTGGTTAGCAATGCGACATTTCATTCCCATTTTGAAGATTGGAAATTTGCGAGCAATTATCAAAAAAAAGTAACGGTATTAAACGATGGCACAACAAGTAATGAGAACCGTCTTGGGGCGGTAACGGATATTTTGTTTGCCATTCAGCAATTAAATATCGAGGAGGATTTGTTGGTTTTGGCGGGGGATAATGTGGTTACTTTCTCCTTTGCGGATTTTGTCCAGTTTGCACGGTCAAAGGGGACAAGTTGTATTACCTGTCATGAGGAACCCTCACTTGAAGCCTTACAAAAAACAGGCGTATTAAAAATGGATATAAATCAGCTTGTCGAAGCGATTTATGAGAAACCTGAAGTTCCGCCATCACATTGGGCTGTCCCACCATTTTATTACTATACAGCAGCAGACTTACCATTAATTCAGACTGCTGTTGACAAAGGTTGTCATTATGATGCGCCCGGTAATCTGGCAGCGTGGCTTTGTCAGCGCAGTACGGTGTACGCCTGGCCTATAAACGGCAAGAGGTATGATATTGGCGATTTGGCAGCGTATGAGTTTGCACAAAAAGAGTTCGGAGAATTAGCAAAAACAAGTGATGAATTATAAGAAAATATTGGTAACCGGAGCCGCAGGATTTATCGGCTTTCATCTATGTAAACGTTTAGCGGAGCAAGGAAATATTGTTGTAGGTTTAGATAACGTTAATGATTATTATGATGTTAATTTAAAGTATGCGCGATTACATGAATTAGGGATCGACCGCTTTGAGGCGGAGCAGTTCAATTCTAAAGTGTCTTCGCGGCTTTATACTAATCTGACGTTTGTTCGTATGAACTTGGAAGATCGGGAGAAATTACCGGCACTTTTTCAAGCGGAATCCTTTGATGCGGTTATCAATCTGGCGGCACAGGCGGGCGTTCGTTATAGTTTGGAAAACCCGATGGCCTATGTTGACAGTAATTTGGTTGGATTCGTCAATGTTTTAGAATGTTGCCGTCATCACAAGGTTGGACATTTAGTTTATGCTTCGAGTTCATCCGTGTATGGAGAAAATGGAAAAGTACCTTTCTCGGAGGAGGACCGCGTAGATTATCCGGTTAGTCTCTATGCTGCAACAAAGAAAGCTAATGAGTTGATGGCTCATACCTATAGTCACCTGTATCAAGTTCCGACAACGGGCTTGCGGTTTTTTACGGTGTATGGGCCATGGGGTAGACCAGATATGGCACCTATACTTTTTGCTTCGGCTATTCGTGAAGGACGTCCAATTAAGGTCTTCAATAATGGCGATATGAGCCGCGATTTTACCTATATTGATGATATTGTTAATGGAATTATCATTGCATTGGAAAATCCTGCTAAAGCAGTAAAGACGCAACCCTACTATCAGGTTTTTAATATTGGCAATGGGTCTCCGGTGTCTCTCATGGAGTTTATTGAAACTTTGGAAAGTAATCTGGGTAAGGTTGCTGAAAAAGATATGTTACCTATGCAGCCGGGTGATGTGCCAAGGACTTGGGCAGATACTGAGCAATTAAACGCTTTAGGGTATCTAAGTAAGACGGCTATAAGTGTTGGGGTCAAGAAATTTGTAGATTGGTATTTAGATTATCTTAAATAAAATGAGCTTAGTAAAGCAGGCGAAACAAGGAATGGTTTGGACATTCTTACAACAATTTAGTGTACAGTTGATCAACTTTATAGTGCAAATCGCCATGGCTAGAATTCTGTTACCTTCTGATTATGGGCTGATCGCCATGTTGACTATTTTCATATCTGTCGCGCAGACATTAGTTGATAGTGGTATGACAACTTCTGTCATCCGCGAGAAAGAGATTAAGGCTATTGATTACTCGACTGTTTTTTTTACTAATCTATTAATAAGTTTAACGGTATACGCAATTGTTTTCATTATTTCTCCGTTTGTTGGCGTTTTCTATGAACAGCCTATTCTTGTTCATATCCTTCGAGTTTACGCGATAAGTTTTGTAATAAATGCATTTGTAGCTGTACATTTAGCGAAATTTACAAAAGAATTAAATTTCAAAAAGCAATTTTCATATCAAGTACCTTCTACAATAATTGGAGCGGTATCGGGTTTTGCATTTGCATATTATGGTCATGGTGTATGGAGTTTGGTATATATGAATTTGGTTCAGACGTCAGTATATGCATTGTCATTGTGGATTTTTTCTGGTTGGAGACCTGGTTTTACTTTCTCGAAAGAGCGTTTTAAACATCACTTTTCTTTTGGTTATAAACTTACGTTATCAGGTTTGTTAAATACCATATATGTAAATTTATATCGGATTATCATCGGTAAAGCATTTTCACCAACTCAAGTAGGTTATTTTACACAGGCAGATAATATGCGTAATTTACCCGTTATGCAACTTTCGAATGTGCTTAATAAGGTTACCTATCCTCTTTTTGCCAAGATTGATGATGATGTACAATTGAAGAAAGCCTATAAAACGGTGATGTCACTAGTTCTATCATTGTCTGCATTATTGATGTTATGCCTATTATTGATAGCTAAGCCATTATTTCTTATACTGCTTGGAGAGAAATGGATGGCAGCGGTACCTTTTTTTCAAATACTTTGTATTGCTTCGATGATGTTACCTATTGGCACTTATAATTTAAATATTTTAAAAGTAAAAGGAAGAAGCGATTTATTTTTAAAGGTTGAAATCATCAAAAAAATTATTGGTACGATATGTTTGTTCGCAGCAGTACCTTTTGGAATAGAGGCTATAGTATGGTCTCTATGTATTACCAATATCTTTTTCGCTTATTTAAATGGGTATTTTAGCGGAAAGCTTATTAATTATTTGATGTTAGAACAATTCATGGATTCCCTCAAAGTGATAATAGTTGCAATCATACCGGCAATTGTTATTTATTTCACGTTGGTAAAAACAAATTTTTTTACGAATAACTGGATTGCGGTTTTTGTTACGGGGATATTATATATAATAGCTTATTTATTGTTAATATTTATTTTTAACAGAGATCTAGTGGCTCAATATAGAAGAATTTTAAAAAGATGATTAAAAGCGATATTTTTTTTACAGGTTATTATGGGCAGCTCAACACTGGTGACGATGCATTTGTGGAGGTTGCCTCTTGGGGTGCCAATAAATTTTGGAATAAGAAGGATCTGAGGTTTTCTGCTGTGAGCCAAAGGCTACCACAGGTAAAAACGGCTATTAAAGGTTACCCTTTCAGCATACCTAAAACTTATAATTTTCAACAAACTCTTTTATTAAATAATACAAATTATTTGATATCTGCTGGTGGGTCGACTTTTCAGAACGAAATAAAAACGGGTTCTCTCAAAGCGAAGGCTATGCTTCTTCAAGAAAAGAATAAATTAAAGATAGGTGCTATTGGTGTTTCAGTTGGTCCATTTAAAAGCAAAGCAGAGGAAAAAGATAATATAGAATATTTAAAACGTATGAGTTTTCTTACTGTAAGGGATAAACGCTCTTATGAATATGTTAAGACTTTAGATTTGCCTTACGATCCAATAGAAGCGTTTGATTTGGCGGCGTTATTACCCCAGATTTATGGTATTCCCGATCGAACTGTTTTAAATAAGAAAGTAATAGGAGTGAGTTTATGTAATTATGAAAGGTATACTAATGGTAATATAGTTAATGAATCCCGGCGGAATAGAGAAATAGTTCTTTTATTAAGTGAATTGGATCGACGATTAGAGAATGTCGTTTTTAAATTTTTTATAATTAATGGCAATCCTAGTAGAGGAGATTTCCAACTGACTCAAGAAACTATTAAAGAGGTTGATTTTAAAAATGAAATCCAAGTAAGACCTTATAATCCTATCACAAGTGTTGTATGGAATGAGATAGCTGATTGCGATTTTGTGTTAACTACAAGACTGCATGCGGGAATCTTTGCTAGTTTTTCGGATACTCCTTTTATGCTTGTGGAATATCATAAAAAATGTACGGACTTCCTAGATGATGTAGGACAGGATGATAAATATCGACTTAATGATGCTCGTTTTGATCAAGAGAGTATAGTTCAGACGATTTTAAATGCGATTAGTTACAATCAATCAAGCTACCCTAAACGTATACAAGAAGTTATTGATAAGGCAGTTCTTAATTTTAAAAGTGTAAATTTATAAATAATGTTTTCAGTAGTCATACCCTTATATAATAAAGAAGATAGCATCTCGTACACTTTAAATTCTGTTTTGAAACAAACATTTGATGATTTTGAAATTATTGTAGTTAACGATGGTTCCAGGGATAGAAGTAGAGAAATTGTTCTATCTATTGATGACCCACGGATTAAATTAATTGATCAGGAGAACGCAGGTGTTTCAGCAGCACGAAATCGTGGGATTCGAGAGGCTAGATATGATTGGATAGCTTTTTTAGATGCAGACGATTTATGGAAAATTAATAAATTAGAAGAAGTTGCAGAGGTAATTATGAGTAATAATATTTCATGGCTTGTCACAGGGCTCGAGACAATAAAAGGGAGTGATAGACGGGAATTTCTATATAGCAAAAATGGATTCTTATCTGATGCTCTGGATGATCTTCTTTTAGGACTTTATATTCAAACAAGCTCGGTTGTTGTTAGAAGAAATATATTTCTTCAGAATGATAATTTCTTTTTTAAAGAGGGAATAAATCATTCTGAGGATCGTGAAGTTTGGTACAAACTGATTTTTTATTTTCCGAGGCTGTTTTATCTAAATAAGGTATTGGCTACTTATATTCGTGATACATCTGGAAACTCCTTGACATCTTCATCTAATATAAAATTTAATTTTACTGATTTAGAGAGAAGGTTACATAATGATTTAAAGAATTTGCCGACGGATCGGGCAGAAAAGTTCAAGACATTTTTATTTAAATTTAATAGAAGAGCTTCCTTGAATATTTGGATTTTAAAATCTTTTAAAGATGAAATGAAAGTTTACTTCTCTAAATATGAATTATGGATTTTAAATATATTCGAAGGAAGCCCCAGAGTTATAAAAAAAATAGTTTCTAAAGTATTATAGTATGAGAAGTATTTTTGATAAGATATATTTAAGGATTCTTTCTAGAAAAGATCCTATTAGGTATGCAAGAAAAATAGGTGTCAATATAGGTGAGAACAATCGTATAGTTTCGTGTAGACATGGTATGTTTGGTACAGAACCATATTTAGTTTCAATAGGAAATAATTGTTTATTTTCTGGTGATATTAAGTTCTTAACGCATGACGGTTCTTTGCATGTTTTTCGAAAAGAATATCCTAAGGCATTTATATATAAACAGATTAAGATTGGCGATAATGTATTTTTAGGTTATCGAACTATTATCATGCCCGGGGTTAAAATCGGCGATAATGTCGTAATAGGTGCTGGCTCTGTTGTTACAAAAGATATACCAGATAATTGTGTTGCAGCTGGAGTGCCTGCTAAAATATTGAAGACATTGGATGAGTATAAAGAGAAAATGATTCCTCAGCTGGACGAAATTGACGGTTTAAATAAAAAAGAAAGAGAGATTTACTTGAGAAATAAATTTTGTATTTAATCCCATGAAAGTTCTAACCATAATAAGTAAACTTGAAATGGGAGGGATAGAAAAAACCCTTTTATCCTGTCTTCCATTTTTTTCCTCGAAGGGTATTGAAATGATTATCCTCTGTGATCAGGGGGGGAAATTACAATCAGAATATGAGAGTAATGGAGCCAAGATTATAGATTTTGCTGGCTATAAAAAGCCGTTTTTGGATGCTATAAAACTTAAAAAGGTTTTAAAAGCCGAGAAAGTAGATATTGTCCATAGTCGGTATGGACATACATCAGGAATGTTTGCAAAAGTTTGTCGATCTCTTAATATTCCTTTTATTGTGTCTATACATAATGAAAAAGCGATGTTTAAAAACTCTTGGCAAGGAAAACCAGTACTGAACTTTATAAGGAATGCTTATTTGCGATTCCATAAACGATTAACATTGAAATATAGCTCTCTCATATTAGGACATTCAAAAACTAATCTAAACTACTATAAAGATGCTCCAGAAGTTTATGCTAGTAAATTGAAAGTAATATATAACGGTGTCGATTTTAAAAAATTTTGCTCTTATCCAAACCTTGAGAAGGTTAAAATGGATGAATTGGAGGATATAAAGGAAAAGTCTAATAAAGTTTTTGTACATATAGGAAAATTTAAAGAGCAGAAAAATCATACTTTTTTGATAGATGTATTTAATGAACTAAAACCGAAAGAAAATGGATATTATCTATTTCTTTTAGGAGAGGGGCCTGGGAAGATCTCAATTGAACAAAAAGTTTGTCAATTAGATTTATCTAACAACGTGTTATTTTTAGGAATGGAAACTAATATAGCACCTTATCTTAAATTTTCCGATATATTCTTTTTTCCTTCTATATATGAAGGATTTGGGAATGTATTAATTGAGGCGCAATACATGAAATTGTTGATTGCAGCTTCTGATATTCAACCTCATTATGAAGCTGCTTATAAGGGATATCATAAGTTTTTCTTTAACCCTTATGACATTCAAGATGCTACAAATAAAATTGAAACTTTATTATCAGTAAATCTTGAATCGGTAAAAGATCAAGCATTTGAATTTTCTAAAAATTTTACGATAGAGAATATGTCTGACGAACTTTTTAGGATATATAAAAGTTGTTGTACAAATAATTAGGACACTTGATAATATTTGTGATAAGCCGTAATTGAATATTTTCTTATTTAATCTTATGATGATATCAGCTTTTTTATACTAATGGAATTATAACTATGAAAGCACTTTTTATACATGATCACCCTTTTATCAAAAATAAAGAAACTAAAGTATTATATACATCTGGCAATTTAAACTCGGTACTTTGGGAGAGATATTTGAAGCATTTTGACACTCTGACTGTAATTGGGCGGTGTAAAATTGAAGATAACACTTCAAGATATCATACAGCAGAAAATCAAAAAGTTACATTTAAGCTTTTTAATGATGTTGCTGGAGGGATTGATTATTTCAAAAAGCGTAAAAAAATAGAAGCGCGATTGATAGAAGAAATTAAACAGCATGATGTTATTATTATGCGTTTTCCCGCTACGATAGCTGTATTTGCTGCTGAATATTGTATTAAAAATAATATTAAATATATCGCAGAGGTGGTGGGGTGTTCATGGGATGCAAATTGGAATTATGGAGGAATTGCTCCAAAGGTTATTGCACCTTATAGTTTCCTAAAAATGAAAAAGGCGGTGAAGTATGCATCTGCTGCAATTTACGTCACAGAGGAATTTTTACAAAAGCGATATCCGACTTTGGCCGAGATCACCGCTAACGCTTCGAATGTAATCATTAAAGAAGTGCAGGATGAAGTATTGCCTAAACGTATTGAAATGATTAAAAATCACACATCTAGTTCGGAAATCCGGATTGGAGTAATTGGAAATATTGCGGTGAAATATAAAGGTTATGACGTCCTTCTGAAAGCTGTTTCTTCTTTATCTAATGACATCAAAAGACGTATACATATAGATTTTGTTGGGGGTGGTGCTCAAGAATATTTACAAGGTTTAATTAAATCATATAAATTAGAAGGAAATTGCAAAATTTTGGGAAAATTAAAAGCAGGAACTGAAATTTTTGACTTTATTGATAATCTTGATGTTTATGTCCATCCATCAAAGCAAGAGGGCTTGCCTAGGGTGGTAATAGAGGCAATGAGCAGAGCTTGCCCGGTATTAGCGTCTAGCGTGGCTGGGACACCAGAATTATTAGCCGAGAAGTTTCTACATCATCCTGGAGACTATAAAAAATTGGCATTAGATATTGTCAAAGTAATGACTGATCCAAATCTTAGAGAGTGTATGGCAAACGATAATTTTTTGAAATCTAAAAATTATCTATTCTCCGTATTGGAGAACAGAAGACAGACTTTCTTTGAGAGATTTGTAAAAGAAATAGGTTATTAAAATGGAATTTGCTTTTCAAATATTACCGGTTGCTATTCTTCTCCTTTCAAAAATAAGAATTAAACTATTACTGATTGTTTTATTAGTTTTTTTAGCTTTTATAGCTGGTTTCAGATCAATAGATGTAGGTACAGACACACTGAACTATTATTTATATTTTTATCGTATTCAACATGGAAATTTTGATTCTGGATATGAACCGTTATGGCAACTTTTGAATATTTCTGTATTCAAACTGGGAGGCGATTTCAATCAGGTGACATTTTTCGCTTCTATCTTAACATTGATGCCTCTATACTTGGCATTTATCAAGGAGAGTAGATATCCATTATTTTCACTTTTTGTCTATATAGCATTCAATTATTATCTGAGCAGTTTTAACATCATGCGACAGATGGTTGCAATTTCTTGGGTTCTTCTAGCACTAGTATATTATAAAAGAGAAAATAAAGAAAAAAATGATAGTTGGAAAGTAGCGTTATTTTCATTGATAGCTATCTTGTTCCATTATACAGCTATTATTATTATCCCGATTTTAGTTTTGATTAACATAACACAGAAATATGGTAATTGGTTATTAATACAATTCGGCAGTTTATTGGCTGGAATTTTACTGGGTCCATTTCTGTTCTCAATAGCAACTAGATTTTTAACATTTTATGATCAGTATGAGGCAAGAGAAGATAGTATAGGAGCTTTTATCAATCTAGCCTTGTTAAATGCTGCTTTTCTAGCTTTAAATAATATAGTGGTAAAAAAAGATAAATGGTTTAGTCTCTTCTTTTGTTTTATTATTTTCTCAAATTTGGCAATTAAAATTCCTTTTGCAAGCCGATTCGTCGTATATGCTGGTATTGGTTTGACCATCTTCTTAGCGAATTTGCCTAATAATACAAAGCTGCCAAGAGGATATATTCCCATATTAGTCATTTTAATAATTTGTTACTCATTATTTAGGTTTGCGCGGCTATTCGGGAATGGAGATATTTTCCCATACATTAATGTTTTGTTTAAATAGAAATAGGAAATACATATGAAAAAAGCAATTATTGTAAACGGTATCACTGATATGAACAAAGGGGACCAAGCATTAGTTTGGGAGAGTTACCGTATTATTCAAGATACAGGATTGTATGATGATATAAAGGTCATTTCTTTAGGCGATACACCTGAGGAGTATGAAGCACTATGTGGGCAAACTATTAATAGAGGAATGCATGTTATTCAAAATCTCCTAAAACATCCTAGAAGAGGTAAGCACCATAAGGATCAACTTCAAAAGGAGGGATTGGGTTATTTGCTTTTTCAGGTTAAAAATGCTATAAGCGATTACCTGCATCTGACGCGTTTAAAAAGGATTATACATGACGATGAAAAGATAAAAAAGTCTTTCAATGCGAGGGAAATTGAAACAATAAAAGCATTTCGTGAAGTAGATACCGTGTTTGTTAAAGGCGGAGGATTTCTTCATGCTCATGGAGAAAAGACTGCACCTTACGTAATGTGGTACTTTTTATACTACATGAATTTAGCCAAACAGTTGGGAAAGGAGTTAGTATTATTGCCAAATTCATACGGACCTTTTGAAGGATTTACCGTTGAGAGTCAACTGAAAAAAGGATTGGGCCAAAGCGATCTTATTTTTGCTCGAGAAAATGTTTCTTCTATAGCACTAGGTAAACTTCTTGGAAAAAATATTCCTGTTGTTCCAGATCTAGGATTTTATCTTCAAATGCAATCGAAAGAGGTTGGATTTGAAATTTTGAAAAAGTATGGATTTACGAAAGAAGATAAAATCGTAGGAATGACTGTTCGCCCATGGCGTTTTCCAGGAAGTGAAAACCCTGAACAGTTATTTGATCGCTATTTAAATTCACTAAAGGAACTAATTGTTTATTTAAATGATCAAGGTTACAAAGTTGCGCTTTTCAATCAATCAATAGGTCCAAATGCGCATGAAGACGATAGAAATGCTATTGAGCGCCTAGTTCAGATCTGTAACAATAAACAGACCGAGTTATTTACTTGGGTCAATGAAGATCCTACTTGTGATATATTAAAAGCTGTTTATGCCAATATGTACTTCTTTGTCGGAACGCGTTTTCATTCCCTTATCTTTTCAATGACTTCGGAAGTGCCTTCTATTTCGATTGCCTACGGAGGAAATAAAGGCGTTGGTATAATGGAAGAGTTTGATCTTGGGGAGTATGTTGTCAAGATAGACGATGTTACTACTGAGCGGCTAAGATCTCTTTTTGATAAAGCAATAGCAAATTATGATGAGATTAAAAGAAAATTAGCTGCAAAGCTTCCTTATTTAGAGGAACAGCGAAAAGAAACGATTGAAATGATTAAAAAAGCTGTAAAATAAATACCATGAGAATAGTCTTGATTATAACAGATTACGGAAGTTTTAATAACTTTTTAAGTGAACTAGCTATACGATTAAGAGAAGATGGACATGAAGTGTCCGTTATAACATCTGAAACTAAGGTGATCAATATTCAAGATAAGTTTGATTACTCATCTGCAGGTATAAAATTCTTTTATGTTGATTTTCCGAGAGGATTTAATCCGCTAGCTCATTATCTCTCATCTAAGAAAATACAAAAAATATTAGATGGTCTGATGCCTGATATAGTACATATTCATTTTACCACGGGAATATTTACCACATTATTTGCTGGTCGGTTAAAATATAGGACATTTGGTACATTTCATGGGCTAGGTTTTCCTGTATTAACTGGGTTGAAAAGGGGTATTTTTGGTGTTGTAGAGCGATTTTGTTTCAATCGTTTAGATAAAATTTTTGTCTTAAATGAAGTGGATTTTAAGGCTGTTAAAGCGCTCGGATATAACAATGTCGAGAAGTATGAGACTGTTGGTTTAGGCTGTGATTTATCTGTATTCAATCCTCAAGAGTTTTCTGAAAATCAGAAAACTACATTAAGAGAAAAATTAGGTATTAGAGTAGATAACTTTGTATTTACCTATACCGGGAGATTTGTAAACTTTAAGGGGTATGATAAAGTTATACGATCATTTCTTAAACTTTACTCTGAAAATCCTAATATCAAGCTGCTTCTAATAGGGGGTAATGACCCTATTCATCCAACTGGCCTTACTGATAATGAAGTTTCATTGATGAACAATTGTAGAGGAATTATTCAAGTTGGATTTACTAAGGATGTCGCTTTTTATCTTTCTATCACAAATGCATTTGTTTTTCCAAGTGTAAAGGAAGGAATGCCTGTATGCGTAATAGAAGCGCTAGCAATGAACGTTCCGGTAATAACCGCTGATTCGCGAGGCTGCAACGAAATAATTCAAAACGAATATAACGGTTATGTTGTAGATGTGAGTAATGATAATTGGTCCCATGTATTTGAAAGAATGGAACAGCTATCTATTAATAAAGAACATTTAGACCGATTCAAATCAAATATTCACCGAAACCGTAGTAGCTATGATAGAAATAGGTATGTTATTTGTGAAAAGAATAGATATGAACAATATAGTTCAATTGAAAAATAGAACAAAGATGAAAAGAATTGTATGGTTAATATCAATAGCATTATTGTTGGTAATTATAGCCTTATCCTACTATCGTTATTCCAATAATATTTCAAAAGGCAATATTAATGCTGTTGACAGGACGATGGATAAACCTCAGGGCAATGTATTGGAACAGGTTAGTGATGAAAAGGCAGTGGCGAATGATACTCCTTCATCATCTAACATTAATTTAAATCCAATTGAGAAGGGCGCTGGTGTTCCCTTTAAACAAGAAAGAAGCGCTGTAAAGAGGGACAAGGATACATTAAATCTTCGAGATTTTGGTGTAGTGGGAAATGGTAAAAACGAAACAATAAGTTTTCAGGAGGCAATTGACGCATCTGCTGGAAAAGTGCTTTTCATACCAAAGCAACAAGGTGCATATTATCTTACTAGACAACTTCGTATTCCAAGTAATTCCAAATTAATATTTGACTCTGGAACAATTATTCAAGCTACAGATGATTTAAATCAAAGTCATGCGGATTTTGAAGCACTAATCCGAATAGAAGACGCCAATAACGTTTTAATTGAAGCGAATAATGCCCTTTTTAGAATGAATAAATCTGCATACAGCGGTGAGCATAATCATATTTTTATGATTAATGGGGCTTCAGATGTCACCATTAGAAAGGCGAGGGCTAATAATAGCGGAGGAGATGGATTTTATATAGGTGCATACAAATCAAAAAAGACATATTGTGAGAATATCACCATTTTGTCTTCGTCTGCAAATAATAATCGTAGACAGGGTTTGAGTATTATTACAGGGAAAAATATTTTAATAGATGGGAGCTCGTTTAACTCGTCGTCGGGTGCTGATCCTGAATCCGGACTTGATATTGAACCTAGCAAGGCAACCGATATTCTACAAGATATTAAGATAAGGAATTCAACAATGTCTAACAACAAAAAGCGAGGAATGATGATTCTGCTAAATCGTCTCAACGCTAAAAGTAAGCCTGTAAGTATTGTTATTGAAAATTGTAAGACAGATGGGAATTTAGAAGGTTTTTCTAATAGAAGGTTTAGTGGGGTCCAAGGCGAAATACAATTATTAAATTGTATTGCAAAAAATTCTAAATATTCTGGTTTTACTGAATCGAGTTGTCTTGCATCTAGCGTAAAGAAAATATATAAAAATTGTACTGCAGAAAATAGCAATACTATGAATAAAAAAATGGCGAATTTAAAATTTAAGGCCGGTTTTTATTTATTTGGAGATTCGAAAGGTAATGATGTAATAGGAAATTCTGAATTTATTGATTGCAAGACAATATCTTCTACTAAGATGTTATCGAAAAAGTCAAGTAGTAGTGTGATAACTGATTATGAATTTGCTGTTGAAAATGGAAATTCAAAAGTGAAAAATATTATGATTAATAACTTTAAAACTAATGGGATCGTTGATGGTCGAACAATCTATGCTCCTCAAAAAGAGTTGTTAAGCATTAAATAGAAACAGATTGATTGAATTACTTTTGATTTTTTGAAAAGAGACAACAATAAGTCAGGATAAATCTATCCTTAAAACTATGAAAATTATAATAACAGGTGCATCTGGTTTTGTAGGTCAAAATTTGGATTTATATTTCCGTAATAATAATTGTGGATTTGAGATTGAAAAACTTTCCCTACGTAAAGAAGGGTGGGATAAAAATGTAACAAATGAGTATAGAGCGATTATACATTTGGCAGGTAAGGCTCATGATACATCCAATACTTCATCAGAAGAAGAATATTTTAAAGTAAATCGTGATATCACAATTGATCTATATAATGTTTTCCTAAAGTCTGAAATTAAAGATTTTTTTTACTTTTCTTCGGTTAAAGCAGTAGCAGATTCTGTGGAGGGGATCTTAGAAGAGGAAGTGATCGGTAAACCCTTTACGCCGTATGGTAAGTCTAAATTGGAAGCTGAACAATACTTGTTAAGTCAATCCTTACCGAAAGGAAAGCGTTTATTTATTATCCGTCCATGTATGATTCATGGACCTGGAAACAAAGGAAATTTAAATCTATTATATAACGTAGTCAAAAAGGGAATTCCTTGGCCTTTAGCTTCATTCCATAATCAAAGATCTTTTTTAAGTATTGACAACCTCTCTTTTCTCATCAATGAAATGATAGGAAATAAGGAGATTCCCTCGGGCATTTATAATTTTGCTGATGATGAAGCTCTATCAACGAATGATCTTGTCACTCTAATATCTCAAACTTTAAATAAGAAGCCTAAATTATTACGCATACCAGCTTCTTTGATTAAAAATACTGTGAAAATTGGCGACATACTCCCGCTACCATTAAATTCTGAGCGTTTAAAAAAGTTAACGGAATCTTATGTGGTTTCAAATAAAAAAATAAAAAAAGCGCTGGGTATTGATAGTTTACCGACGAGTACAAGAGAAGGTTTAATTAAAACTATTCTTTCATTTAAATAATAAGAACCTGGTTCCAATTGGAATGGAAAATTTAGATAAAGACATACAAAAGAAAATCGAAGATTGGTTAACCCCAAGTTATGATGAAGGAACCCGGAAAGCGGTTCAGGATTTAATCGATAATAATGAGGTGACAGAATTGAC
>PJUI01000083.1_pt1 | contig 117138 bp, 107 predicted proteins | sample 1512201 | NCBI WGS metagenome assembly PJUI01 (sample SAMN08177670, study PRJNA422409) | Feces metagenome, whole genome shotgun sequencing project. | isolation source: Chicken feces (2) enriched on wood chips | host: Gallus gallus | place: USA: Madison | collected 2015-01-15
CATCGACGTCGTCTTGCCGGTGCGCGGACCGGCGATCGTCATGCGCATGTCTTCCCACGAGCTGAGCAGGCGCTGCCCCGTGGACACGGTGACCCCGATCGGCAGACCGGGTGCGGCCTGCACCCCGAGACGCTGCGCGGTGCGGCTCACGTGCTTGCGCGAGAGCCCCTCGACGTCGCGGCCGCGACCCATGTACGCGGCCGCGCGGTCGACGCGGGTCCGGCGGGCGCTCCGGCGCGCCAGGGCGATGCCCACCAGCGTGCCCAGCGCGAGGATGATCAGGGCCAGGCCGGCCAGGACCCACCAGCCGGGTGCGCCCGGCCAAGTGAGGTCGCCGCCGAACAGCCCGAACGTCACGGCGAACGGGTCGCGCGGCACCACGACGCCGGTGCCGGCGAGCTTGTGGCCCAGGTGCATCGCGGCCTAGATCGCTCCGACGCCGAGCACGACGACGACGATCCCGACCCAGAGCAGCACGGCCTCGCCGGGCAGGCCGCCGGGGTCGCGGCGCCGGTTGTTCGGAACGCTCATCACGCCGCCCCCTCGTCGAGCAGGCCCGTGCGCGAGCGGTCGGCCCAGCGCACCGCGCTCATGTGCAGCGACTTCTCGGACTCGGTGAGCACCAGGCCACGCCGCGCCGCCGGTCGGGGGCGGACCCGCGCGCGCGGGGCACGGTGCCGGCGGGGGTGGAAGGGGGCTCGGGTGCTTGCGTCGCCATGCTGCGGTACCTCTCCTCGTCGAGACGGTCGGGTTCAACGTCGCACACGGCAGGTGTGTACCGCAATCCTTTTCGGTGAGTTTCGACATCTGCGATGGCGCGCCCGCTCGCCACGCCTGTCGCCGTGCGACGTCTCGCGCCCAGGCGGGGATCTGGCCGCGTCGACCTTTCCGTCGAGTTTCGGAGATCCGTCGCCTCCCCGGTGTCGCCGTGACGTCGGACCCTGGTCGGGACGGCCCGGCCCCGCCGGTGCGAGAATGCCCGTGTGGCCGGAGCCGAGGAGCGAGTGCTGGAGTCCGCACGGGTCGCGGCGACGTTGCGCGACGAGATCCTGGACGGGGTGCGACGCCCGGGGGCCCGGCTGGTCGAGCGGGACCTGGCGGCCGACTTCGGCGTGAGCCGCATCCCCGTGCGCGACGCGCTCAAGGCGCTCGAGGGGGAAGGGCTCGTCGTGCTGCGGCCGCACACGTGGGCCGTGGTGCGGGAGTTCTCGGACACGGACCTCGCCGACCTCGACGAGGTCCGTGAGGTGCTGGAACCGCTGGCGTTCCGTCTCGCGGCGGAGCGGCACGGCGCGGAGGGCCTGGACCGGCTCCGGCGCGCGCTCGCGAGCGAGCAGGAGGGGGCGCGCACGGCCGACAGCGTCGGGTCGCGCCGGTCGGCGGCCGACTTCCACGAGATCGTGACGGAGCTCGCGGACAACCGGCTCCTGCGGGACATGATGCAGGGCATCCGTAGCCGCGTGCGCTGGGCGCTGTCGCAGCACGACGACCTCGCGCACGTGACCGAGGAGCACGCGGAGCTGTTCGAGGCGGTCGCGTCGCGGGACGGTGCGCGAGCCGCCACGCTGGCGGAGGCGCACGTCGACAGCAGCAGACGCCAGCGCGCCGCGCACGTCGCGGCGCTGCGCGCCGGGGGCTGAGCGACCCGACGACGGCGCCGGGACGCCGCAACCTCAGACGGGCCCCGACGTCCCCTCGTGCGACGTCGCCGGGCGGGCGGGGATCTCCACGGCCTTCTGCCACGAGCCGACCAGTCGGCCGTCGCTCGTCTCGAGCCGGAACGGCGCGAGCGGGAGGTTGCCCGCGCGACGCCGCGCGCGGAGCACGTCGATGGCGTCCTCGTCGCTGTCCGCGCCGAACGGCTCGCCGCGCCGGGCGCCGGTGGCGGTGATCACGTGGTAGCTGGTCATGCTGTCGTCGTCGTGGTGGACCTCGTCGGCGAGCGCGGCGACCTCCTTGGCCACCTCGAGGTTCGGCAGCGCGACCCAGGTGCGTTCCGGCCCGTCGAGCGTCCACGTGTCGGCGTCGTCGCGCCGGATCACGTACTCGCGCGACGCGTTGCGGGCACGCCAGGTCCCGTTGTCTACGGCAGTCCAGGTGAGCATGTTCATGAGCGCTGGTTGCGGGTCGGACGGCGGTCCGGTCTCTCGTCGGTCGAGCGGTAGTTCCCCCTGTCCGTCGTCCGGTGACCCACCCGCAGCGTACGCTGCCCGTCCCGCGGGCGTGTCCACCCTGGGGAGGAGATCACCCGTCGGGCACGTCACACCGCCCGGACCGACGATGCGGCCGGCGTGCCGCACTCCGCTACCCTGCACGAGCCGCCCGCGACGAGAGGACCCGTCCGATGTCCCACCCCACCGACCCGAACGAGCCGGTCGACGACCACACCGTCATGCGGCCGCCGCGACGGTACGGGGACGACGGCGGGACGAACCCGGGCGGGCCGGGCGCCTCCGCCCCCGGCTACGGGTACCCCCACGCGCAGGCGCCGTACGACACCGACCCCTACGGCACGGGAGGTCGCCGGGGCCCCGGGCAGCAGGGCGACCAGCACGCGACGCTCCCGCCCGCGGAGACCGGGGCGACCTGGCCGCCCGCAGGGACGGCGCCGGGCTACGCGCCGCCGCCACCGCCCCCCGGCCCGCACGCGGGCCCGTCGGCGCCCGGCGCGCCGTACGGCAGCCCGCCTGCCCCGTACGCGTCGGGGCCGGCCTACGGCGCGCCGGACGACGCGACGGTCGTGCCGGGGCCGCCCGCCCCGCCGTCGGACCCCTACGGCTTCTCCCCGTACACGACGCCGCCCGGTCGCGGCTCGCGGAAGTGGCTCGTGCCCGTCCTGGCGGGCGTGGGGGCGTTCGTCCTCGTCGCGGGCGGCCTCGGCGTGTGGCTCGCCGTGCGCGACGACGCCCCGCCCGCCCCGGAGCCGACCACCGCGGAGCAGGCCCCGGCGACGGACGCCCCGCAGGAGCCGGAGGAGACCGACGAGCCGGAGGCGACCGAGGAGCCGGTGGACACCGACGTCACCGACGACGACCCGTGGCTCGAGCAGCAGTACCGCGCGGGCGCGGAGATGGACCCGGAGTCGGGCCCGGCGCTGGCGCCCATGTCGTGGGACTACTTCTCCGACAACGACTACCTCGTCAACGAGGACCGCATCGCGCTCGTGGCGCGGCGCGACTTCGCGTGCGACGACCTGCCCGCGATCCCCGCCATCGAGGCGATCGCGGGCTCGTGCCAGGCCGGGTTCGAGGCCCGCGTCGTGTCCGACGACGGCCCGACCCTCGCGCTCGACCTGGTTCTGGTGGACGTCGGGTCGGAGGAGGAGGCCGAGCGCGTGGCCGCCGCCTTCAACGCCGCACCCGAGGGCGACCCCCTCGCCGACACCTCGGGCCCTGCGCACCCGACCCTCGCCGCCGCGGTGCCGCAGCCGGGGTTCCAGGGCTCGTACGCGCTGCTCGACGACGGGGACTCGCCGGGGGTCATGCTCAACACCGGGACCGTCGTCATGATGTACCGGCTCGGCATCGACGACGGGCTGGAGCGCGACCAGATCCTGCCCGTCGCGCAGGCCGTCGGGTTCGTCATCACGGACCACGAGCTCGCCAAGTCGTTCGGCGAGAAGAAGTGGCTGGACACCAAGGCCGGCTGAGCGGTCGGCGGCCGGGCTGGTTACCCTGGGGGCGGCGATGGATCCCGCCGGGGCATAGCCGCCCGAACCGCCGCCAGGGCTGATGGTTCCTGTCTCGTCGCACGTCGGCGGGCAGGGTGCTGCCCGCGGGAAGAGGTCCGCATGAGAGCCAGACCCGTGCCCCAGCCCGCGCTCGACCGCATGGTCCCGTTCGCCGGGCACCCCGTGGTCGTGGGCGTCGTGCCGGGCGGCGACCCGCTGGTCGTGCGGACGGCCGCGGCCTGGGCGGGAGCCGCCGGGTCGCGCGTCGTCGCCGCGTACGCCGACACCTCCCGCCACGTGGTCGAGGAGCACCCCGACGGCTCCGTGACGCACGCGCCGCTCGACCCGGACTCCGCCGACGACTCCTGGCAGGACGTCGAGGCGCGCCTGCGGGACGAGGTCGGCGCGGGGCTTCGCGGCACGGGCGTGGCGTGGGACCTGCGCTACCTCGCGGGCCGCCCCGACCGCGCGCTGACGCACCTCGCGCGGGCGGTCGACGCCGCGGTGATCGTCGTGGGGACGCGCGCGCCCGGGCCGACGGCGCACCTGCGCGAGCTCGTCGAGGGGTCCGTCGCGGCGCACCTGGCCCACCACCAGCACCGCCCCGTGCTCACGGTCCCGCTCGCGGTCGTGGACTGGAAGGAGCTCCGCACGCCGTGGGAGAGGTGAGACGACGGACCCCGCTCCTCGCCCTCGCGGGCCTCGTCGCGGCCGGGGGAGCGGTCGGCACGACGGCGCGCGCGGTGCTCGAGCAGGCGTTCGCCCCCGTGCCCGGGTCGTGGCCGTGGACGACGTTCTGGATCAACCTCGTGGGGTCGTTCGTGCTCGGCGTGCTGCTCGAGACGCTGCTGCGCTCGGGTCCGGACGCCGGGTGGCGGCGGGGCGTGCGCCTCGGCTGCGGGACGGGCGTCCTCGGCGGCTTCACGACGTACTCGACGTTCGCCGTCGAGGTCGAGCGGCTCGCGAGCGGGGGGCACGCCGCCCTCGGCGCCGCGTACGCGCTGGGGAGCGTCGCGCTCGGCGTCGCGGCCGCGGTGGGCGGGATCGCGCTCGCCGCGGCGGCCCGACGGCGCCTCGTCGCCCGTGGCGGTGGGGCGCGGTGACGGGCGTCCCGGAGCTGGTGCTCGTCGCCGTCGGCGGCGGGCTCGGCGCGGCGTCGCGGTTCCTGCTGGACACCCTCGTGGCGCGGCACAACCGCTGGTCGACGCCGCTCGGCACGGTCGCCGTGAACGTCACCGCGTGCTTCCTGCTGGGGCTGCTCACGGGCTGGGGCGTGACGCACCCGGGGCACGGGGACGTCGCGGCGGTGCTCGGGGTCGGGTTCCTGGGCGGCTACTCGACGTTCTCGACGGCCTCCGTGGAGGGTGCGCGTCTCCTGCTCGCGGGCCGCGGCGCCGTCGCGCTGCTGCACGCGCTCGGGATACTCGTCGTGTGCCTCGCGGCCGCGGTGGCGGGGATCGCGCTCGGGGGCGCGTGAGCGGGTGCGGTCTCCGGGCTCGTGCAACCAAAGGGTTGCGCCCGGGTGCCAGGTCGTGCAACTCTGGGGTTGCACAGAGTTGCCCTTCCCAGCGGAGAGGAAGCACCATGACCACCACCAACGAGCCGGCCGTCGTGGACCACGAGTCGTACACCGTGTCCCGGACGGTGACCATCGACGCCCCGGCGGCCCGCGTCTGGGCGGCGCTCACCCAGGAGGACCTCATCAGCGGCTGGTTCGGCCAGCGGACCGAGCTGCCGGACCTGCGCGTCGGCGGCGAGGGGGTGTTCAGCTGGCCCGACGTGCCCGACGTGCAGGTGCGGATCGAGGAGTACGACCCGACGACGACGTTCGCCTTCCGGTGGGGGACCCCGGTGGGGCAGGTCATGGACGAGTCCAGCTCGACCGTCGCGCGCTTCACGCTCGAGCCGCAGGGCCCGACGACGGTCCTGCGGGTCGTCGAGACCGGCTTCGACCTCGTCGCGGACCCCGACGGCCTGCTCGAGAGCCACCAGCAGGGCTGGACGAGCGAGCTCGACGAGCTCGTCGCGCTCCTCGAGGGGGCGCTCGCGGCCGAGGGAGGTCGGGCGTGACCGCACCCGCGACGGAGCTCGCCCCCGTGTTCTCCGCCCTCGCGGACGACACCCGGTGGCGGATCCTCCAGGAGCTCGGCAGCGCGGACCTCTCGGCCTCCGCGCTCGCCGAGCGCCTGCCGGTGAGCCGCCAGGCCATCGCGAAGCACCTCGCCGTGCTCGCGGAGGTCGGGCTCGTCGAGTCCGTCCGGGTGGGCCGGGAGGTCCGCTACCGCGCGGTGGGCGCCCGGCTGGGCGAGACCGCGCGCGCTCTCGAGGCCATCGGCGCGGCCTGGGACCGCCGGCTCGCGGCGATCAAGCGGATCGCGGAGTCGTAGCCGGGGTCGTCACGCGCCCGGCGCGGGGACGGGGCGCGCCTCCAGCGCCGTCGCGACGGCGTGCAGGTTGTGCGCCATGAGGCGGCCCGTCTCCCGCGCCCACTCGTGGCCGTGGCCGGTCTGCACGTAGTCCGGGCCGGGCCCGGGGCCCTGGTTCCAGTAGGTCCAGGCCTGGCCGGGGATCGTGTAGCCGATGTCGGCGAGCGCACCGCCGACCTCAGAGATGACGTGGTGCGCGCCGTCCTCGTTGCCCGTCACCACGACGCCCGCCACCCGGTTGTAGGCGACCGGCGCGCCGTCGGGCCCGTCCTCGGAGAGCATCGCGTCCATGCGCTCGAGCATGCGCTGGGCGACCGACGACGGGCGGCCGAGCCACGTCGGCGTGAGGACGACGAGGATCTGCGACCCCAGCAGCCGCTCGTGCACGCCCGGCCACTCGTCGCCCTCGCCGGCGTCGGTGACGACGCCCGGCAGGACGTCGAGGTCGACGAGCCGGACGTGCTCGACCTCGACGCCGCGGTCCTGGAGCGCCTCGGCGACCACGCGCCCGAGCGCCTCGGTGTTGGACGGCTCCGGTGACTTCTTGAGCGTGCAGCTCACGAACAGCGCCTTCATGGGGTCCTCCCGTGTCGCCGGGCGGGCGCGGTGTCGTCGTTGCCTCCGCCCGGACGTCCGACGGCGGGTGGCTTCACCGTCCCGTCCAGCGTCACGGGGCCACGGCCCGCTCGCAACGCGCCGAGCGCTGCACCCTCGGCCGAGCGCTGCACGCGGAAGTGCCTCCCTCGACCGGATGTGCCTCTCCGGCCGGCCGTCGCGCCCGGCGTCAGGGGAGCGCCGGGTCCTCCTGCCGGTACCCCGCGGAGAGGCGGACCTCCCCCTGCCCGACGGCGGCGACGTCGTCCCACGGCACGAGGAACGTCTCGCGGTGGCGGCGACGGACGAGCTGCGGGACCGGCCACGGTGCCGTCACGCCCGTGCGTTCGTACCCGAGCAGCGACGACCCGGTCCGCGGGCTCACGAGGATCCCGACGACCCGCGCCCGCCCGACCCGGCTACGTCGCCGGACGCTCGCGCTCAGGGCACGGTCCTCCGGGTGCGCGTCGTCGGGGTCGTCCGCTCCGTCGGACGGGCCGTCGTCGGGCAGCGTGTCGAGCGCGAGCCGGACGTCCACGAGGAAGCCGAGGCCCGCGCCGTCCGGCCCCAGGACGCGCGCGTCGAGCAGGTCGCCGAGGATCACGACCCCTCCTCGGGATCGTGGCGTCCGCCCGGGACGCGGCCGACGACGTGCTCGCGCAGCCAGTCCTCGGTCCAGTGCAGGTCGAGCGAGTCCGCGCGGACGGTGAGCTCGAGCGCCGTCCCCACGTGCCCGACGTCGGACCACGGCACGCGCTCCCAGCGCGACGCGGGCGGCCGGCCGCCGAGGAGGCGTGTCACGAGCACCGGTCCGGTGAGGAGCGCGCCGACCTCCGCCGGCTCGCCGGGCACCGCGTCGCGCCGGGCGCCGTCCGGCCGGTCGCCCGACCCGGTGCCGTCCGCGGCGACCAGCTCGAGGTCGTCGACGGTCGTGACTGGCTCGCCGTCGACGTCGAGCACCTGGCGGCTGAGCAGGTGCAGGCGCGCGTCCACGACGCGCACCCCCGTCGGCGTGGAGGCGTCCCGGCTCATGACCCCGCTCCCGTCGCGATCATCAGGGGTATCGCCGCGACGGCCGCGACGACCACGATCACCAGGTACACCATGCCCAGCGCGTTGGTCGCGCGCCCGTTGACGTGCTCGCCCATGTACTCCGGGTCGTTCGCGACGAGGAGGATCGGTACGTACGTGAGGGGCAGCGCGACGGCCGAGAACACGACCGACATCTCGGTGACCGCCACCGGGTCGACGCTCGTCATGAGGATCGCCACGGCGAGCAGCAGCGCGACGCCCATCGACACGTGGAAGCGTGCGGCGCGTGCCGGGCGGCGGAACTTCCCCCACGACCAGCCGAGGTACTGCGCGAGCGTGTAGCCGCTCGACAGCGCGGTCTCCAGCGCCGCGCCGAACGTCGCCGCGACGATCCCGACGATCACGACCGCGAGCAGGAGCGTCCCGCCGGCCTCCGCCACGGGCAGCACGATCTGCGACAGCGACGAGACCTCGATGCCCGCCGGGAGGAGCACCACGGCCGCGCACGCGGCGATCGCGACGGACAGCAGGCCGCCGAGCGGGAACCCGACGAGCACGTTGACCCGGTTCTGCGCGAGGTCCTTCGCGGTCCACCCCTCCTCGACGGCGCCGGACGAGAAGAAGAACACCTCGTACGGCGTCATCGCGGCGCCGAACAGCGCGACCGCGTAGTACCAGTAGGTCGCGACGTGCTCCGTCGCCGGGGGCGAGGGCGGCACGGCCTGGCGCAGCAGCTCGCCCCAGTCCGGGCCGAGCAGGAAGAGCGCGACCCCGAACCCCACGAGCAGCAGCCCGAGCAGCCCCGCGACGTTCTCCATGACCTGGAACTTCACGCGCCACAGCACGAGCCAGACGGCGAGCGCCGCCACCGGGATCCACAGCCGTGGCTCGACGCTGCTCGCGAGGTGCAGCGCGAGCGCGATGCCGCCCACCTCGGCCGTGAGCGTGAGCAGGTTGATCGCGAACGACGACGCGAGGTTCGCGCCCGCCGCGCGGGGGCCGAGGCGCTCGCGGATGATCTCGAACGTCGCGCGCCCGCTCACGGCCGCGACCCGGCCGGACATCGACGCGAACAGGCAGATGCCGACGACGCCGACGACCACGACCCACACGAGCGACAGCCCGAACCGCGACCCGACCACGGCGTTGGTCACCAGGTCGCCGATGTCGACGAACCCGCCGATCGCCGTGAGGATGCCGAGCGCGACCCCGAGGAGACGCTTCACGCGCCACCCGCCAGGGCCAGTGCCGTGTCCACGTCGTCGGCGGCGCGGGCGAGGTCGGCCTCGAGCTCGGACGCCGTGAGCGGGACGGCGCCGGCCTCCGACAGGTCGCCACCCGCCTCGCGCGCGACCCACGCGCGCGCCGCGACGACCTCGCGCGTCGCGTCCGCGACGGCCTCCAGTCCGGCGTCGCGCTGCGCGGACGAGACGTCGTCGGGCGGGACGAGCGTCGTCAGCGCGGTCGTGGACTCCTCGAGCACGCGCACCTGGTCCAGCACCGCGGCGTCCGCGACGGGCGTGGTGACGCGGTCGGCGTCGAGCAGGCGCACGGTGAGCCGCGTCGTCTCGACCGCCGACCCGGCCTGCGCGAGCGCGTCGGCCACGGCCGCGGTCGCCTGCCCGGGGTCCTGCCGGCTCACGGTGCAGCCCGCCGTCGTCCCGAGCGCGAGCGCGAGCGCGAGCACGTGCCTCAGCACGGCCCGGGAGCGGGTGATGCGCGCGCGACGTCCCACGTCAGCGATGGTGCCGCCGGGAGCCGCGGCTCGCACACGGACGGCCTGGTCGCCGTCGGTGGCGCGGCCGTCCGCGGCCGGCGTCAGGGGCGAAGCAGGGACTTGATCGCGCGCCGCTCGTCCATCGCGGCGTAGCCCTCGGCCGCGTCGTCGAGGGAGAGCTCGAGGTCGAACACGCGCGCGGGGTCGATGCGACGCTCGAGCACGAGGTCCATCAGCTCGGGCAGGTACTGGCGGACCGGCGCCGGTCCGCCCGACCAGTGCACGTGCCGGTAGAACATGTCGACGACGGGAAGCTCGACGCCGTGGGGCAGCCCGACGACGCCGACGTGTCCGCCGGGGCGCACGGCCCCGAGCGCCTGGGCCATCGACCCCGGTGTGCCGACGGCCTCGACCACGCCGTGCGCGCCCAGCCCGTCGGTGAGGTCGCGGACCCGCGCGACGCCGTCGTCGCCCCGCTCGGCGACGACCTCCGTCGCGCCGAACGCCCGCGCGAGCTCCTGGCGGGGCGCGTGCCGGCTCATGGCGATGACCTGCTCCGCCCCGAGCTGTGCGGCGGCGAGGACCGCGAGCAGGCCGACGGCGCCGTCGCCCACCACCACGACCGTGCGGCCCGGTCCCGCCTCGGCCGCGCGGGCGCCGAACCAGCCGGTGCCCAGGACGTCGGACGCGGTGAGCAGCCCGGGCAGGAGGTCGTCGTCGGGACGCTCGGGCGTCGCGACGAGCGTCCCGTCGGCGAGCGGGACGCGCAGCAGCTCGGCCTGGGCGCCGCGCACGGGCTCGCGGTGGACGCACGACGTCTGGTAGCCGGCGCGGCAGATCGGGCACGTGTTGTCGGACGCGAAGAACGACCCGACGACGAGCTGTCCCGGGTGCACGGTCCGGACGTCGGCGCCCACCTCCTCGACGGTGCCGACGTACTCGTGGCCCATCGCCACGGGGTGCTCGATCGGGTTCGCCCCGCGGTACGTCCACAGGTCCGAGCCGCACACGCACGCGGCCTCGACGCGCACGATCGCGTCGGTCGGTGCGAGCAGTCGCGGGTCGTCGCGCTGCTCGACGCGGACGTCGTACGGGGCGTGGATGACGGTCGCGCGCACGGTGGCTCCCCTCGGGGCGGACAGGACGACGCCGTCGAGCCTAGGGCTGCCCGGCCGGGCCCGCTCGGGTCGTGCGTCAGGGCTCCTCGGTCCGCTGCGTGCGGACGGTGTTGCCCGCGTCGTAGACGAAGCTCAGGCGTCGTCCGACGACCTCCTCGGCGACCTCTTCGAGCGTCGTCGACCGGGCGAAGGCGTGCGCCCGGAGCACGGCGAGCGCGTCGCGGGGCGTGACCCGGAGCTGGACCGTGACCATCCCCGTCGCCTGGTGCACCTCGGCGCGCGTCGACCAGTCGAGCGACTCCAGGTCGGCCAGGAGCGACAGCCCGACGAGGTCCGCGAGGAACTGCACGTCGCCCCGCTCGCGCGCGAGCGTGGTGGAGGCGGTGAGCAGGCTGAGCACCCCCATGACCTGGCCACCGGCGTGCATCGGGACGGCGTGGTACGTGGCGGGCCCGCTGATCGGTCCGACGACGCGGGAGAACACCGGGAAGGCACCGCCGTCACGGCTCCCGTCGGCCTCGCGCACCACGACGCGGTCCTCGGCCAGCGCGAGCCGGGCCGGACCCTCGCCCAGGGTCTCCTCGAGGTCCTCGACGCGCGCCGCGACCCCGTCGGCCGTAGCGACCGTGAGACGGTCGTCCGCGGTCGCGGCGACCGTCAGCGCGGCGCTCTCGGCGCCGAGCACCGTGGCGCACGCCTGACACATGCGCTCGGGCATGGGCAGGTCGCCGTCGGCCTCGGCAAGCGCGCGGGCGAGGAGGCCCAGCAGCTCCGACGCGCCCACGTGCGCCTCCGTCCCGTCTCGTGCTCCTCGTCCAGTTTTCCACCACCCCGGGCGCTCGCTCGGCGACGCGACCTGCACCGTCAGAGCGCCGTGCAGGCGGCGGGTTGCAGAAACGGCGCGCCGGACTAGAGTCCGGGTCTGAGTCTGGACCTGGCTCACGACCCGCTGAACCATGACGGAGACGACCCATGTCCCTGGAGGATCACGCAACGCTGCACCCGCTGTCCCTCGGCGACGACACGACCCTGGGGCAGTACCGGGTCGACCTCGCGACCGACACCTGGTGGTGGTCGGCCGAGACGTACCGCCTGCACGGCTTCGAGCCGGGCGACGTCGTGCCGACGACGTCGCTCGTGCTGGCCCACAAGCACCCCGACGACCGCGACCGCGTCCGCGACGTGCTGGAGCGCGCACGGCGGGACGGCGCGCCCTTCTCGAGCCTGCACCGCATCATGGACGCGCGCGGCAGGGAGCGCGTGCTCGTCGTCGTCGGCCAGGGCCGGCGCGACCGCGACACGGGGCAGGTCGTCGAGCTGCTCGGGTACTTCGTCGACGTGACGCGACCGGTCCGTGCGCAGGCCGGACGGCAGGCGCAGCGCGACATCGCGGCTGCGGCCGACAGCCGAGGCCCGATCGAGCAGGCGAAGGGGGTCGTGGCCGCAGCGTTCGGCGTCCGGCCCGAGCAGGCGTTCGCGCTCCTCAGGCGTGCGTCGAACGAGCGCAACGTCCGACTGCGCGAGCTCGCGCGGCAGGTCGTCGAGGAGGGCACCCGGGCCGACGACGACCGCGTCGACCGGGTCGCCGTGCTGCTGTCGTAGGCGCGGCCGTCGAGCCGCGGACGCGACGTCCGACGGCCGCCAGACGTCGAGCCCGCGCACGGCGAGGCTGGGTCCATGACCACCACCTCGACCCGACCCGCCCCGTCGCACGTCGTGATCGACCCGGGGATCCTGTACTTCGGCACGCCCGTCGCGCTGCTCAGCACGGTCGGTACGGACGGTCGCGCGAACCTCGCCCCGATGTCGTCGGTGTTCTGGCTCGGCCGGACGGCGGTGCTCGGCCTCGGCGCGCGCTCCCAGACGGCGCTCAACCTCGCCGCGACGCGCGAGGTCGTGGTGAACCTGCCCTCGACGGCCGAGGTCGACGCCGTCGACCGCTTCGCCCTGACGACCGGGCGGGACCCGGTTCCGGAGCGCAAGGCGTCCGTCGGCTACACCTACGAGCCGGACAAGTTCGCGCGCGCGGGGCTGACGCCCGTCGCGTCGGACACCGTCGCGCCGCCACGTGCCGCGCAGTGCCCCGTCGCGGTCGAGGCGCGGCTCGTGCACGCCCACCCGCTCGGGCGCGACGACTCCGCGCGCGCCGGGTCGCTCGTCGCGTTCGAGGTGCGGGTGACGCGGGTGCACGTCCACGAGAGCATCCGGATGCCCGGGACCGCGCACCGCGTCGACCCCGACCGCTGGCGCCCGCTCCTCATGAGCTTCCAGCGCTTCTACGGCCTCGGTCCGGAGGCGCACCCGTCGCGCCTCGCGACGATCGACGAGGACTGGTACCGCTGAGCCCGGCGCGCGCCGGTACGCGAGATCGGCCCGAGCGTCCGAGATCGACCCTCAGGAGGTCGACGTCGTGACGGACGGGTCGATCTCGCGGAGGGGACCGGCGCGAAATCCCGCTGACGTCCCGGCCGGTCAGCGCCGGCCGAGCGCCCGCACCACCGACGCGACGTCGGCCGGGGCCTCCTCGGCCATGAAGTGCCCGGCCGTCGTCGTGAGGTGCACCAGGTCCGGTGCCCAGCGGCGCCAGACGCCCGCGGCGTCGTACCCGAGCTGTGCGCCCCAGTCCTGCTGCACCACGGTGACCGGCATCGCCAGCCGGTCGCCGGCGTCGAGCGACGCCTGGTCGTGCTCGACGTCGATCGTGGCGGTCGCGCGGTAGTCGGCCACGATCGAGTCGACGGCGTCCCGGCTCGCCTCCAGGTAGTGGGCCCTGACGTCGGCGGGGATCGCCGCAGGGTTCCGGGTCCACGCGTCGAGGAAGGACCCGAAGAACGCGTCGGCGCTGTGGCGGATCATCGCCTCGGGCAGGCCCGGCGGCTGGGCCATGAGGTAGAGGTGGAACGCGACCGCGGCGTCCACCCCGTGCAGCACGCCCCACGTGTCGAGCGTGGGCACCACGTCGAGGATGCCGAGGTGGCTCACGCGGTCCGGGTGGTCGAGCGCGGCGCGGAACGCGACGAGCGCACCCCGGTCGTGGCCGACGAGGGCGAACCGGTCGACGTCCAGCGCGTCGGCGAGCGCGACGACGTCGGCGCCCATGGTGCGCTTGGCGTAGACGTCGGGCGTGGTCGCCGCGGGCTTGGCGCTGTCGCCGTAGCCGCGCAGGTCGGGCACGACGACGCGGTGGTCGCGCGCGAGGTCGGCGGCGACGTGCCGCCACATGTGCCGCGTCTGGGGGAAGCCGTGCAGCAGGACGACGGGCGTGCCCTCGCCCGCGGTCTCCGCGCGCAGCGCGACGCCGGGCGCGACCTCGACGGTGCGGGTCTCGAAGCCGGGGATGTGCATGGGTGGGTCCTCTCTCGGGGCGGTGCGGGCCGCCGCAGGTCGTGCCCGGGCGGCTGTGTGACCATCCTCGGAGCGGCGGATCAGCGTCCGATCAGTGCCGCGGGCACGCCGTTCCGCGCGCACGCGCCGTCACCTTCGTCGTCGTGGCACGACCCAGCGAGAATGGCCGGGTGGTGGAGCTGCGCGTCGAGGTGCTCGGGCCGGTCCGGTTGCTGCGCGACGGCGCGGAGGTCGACCCGGGCGGGCCGCGTCAGCGCGAGCTCCTGGCGCGGCTGGCGGCCGCGCGCGGTCGTCCGGTGTCGTTCGAGCGGCTTGCGGCGGACCTGTGGGACGACGACGCGGAGCGCGACCTCCGCGCCCGGCGCGGTGCCCTCGCGACGTTCGTCGGCGACCTGCGCCGCCGCCTGGAACCCGGGCGCGCACCGCGCACGCGGCCGCGCGTCCTCGTCACCGAGCACGGCGGCTACGCGCTGCGGGTCCCGGACGGCGCGCTCGACGCGGCACGGCTGGAGGCGGCCGTCGCCCCGGTCGGTGGACGCACGACGCACGGCCTGGCCGCCGCGGCACCCGGCGCCACGCCGGGGTCCGGGGTCGGGGACGCGCCGTCGGACACGCGTGCGCTGCAGGACGCGGTCGCGGCGTGGCGCGGGGAGCCGTACGCCGACCTGCCGGACCGCGCGTGGGTGCGCGCCGAGCGGCGGCACCTCGCGGAGGTGCACGCGCGGGCCGTCGAGCTGCTCGCGGAGGCGCTGCTCGCGGACGGGCGCCCGGCCGAGGCGGTCGCGGCGCTCGACCCGCACGCCGCCGCGCACCCGTGGCGCGAGCACGCGTGGGCGCTGCTCGCACTCGCGCTGTACCGCGAGGGGCGCCAGACGGACGCGCTCGCCGTCGTGCGCGGCGCGCGCCGTCGGCTCGCCGACGAGCTCGGCCTCGACCCCGGACCGGAGCTCGCGCGTCTCGAGCGCGACGTGCTCGACCAGGCGCCGTCGCTCGACGGCCCGACGCCGGGCCCCCGCCTCGCGGTCACGGCCCCGACCTCGCGCACCCACCTGCGGTCCACGGTCGACGTCGCGCGCACGCTCGCGATCGCCGGGGGAGACCACCTCGCGACCGCGCAGCAGCAGCGGGTCGCCGCGGCGCTCGCGGCCGAGGCCACGGGCGACCCGGTGCTCACCGCGCGCACGGTCACGGCGTACGACGTCCCGGCGGTCTGGACCCGGAGCGACGACCCCGAGGCGGCCGACGCGATCGTCGGCGTGGCGCGGCGCGCGCTGCACCGGCTGGGCCCCGACGCGAGCCCGGTGCTGCGCGCGCGCCTGCTCGCCGTCGTCGGGATCGAGCACCGGGGGACGCGCGACGCGTGGGCGTGGGCCGCGGCGGAGGACGCGGTGCGCGTCGCGCGCGACGTCGGCGACCCGGGGACGCTCGCGCTCGCCCTCAACGCCCGGTTCCTCCAGTCGTTCCGACGCCCGGGCGCGGGCGCCGAGCGCGAGACGACGGGCGCCGAGCTCGTCGCGCTCGCCGCCGCCCACGACCTGCCGACGTTCGCGATCCTCGGGCATCTCGTCCGGATGCAGGCCGCCGCGGGGGCCGGGCGGTTCGGCGACGCCGACGCCCACGCCGCCGCGGCGGAGGACGTCGCGGCCGGGTACGAGTCGCCCGTGGTCCCCATGCTCACGGCCTGGTACCGGGCGATGCGCGACGCCGAGACCGCGCCGCCCGACGCCGCGGCGCGCGCGTACCGAGCCGCCGACGACCTGCTGGCCGGGGTGCGCATGCCGGGAGTGCGTGACGGGCTGCTCCCGCTCGCGCTGCTCACGGTCCGGCTCCGCCACGGCCGCCCGCTCGCCGGGCTCGGCGACCCGGGACCGTACGTGCCGTGGGTCGTGCCGCTGCTCGCGCTCGACGTGGGCGACCGCGACGCCGCCGCGGAGCTGGTCCGCGCGGCCCCCGAGCCCCCGGCCGACCACCTGCGCGAGCTGCGGTGGGCGCTCGTCGCGGAGACCGCCGTCCGCCTCGGGGACGCGGGCCTGGCGCGGCGTGCCCGGCACGCGCTCGCGCGAGTGCCGGACGAGCTCGCAGGGGCCGGGTCGGGACTCGTGTCGCTCGGCCCGGTCCGGGCGTGGCTCGACCGCCTCGCGCCGGTCGCGGGCGGCGGGAGCGGGCGCCTGGGCGGCGGGTAGCGCCGCGGGGACGACCGTCCGTCGGGCAGGTGAACTTCGGGGACGGGGTCTTGAGGTCGGCGAGGACGACACGTACCGTGAGGGCGGCGAGGCGGAGCAGCCTCGGCACGACCCCCCCAAGGAGAACTTTCGTGGCCAGACCATCTGCCGCGCGTCTTGACAGCGCTGTCGGACGACGCGGGGCCAGCCCGACGTCCGACCCCCACCCCCGACGAGGTCGCCGCAGCCGGCTCGGCGGAGCCCTCGCCGGGGCGCTCGCCGCGGCCCTCGCGGTCGGCGTCCTGCCGCCCGCCGCCGCGGTCGCAGCCCCCGCGGCGCCCGCCGCCGAGAGCGACCTCGCGTCGCTCGTCGACGTGTTCGTCGGCACCGAGGGCGACTTCGGCAACGACATGCCTGCCGCGCAGGCACCCAACGGCCTCGCCAAGGTGAACCCGCGCACGACGCCGGGGCGCAACAACACCGGCTACGACTACGCGCAGTCCAAGATCTCGGGCTTCACGCACACCAACCTCGACGGGGTGGGGGGCTCCGGCGGCGGCGGTGACATCCTCGTGGTCCCGACCTCCGGGTCGTACACCGCGCGGCCGGGCACGGGCACCTACGCGCACACCTTCTCGCACGACGACGAGCAGGCCGGCCCGGGCTTCTACTCCGTCGGGCTCGGCAACGTCGCGGGGAACGACGGCGCCATCGCGGCCGCGCCGGGCACGATCGAGGCCGAGGTCGCGGCGACCACGCGCTCGGGCGTGCACCGCTACGCGTTCCCCGAGGGCTCGACGCCGAGCCTCGTCGTCGATCTCGAGACCAACAACACGAGCCGCCGGTCGTCCTCCGTGCAGGTCGACACGCGCGCGGACGGCACCGTGGAGCTGTCCGGGCAGGTCACCGGCTACTTCTACAACGCCGCCTACACGCTGTACTACACCGCGCGCACGCTGCAGCCCGCGACGGTGCAGACGTGGGGCGACGACGACAAGCTCGTCGACGCCACGGCCCAGGACGGCGTCGACACGGGCGCGATCCTCACGTTCGACCCGGCCGACGCGGGGGACGTCGGCCTGCAGGTCACGCTGTCGCCGGTGAGCGTCGAGCAGGCGCGGATCGACCAGCAGGTCGAGCTCGGGGAGCTGTCCTTCGACGCGATCCGTGACCGCACGCGGGCCGAGTGGAACGCGACGCTCGGGCGGGTCGCGATCGACGCCTCGACGGCGACGGACCCGACGGGCGAGCTCCAGCAGCTCTTCTACACGCACCTCTACCGCATGTTCGCCATGCCGATGAACGCGACGAGCACGTCGGGCACGTACCGCGGCGTCGACGGCGCGGTGCACGCGGCGCAGGGCTTCACGTACTACGACTCGTGGGCCACGTGGGACGACTTCCGCAAGTTCTCCGTCATCGCCTACATCGACCCGGCGCTGTACCGCGACATGGTGCAGTCGCTCGTCTACCTGTTCGCGGACGCCGAGGCGACCGGCACGGGCAGCGGCCTCGGCGGGTTCGTGCACTCGGTCCCGACGGTCCGCTGGGAGCGGTCGCCCGTCGTGGTCGCGGACGCGATCGCCAAGGGCTTCGACGGGTTCGACCGTCTCGACGAGGCGTACCCGGCGCTGAAGCGGCTCGCCGGGCAGTACAGCGCGGACGAGCTCCAGCGCGGCTACGTGGCGGGCAACCCCGGCGCGTCGGTCCAGCGCGGCTACGACCAGTACGGCCTCTCCGTGATCGCGGACGAGCTCGGCCTGACGGACGAGGCGCAGACGATGCGCGAGCAGGCGTCGTGGCCGATCGAGAAGCTCACCAAGCCGGGCGCGTGGACCGCGGCCGACGGCACGCAGGTCGGCCTGCTCACGCCGCGCGCCGCCGACGGCTCGTGGCAGACCGCGGACTACGCGAAGTTCGAGGCCGCGAGCCTCTACCAGGGCACGCTCTGGCAGTACCACTGGTACGACGCGTACGACATGGACGCGCTCGTCGAGGCGATGGGCGGCCCCGAGGCTGCGCGGCTCGCGATGCGCCACATGTTCGGCGAGCACGCACCGGACGACGGCAAGGCCATGCTCCACTCGAACGCCAACGAGATCGACCTGCAGGCGCCGTACCTCTTCAACTACACGGGCGAGCCGAGCCTCACGCAGAAGTGGGCGCGCGCGATCTACACGAAGGAGACCTGGAACCGGTACATCGCGACCGGCTCCTCCAGCGCGGTCCCGAGCGGCGGCGGCGAGTTCACGCCGCCCGTGAAGACGAAGGTCTACCAGCTCGACCCGCGCGGCATGCTCCCCACGATGGACAACGACGCCGGCACGATGTCGACGATGTTCGTCGCCGCGGCCGTGGGCCTGTTCCCGGTGACCGCCGGGTCGGACGAGTTCCAGATCGGGTCGCCGTTCTTCGACTCCACGACCATCACCTACGACGACGGCAGCGCCTTCACGGTGACGGCCGACGGCGTCTCCGAGGACGCGTTCTACGTCCAGTCGGCGACGCTCGACGGCGCGCCGTTCGGCAACACGTGGGTCGACTACGCGACCGTGATCGGGGGCGCGGACCTCGCGTTCCGCATGGGCGAGCAGCCGAGCGACTGGGGCACGGACACCGAGCCCGCGTTCTCGATGAGCACCGCCACCGACGAGCCCGCCGAGGGGTCGCGCGTCAGCGCCGACCCCACGACCGTGCAGACCGGTGACGGCGGCGCGCTCGACGCGACCGTGACCCTCACGCTCGACGGCGCGCGGTTCGCCGCGTCCGCCGGCACGGACCTCGTCGCGAGCGGGGCGGCGAACGTCGTCGGGCTGCCCGACGGCGTCACGGCGGCCGTGACGGTCGCGTCACCGACCGCGCTCACCGTCTCCCTGACGGGGACGGCGTCCGCCGACGCGCGCTTCTACGTGCACCTGGGCGACGGTGCGCTCGCCGACGGCGTCGCCGCGTCGTCGCTGCGCGGGCAGGGCGTCTCGGTGCTCTCCCCGCTGCGCCTGTCCGTGGCGTCCGCCGAGCGCGACGCGCTCGCCGGGCTCGTCGACGACGCCGTGCTCGTGCGGCACGGCAACTACTCCTCGGTGACGTTTGACCGGTTCTCCACCGCGCTGACCCAGGCGCAGGACGCCCTCGCGGACGAGGCCGCGACGAGCATCGCGCTGCGGTTCGCGGCCGACCGGCTCGGCGCGGCGATCGACGCGCTCGACCTCACGGGCGGCGGCTACCGCACGCTCGAGGCCGAGCAGTCCGAGGCGTGGTCGGGCGGCGAGCTGAAGAACGAGGCGAACAGCTCGTCCGGCAACCTCGGCGGCGTGCGCTCCGGGTCGTGGGTGCAGTACCGCGACATGACCTTCGAGACCGCCGCGGGGGACACCCCGCCGCGCTTCCTCACGGTGCGGTACGACACGAGCTTCGCCCCGACGGACACGCCGAGCACCGTGCGCGTGCACGCCGGCGACGTGACCGGCCCCGTGGTCGCGACCGTGGACCTGAAGGGCACGAGCGGCTGGGGCAAGTACACCGAGGTGACGGCGGAGCTCGGCGACGTGCAGGCGCTCGTCGACGCGAAGGCCGTCACGTTCGAGCTGCTCGCGCCGTCCGGGCGGAACTGGGTCGGCAACTTCGACTGGTTCCGCTTCAGCGCCGAGGACCCGACGGCCCCCGGCCAGCCGGGCGAGTCGCCGACCGTGACGATCGAGGCCGAGGACTGGACCGCGAACTCCGGTCGCGGGCTCAAGAAGGAGTCCTCGACGTGGACGAGCGGGCCGGTGACGAACGTCGGCGGCACCGCGGACGGCGACTGGATCGCGTACGGCGCGGTCGACCTCGGTGAGCTCCCGCTCGGCGAGCTGTCGGTCCACTACGTGCACAACTCGAACCGGTCCGGGAACAACTCGGCGCTGTCGGTGTACCTCGACGCGTTCGACCCGGAGAACCCGGGCGAGCCGTTCGTCACCGTGCCGCTGCCGACGACCGGGTCGAGCTGGACCTCGGACGGGACGGCGACCGTCATCCTGCCGGAGACGGTGCAGGGGACGCACGAGGTGTTCGTGCGCCTGTCGACCGAGGCGTACGCCGACCACCCGTACGTCGCGAACCTCGACAGCCTGACGTTCGCGCCGGGCGGCCCGACGTCGGTCGTCGTCGAGTCGGAGGCCTGGACGTCGAACTCCGGCCGCGGGCTGAAGAACGAGAGCTCGACGTGGACGAGCGGGCCGGTGACGAACGTCGGCGGGACCGCGGACGGCGACTGGCTCGCGTACGGCGAGATCGACCTCGGCTCCGCGGCGCTCGACCAGCTCTCCGTGCACTACGTGCACAACTCCAACCGGTCCGGGCGGAACTCCGCGCTGTCGGTGTACCTCGACGCGTTCGACCCGGCGAACCCGGGCGAGCCGTTCGTCACCGTCCCGCTGGCCAACACCGGGTCGAGCTGGACGACGGACGGCACGGCCGTCGTCGACCTGCCGACCACGGTCCGCGGCAAGCACCAGGTGTGGGTGCGCCTGTCCACCGAGGCGTACGCCGACCACCCGTACGTCGCAAACCTCGACAGCATGCGGTTCTTCACCGACGCCTACGAGGTCGAGGTCCCGCCGACCGACACGGCCGCGCTCGCGGCGTCGGTCGAGGACGCCGAGGCGTTCGAGGCGGAGATCGAGCGGTACGGCCGCATCGACGCGGGTGTCTTCTCGCGCGAGCTCGCGGCTGCGCGCACGCTGCTCGGTACCGACGGCGCCACCCAGGCGCAGGTCGACGAGCGGGCGCGCCGTCTCGGGCTGGCGACCGACCAGCTCGTGCCGGCCGAGCGTCGTCGGCTCGAGAACCTCGTGACGAGCGCGGAGGCCCTGACCGACGAGGGGTACAGCCCCGAGTCGTGGCAGGCGTTCCGCACGGCGCTCGCCGCGGCGACCGAGATCCGGGACGACGCCGTGGCGTCGGACGAGGCGCTGCGCGACGCACGCCTCGCGCTCCAGGGCGCGATCGACGCCCTGGAGGTGCCGGCCGACGTCGAGCTCGTCGAGGTCACGCTCAGCCCGCGCTGCCTCGCCGGGAAGCCGTACGTCGCGGTCCGCGCGGTGAACGTGTCCGACGCCGCGGTGGACGTCGAGCTGGCCTCGGCGCTCGGGGCCAAGACGTTCACGGACGTCGCGCCCGGGGCGAACGCCTACCAGTCGTTCGCGGCCCGCGGCGCGACCGGTGACCTCGTGGTCACCGTGACCGCCACCGGTCCCGACGGCGAGCAGACGGTCGAGCAGATGGTCACGATCCCGACCTGCTGACCCGCACCCGACGCGCCCGCGTCACGGCCTCGTGCCGTGACGCGGGCACGGTCGTCTCCCGGGACGGGCGGGGCTCGGGCGTGCGGAAGAATGCGCGAGGGTCGGCCCCGGTCGAGGGCCGGGACGGGGAGGCGTGCGATGTCGATCGAGGCGCAGAGACGTCTGGTGACGGTGCTGGCGCAGGAGCTGACGGCGGCCCAGACCGAGCCGTGGGACGAGCTGTCGTACCGCGCGTTCGTCGTGGCCGACCGGACGCAGTCGCACGTGTCGCTCCGCGGCGCGTGGCCACCGCCCCTCGCGCAGAAGCCGACCTCCTCGACGTTCGCGGAGGCGCTCGCCGAGCTGCGGGCAGCGACGGCGGCGCCCGGCCGGGGAGCCTGGTTCACCGTGTCGATGACGGTGCGCGCGGACGGCGAGGTCGACGCGTCGTACGACTTCGACACCGAACCCGGCCTCCTGCCCCCGGCCGGCCCCGCCGACTTCGCCCGCGACCTGGAGCGGTTCCCGCGGTCGGTCGAGACGCAGCCGACCTGGCTGCGCGAGCGGCTCTCGTGGGCGCGGCTTGCGCCGGAGCAGACGTCGCGCGCCGAGGCCGGGGTGGGTGCGCTCCAGCCGTACCCGGCGCTCGGCGGGAGCCGACCGCTGTTCACCGTGACGGTGACGCCGGAGGACGACGTCGTCGACGTGCTCGACCACGCGACCGGCCGGCGGGCGCGCGTCGACCGGGACGGTACCGTCCGCCTCGTCGCGCCGGACCCCTCGGCCGGCCAGCGCTGACCGCGCCCTACCGCGCGAGCGCGCGCACCGCGTCGATCGTGTCGGCCTCGTCGGCGGTCTTGTCGTCGCGGTAGCGCAGCACGCGCGCGAACCGGAGCGCGAGGCCGCCGGGGTAGCGGGTGGACCGCTGGAGCCCGTCGAACGCGATCTCGACGACCTGCTCGGGCCGCACGTGCACGACGTACCCGTCGTCGGAGGTCTCCAGCTCGCGGAACCGGCGGGTCTGCCACTCCAGCATCTCGTCCGTCATGCCCTTGAACGTCTTGCCGAGCATGACGAACCCGCCGTCGGGGTCCCGCGCGCCGAGCCAGATGTTGGACAGCCACCCGCGGCGGCGGCCCGAGCCCTGCTCGACCGCGAGCACGACGAGGTCGAGCGTGTGCCGGGGCTTGACCTTGACCCACCCCGCGCCGCGCCGCCCGGCCGCGTAGGGGGTGTCGAGCGACTTCACGACTACGCCCTCCTGCCCCTCGGCCACCGCGCCCTCGAAGAACGCGGTCGCGGCGGCGGGGTCGGCGGTGACGAGGCGCCGCACGGCGTGGGGGCCAGCCACGTCGTCGAGCACCGCGAGCCGGTCGCGCAGCGGCTCGTCGAGCAGGTCGCGGCCGTCGACGTGCAGCGCGTCGAAGAAGAACGGCGACAGCTCGAGCGACGCCGCGAGCTCGGCCTCCTCGGCAGCGCTCCGCTCGCCCTGGGTCGCGGAGCGGGCCGCGGTCTCCTGGAACGGGCGCGGGACGCCGTCGGGCCCGACGACGAGCGCCTCGCCGTCGAGCACGAGCGCCCGGGCCGGGAGGGACCGCGTCGCGGCGACGATCTCCGGGACGCGCTCGGTGATGTCGTCGAGCGAGCGCGTGAAGACGCGCACGTCGTCGCCGTCGCGGTGCACCTGGATGCGGATCCCGTCGAGCTTCACGTCCACGGCCACCGCGGTGCCCGACGGCGCGTGCTCGCCCCCGGCATCGTCGTCGCCGTCCTCGGCGGCCGCCCCGGATCCGGAGCCGAGCTTCTCGAGCGCGGCGCCGACGTCGGGCGCCGACTGCGCGAGCATCGGCCGGACGGGGCGGCCCACCGTGAGCCGGAAGGTCGCGAGGGCCTCGGTCGCGGCCTCGGGGCTCCCGGCCGTCAGCGCGGCACGCGCGACCGGCCCCGTCGCGCCCGCGAGCATGACCGCGCGGCGCACCGCGTCGGCGGGCACCCCGGCGGCCTCGGCGACGGCGTCGACCACGACCGAGTCGAGCGCGCCCTGTCGCAGCTCGCCCGAGACGAGCCCCGCGAGGAGCGCCTGCTCGCGCGCCGTCGCGGCACCGAACAGCGCGGCAGCCTCGGCCTGGCGGGCCGTCGCCGAGCCGGGACCGGAGAGGTCGGCCATGCGCGCGAACGCGGCGTCGACCGCAGTCAGCGTGAGGCTCGGCTCCTCGGCCGGGGTGGGCAGGTCGCGCAGCGAGCGCCACCCGAGTCCCGTGCGCCGCTGCCGCAGCTCGCCCGCGAGGTACGCGACGGCGATCTCGACCTCGTCGCGCCCGCCCCGGCCGTCGGTACCGTCCGCGGTGCCGGCCGTGTGGGCCGGGCCGACGTCGGCGGCGACGCGGCGCAGCAGGTCCGCGATGGCCGCGCGCTTGGCGAGGCGCGAGCGGGTGGCGGCGACGGCGTCGGACGTGGCGGCGACCTCGGCGAGCAGCATGCTCCATCCTCACGCCGACCACCCACGCCCGCCCGCGCTCCGTCCCACACCGAACCCGGGGTTCCGCGCGAGCCCTCGCGCGGCCCGGCGTCGAACCCGGGTCTGCGTGGCACGTCGGGTCGCCGATCACGCGCAACCCCGGGCTCGACGGCGACGGGTAGCCGTGAACCCCGGGCTCGACGGCGAGGCGCGGGCATGTGGCCCGGCCGGGGCGGGCCGGTCAGGGAGTGGGAGCCACCACGACGTCGACCGTCCCGACCGACGGCAGCGCGCGGCGCAGCGCGGCGTCGGCCGCGGCCGTGACCTGGTCGGCGGCGGCGACCGGCGTCTGCGGCGGCACGAGGACCCGCGCCTGGACGGCGAGGCGGTGCCCCGACCAGCGCAGCCGGACGTCGTCCACACCCTCCAGCCCGTCCACGCCGTCGAGCGCGTGGCGCGCACGGTCCGTGAGGTCCGGGTCGACGCCGTCGAGGAGCCGGCGCCCGACGTCGCGCGCGGTGCCCCACAGGAGCACGAGGATCGCGACGGTGATGAGCAGGCCGACGAGCGGGTCCGCGAGGGGGAGACCCGCGAGGACGCCGAGCGCACCGAGCACGACCGCGAGGGACGTGAACCCGTCGGTGCGCGCGTGCACGCCGTCTGCGACGAGCGCGGCCGAGCCGATGCGGCGCCCCACCCGGATGCGGTACACGGCGACCGCCTCGTTGCCCGCGAACCCGACGATCCCCGCGGCGATCACCCAGCCCAGGTTGTCCACAGGCTGGGGATCCGCGAGGCGTCGCACCGACTCGACGCCCGCGACGACCGCCGAGAGGGCGATCATCGCGACGATGAACAGCCCCGCGAGGTCCTCGGCCCGGCCGTAGCCGTGGGTGTACCGGCGCGTCGCGGCGCGGCGCCCGAGCACGAACGCGATCCACAGCGGCACGGCCGTGAGCGCGTCGGAGAGGTTGTGGACGGTGTCCGCGAGCAGCGCGACCGAGCCGCTGATCGCGACGATGCCGAGCTGCGCCAGCGCCGTCGCGCCGAGCACCACGAGCGACACCTTGACCGCCCGGATGCCCTGCCCGCTCGCGACGAGCTCGTCGTCGATCGAGTCTGCCGCGTCGTGCGAGTGCGGCACGAACACCTCGTGCAGCCAGCCGCGCAGCCCGCTCGGGTGAGGATGGTCGTGGTCGTGGTCGTGGTCGTGGTCGTGGTCGTGGTCGTGGTCGTGGTCGTGGTCGTGGTCGTGACCGACGGCGGCCGGGCGGGTCGTGCTCATCGGTCCGCCGCCGTGGACGTGGCGGCCCCGGCGGCGGGGGAGGACCCGTCGACCGCGCCGTGCGCGTCGTCGGCGTGGTGCGCGGGGTGGTCGTCCACGGCGTGCTGCGCCTGGAAGACGGCCTGGGTCACGAGCGTGCGCGCGTGCTCGTCGACGAGCGAGTAGAAGACACGGTTGCCCTCCTGGCGGGCGCGGACGATGCGACCCCAGCGCAGCTTGGCGAGGTGCTGCGAGACCGCCGTCGGCGACTTGCCGACGATCTCCGCGAGCGCGTTGACCGGCAGCTCGGTGTCGCGCAGGGCGAGGACGATCCGGACCCGCGTCGCGTCCGCGAGCAGCGAGAACACCTCCGCCGCGAGCTCGACGTACTGGCTCTCCACCCCGAAGGTGCACCCCTTCGTATCTTCACGCATACGCAGATACTAACGGAGCGTGCGCCGCCACGGCGCCGAACCCGGGGTTGCCCCCCACAGCCGCCCCGCCGTGAGGAGCAACGCCGGGTTCGGCGGCTCGGGTGGCGGGTGGGTCGGGGCTGCGGCCTCGGCGAGGTGGTCCCGTGCTCGGTACAGGGTTTCCTGAATACAGGAGCGCGTGTACTGTCGGCCCCATGGTCGAGACGGTCACGCTCACCCACACCGCGGCGCTCGCGCGGCTGGGGCACGCCCTGTCGGACGAGACGCGCACGCGCGTCTTGCTCGCGCTGCGGGAGGCTCCGGCCTACCCGTCTGACCTCGCCGACGCGCTCGGCGTCTCGCGCCAGGTCATGTCGAACCAGCTCGCCTGCCTGCGCGGGTGCGGTCTGGTCGAGGCGATCCCGGACGGCCGTCGCACCTGGTACCGCCTCGCCGACCCCCACCTGGCGCCGGCCCTCGACGACCTGCTGCGGCTCGTCGTCCAGGTCGACCCCACGTGCTGCGACCCCGACGGGTGCACCTGCTCATGACCTCCGTCTCGATCGGTCGCACGCCGCCCGGTCCCGGCGCCCCGACCGCCGCGCGTCGTGCCGTGCTCGAGCGCCGTGTGCGGTGGGTCGTCGTGGCGACGATCTCGTGGAACGTCGTCGAGGCGGTCGTCGCGATCACCGCCGGCCGCGTCGCGTCCTCGGCCGCGCTCGTCGGGTTCGGGCTCGACTCGCTCGTCGAGGTGCTGTCCGCCGCCGCGGTCGCGTGGCAGTTCGCCGCGCCCGACCCGCACCGGCGCGAGCGGACCGCGCTGCGCGTCATCGCCGTCTCGTTCTTCGGCCTCGCCGTCTTCGTGACCGTGGACGCCGTCCGGTCGCTCCTCGGCGCGGCGGAGCCCGCGCACTCCGTCGTGGGCATCTGGCTCGCTGCGGTGAGCCTCGCCGTCATGCCGTTCCTGTCCTGGTTCGAGCGCCGCACGGGCCGCGAGCTCGGGTCGGCGTCCGCCGTCGCGGACTCGAAGCAGACGCTCCTGTGCACGTACCTGTCCGCGGTGCTGCTCGTCGGGCTCGTCCTCAACGCGACGCTCGGGTGGTCCTGGGCCGACCCGCTCGCCGCGCTCGTCATCGCGGCCGTCGCCGTCAAGGAGGGCGTCGAGGCGTGGCGCGGCGACGCGTGCTGTGCACCCGCGTCCGCCCTCGTGGGGGAGGGCCCTACGGAGACCTGCGCCGACGGCTGCTGCGCGCCCGGCGGCGACGGGCCGACGTCGCACCCCTGAGCGTTCGTGGTCGTGTCGCGGGCCCTACGATCGCGACGTGAACGCCTCGGGAGCACCGGCGCGCCGCCGCGTGCCGCTGTGGCTCGTCGCGGCGGTGGTCGTCGTCGTGCTGCCCGCGACGGGACTGCTCCCGGCCGTCGACGCGCGCGACCTGCTCGCGCGGACCGGCCCGATCCTGGTCTTCCTGCTCGCGATCACTGTGGTCGCCGAGCTGTGCGCGGGCGCGGGCCTGTTCGACGCCGTCGCAGACCGGGCGGCACGGCTCGCCCGGGGGCGGCGGCTCGCCCTGTGGGGGCTCGTCGTCGTCCTCGCGACGGCGAGCACGGTCGTGCTGTCGCTCGACACGACGGCGGTGCTCGTCACGCCCGTCGTGCTCGCCCTCGCGCGCCGCACGGGCACGCGGCCCCTGCCGCTCGCGCTCACGGTCCTCGCGCTCGCCAACACGGCGTCCCTGCTCCTGCCCGTCTCGAACCTCACCAATCTGCTCGCGGCGCACCGGTTCGGCACCGGGTACGTCGGGGTGATGTGGGCTCCGGCGCTCGCGGTCCTCGGCGTGACGGTCGTCGTCCTGCTCGTGCTGCACGGCCGTGACCTGCGCGGACGCTTCACGCTCGCGGGAGCCGGCCCGACGCCGCCCGACCAGGTGCTCCTCCGGGTCACCGCCGCCGTCGTCGCGCTCCTTGCGGTCGCGTTCGCGCTCGAGCTGCCCGTCGCGCCGACGGCGCTCGCGGGCGCCGCGGTCCTCGCGCTCGCGACGTGGTGGCGGCGCGTGCAGCCCCTCGTGCCCGTGCGGGAGATGCTGCCGTGGCGGCCGGCGCTCGTCGTCGCGGCGCTGTTCGTCCTCGTGGAGACGTGGCACGCGCACGGGCTCGGGGACCTCCTCGCCACCGTCGCCGGTGCGGGCACCGGGTCGGGGGACCTCGCGCGGCTCGCCGCGACCGGCGTCATCGCGGCGAACCTCGTGAACAACCTGCCCGCGTTCCTCGCGCTGCTGCCCGCGGCGGGGGAGAGTGTCGACCGGCTCGCGACGCTCCTCGTCGCGGTGGACGCCGGACCGCTGGTCACGCCGTGGGCGTCGCTCGCGACCGTGCTGTGGTGGCAGCAGTACCGCCGCCACGCGTTCGAGCAGGGGCCGCCGCCCGCGTGGCACGTGGTCCGGCAGGGCCTCGTGCTCGCGCCCCTGGCCGTCGCGGCGGGCGTCGCCGTCGTCGCGCTCGTCTAGTTCGGCCGTGACCAGCCGGCGGACCGACGCTCTCGATGAAGCACAGAGGCGCCGTGGCCGGTCCCCAGGTCCCGAGGGCCCGGGTGACTCACGTCTCCAGGGCGGCGACGACCGGAGCGGTCTTCGAGTAGCCGGCGGCCTCGACGATCTTGCCGTCGACGACTCGCATGACGTTGACGCCGCGCACCGACTCGTCGGGGCCGGGCCCCCACACGTAGCGCCACCGGATGATCGCCCACTCGTCGCCGGTGTGGACGTCCTCGACCACGAAGTGGCTGCTGGTGTCGTCGATGAGTGCCTTCCATGAGCTGAACGACGCGTCATAGCCCTCGTCGCGGGTACCGTCGGGCGCTGGCTGGACGCTCTCCATGACGCAGTCGGGGTCGATGATGTCCACGAGGAGGGTGGCGTCCCGTTCTTGGAACGCTCGGTTGAAGCGGTCGATGACCTCGCTGGTCGTCAGCCTCGCGTCGACGGGCTTCGTCATGATGGCCTTCCTTCTGCTGGGAGGTTCTGGGCATGCTCGCGGCCCCTGCCCTCGTGCGTGGCCGTCGGCCGACCCGGGGTCACGTCGGGTGAGACCGGACCGCCGCCGCGTTGTCATCGGTCTCGGTAGGAGACCTGCCACGACCTGTCGGATCGGGGCCTTGGCGTTCGTAGAAGTGGTGAGGTCGCCCACTACCGGAGGCGGCGCCAGGCGAAGGGCCACGGGCATGAAGTTGACGACGATAACGCAGATCACGCTCGACGGTGTGATGCAGGGGAACGGTCACACGACCGAGGACGACCGCAGGAGCGGGTTCGAGCGGGGCGGGTGGGCCCGGGGGAAGGGCGACGACGAGACCCGCAGGTTCATCAACGAGACCTACCAGCGCGCCGACGCGTTCCTGCTCGGTCGCCGGACCTACGAGGTGTTCGCCGCTTCGTGGGGAACCCTGGGGGAGCACGACGTCCCGGGTTGGGAACCGGTGAGCCGTGCGCTCCACGGACGACGCAAGTACGTGGCGTCGACGACGCTCACCGAGGCGACCTGGTCGGACGTCACCGTCCTCTCCGGCGACGTCGTGGACGCGGTCCGTGGGCTGAAGGTCACACCGGGGGGCGAGCTGCAGGTGCACGGCAGCGGCGTGCTCACGCGCTGCCTGCTGGAGAACGACCTGGTCGACGAGATGACGCTCATCACCGTCCCCGTGGTCCTCGGTCAGGGGAGGAGGCTGTTTCCCGACGTCGGGCCGGAGGCGGCGCTGGACCTGGTCGAGTCGCGCGTGGACACCATGGGCGTGACGATCCAGGTCTTCCGACCGGCCGGACGCCCGCAGCACGTCGTGACCGACGCGCGGGGGCGCGTCGTGCAGGACGGCTGAGCCGGCATGCCGCAGAATCAGCAGGACACACGAGGGAGCGTTCGCATGCGGTACCTGATCTCCGTGATCGACGACTCGACCAAGCCTGGCGCTACCGACCGGCGGCCCGAGATCAGCGCGTTCAACGAGCGGCTGATGGCCGAGGGGTACTGGGTGTTCGCCGGGGGGCTCGCCGAGACCACCGCCGCCACGGTCGTCGACAACCGGGGCGAGCGGGCGGTGGTCACGGACGGCCCCTTCGTGGAGTCGAAGGAGTACCTCGCCGGCGTCTGGGTGTGGGAGGCACCCGACCTCGACGTGGCGCTGCGGCTCGCCGCCGAGGCGTCGAAGGTCTGCGACCGGAAGGTCGAAGTGCGGCCGTTCGCGTGACCGGCCTCGACGTCGACGCAGCGATCGTCCGTGCCTACCGAGAGGAATGGGCCCGGGTGGTCGCCTCCCTGACCCGACGGTTCGGCGATCTCGACATCGCGGAAGAGGCCGCCGCGGACGCGTTCGCGACGGCCGTCACGAGCTGGCCGTCGGGAGGCGTACCGCCTCGCCCCGGTGCCTGGCTCACGACCACCGCGAACCGTAGGGCCGTCGACCGCATCCGCCGCGAGAACAAGCGTGAGGGCAAGCACAGGGACGCGCTGATGCTGCTCGGCGACGCGCCGCCCGAGCCTCTCGGCGCGATCGACGACGACCGGCTCCGGCTGATCTTCACCTGCTGCCACCCGGCCCTGGCGATGGAGACCCGGGTTGCGCTCACGTTGCGCATGGTCGGCGGTCTGACCGTGCCCGAGATCGCCCGTGCCTTCCTCGTCCCGGAGACCACGATGGGCCGGCGGATCACCCGGGCGAAGGCCAAGATCACGGCTGCACGGATCCCCTGGCGCGTGCCGGCGGCCGAGGACCTGCCCGTCCGCGTCGCCGGCGTTCTCGCCGTCCTCTACCTCGTCTTCAACGAGGGCTACCTCGCGACCGGGCCGCACGCTGATCCGGTGCGCCAGGATCTGACCGGTGAGGCGATCCGGCTCGCACGCCTGATCCGCACCCTCCTGCCCGAGGACGGCGAGGTGGCCGGGCTGCTGGCGTTGATGCTCCTCACCGACGCTCGTCGTCCGGCACGGATCTCGGCCGACGGGGTGCTGATCTCTCTCGACGAGCAGGATCGCGGGACGTGGGACGCTGCCCTGATCGCCGAGGGGCACGAGCTGGTGCGTGAGCGTCTCGCCGCCGCCCGTGGCGGGACTCGCCCGGGCCGCTACCAGATCCTCGCCGCGATCAGCGCCGTCCACACCGACGCCCGAGACGTCCGCGACACCGACTGGTCACAGATCCTCGCCCTCTACGACCAGCTCGGTCGACTCGACCCCTCGCCGGTCGTCACCCTCAACCGGGCCGTCGTGGTCGCCGAGCTCGACGGCCCCGACGTGGCGCTGGCAGCCGTCGAACGGCTTCACGACGAGCTCGCCGACTATCACGCCTACCACGCCACCCGTGCCGACCTGCTTCGTCGGCTCGGCGACAGCCAGCGGTCACGCGAAGCGTACGACAGGGCCGTCGACCTGGCCGGCAACGCCGCAGAGTCGGCCGCCCTCGCCCGTCGCCGCGACCGGCTGCGGTAACGGCGTCGGGTCAGGGGTTCACGTCACAGGCGATCGAACGGGGCGGCGTAGGTGAACCGTCCCGCGTACTCGTCGCGCCACGCGCTCAGGGTCCGCGCCTGGAAGTAGTCCCCCCACGCCGGCTCGGGGGCCTCGATCCCCAGGGCGCTCGCGGGCACGAACCCGAACCGGGAGTAGAGGGCCGGCTCCCCGAGCAGCACCACGACGGGCTCTCCGAGAGCGTCGGCCGCACCGAGGATGGTGTGCATGAGCGCGGCACCGACCCCGCGCTGCTGGTGGTCGCGACGGACGCTGAGCGGCCCGAGGCCCAGCGCCGACCGGTCCGCGAGCCGCCCGCGGGTGGCGACGACGTGTCCGACCACCTGCGGGTCGGGGCGCCCGGTCTCGGCGACCAGCGACAGCTCCGGGATCCACCCGCTGTCCTCGCGCAGCCACCCGACCAGGGTGGCCTCGCCGGGCGCGCCGTCGGGCTCGACCGACGGGGCGGCGTGCTCGACCGCGGAGAAGGCGTCCGCGGTGACCGCCCGGATCGCCGGGACGTCGGACGGTCGCTCGCGTCTGATCAGCATGCCGACACTCTCGACGCGTGCGCACCCGGGGGGCAACGGAAAATCGCCATCTGGTGCGGACCGTCGCCGTCCGAAGGTCATCTGGGGTCCGAGCGCACCGGGGGTGACCCACCCCGGCGGCCCGTGGAGTCCCGGCACCGCCTCGGGCATGATGCGTGGCAGGTCGACGACGAGGGGGACGCATGGAAGAGCGAGACGAAGACGACAGGCCGGGGCCGGCACGACCACGGCGCCTGCGCCTGCCGGTCTGGGTGGGGACGGCCGCCGTCGTCGTGGGGGCGCTCGTCGTCGTCGTGGCGCTGGTGACACGGCTCTCCGGCGGTGGTCGAGACTGCCCGGCGATCGCCTACCCCAGCCTCCTCGAGGTCGTGCTGACGGGAGACACCGCCGGCGTGGCGCACGTGCAGGTGCGCAACGGCGACGCCGAGCCGTGGTACCCGCCGCTGCCGACGGATCCTGCGACCGCAGAGCCCGCACTCTCGCCGGGACGGGAGGGCGACACCTGGACCTTCACGTTCTCCTCCCCGAGGAACCCGATCGGGCTCCGAGCGATCGACGACGCCGGAGACGTCCTGGCCGAGACGGAGAAGTCCGTCGAGATGGTCCGCACCGGAGGCTCGGAGGTGTGCGGTGGTCCGACGGAAGGCCGCATCGGCTGGGTGCTCTGACGCCCACCTCGCGTGCCGGTGTCGGGGGAGCGGTCGCTACGTCGAGACCGCCAGGCACCCGTCGGTCCAGTCCCAGTCGCTCGCTGCCCGCATGGCGACGTCACCGCCCGCGTCGTAGGCAGCGCTGACCTGCTCCGGGGGCAGGCTCGTGTGGATCGTCGGACCCCCGCACCCGCTCCCGATGAACGCGCCGTCGCGCTCGATCCACAGGCAGAAGGCTGTGCCCTGATCGAGCGACTCGGCGAGGAAGAACGCGTACCCGTCCTGTTCGTGGAGAAGCCGGGTCTCGCCGATCGAGTCCGGGTCCACGACCGGGGAGCTCACGTCCACCGAGTCCTCCGGCCCGGCCTCCGTGGCCAGCACCCGGGACGGGTCGCAGGCAGAGGACCCGGTCCCGCAGGACACGGTGGCAGCAGCGGTGATCAGCACGAGCGCCACCGGAAGCACCGATCGACGTCGCAGGCCGAGGTCTCGGCGCAGGCTCGCGAGTAATCCGATCGCATGCATGTCGCAACGATACTGGAATCGATCGTCATGATCGAGGAAGGTCACCTCCCGACCGGCCGCGCGTCCTCGCGCGTGCCGCGCGGTGGTGCGTCGGTGGTGCGCCGGTGGGCCGAGGCCGCCGCCGGTCCGGCTGCCCGGAGGGAGCCCAGCAGCGCGTCGCGGGACGCGAGGGCCGCCGAGAGCGCGGCGGGGGACGCCGGGAGGAGCGGGAGCCGCACGTGCGGGCTGGCGATCCGGCCGTCGGCGGCGAGGACGGCCTTGATCACCGCGGGATTGGGTTCGGCGAACAGGGCGCGCGTGAGCGGGACCAGCGCGTCGTGCAGCGTGCGGGCCCGTTCTGCCGGGCCGTGCCGCCACGCGCTGACGAGCTCCGCGTAGGCGCGCGGCGCCACGTGGGCGCTCGCGGTGATCGCGCCCCGGGCCCCGAGGGAGATCAGCGGCCCCGCGTACAGGTCGTCACCGGCCAGCACCGAGACGTCGGGCCGCAGGGTGCTGAGGAACGCGACCGTCGTGTCGTCGATCGAGCCGACCGTGTGCTTGAAGCCGGCGACGCCGGGCAGGTCGGCGAGCCGGAGGAGCGTGTCCGCCGTCAGGCTGAGGCCTGTCCGGTACGGGACGTTGTAGACGACCAGCGGGGCGGGGGCCGCCGCGGCGAGGCGCCGGAAGTGCTCGACGACGCCCTCCTGGGAGGGGCGCGTGTACGACGGGACCGCGACGAGCGCGGCCGTCGCCCGGGGATCGAGGTCCGCGATCAGGTCGATCGACGCGGCGGTGCTGCTCGTCCCCGTGCCGACGACGAGGGGCCGGTCGCGACCCGCGCAGACCGCGGCGCAGACGTCGACGACCTGGCGCGCCTCGTCGCGGGTCAACGTGGCGGGCTCTCCGGTCGTGCCCAGGGCGACGACGCCGGCCGCACCCTCGTCGAGGACGGTGGTGGCGAGCGCCGCGAGGGCGTCGACGTCGAGGCGGTCGTCGTCGGTGAACGGGGTGACCAGGGGGACGTAGAGGCCGGAGAGCTCCATGGCGGCCACTCTGGGCCCGCCGCCACCGTCGGGTCTAGTTCACGTTCGTGCGGCATGCCGTAAGTTCCTCTTATGCTCGACGTCCGCAGGCTCCGGCTGCTCAGGGAGCTCTCGTACCGGGGGACCATCGCCGCGGTGGCCGAGGCGCTCGCCTACACGCCGTCGGCCGTGTCGCAGCAGCTCTCCGCGCTCGAGCGCGACGCCGGGGTGCCCCTCCTGGAGCGGTCGGGCCGCCGGGTGCGGCTCACCGCGGCGGCCGAGAGGCTCGTCGAGCACACCGAGAAGATCCTGGAGATCCTCCGCGAGGCCGACGCGGACCTCGCCTCGGCCGCCACGACGCTCCGCGGGACGCTGCGCATCGGCGTCTTCCCGACCGCCGTGCCGACCCTGCTCACGCCCGCCGTCGTGCGCCTGAGCTCCGACCACCCGGGGCTGCGGCTCCTGGTCTCCGAGCTCGACCCCGCCACGGTGCCCGCCGCGCTGCGCGGGGACGCAGTCGACGTCGCGCTGGTCCAGGAGTACGACCACGTCCCCCTCGCGGTCGGACCCGGCGTCGAGACGGAGCCGCTGCTGGAGGAGACGGTCCACCTGGCCGCCCTGGACGCGGGGTCGCTCGCCGACCGTCGGGACGCACCCTGGATCGCCGGCACGCCCGGGACCCTGTGCCACACGCTGACCGTCAGGGCCTGCGAGGCGGCGGGCTACGCGCCGGGCATCCGTCACCACGCGGACGACTTCGGCGCCGTCCTCGCGCTGGTGGCCGCCGGGCAGGGCGTCGCGCTCGTCCCGGACCTCGCGGCCGGGAACCCTCCCGCCGGCGTGGTCCTCACGCCGCTCGCCATCCGCCGTCGGACCTCGCTGGCCTACCGTCGCGGGTCCCGGACGCACCCGGAGGTCGCCGCCGCACGCGCAGCGCTGCACGCGGCCGTGGCGACCGCCGGACTCACGCGCGGGTAGCAGCACGAGGATCGACGGCGCCGGTGCGCACGGCCGCGCCGGGGAGCCGTCAGCTCTCGGGGTCGTCCTGGAACACGCGCACCTCCTGGCGGCAGCGGCAGGCGACGGCGATCCTCGCCGCCCACCGCAGGGCCTCGTCGCGCGCGGGCACCTCCAGCACGGTGTAGCCGCCCTCGATCCGCGCGGTCTGGGGGTACGTGGGTTCCCGGTCCATCGTCACGCCGGGAACCCGCTCCGCGCCCACCCTTGACGCCCCGGATGTCCGTCTCGTAACGTCCGTACTGCACGACGCAAGAAGTTGACAGAAGTCCAGCACAAAGCAGTGCACACGCTGCAACTCTCGAATTCCGCCACGGGTCCGACCGGTGACCATCCCTGACGGGTCGTTCGTGGCACCCGGCTGACCGGATCCGACCTCGGGCCCGGTCCCGACCCTGAACCAGCCCTGACCCGACCCACCCGTGACGGTGGCGCGGCGCCGGCACGGTCGCGCCCGCCGTCGGGCACCGTTGCCCCGGGTGGACGAGCCCGCCCCGGCGGGAGAACGAGGACGTTCATGAGAACCCCCTGGAAGCACACGGTCGTGGCGGGCGCCGCGATGGCGCTCGTCGCGCCGCTCGGCCTCGTCGCCGTGGCGCACGCCGCGGACGCCACGAACCTGGCGCTCGGCAAGCCGATCGCCGCGTCGTCGGTGACGCAGACGTACGTCGCGGGCAACGCGAACGACGGGAACGCGAGCTCCTACTGGGAGGGCGCGGGCGGCCAGTACCCGTCGCACCTCACCGTCGACCTCGGGGCGGAGGCCGACGTCGACCGCGTGGTCGTCACGCTGCCCCCGCCCTCCGTGTGGTCGTCGCGCACCCAGACGTTCAGCGTGCTCGGCCGCTCCGACGGCGAGACGGCGTTCCGGACGCTCAAGGCGTCGGCGGCGTACGGGTTCGACCCGGCGAGCGGCAACACGGTCGCGATCCCCCTCGACGCCGAGGTCGACGAGGTGCGCCTCGCCTTCACGGCCAACACCGGCGCCGGCAACGGCCAGGTGTCCGAGCTCCAGGTGTGGGGCACGCCCACGGGCGACCCGACGGACCCGACCGACCCCACGGACCCGACGGACCCGACCGGCACCAACTACGCGAAGAGCCGCCCCGCGACGGCCTCGTCGACGGAGTGGCAGTTCGTCGCGGCGAACGCGGTCGACGGCAGCGCGAGCACGTACTGGGAGGGCGCGGGCGGGCAGTACCCGTCGACGCTCGACGTCGCGCTCGCCGCACCCACGCAGCTCAGCAGCGTGCGGGTCCGGCTCAACCCCGACGCCGCGTGGGGCCCGCGCACGCAGACGTTCTCCGTGTGGGGCCGCACCGGCACGGGTGCCTGGCAGGAGCTCAAGGCCTCGGCCGGGTACGCGTTCGCGCCGAGCAGCGGCAACCTCGTCGACGTGCCCGTGACGGGCACCGCGACCGACGTGCGCCTGCGCTTCACCGGCAACACGGGCGCGGGCAACGGCCAGGTCGCCGAGCTCGAGGTCTACGGCGCCCCGGCGCCGAACCCCAACCTCACCGTCACCGCGGTGACGGCGTCGCCGGCGTCGCCCACGGCGACGACCCCCGTGACGCTCACGGCGACGGTGAAGAACACGGGCGACCGCGCGTCGTCGGCCACCACGCTCGACGGGAGGCTCGGCGGGTCGACCGCGGGCTCGGCCGCCGTCGCCGCGCTCCAGCCCGGCGCGAGCGCGCAGGTCCAGGTCGCGGCGGGCACCCGGCCCGCGGGCGAGTACACGGTCGGTGCGGTCGTCGACCCGGCGAACACCGTCGTCGAGCAGGACGAGACGGACAACGCGTTCACGGCGGCGGCCAAGCTCGTCGTGGGCGAGGCGCCCGGGCCGGACCTCGAGGTCGTCTCCGTGTCGTCGAACCCGGCCAACCCGTCCGTCGGCTCGGCCGTGACGTTCTCGGTCCAGGTCCGCAACCGCGGCAACCAGCCCGTCGCGGCCGGGTCCGTGACACGCGTCGTCGCCGGCTCCACGACGCTGAACGGCACGACGCCGGCCGTCCCCGCGGGCGCGACCGTCACCGTCACGCCGAGCGGCTCGTGGACCGCGACGAACGGCGGGGTCACCGTGACCGCGACGGCCGACGCGACGGGCGTCGTCGCCGAGACGAACGAGGACAACAACACCGGCACGCTCGCCGTGACCGTCGGGCGCGGCGCCGCCGTCCCGTACACGACGTACGAGGCCGAGGACGGCCAGTACACCGGCACGCTGCTCCAGACCGACGCCCTGCGCACGTTCGGGCACACGAACTTCGCGACCGAGTCGTCGGGCCGCGAGTCCGTGCGCCTGACCAGCACGGGCCAGTACGTCCAGTTCACGTCGACGAACGCGACGAACTCGATCGTCGTGCGGAACTCGATCCCCGACGCCCCCGGCGGCGGAGGCCAGGAGAAGACGATCAGCCTCTACGCGGACGGCCAGTTCGTGCAGAAGCTCACGCTGTCGTCGAAGCACGCCTGGCTCTACGGCACGACCGACCAGCCCGAGGGCCTGGTCAACACCCCGGGCGGGGACGCGCGCCGGCTCTTCGACGAGTCGCACGCGCTGCTCGGGCGGTCGTTCCCGGCCGGGACGGTCTTCCGGCTCCAGCGCGACGCGGGCGACGACGCCGCGTTCTACGTCATCGACCTCGTCGAGCTCGAGCAGGTCGCCCCTCCGCTGGCCAAGCCCGCGCAGTGCACGTCGATCACCGAGTACGGCGCGGTGCCGGACGACGGTCTCGAGGACACGGCCGCCATCCAGGCCGCCGTCACCGCGAACCAGAACGGGGAGATCGACTGCGTCTGGATCCCGTCGGGGCAGTGGCGCCAGGAGAAGAAGATCCTCACCGACGACCCGCTCGACCGCGGCATGCACAACCAGGTCGGCATCCGCGACGTGACGATCCGTGGTGCGGGCATGTGGCACTCGCAGCTCTACAGCCTCATCCCGCCGCACCTCGCCCCGGGCGTCATCAACCACCCGCACGAGGGGAACTTCGGGTTCGACGTCGACGACAACACCCAGATCTCCGACCTCGCGATCTTCGGCTCCGGCACGATCCGCGGCAACAACGGCCAGGAGGAGGGCGGCGTCGGCCTCAACGGCCGGTTCGGCAAGAACACGAAGATCAGCAACGTGTGGATCGAGCACGCGAACGTCGGCGTGTGGGTCGGGCGCGACTACTCGAACATCCCGGAGCTGTGGAACCCGGGCGACGGGCTGGTGTTCTCCGGCATGCGGATCCGCAACACCTATGCGGACGGCATCAACTTCAGCAACGGGACGCGCAACTCGCTGGTCGTGAACTCGACCTTCCGCAACACCGGCGACGACGCGCTCGCCGTGTGGGCCAACCCGTACGTCAAGGACCGGGCCGTCGACATCGGGCACTCCAACACGTTCCGCAACAACACCGTCCAGCTCCCGTGGCGCGCCAACGGCATCGCGATCTACGGCGGCTACGACAACTCGATCGAGAACAACCTGGTCTACGACACCATGAACTACCCCGGCATCATGCTGGCGACCGACCACGACCCCCTGCCGTTCTCGGGGACGACGCTCATCGCCAACAACGGGCTCTACCGCACCGGCGGGGCGTTCTGGAACGAGGACCAGGAGTTCGGCGCGATCACGATCTTCCCGCAGACGCACGACATCGTCGGCGTCACCATCCGCGACACGGACATCGTCGACTCCACGTACGACGGCATCCAGTTCAAGAACGGCGGCGGGAACATGCCGGACGTGAAGATCACGAACGTGCGGATCGACCAGTCCAACAACGGCTCCGGCATCCTCGCGATGGGCGGCGCGCGCGGCAACGCGATCCTCTCGAACGTCACCGTCACGAGCTCGCGCGACGGCGACGTGGAGAAGGAGCCCGGCTCGCAGTTCACCTTCACGGGCCAGTAGCGGGCCTACCCGCGCACCCTCGCGGCGCCGAACACGACATGGGGGTCGTTATCCGCTGGATAGCGACCCCCATGTCGATCTCGGCGCGGGGGAAGGTCGTGGTCGACGGCGGGCCGTCGGGTCTGGCTCCCAGGCCACGGTCACACCGGGGTGACCAGGTGCCGGTGATGTGCCGTCTTCCGCACGCCGTCCCGCCCGCGCAGACTCGGGGCATGACGCACCGGACGCACGAGTTCGACGACATCCGGGCCGAGTTCGACGCCACCGTCGGCCGGACCGTCTACGCGACCATGGTCTCGGTGGACTCGCAGAACCGGCCGCGCACGCGCGCCCTCATCCCGGTGTGGGAGGTCCTCGACGGCGCCCCGCTGGGCTGGCTCGCGACGTACCGCACGCCGGTGAAGGCCGCCCACCTCGCGAACAACCCGCACGCGAGCTTCTGCTACTGGGCGCCCCGCGGGAGCGACTTCGCGGCCGCGGACGTCGTCGCCGGGTGGGTCGACGACGAGCAGGACCGCCGCCACGTGTGGGACCTCTACGCGCGGACCAGCCCGCAGGGCGCCGGCTACGACCTCGGCGCCTTCTGGACGTCACCGACGGACCCGCGGCTCCACGTCCTGCGCCTCGACCCGTACCGCGTCCAGGTGATTCGCGGCCTCGACCTGCGCAACCGGATCTGGACCCCGAGCGACGTCCCAGCCGTCGTCCCGCGAGCGGCCGTCGCCATGGCCTGACGCGCGGTCGCCCCGGTGCGGGGGCCTCCGGGGTCCCGGTGCGGCACGTGGCCCGGCGCCAGGTCGTCCGGACGGAGAGCGCACCTGTGAGAAGCCCGCGCCGATCCTGTGCGCGGCGGATTCCACGGGCGTGACGGCACCTAGGGTGCGGAGCGTGACGACACCCCACCGTCCCGGTGCAGAGCCGTCCGGCGCACTCGACCCCGGCGCGGGGGACGACGCCGTGGTCGGTGACGGGCACGTCCGTGACCCGGCGCCCCGGGACCGACGACGACGGGCCGGGACCGTCCTCGCGGTGGTCGCCGCGGCGGTGCTCGCGACCGGTGCGCTCGTCCCCGCGCTCGCCGACCGGCTGCTGCTGGTCGGTCCCGGGGGAGTGCTGGACCCGACCGTGACCTCGCTCGCCGCGCTGGGGGTGGCAGCGGCAGCCGGCGCTGTCGCGCGTGCGCTGCTGCGTGGCCCCGGTCCGATGCGCGTGTGGGAGGGCGCGGCCGTCTGGGTCGTGGCCGTCGCGACGACCCTCGCCGCGGTGCTCGCGCTGACGGGCGGGTGGTGGATCGCGAGGGTCCTGCAGGCGCTGCTCGATCTCGCCGTCGCGCAGGCAGGATGGCCGCAGGTCGTCCTCGTCCTGGCGGCGGTGCAGGGCGGCGCGGCCGTCACGAGGGCGCGGCAGGGTCAGCGGGGCGCGCCGGTCGTGCCGTTCGGGAGCTTCTGGGCTCGGGCGGGGTGTGTGGTCGGGGCGCTGCTCGTCGTGGGGACCGTGACCGGGCACGCCGTGCGTGCGACGGGCGCCGACATCGTGATGGTGCGTGACCCCGCGGGTGCCTGCACGGTCGTCGTCCGTCAGAGCGAGGACCTCTTCACCGGGCCGGTCACGCTCTACTCCGGGTCGGGTCCGGTCGTGACGCGCGTGACGACGATCCCCGACGTCGCTGGCAACCCCCTCCGCGACGGTCAGTACGCCGTGGACTTCACCGCGGACGGTGCGCTCGTCCTGCTCGCCGACTGGACGGAGACCCGCTCCGACCTGCTGCCCTGCGGCTGAGGCGCGTCACGGACAGTCCGCCCGCGCGACCTCCCACGGGGCGGCACGGCGCGCTCAGCGCGGCGACGGCCGGTCGGCGACCGGCTCCGGGGGCACCGTGTCCTCCACGAAGCGCGGGCGGCACGCGAACCAGCCGCCGACCACGCCGGGGACGGCGGTCGCGGCGAGCACCAGGAGCGGAACCGACCACGACCCGGTCGCCTCGCGCAGCAGGCCGAGGCCGATCGGGCCGAAGCACGCCAGCGCGTAGCCGATCCCCTGGACGAAGCCCGACACGGCGGAGGCGGACTGCGGGGTCCGGGTCCGCCGGTTGATGAGGGTCATGCACAGCGGGAACGTGCTCACCCCGATACCGAGCGCGCACATCCAGAGCACGGTGCCGTGGAGCGGGGAGAGGAGCAGGCCGACGTACCCGGTCACGAGCACGACGGCGCACACCACGACCACGGCGAACGGGTTCGCGAGGCGCGTGGCGAGGTGCGGGACGACGAGCGCGGCGACCATGCCCCAGGCGGAGTAGAGGGCGACCATGGTGCCGCCGAGCGCCGCGCTGCCGCCCGCGTCGGTGAGGACGGCCGGGACCCAGGTGATGATCCCGTAGTTCGACCACGAGATCGCCGCGAACAGGACGACGAGGCCCCACACGGTCGACGACCGGCCGATCCGCGGCCTCGTCCCGGGCGCGATGGTCGCCGCGGGCGCGTGGTGGGCGGCGGGCATCCGGGTCGCCAGGACGAGCCAGACGACGGCGGCCAGCGCGGCGGGTCCGGCCCAGATCCCGACGGAGAACCGCCAGCTGGTCGCCTCGGCGACCGGGACGGCCAGCAGCGGGGCGACGAACTGACCGGTCTGCATGAGGATCAGGTAGAGCGACGTCCACAGGGCGATCCGGTCCGGGAACCACGCCTTCACCAGGGGGACGATCACGACGTTCGCCGCGCCGATCCCGGCGAGGGCCAGCACGGTCGACGCCACCAGCCAGCCGGTCGACGGGGAGACGGCGCGCAGCACGAGCGCCAGGGCCGTCAGCCCCAGGGCCACCGTGGCGGTGCGCTCGAGCCCGAACCTGCGCGTGACCACGGGGGCGAGGAACCCGAAGAGGCCGAACGACACCGCGGGCACGGTGCCGAGCAGCCCGGCCACGGCCACGCCGTAGCCGAGCTCGGCGCCGATGATCTCCAGCAGCGGGGTGAACCCCGTGACGGCCGTCCGGAGGTTGATCGCCGTCAGCGCGACGGCGAGCCCGGCCCACAGGGTGAGGCGGACTCGCCCGGCGGGGACGCGGGTGGGGGAGAGTGTGGCCATGAAGAGCTCCGCTGTGAGGTCGGCCGACGATAGGATCATGGGATGAATCTCGAGCAGTCTGACACGCGCGAGCCGCTGCGTCGAGTAGGACTCATCGACCAGGCAGCGGCACGGTTCCGCGACGAGGTGGTCTCCGGGCGCTGGCCGGTCGGCGAGCGCATCCCGACCGAGGTCGCCCTGGTGGCCGAGTTCGGCATCGGGCGGAACACGGTCCGCGAGGCGCTCCAGTCGCTCGTGCACGCCGGCCTGCTGCGCCGCGAGCAAGGGCGCGGCACGTTCGTCATCTCCCGCTCCGAGCTGACCGGCACCCTCGAGCGCCAGCTCGCCGGCGGGAGCCGCCGCCACTACCTGGAGCTGCGCCTCGCCCTCGACAGCACCGCGGCGTCGCTCGCCGCCGCGAGCCGCACGGACGCCGACGTCGCGCTGCTGCGCGAGCTGCGCGACCGCCGGGAGGCGACGTGGTCGACCGACGACCCCGACGCGCGCGCGAGCGCGGACCTCGACCTGCACCGCGCGATCGTCGAGGCGACGCACAACCCGCTGTACGCGACGTTGTACTCGAGCATGCTCGACGTGTTCGCCGTCCACATGCGCGACGAGGAGAACGAGGACGAGGACGCCGCGCACCGGCACCACCACGAGCTGGTCGAAGCGATCGCCGACGCGGACGCGGACGCTGCCGCCGCGGCGGTGGCGGCCATCATGGACCCGTTCCTGCGCTGAGCCGCGGCGCGGCGAGCGGGCTCCGCGGTCATCCGGCTCGGGATCAGTCCAGGCAGAACTCGTTGCCCTCGACGTCCTGCATGACGATGCACGACTCGTCCTCCTCGTCCGCGACCATCACGCGCACGCACGTCGCGCCGAGGGCGACGAGCCGGTCACGCTCGGCTTCGAGCGTCGCGAGCCGCTCGGCACCGACGAGCCCCGTGCCGACGCGCACGTCGAGGTGCACGCGGTTCTTGACGACCTTGCCCTCCGGGACTCGCTGGAAGAACAGGCGCGGGCCGACCCCGGTGGGGTCGCTGCACGCGAACCACGCGTCCCGCCGCTCGGGCGCGAGCGCGGCGTTCGCGTCGTCCCACGTCGCGAAGCCGTCCGGGGGCGACGGGGGGACGTAGCCGAGCACCTCGCACCAGAACCGGGCGACACGCTCCGGCTGCGCGCAGTCGAACGTGACCTGGACCTGCCTGACCGTCGTCGTCATCACCCCACCCTAGGCGTGCGGGTCCTCCCGGCCGGAGGGCATCTCCGCCCCCGGCGCGTCCGCCCCCGGCGCGTCCGCCACCGCCGCGGTCGGCGTCACGGGGAACGTGCGCCGCGCGACGAGGACCACCACGAGAGCGACGGCGACGATCCCCGCCCCGACGAACGGGACGACGTCGAGCCCGGACCGCGCGAGGACGAGCGCGCCGAGCGCGGCGCCCCCGCCGATGCCGACGTTCGACGACGCGTTGACGAGCGCTCCCGTGAGGTCCGGCGAGGCCCCGTGCGCGCGGACCGCTGCCGCCTGGAACACCGGTGCGACCGCGCCGAACCCTGCGCTCCACACGCCGATCGCGACGAGCACCCCGACGGTCCCGGGGAACGCGAGCCCGACCGCGAGCATGCCCGCCACGACCGCGACCAGCGTCACGACCGTCGTCCGGCGCGGCCGGTGGTCGAGGCGCGCGGCCGCGAACGCCGTCCCCACGAGCCCGAGCGCCCCCAGCACGAGGAGCGCGGGGCCGAGCGCCGACTCCTGCAGGCCCGCGCCCAGGAGCAGGAGCGACACGAAGGTGTAGACCGTGTACTGGCCCAGGTACGTGAGGGAGTTGGTGGTCGTGGCCACCGCGAGCGCGGAGCGCCGGCTCGCGCTCGACGCGTCCGACGGCGGAGCGCCGCCCCCCGGCACGGGCGGCAGCAGGAACGCGATGAGCACGGTGGCCAGCGCGCACGCGCCCGCGAGGACGCCGAACGCGGGACGCCAGCCGATCGCCGTCCCGAGCGTCGTCGTCAGCGGCACGCCGAGCACGAACCCGACCGCCGCGCCGGCGGTGACGAGCGAGAGCGCACGGCCCGTGAGGTGCGGCAGCACGAGCCGGGTCGCGTACCCGATGCTCACCGAGAAGAACACCGCGTGCGACGCGCCGCCCAGTGCGCGCGCCGCCGCGACGACGCCGAACGTCGGCGCGACGGCGACGAGCACGTTGCTCACGGTGTAGAGCACGAGCGTCGTCAGCAGCAGGCCCTTGCGCGGGAACCGCGCGGTGCCGAGCGTCAGCGGCACGGCGAGCGCCGCGACCATGACCGCGTACGCCGTGACGAGCAGCCCCGCGACGGACTCGGTGACGTCCAGGTCCGCGCTGAGGAGGGGCAGCAGCCCGACGGGCACGAGCTCGGTCGTGATCGCGACGAACGTCGCGAGGCCCAGGGCGACGATGCCGCCCGTGGCCTCGCGGACCGTGCCCGGCCGGAAGGGCGCGGTCATGCGTCCGTCTCGACCTGCAGGGTGGTGTGGGGGTTCTCCAGGCCCTCGACCATGACGATCGTGCACGCCGTGACCCGACCCTTCCACCGCGCCGCGACCTCGAGGTCCGCGCGCGGCTCGAGGGGGTAGCGGTTGGCCGTGAAGCTGTTGCCCCCGTTGCCGTGCGGGGACGCGTGGACGTGGTTCATGTACCGGATGCCGGTGTCGAGGTCGACCACGACCGGGTGCGCGAACGCCTCCGACTGGCTGAAGCCCTTGCGCTTGCGCTCGGGCCGGGTGTCGGCGAACTCGGTGACCTCCACGGCGTGCCCGACGGGCAGGGGAGCGGGGTAGTTGAGGGCGACGGTCCGCAGCATGCGTCCACCCTAGGAGCCCGACCTGCCCGACGTCCCCGGAGACGCTGCCGCGCGATCTGGCATCCTGACGCCGTGCGCGTGGAACCGGTGACCGAGGGCGTCCTCGTGGACCGGGTCGTGGACCTCGTCCTCGGGTTTCGGCGCGGCGACCGGGCGACGGCGCCCGACGACGCGGTGCGGCTCCTCGTCGACGGCCACCCGTCGGCGCGGCCCGAGGCGCTCGCGGACCGGCTCGTCGCCCCGCTGCGCGCGGCGGGCCGACCCGTCGCGCGGGTCCGCGTGCAGGACTTCTGGCGCCCCGCGTCGCTGCGGCTCGAGCACGGTCGCGAGGACCCGGACGCGCTGCTCGACGAGTGGGTCGACGTGGCGGGCCTCAACCGCGAGGTGCTCGACGCCGTCGGCCCGGGCGGGACGGGCCGCTACGTGCCGAGCCTGCGCGACCCGGTGACGAGCCGGTCCACGCGCGCGGCGCCCGTCGCCGCGGAGCCGGGGCTCGTCGTCGTGCTCGACGGCGCGCTGGCCCTCGGGCGCGGGCTCGCGGTGGACCTCTCCGTGCACCTCGCGCTGCGCGACGCGACCCTCGCGCGCCGCACCGCGCCCGCGGACACGTGGACGCTCGCCGCGTACGCACGCTACGAGCGGGAGGTGCGTCCCGCGGAGGCGGCCGACGTCGTCGTGCGGGTCGACGACGCGCGGCACCCCGCGCTCGTCGTGCGCTGACGCCCACCCGGCGAGGTGGCGTGCGCTCAGCGCGGCAGGTGCGCCTCGACGAGCTCGACGATCGCCGGGTCGTCGGGGAGGGTGCGGGGTCGGAAGCGGTGCACCTCGCCCCCGGGCAGGACGACGAACTTCTCGAAGTTCCACGTGACCCGACCAGCCTTGCCCTCGGCGTCCTCGGCCTTCTTGAGCTCCTGGTAGAGCGGGTGGGCGTGGCGGCCGTTGACGCGCACGCGGTCGACCACGGGGAACGTCACGCCGTACGTCAGCGAGCAGAACTCCTGGATCGCCTCGTTGGTGCCGAGCTCCTGGAGGAACTGGTTGCTCGGGAACCCGATGACGGTGAACCCGCGGTCGCGGTACGTCGACTGCATCGCCTCGAGCGTCGCGTACTGCGGCGCCAGGCCGCACCGCGACGCGACGTTCACGACGAGCACGACGTCGTCCGCGTGCTCGCGCAGGGTGTGCGTCGTCCCGTCCATGGCGTCGAACGGGATGTCGTAGACACCTTCGTTCTTCATGCGGCCTCCTGTGCTCGACCAGCAGATATGCCATACTTCTTTGGTCGGACGAGCGAGGGTTATAACTATGGCATACCCGCTGTTTCATGAGCGCGGTCCACGGGATGTACCGATGGTCCTCGACCCTGCGGACTTTACCGTCGCGTTCCCAGCGGAGACGGAGTGCGTCGAGTTCAAGCAAGGAGTGCCCGAGGTCAAGGTCGCCGAAGCCGTGACGGCGTTCTCCAACACGGACGGCGGTGTCGTCCTGTTGGGCGTCGACAACAGTGGCCGCGTCACGGGTATCGCGACCGATGGCGAGATGCAGGCCCGCGTTCACCGGATCGTGGCCCGTGTCCACAGCCCCGGGCGGTACGAGCTCCGCGAACTGCTCGTCGGCGAGAAGCGCGTCTTGGTACTTGCCGTCCACCGGAGGCAGGAGGGGTTTGCCCAGATGCAGGACGGGCGGGTCCTCGTGAGACGCGGAGCGATGAACACCGCTCTCTTCGGTGAGGAGATGACCCGGTTCGTCTCGCAGCGTGCGCTCATCCGATTCGAGTCGACCGCGACTCCGGTTCTCGCCCAGGATGCCGACCCTGCACTGACGGATCAGATCGCACAGGCTTTCGGCTGGTCGAGTGCCATGCTCACCGAGCGGTTCGCGGAAGCGGGGCTCGTGCACGGGACCGGCGAAGGTGCTTCGCTCACCGTGGCCGGAGTTCTCTACCTCTGCGAGCGACCTGCCGATCACCTGGGGAAGGCCTATGTCGAGCTCTTCAGATACCGCGACGCGACTGAGGTCTACGACCGGCGAGTGGAGTTCGACGGCCCTGTGCACCACCAGGTGGAAGACGTGACGAGAGCCGTTGTCGACGAGCTCGGTTCGGACGTTGTCGTGATCGGAGTTCATCGGCACGAGCTGCCACGCATTCCCGAGCCTGTCCTTCGAGAGGCCATCGCCAACGCGGTGGCCCACCGGACCTATGAGAACTCACGGCAACCGGTCCGTGTTGAGATCCGGCCCGACCGAGTGGTCATTCGTTCCCCCGGCGGGCTTCCCGAGCCGGTCACCCTGGCGAACATGCGGGAGCAGAACGCGGCGCGAAACATCCACCTCATCAAGGTGCTCAGGCGTCTGCGACTGGCGGAGGACGCTGGGCTGGGCGTCGACGTCATGCAGGATGCGATGGAGGCGGCCATGCTGGAGTTGCCGGAGTTTGGTGCGGACCCCTCGCATGTGGTCGTCACGCTCCGGCTCGGAAGCACCGTCACACCGCAAGAGCGGGCCTGGCTAGCAGAAGTCGAGCTTCGTGGGGAAATCCGGAACCCCGACCGAGTCCTTCTGCTTCACGCCGCGCGAGGGGAACTTCTCACGAACACCTCCGTCCGTGAACTGCTGGGGGTGGACAGCACCCATGCAAGATCGGCACTGCATCGTCTGCGCGACCTCGGATACCTCCGCCAGAGCGGGCAGCGGGGTGGTGCCTCTTACGCACTCGCCCGAGAGCTCGGGCCGCCTGCTGGCCTCCAGCTCGAGGCAGCGGAGCTCGAGCAACTGGTTCTCGCGATGGCCGCCGAAGGTCCGCTCACGAACGAGAGTGTGCGGGCGAGAACCGGCCTGGACCGTGCGCAGGCACTCTCAGTGCTTTCGAGGTTGGTGGAGAGCGGCGCCCTGCTTCGACTCGGTGAACGGCGCGGAACGTCCTACGTGCGCTCACCGTCCTCTCCGGACCTCTAGGGGCGCGCACTTTGCCCCGCTCGTGGAGGTTCAGTAACCGTTGAGCTGAGCGGTCGCCGTCGAAGGCCAGAGCGATGAGACTCGCGACATGACGACACCACGCCCCAGTGGATCCGGCGACACAAGAGATGGCACCTCGCGCCTCGGGAGCGCGGTCGTCGGCGTGGTCGTGGGGCTCGTGATCTTCGCGTGCGTGGGCGTCGTGGGGTACTTCCTGTTCGTGGGGGTCGCCATGGAGCGGTGGGCCGACTCGTACAACCCGTCCGACCCCGAGGTCACCGTGACGGCCGAGGACACGACCGCCGTCGGGCAGGAGACCGGGCTCGACGCGTCCAACGAGGCGTACCGGCAGCGGGCGGGCACGCCCGAGGACGACGCCGAGGCGGCGCTCGCGGTGCCCGCCGTCCAGGCCGCGCTCGACCCGGTCGCCGACGGGTCCGCCGTCGACGGCGAGGAGGTCTCGGCCGCGCTCGTCGCGGCGGGCTTCGACAACGTGCAGGTCGTGGACAGGAACGCCTTCGGCGACGTCGTGCCGGTCGTCGGTGTGGGGGTCGCGGTGCCCGGCGGCTGCGTCTACGGGGCGGTCGCGCCCGACGCCGTGACGCTCGACTCCGGGGGGCCGATCGCCGACGGCGGGTGCCTGGAGATGCCTTCGCACTGACGTCCCCGCAGGTGCCCCCGCGAGATCGGCCCGAGCGTCCGAGATCGACCTTCGGTGGGTCGATCTCGCGACCTGCGGGTCGACCTGGGTACGGTCAGCGGGGGCGGGCGACGACGCCCGCGCAGGTGACGGAGGGTGAGACATGCGGATCGAGGGCACGGTCGCCCTGGTGACGGGCGGGGCCTCAGGGCTCGGGCGCGCGACGGCGGAGGGCCTGGTCGCGGCAGGGGCGCGGGTTGTCCTCGCGGACCTCGCGTCGTCCGACGGCGTCGCGGTCGCCGACGCGCTCGGGGACGCCGCGCGGTTCGTCCCCACGGACGTGACGAGCGAGGACGACGTCGCGCGGGCGCTCGACGCGGCGGACGACCTCGGCGGGGCGCGCGTCGTCGTGAGCTGCGCCGGGATCGTGCTCGCGCAGCGCGTGCTCGGGAAGTCCGGTGTGCACGCCCTGGACGCGTTCCGGCGGGTCGTGGACGTCAACCTCGTAGGGACGTTCAACGTCGTCCGGCTCGCGGCCGAGCGCATGCTCGCGCTCGACCCGATGGGGCCCGACGGCCCGGACCCGCAGGGTGAGGAACGTGGCGTCGTCGTGCAGACCGCATCGGTCGCGGCGTTCGACGGGCAGGTCGGGCAGGCCGCCTACGCGGCCTCCAAGGCGGGCGTCGCGGGCCTCACGCTGCCGCTCGCGCGCGACCTCGCCCAGCACCGGATCCGGGTCATGACCGTCGCGCCGGGCACATTCCGCACGCCCATGATGGCGTCGCTGCCCGAGGCGGCGCAGGAGTCGCTCGGCGCGCAGGTGCCGCACCCGAGCAGGCTCGGGCGGCCGGAGGAGTACGCGCACCTGGTGCGCGCGATCGTCGAGAACCCGATGCTCAACGGCGAGGTGATCCGCCTCGACGGCGCGATCCGCATGGCGCCGCGCTGAGCGCACGGGCCGCGCCGCGGCGCGGGACGCACGGACCGCGGGCGACCGCCCGCACGAGAGGAGAAGGACGATGCCGCCGTACACCACGGCGACCGACTTCCGCGCCGACCTGCTCGCGCGCGCGAGCGCGGCCCAGCGCCGCGCCTACACCCGGTACTTCCCGGGCGACGACACGCTCGCCGGGGTGCGCATGGGCGACGTGTTCACGCTCGCGAAGGGCGCGCTCGACCTGCCGGTGGACCAGATCGAGCTGCTCCTGGAGGACCGCGTGCACGAGGTGCGCGCCGGCGGCTGCTCGATCATGGGCAAGTCGGCGACGGCCCGGCGCGTCACCGTCGAGCGGCACGCGGAGCTCGTCGAGCTCTTCCTGCGCCGCCACGACCGGATCGACACGTGGGACCTCGTCGACCTCACCGCCTACCAGGTGCTCGGGTCGTGGCTCCTCGACCGGCCGCGGGACGTCCTCGACGACCTCGCCCGCGCGCCGGACTGGCCGCGCCGGCGCACCGCGATCGTCGCGACGGCCGCGTTCCTGCGGCGCGGCCAGGTCGACGACACGTTCCGGCTCTCGGAGCTCCTCGTCGACGACCCCGAGCCCTACGTGCAGAAGGGCGTCGGGTGGATGCTGCGCCACGCGGGCGACGTCGAGCCCGAGCGGCTGCGCGCGTTCCTCGAGCAGCACGCCGCGACCATGCCCCGCGACGTGCTGCGGGCCGCGGTGGAGAAGCTGCCGCCCGCGGAGCGCAAGGAGTGGCTCGCGCGCTGACCGCGCCCGGACGACCGAAGGAGCGACGGCATGGTCGACGACCCGCAGACCCACGCCGCCTTCGCCACCCTGCTGCGCGCGTGGGGCGACGCGCTCGTCGCGAACGACCCCGCGGCGATCGGCGCGTTCGTCGACCCGGGGTGGGTGCTCGTGGGGACGGACGGGAACGCGCAGGCGCGCGACGGCTTCCTCGCGGTGGTCGCCTCGGGCGAGCTGGTGCACTCCGAGCTGTCCTCCGCGCTCGTCGCGGTGAGCATGCACGACGACGTCGCGGTCACCCTCGCGCGCGGCGTGTCCGCGGGCACGTGGCGGGGGACGCCGTTCCGCGACGAGGAGTGGTCGGTCGACACCTTTGTCCGTCGCGGCGACGCGTGGCGCTGCGTCCACACCGCGATCGTCCCTGCCGTCGGGCCGGACGAGACCTGACCGGACGGGAGCCGGCGGCTCAGCCCAGCCGGGTGACGGTCGCGTCGTCCCCACGGTCCACGCGCAGCAGCCGGCCCTGGACCGCGACGTACCACGACCCGGTCGTCGCGTCACCGCGCCACTCGACGTCACCGTCGCGGAGGTCGAGGGCGACGAGCCGTGCGGTGCCCTCGCCGTCCTCCGTCCAGGTCGTGACGACGAGCAGCGCCCGCTCCCCGTCCGTGAACGCCTGCGTGACCATCGACATCGGGGCGGGGGTCGGAGCGTCGTCGGGGTCGGCCAGCGCCTCGACGTCCCGGGTCCAGAGCACGCGTCCGGTCTCCACGTCGACGCCCACGACGACGCCGCCCATCCCCTGACGGACCACGGCGGTGCCCGCCGCGACGACGTAGGCGGACTCGGCGCCGTTCACCCCGGCGCTCTCCCAGCGGCGTGCGCCCGTCGCGTCGCGGGCGACGAGAGAGGTGACCTCGCGCGCGAGGACGAGGCCGCCCGCGGCGCCGTCCGTGGCCTGCGGGACGAGGACCGTGCCCGGGGGCTCCCAGCGGACCTCACCCGAGGGCTCCAGCACGACCGGGGGTCCCGGCGACGCCGCGCCGTCGGCGACGGATTCCTGTGGGACTGCGCGGGAGAGCGCGCCGTCGGGAAGCCGCGCGAGCATGTCGGCGGGCGCCAGCGGGTCGTCGACCCGCGTCCCGTCCGCCGTGAACCAGGCGTCGATCCCGCATCCCTGCACGACGACGAGCCCTGCGCCCAGGACGTACGTCGCACCGTCGAGGTCGGCGTAGGTGACGTCCTCGGCGTCGGTGTACTGCGGGCACCACCCCTCCTCGGCCACGAACGGGAGCTCGTGCTCCCAGCGGACCTGGCCCGTCCTCGCGTCCTCCAGCGTGACGACGGCGGGGCGACCGGCGGAGAGGTCGGAGGGCACGCCGGTCGTCTGGTCGACCGTGACGCGCGGGCTGTCGACCGGCGTCTCGCCCGCGCGGCGGAACCGTGCGACGCTCCCGTCCGGGCCGGGCGCGGACCAGCCGCGCGACGCGTCCAGCGTGCGGGTCTCGACGTTCCCGTCGGCGTCGATCACGGTGACCTCGGCACCCTCGGCGGCGGGGACCGGCTCGTCCGTGAGCGGCGTGAGGATCGTCCTCGCCTCGAGGGGCGAAGGGACGTCGTCCGTCACGCACACGAGCTCGTCGTCGGGCAGCGGAGCCGACGAGGAGGCCACGAGCTCGCCGCCGCACTGCGAGGTGGGCGGGAGCGGGACCGTCCACCGGACCTCGCCGGTGTCGAGGTCGTGGGCCACCGCCTCGTCGTCCCGCACGAGGACGACGAGACCGGGCAGCGTCGCGGGGGACCCCGCCGTCTGCGCCGGCACGGTCCAGACCTCGGCCGGCTCGGACGGGAGGGGCTCGACGCCGCCGACCGCACGCTGCACCGTCTCGAGCGACCCGCGTGACGACACGGCGTCGACGACGACCATGCCGCCCACGACGACCACGGCCGCGGCGGCCGCGACGAGGGCTGCTCGCCGCCGCCGTCGTGCCGCGCCGGTCGTGCGAGGAGCGTCGGGGCCCGTGCTCGCGGTGTCGCCGTCCGGGGAGCCGGGGTCTGACGACGCGCCGGGCGGGTCGCCGTCGGGAGCCGCGTCCGCGGGGTGCAGGCCCTCGTCGAGCTCGAACGCGACCCGGCCGTGGTCAGGACGTCGACGTCGTGGCATGGGCCGATCCTAGGTGCGCGCTGCCAGGCCCCCGCCTCAGGCCGGCATCGATGAACTTTCGACTTTTGATTGACACCCGACAGAAGGCTCGTAGGATGGCGACCGGGTGGTAGGTGAGAGGCCGCCCGACAAGGGGGACGTGCTCCTCCGGCACGACGACGTGCCGAGGGCTCCGCTCGATGACGAGACGAGGAGGGCCAGACGCAGGGCGCTGTACGGCCCTGACGAGGACGGACGACGAAGAGGGCCGCCCGAGGACCTGTCGTCGGCGTGGCGACGAGCACCGTGTGCCGCCGATCGCCGCCGACCTGCACCACCGCGGTGCGGCTCGTCCGAGCCGTACCGTCCCATCCCTCGAAGGAGAGACGATGAGCAAGTCTCAGATGACGCGCCGCAGCATGATCAAGGCGCTCGCGACGTCGACCGTGGCCGTGGGCCTCGGTGCCGCCGTCGCGCCGGCGGCCGGCGCCGCCCCTGCCCCCACCGCGGCGGGCCCGCTCGCGGCCGCGGGCAACGGTCGCCTGGTCCCCCCGGGCAAGATCGGCATCCAGCTCTTCTCGATCCGCGACAAGGTCTCGAGCCTCGGGTTCCGGACGGTGTTCGAGCAGCTCGCGGACATCGGGTACTCGGAGATCGAGTTCGCCGGCTACACCCAGGGCCAGGTCGGCGCGATCACCCCGCAGGAGATCCGCCAGCTCCTCGACGACAACGGGCTGCGCGCCGTCGGCTCCCACGTCGGCATCAACGCGCTGCGCACGGACCTCCCGCGCCAGCTCGAGATCGCGAACATCCTCGGTATGCCGCACGTCGGCACGGCCAACGCCCCGTCCAACGTCAACACGGTCGACGGGTACCGCGCCGCCGCGGACGAGTTCAACGCCTGGGGCGCCCAGGCGAGCGCCGCCGGGCTCAAGCTCTACCAGCACAACCACGCGGGCGAGTTCGCGTTCGCGACGGACCGGCCCGAGGTGCGTCTGTACGACGTCTTCTTCGACAACACCAACCCGCGCGACGTGTTCCTCGAGATGGACGTCTACTGGGCCTTCGTGGGCCAGTACCGCTTCCCCGGCTTCGAGCCGATCGACTACGTCCGCAACAACCCGCACCGCTACCCGCTCCTGCACCTCAAGGACGGGGCGCGCAACGAGGCGAACCCGAACGGGTTCGACATCATCGAGTTCGACGCGGGCGACCTGCCCTACCGCGAGTTCCTCCGTGCGACGAAGGCGCGTGGCACGCGCTGGGGCATCTGGGAGCAGGACAACGCCCCGACGACGGCCGTCCCGCCGAACCCGGTCGACTCGTTCGGCAACGCCCGGCGCAGCTACACGTCGATCCTCGGCCTGCGCGGCTGAGGCACCCGGCCTCGAGGGCCCCGTCCGTGCTGGCTGCGCGGGCGGGGCCCTCGTGCGTGCGCGGTCAGACGTCGCGGACGAACTCCCGGAGGTCCGCGAGCACCCCGGGCGCAGCGTCGCCGCCGAGGAACCCGTGGCTCGCGCCGGGCACCTCGACGAGCTCGCAGCGGACGCCGTCGCGCGCGCACGACGCGGCGAGCGTCCGCGCCTCGGGGAGCAGCGCGTCCCGGTCGCCGACCGCGAGGAACGTCGGCGGGAGCGGCGACGCGTCGAGGTCGAGCCGCGGCGCGTCCGCGAGGTCCTCGACCCGGGTCCAGGCGCGGAACGACTCCGCGGACAGCGCGGCGTCGGGACTGCCCGGCCGGCCCGGGTCGAACGACCCGAGCGTGAGGTCGAGGTTGGGGTTGGTGAGCGCGAGCCACGCCGGGGCGAGCGGCGTGCCGTGGGCCCGGTGCGCGGCGGCGACCGCGACGGCCCCGCCCGCGGAGTCGCCGAACAGGGCGAGGCGCCCGACGCCCTCCGCGGCGAGGAGCGCGAGCGCGACGAGCGCGTCCCCGGCCGCCTCGGCGAGCGAGCCCTCGGGCGCGAGCCGGTAGTCGACCGAGACGACGGGCGTCGCGAGGGCCGTCGCGACGCGACGGCACGAGGCGTCCTGCAGCTCCAGGTCCCCGAACAGCCCGTACCCGCCGTGCAGGAACACGACCGCGGCCGCGGGCTCGCGGCGGGAGCGGTGCTCGTCCGGGACGTAGCGGCGCAGCCCGACCCCGTCCCGCGTCTCGTCCCGGACCGTCCCCACGAACGGGTGCCGCGGCCGGGCCAGCGCGCGCTCGCGCGCCTCGCGTCGCAGCGTCGTGACCTTCTCGGCGAGCTCCACAGGGCGATTCTCGATCATCCCGCGGCCGGCGCGGCCTCCACGGGCCGGGGCGCCGGGCGGGGGAGCGGGCGCACCTGGCCGGCCACGGCGAGCGACAGGACGGTCGCGGCGCAGATCACGAGGAGCATGTGCCGTGCCCCGACCTGGTCGACCATCAGGCCGAGCAGCGGCGGCGCGGTGAGCATCGCGACGGTCGAGAACGACGTCGCGACCGCGACGCGCGGCGCGGCGTGGGCCGGGTCGTCGGACGCCGCGGCGATGGCGACAGGGTTGGCGAGCGCCGCGCCGCAGCCCCACAGGACGATGCCGACCCACGCGAGCGGCAGGCTCGGCGCGAGGCCGAAGACGAGCAGCCCGACGAGCGCGGAGACGCCCGACGCGCGCAGCACGGCGACCCGCCCGAACCGGTCGATGAGCCCGGTCCCGGCGAACCGGAACACCGTCATCGCACCGACGAACGTGCCGTACGCGACCGCGCCGAGCGCCTCGCGCACCTCGAACCCGTCGACGACCGCGATGGAGAGCCAGTTGCCCGCCGACCCCTCGGACAGCGACGACGCGAGCAGCACGAGCCCGATGAGCAGCGTGCGCGGCTCGCGCCACGCGGCGAGCGCGGCGCGCACCCCCGCCCCGCGGCGGGTCGAGGGCGTGGGAGCGGGCGCGGCGCCGTCGTCGGCCCCGTCCGCCGTGCCCGACGTCGCGGCCGCCCGGGCGGCGGCGACCCGGTCGGGGGCGAGGGTCGTCGCGGGGGCGATGAGCAGGGCGCGGGCCACCGTGACGGCGAGGGTCACGACGACGATCTGCGCGGTGATGCCGACGTGCGCCCACGAGAACGCGGCCGCGACGAGGGCGCCGCACGCGGCGCCGATCGAGAACGCGGCGTGGAAGTGGGGGAGGATCGCCCGCCCCACGTGCTGCTCGACGGACGCGGCGCAGATGTTGATCGGCACGTTGGTCAGGGCGCCGCACACGCCGTTGAGGAACGCCCCGACCGCGAAGAGGACGACACCCCCCGTCCCGGTGCCGAGCGCGACGAGCCCGAACCCGACGACGTTGCCCACGGTCGCGACGACGAGGGTCGTGCGGCTGCCGAACCGTGCCACGACCGCGCCCGCGGACACCACGGACACGAGCGAGCCCAGGCCGCCGACGACGAGCAGCAGTCCGAGCTGGCTCGCGCTGATCCCCAGCGCCTCGCGGACCGAGGGCAGGCGGCTCATCCACGACGCGCCGATGACCCCGAACAGCCCGAACTGCACCATGAGCGCCCAGCGGGCGCGCGCGACGACCGCGCGGTCCGTCAGGGCGCGGTCGGACCCGGAAACAGGTGGGATTCTTGACACTTGCCCCAGTCTACGGAGACCGGGGGCCGTCGAACCCGGGGATATCGCCGGCCGCCGCACCCGGGCCGACCCGGTGCGGGTGTCAGAGGCGGACGGTGCCCGCGACGCACGTGACGCTCGCGCCGCCGACCCAGACCGTCCCCGACCCGTCGCGCCGGACGCGCACGCGCCCGGCCCGGCCGAGCGCCGCGCCCTGGGCGGCGAGGTAGCGGTCCGGGAGGCGGCCGTCCCGCGTGAGCCACTGCCCGACGACGGCGTTGAGGCTCCCGGTGACCGGGTCCTCGGGGATGCCCATGGCGAGCGCGAACCCGCGGACCTCGACCGCCGCGCCGTCGGGACCGCCGTCGTCCCCGTACAGCCCGACGACCCCCACCGACAGGTCGGGATGCTCAGCGCGCAGGCGCGTCCAGTCGGGCACGAGCCCGGCGACGCGGTCGGCCGAGTCGAGCAGGACGACGCGCCACCCGGGCCCGTTGTCGAGGACGCGGTGGTCGACCACGGCGTCGTCGGGGACGCCGAGCGCGGCGACGATCGCCGCGAGGTCGTCGGCCGGGACCGGCGCGTCGACGAGCAGGTCGGGCGCGGCGAACGCGAGCCCGCCCGGGGCGTCCTCGTCCGGGTCCTCGTCCGGCCCGACCGAGCCCGGCACGACGGCGGCCGCCGTCTCGCGCCGGATCGTCACCAGGCCGACGCCGCACTCCTGCACGACGACGTCGCTCGCCCGGGGAGACCCGCCTGCCTCGAGCCACGCGTGGCAGGAGCCGAGCGTCGGGTGCCCGGCGAAGGGCAGCTCGCCGCCGGGGGTGAAAATCCGCAGGCGGTAGTCGGCGCCGCCGGCCGCTCCGTGGTGGCTGGGCGGGAGGAGGAATGTCGTCTCCGAGAGGTTCGTCCAGCGCGCGAAGGCGGCCATCTCCTGATCCGTGAGCCCGTCGCCGTCGAGCACGACCGCCACGGGGTTGCCGAGGGTCGGGACCTCGGTGAACACGTCCACCTGCGCGAACGGCCGGGACGCGGTGCTGTCGGCGATGTCGCCGTGGCGTGCGCTCATGTCCCCGAGCGTACGTCCGGGCACGTCAGGGCACTTTTGTCGACCGCAAGTCGGAAGTTGTAGACACATCGATAGAACGCGGGCTAGCCTGTCCAGCGTTGTCATCGACGGAGCCGGGCAGGGGTTACGCTCCGTGGACTCGAAGTCCGACCGAGTATTAGGGAGCAACGATGCTCGAACGCACCAGCCTGCCGGTGTCCCGCCGGATCAGGTACCGACGCGGCGCGGCCGCCCTCACCCTCGGCGCCATGGTCGTCGCGGGCTGGGCCGTCCCCGCCGCCGCAGACCTCCCGGAGCAGGAGCCCGGCGTCACGCTGCGCACGTTCCAGCTCGCGCAGAACCCGGGAGCCGTCTGCACCCTCAAGTCCGGCCAGACCCCGAACGTCGACAAGCTCATGCCGACGATCGACTGGTCGACCGCCGAGCAGTTCGGCGCCGAGGACAACTTCATCTCCCAGGCCCTCGCCAACCTGCACGTCCCCGCGGACGGCCAGTACCAGTTCCGCGTCACCAACGACGACGGCGCCCTCGTCTACATCGACGGCCAGCTCGTCGTCGAGAACGACGGCCCGAACGACTCGACCTCCGTCGAGGGCACCGCGACCCTCACGGCGGGCGTGCACGACCTCCGGGTCGACTACTACGAGGGCAGCGACAAGCAGCGCCTCACGCTCGCGTGGAAGACGCCCGGCAGCTCGACGTTCGAGGTCATCCCGACGTCGGCGCTCAGCACCGAGGCGGGCGTCGTGCGCGTGACCGCGCCCGGCTACAAGTACTGCGAGGGCGCCACCGACACGGCCGGCGACGGCCTGCGCCTGGACGCGGTCAACCCCAACTACGACCTCGTGGACCTGCGTCCCGAGGGCTTCGAGCCCAAGGTCTCGGGCCTGGCGTTCACGCCGGACGAGAAGCTCGCCGTCGTGACGACGGGCGAGGTCAGCTCCGGCGGCTGGCGGCCCGACCCGGTCTCCGGCGAGGTGTACTTCCTCGACGGCGTCGTGGGTGCGGACGGCCCCGAGGACGTCACGGCGACCCTGGTCGCGGACGAGCTGCTCAACCCGATGGGCATCGAGGTCGTCGAGGACTCGATCTTCGTCTCGGAGCGGTACCAGCTCACGCAGCTCACCGACCCCGACGGCGACGGCTTCTACGACCAGCACACGAAGATCGCGGGGTGGCCCGACGGCGGCAACTTCCACGAGTTCGCGTTCGGCCTGATCCACGACGAGGACTACTTCTACGTCAACCTCTCCGTGGCCATCGACAACGGCGGCGCGACGACCAACCCGCAGCCCGGTGAGAACCGCGGCACGTCGATCAAGATCGACCGCGAGACGGGTGAGGTCTCGTACGTCGCGGGCGGCCTGCGCACGCCCAACGGCATCGGCTTCGGCCCCGAGGGCGCGATCTTCGGGACGGACAACCAGGGCGCGTGGCTCCCGGCGAACAAGCTGATCCACATCGAGCAGGACAAGTTCTTCAACCACTACACGAACCCGGCGGGGATGTTCGACGCGAACCCCGTGTCGCAGCCGGCCGTGTGGCTCCCGCAGAACGAGATCGCCAACTCCCCGGGCAACCCGGTCCTCATCCAGGACGGCGAGTTCGCCGGCCAGATGCTCATCGGCGACGTCACCTACGGCGGCATCCAGCGCACGTTCCTCGAGAAGGTCGACGGCGAGTTCCAGGGTGCGGTCTTCCGCCACACCGCGGGCCTCGAGGTCGGCGCAAACCGCACCATCTACGGGCCTGACGGCGCGATCTACGTCGGCGGCACCGGTGAGGGCGGCAACTGGGGCGAGTCCGGCAAGCTCCGGTTCGGCCTCCAGAAGCTCGTGCCCGTCAACGAGGACTCCTTCGACATGAAGGAGATGCGCGTGGTCGAGGGCGGCTTCGAGATCGAGTACACCGACCCGGTGTCCGACGAGGTCGTCGAGAAGCTCGCCGACGCCTACCAGGTCAAGCAGTGGCGCTACGTGCCGACGCAGCAGTACGGCGGCCCGAAGGTCGACGAGGAGCCGCTCTTCGTCACCGACGCCACGGTGTCCGAGGACCGCACGACCGTCACGCTGAAGATCGACGGCCTCAAGCCCGGCCACGTCGTCTACATCCGGTCGCCGCGCCCGTTCGCGTCCGCCGACGGTGCCGAGCTCCTCAGCACCGAGGCCTGGTACACGCTCAACTCGCTCCCTGGCTACGTCGCCCCGGCCGACCGTGGCTGGTACGAGGCGGAGCTCGCGCAGCCCCTCGGCAGCTCGAGCATCGGCTCGGACCACAGCAACTACTCGGGCTCCGGCTTCGCCGCGGGCATGACGAACGTCGGCGCGGGCCGCACGTTCTCCGTGACCGCGCCCGAGGCGGGCACCTACGCGGTGAACGTGCGCTACGCCAACGGCACGCACCCGTACCCCGACCTGCGGTCCAAGCGCGTCTCGCTGTACGTGAACGGCGAGGACCTCGGCCAGTGGACGTTCCCGACGACTGGCAGCTGGAAGGACTGGGGCGTGCAGACGCGCGACCTCGAGCTCCAGGCCGGCGCGAACACCATCACCCTCAAGTACGAGGACGGCGACGAGGGCAACATCAACATCGACGTGCTCTCGCTCGGCGACAACCCGGACATCTGCACCCCGGGCGAGGTCGAGGACGGCTACACGGCCCTCTTCGACGGCACCCTCGCGAGCCTGCAGGAGGGCTGGCGCATGGCCGGTCCGGGTGGCTTCGGCCGCCAGGACGACTGCTCGATCCGCGGTGCGGGTGGCATGGGCCTGCTCTGGTACACGGCGCAGGAGCTCGGTGAGAGCTACAGCCTGAAGCTCGACTGGAAGCTCACGAAGGACGACAACGGGGGCGTGTTCGTCGGGTTCCCGAACCCGGGCGACGACCCGTGGGTGGCCGTCAACAAGGGCTACGAGATCCAGATCGACGCGACGGACGCCGACGACCGCACCACCGGCGCGGTCTACACGTTCCAGGGCGCCGACGAGGCAGCCCGGGACGCCGCCCTCAACCCGGTCGGGCAGTGGAACGCGTACGACATCCGCGTCGAGGGCGACCGCATCCGCATCTACCTCAACGACGTGCTGGTCAACGACTTCACGAGCACCGACCCGGCCCGCCTGGTCAACAGCTTCGTCGGGGTCCAGAACCACGGCAGCGGCGAGATGGTCAACTACCGGAACATCCGGTTCAAGGAGCTGACCGACGAGCCGGTCGAGGAGCTCGCGATCTCGACGACGGTCCAGACCCGCTGCATGGCGGGCAAGGTCTACGTCGCGGTCCGTGCCACGAACGACGACACGGTGCCGGCGGACATCACGCTGACGACGCCCTTCGGGACGAAGACGGTGACCGGCGTCCAGCCGGGTGCCTCCGCGTACCAGTCGTTCGCGACGCGCTCGACCTCGGTCGAGGCGGGCACCGCCCAGGTGTCCGCGACGGGCGGCGACCTGACGTTCCAGGCGGACGCCGCCTACGAGGCCGCGAGCTGCGGCTGAGCTGAGACCCCGGGGCGGGCGGCGTGAGCCGTCCGCCCCGGGACGGACCGGGCGGGGGCGGCAGCACGAGCCGTCCCCGCCCGTCCCGTCTCACCCCCCTTCTCCACCTCGGTGATCCCGGGGCGCGCCCCTCGCACGGGCGGAGCGTGGTCCGACGGCGCTCCCACCCTCGCGTAGGGTGCTGACCTCACCCCACGGTCCGCGCAGGACCCGTACCCCGCTCCTGCGCGACCGGCTCTCTCCGCACGACGTCCCTCGACGAGGAGGACTGCCCATGGCGCTCGGACGCCTCCTGCACCGGACCGGACGGTTCGCCGCGCGTCGTCGCGGCGTCGTCCTCGGGGTCTGGGCGGTCCTCCTCGTCCTCGGCGCCGTGCTCGGCGGCGCCGTCTTCGACAAGACCACCGACGTCGAGCCCGCGCCGCCCGGCAGCGCCTCCGCCCTCGCGGCCGAGCGCCTCGACGAGCTCTCGCCCGAGGGCGAGACCGTCGTCGCCGTCCTGTCGGGGCGCGACTACTTCTCCACCGATCTGATCGCCCAGGCGAGCGACGTGATGCACGGCATCCGCGCGATGCCGGGCGTCGTCGAGCTGTTCGACGCCTACACCGGCGGCGGTCTCATCGCCGACGACGGCCAGGGCTCGCTCGTGATCGTCGAGCTCGACCCCGCGCTGTCCGACGACGACGCGCTGGCCCTCGCGCACCAGGTCGCCGACGCGCTCCACACGATCGACACCCCCGAGGTGCTCGTCGGGGGCGCCCTCCTCGCCGAGGAGGCGTTCGTCGACCAGGCGATCACCGACGCCGCCGTGGGCGAGGGCGTCGCGATCGCCGTCCTCCTCGTCGTGCTCGTCGTCGTGCTCGGCGGCCTGCGCGCGGGCCTGGTCCCGCTGCTGTCCGCGCTCGCCGCCATCGCGGTCGCGCTCCTCGTGCTGAGCGGACTGCTGGGGGTCGTCCCCGTCAACGAGTTCGCCGTGAACGTCGTGACGCTGCTCGGCCTCGGGCTCACGGTCGACTACTCGTTGCTCGTCCTGGCGCGCTTCCGCGAGGAGCGCGCCGAGAACCCGGGCCTCCCGCTCGACGAGCTCGTCGGGCGCACGCTCGCGACCGCCGGGCGCGCCGTCCTCGCGTCGGGGCTCGCCGTCGCGATCGCCCTCACCGGCCTGCTCCTGCTCGGTGACTCGCTGCTCTCCGGCATGGCCGTCGGCGGCGCCGTCGTCGTGCTCGTCGCGACCGCCGCCGGGCTCACCCTCGTGCCCGCGCTCGTCGCGACGTGGCACCGCGCCATCCCCGCCCCGGGCGCCCGCACCTGGTCCCACCCGTGGACCGGTCGCGGCGGGGCCGGGACGCTCGGGCGCCTCGCGCGCACCGCTCAGCGGCACGCCGTGCTCGTCACGCTCGGCGCGACCGCCCTCCTCCTCGCGCTCGCCGCGCCGCTCGGCTCGATGACGCTCGGCAGCTCCGAGGTCCACTCCCTGCCCGCCGACGCCGAGGCGCGCCTCGCCGCCGACGCGTCGACGTCGCGCTTCGCCGACCTCGGCGTCACCCCGATCACCGTGCTCGTCGAGGCGCCCCGCGGCGACGAGGCCGCGTCCGCCTACCTCGACCGCGTCGCGGCCCTGCCGGGCGTCGAGGACGCGATGCAGGACACCGACTACCCGTCCGAGGTCCTCGTCGTCGACGTCACGCCCGACGTCGGCGAGGGCGGCGACGCGACCGCCGCCGAGGCCCAGGACCTGCTGCGCGCGATCCGCGCGATCGACACCGGCGACCTCGACGTGCACGTCGCCGGCCCGGCCGCCGAGGTCGTCGACACCCAGGAGCACCTCGCGCAGCGCCTCCCGCTCGCGGCGGGCGTCGTCGTGCTCGCGACGTTCCTGCTCCTGTTCCTGCTCACCGGCTCGCTCGTCGTGCCGCTCAAGGCGCTCGTGCTCAACCTGCTCACGCTCGGCGCGACGCTCGGCGTGCTCGTCTCCGTCTTCCAGCACGGCGTCGGGGCCTCGCTGCTCGGGTTCGAGCCCTGGGGTGCGCTCGACGTCACGACGCCCCTGCTCATCGGCATGCTCGTGTTCGGCCTGTCCACCGACTACGAGGTGTTCCTCCTCGCGCGCACGGCCGAGGAGTGGCGCGCCCGCACGCCCGGCGAGGACCCGCGCGCCGCGAACGACCGGGCCGTGCTCCGCGGCATCACCGCGACCGGCCCGGTCGTCACGACGGCGGCCGTCGCCATCGGCATCGTGTTCCTCGGCTTCGCGGCGGGCGAGCTCGTCGCGATGAAGGAGGTCGGCGTCGGCATGGCCGTCGCCGTGCTGCTCGACGTGACCGTCGTGCGCGGCCTCCTCCTCCCCGCGACCATGACCCTTCTCGGCCGGTGGAACTGGTGGCCTTCGTGGCGGGACGGTTCCGAGGGTTCAGTCCGGGCGAAGGCTCCGCGGGGGCGCGGCGGGTCTTCCATCCGCCGCTCGTCCCTCGCGGCTCCCGCCAGACCCGCCACGACCCGCCACACCCCCGCTCCGCCCTCGCCCTCGGCGTCCGGCTCACCCTCCGCGCCGCCGAGATAGAGCCCTGGTCTGCCGAGGTAGAGCCTTGGTCTGCCGAGGTAGAGGTCTGGTGGGCCGAGGGAGAGCCGCGGTGCGTCAGGCGTCGCGCATGACCTCGGTGACGAAGCGGGCGGAGCGCTCGCGGAGGCCGTCGACGCGGAGCTCGACGAACAGCTCGCGCATCGACTCGTCGTCGCCGATCTCGGTGCGGGTCGGGGTGCGGCGCACGTTCTGCGAGCAGAGGAACTGCGTGCAGATGAGGGTGCCGACGGTGTTGCCGCGGCGCCCGGCGGCGCCCGCGCGTCGCGCGACGTAGAGGCTGACGTCGTCCGTGACGACGACGTCCTCGCACCACGCGCAGACGGCGCGCTTGCGCATGCCGCCCGTCTTGGCGTCCGTGGAGCGCAGGAGGACGCCGCGCGGCTCGTCGTCGACCACGACGACGGCGTACGCGAGCAGCGGCGCCTTGCGGTCGCGCCACCCGAGGTAGTCGAGGCGGTCCCAGTCGAGCGAGTCGAGCTCGGGGAGGGTCGCCTGCGCGGCCTCGCGCTTGGAGGCGTTGACGAACGACGCGCGGATCTGCTTCTCGGTCAGGGGGTTCATGGGTTCAGGGCTTCCGTGTCGGTACGGTCCCACCCTGCCCGACGGCGTGCGGCGGCGCAGGCGGTCGGCTCACGACGACGCGGGGTCGCGGTGGCCGCACGACGACGTCGCTCGTCCGAGGCGGGGAAGGCGGGGAGGACGGCATGCCCGCTACCGCCGTCGCCAAGAGACCTGCTGGGTGCGGGGGGTGTGTCGTCAGGAACGCGTCGTGACGACGAACACCCAGCACTCGACGGGGCGGGCGCCCTGTCGGCGTCCGGAGGGTGGTCTCAGCGGGTGACGGTGCGGGAGGGGAGGGCGCCCGAGCAGGCCGCCATGGCCACCCCGCAACCTGCGGTGCCGTGCATCCGCGTCTCCTCGTCCCGTGCGGTGCGCCGTCCGGCGCGACCTGATCCGTGGTCGTGCCCGTCCGGCACGACGAACGGCTGCCCTCGGCAACCGTCACCCTCGATGGTGCGCCTCGCGCACCGCCGTCGTCAACGTGATTCCGGTCGCACGGCGCCGTCCGGCCGCCGAACCCGGGGTTCCTCCCCAGGATGCGCTCCGCGTGGGGAGCGACCCCGGGTTCGGCACCGCGAGTCGCGCCCGGTGACCTCCGGCGACCCGGAAGGGACGAAAGACGGCCGGTCCGGACGTTCGCGGGCGGGAGACTCGGAGACTCCGCCACCCGTCGTCGAGGAGGATCCTCCGTGCCCGTCGCGCCGTCACCGTCCGAGACCGCCGCACCTGTGGGGGAGCGCCTGGTGTCCGTCGAGGTGGTGGTGCCGTCCGGGGTGTTCTGGTCGGGCCGGGCGCGCAGCGTCACGGTGCCGTCGGTGTCCGGGACCCTGGGGATCCTCGCGCGGCACCAGCCCGTCGCGGCGACCCTGACGGCGGGTCGCGTGCGGCTGCGCACGCCCGACAGCCCGACGGCGGAGCTGCGCATCGGCGGCGGCTTCGTCGTGGTCGACGACGACGAGGTGACGATCCTCGCCGACGACGCGACCTGGGTGCAGGCGCGGTAGCCCTACACGGGGTCGGTCACCGGGCCGAGCTGCACGACGACGATCCGGTGCCCGTCGGGGTCGTGGACGTGCGCGAACCGGTCCCCGGACTCGGCGTCGGCGTCCGGCCCGACGAACGGCGCGACCCCCACGGCGGCGAGCCGCGCGAGGGTCGCGTCGAGGTCGTCGACGTAGAGCACGAGGTTCGGCAGCCCGTGGCGCACGAGGGGCGCGCCGCCCGCGGGGAGCGGGACGAGCCACAGCCCGGGCTCGTCGACGCGACCCGGTCCGACGTGCAGCAGCGGGAAGCCGTCCGTCTCGCCGCGGAACAGCGTCCCGAACCCGAACCCGTCCGCCCAGAACGCGGCGCTCGCGTCGAGGTCGTGGCACAGCAGGACGGTGCGGCCGATCGTCGTCGTCATGGGCCCGAGCCTAGGACGTCCCACGTGCCGCCCGACCGCCCGGGCGCGCGTGCGCCGTCGGGCATACCGTGGTGCGCATGACCAGCGACGGTGGCATCCGCAGGACGATCGGCGACCTCGTGGCGCAGGAGCGCGAGCTCCGCGAGCAGCTCGCGCACGGCGAGATCACCGGCGGGCAGGAGCACGAGCGGCTGCGCGCGATCGAGGTGGAGCTCGACCAGTGCTGGGACCTGCTGCGCCAGCGTGACGCGGCCCGCGAGTTCGGGAGCGACCCGGATGCCGCGACCGTGCGCGACCCCGGTACCGTGGAGGGGTACCTGGACTGACCCGCACCGAAGGAGCCCTTGTGAGCACGCAGGACACGCAGCAGATCCCCACCGGCACCGAGGGGCGCGACGTCGCGGACCGCGCGGGCGCCGTCGCCCGGTTCGTCGTCGCCTTCGCGCTGTTCGTGGGCGGGCTCGTGCTCATGGGCTCGGGCATGTCGGGTGTGGACGGCGGCGTGTGGCTGTTCGTCGGCGGCCTCGCCGCCTGCACGCTCGCGTTCGCCCTTCCGATGTCGGGTGCCGCGGAGCGCTGACCCACCTGCCGAGGGAGCACTCCGGCCACGCGAGGTAGTACCGGGTCAGGACCCGGTACTACCTCGCGGACTGCAGTGCTACTTCGCGAGGGTCGCGCGGACCGCCCTCGCCGCCGCGACGAGGTGCTCGAGGGACGGCACGGTCTCCTCGTAGCGGCGGGTCTTGAGGCCGCAGTCGGGGTTGACCCACACGACCTTCGGGTCGATCGACTTCACGGCGAGCTCCAGCAGCTCCGTGACCTCCTCGGCGGAGGGCACGCGCGGGCTGTGGATGTCGTAGACGCCCGGCCCGATGCCGCGCGCGTACCCGGCGTCGCGCAGCTCCGGCACGATCTCCATGCGCGAGCGTGCCGCCTCGACCGACGTCACGTCGGCGTCGAGGCCGTCGATCGCGCCGATGACCTCGCCGAACTCCGAGTAGCACAGGTGCGTGTGGATCTGCGTCGCCGCCTCCACGCCGGACGTCGCGAGCCGGAAGGAGCCGACCGACCAGTCGAGGTACGCGGGCTGGTCGGCCTTGCGCAGCGGCAGCAGCTCGCGCAGCGCGGGCTCGTCGACCTGCACGATCCCGATGCCCGCGGCCTCCAGGTCCGCGATCTCGTCGCGCAGCGCGAGGCCCACCTGGTTGGCGGTGTCGCCCAGCGGCTGGTCGTCGCGCACGAACGACCACGCGAGGATCGTCACCGGCCCGGTGAGCATGCCCTTGACCGGCTTCTCCGTGAGCGACGCCGTGTACGCCGACCACTCGACCGTGATCGGCGCCGGGCGCGTCACGTCGCCCCACAGGATCGGCGGGCGCACGCAGCGCGACCCGTACGACTGCACCCAGCCGTTCGCCGTGACCGCGAACCCGTCGAGGTGCTCCGCGAAGTACTGCACCATGTCGTTGCGCTCGGGCTCGCCGTGCACGAGCACGTCGAGCCCCAGCTCCTCCTGGAGCGCGACGACGCGCGCGATCTCCTCGCGCATCGCGGTCGTGTAGTCCGCGTCGGAGAGGTCGCCCTTCGTCCACAGCGCGCGGGCGCGGCGGATCTCGGGCGTCTGTGGGAACGAGCCGATCGTCGTCGTCGGCAGCGGCGGCAGGTTCAGGCGCTCCTGCTGCGCGGCCGCGCGCTCGGCGTAGTCGCCGCGCGCGAAGTCCGCGTCGGTGAGCGCGGCGGCGCGCTCGCGCACCGCCGGCACGACGACGCCGGTCGCCGCGGCGCGAGAGGCCACCGCCGCGCGGGACGCCTCGATCTCCTCAACGACGGCGTCGCGACCCTCGGTCAGCGCGCGGGCGAGCGTCGCGACCTCGCCGACCTTCTGGTCCGCGAACGCGAGCCAGTCGCGCAGGCGCGGGTCGAGCGTCGTGCCCGACGCCGTCCCCGCCTCGGCGAACGTCTCGTCCTCCACGTCGTGCGGCACGTGCAGCAGCGACGTCGACGTGCCGACGGCGACCGCGCCCGCACCCAGGCCCTCGACGGCCTCGACGACCTCGAGCTTCGCCGCGAGGTCCGCGCGCCACACGTTGTGCCCGTCGATCACGCCCGCGACGAGCGTCTTGCTCGCGAGACCGGGGACGCCGCCCTCGGCAGCCGTCGGGACGGCGCCCTTGACGAGGTCGATCGCGATCGCCTCCACGTCCGTGCCCGCGAGGAGCGCAAGCCCGTCCCGCGCGTCGTCGCCGTCGGTCTCGGGCCTGGCCTGCAGCCCGCCGAACGGCGCGGCGACGAGGATCGCGGGCCGCACCCCGACTGCTGAGCCCGGGGTTTCGGGCCAGTCGGCGGCCGATGTAGCGCCCAACCCCGGGTTCGGCACCGGGCGGAGGGTCGTCGCGAGGGTGCGGTAGGCCGACTCCACCGCTGCTGCGAGCTCCGTGAACGGCACGTCGACCGAGTCGGTGACGAGGATCGGCTCGTCGAGCTGGACCCACGGCGCACCAGCGGCGGCGAGCGCACGCAGCAGGTCGGCGTAGGCGGCGACGACGTCGTCCAGGCGGTCGAGGGGCGAGTAGCCCGAGGGGGCGTCGTCGGCGGCCTTCGAGAGCGCGAGGAACGTCACCGGCCCGACGACGACGGGCCGCGTCACGACGCCGGCCTCCTTCGCCTCGACGAACTCGCGCACGATGCGGTCGTCGACGAACCGGATCGGGGTGTCCGGGCCGATCTCGGGCACGAGGTAGTGGTAGTTCGTGTCGAACCACTTGGTCATCTCGAGCGGCGCGTCGTCGCCCTGGCCGCGCGCCACGGTGAAGTAGCCCGCGAGGTCGAGGCGGCCGGCGTCGTCGGCCAGCGACGCGAACCGCGACGGGACCGCGCCGAGCGAGGCGACGACGTCGAGCACCTGGTCGTAGAAGGAGAACGACCCGGGCACGGATGCGTCGTCGGCGCCGAGGCCGAGCTCGACGAGCCGGCGCACGGTCGCGAGCCGCAGCTCGCGGGCCGTGGTCTCGAGCTCGTCGGCGCTCGTGCGCCCGGCCCAGAACGCCTCGACGGCCTTCTTGAGCTCGCGGCGGCGCCCGATGCGGGGGTAGCCGAGCACGGTGCCGGCAGGGAATCCGGCCTGGATCTGGGTAGGGGAGGGTACGGAAGTGGCCATGATCGAAACCTCTTGCTGGTCCGGAGGACCGGTCAGACGGGCGTGCCGTGCGTGGCAGCGCTCGTCGTGGGCAGGGAGGTGCCGGTGACCCACGGCCCGCTGGCCAGGTCCGGGACGAGCGGGGCGGCGGCAGCGCTGGCGCTGCCCCCGGTCCCGCGCGACCCGCCGCCGAGGTGGACACCCTCGAGCAGGTCAAGAGCGGCGCGGTGCTTGTTGAACGTGTACACGTGCAGACCGGGCGCACCCGCGTCGAGGACGCGCTGGGCGACGTCCACCGTGTACGCGATCCCGTAGGCGTGCTGCGCCTCCGGGTCGGGGAGGGCGTCGAGCGCGTCCAGCAGGTGCTGGGGCGCGCGCACGCCCGTGAGCTCCTCGACGCGGCGGAGCCGCGCGGGCTCCGTCGTGGGCAGCAGCCCGGCGAGGATGGGGATCGTCACGCCGGCCGCGCGGGCCTCGGCGACGAAGTCGGTGTACGACGACGCGTCGTAGAACAGCTGCGTGATCGCGAAGCTCGCGCCGGCCTGCTGCTTCTGCCACAGGCGGCGCACCTCCTGCGCGCGCGTCGTGCCGGCGGCGGGGTTGCCGTCGCAGAACGTCGCGACGGCGATCGTCAGCGGGCGGGCCGCGCCGCGCAGCGCCGCGGCCGGGTCGGCCGCGCAGCGCGACGCCTCGACCTCGCGGAGCAGCGCGACGAGCTCGGTCGACGACCGCACGCCGTCGGGCGCCGGCTGCCAGTCCGGCTGGTCGCGCGGCGGGTCGCCCCGCAGCGCGAGGAAGCTGCGCACGCCCTCGTCGAGGAAGTCGGAGATGACCTCCTCGACGTCCTCGCGCGACGCCCCGACGCACGTGAGGTGCGCGATCGGCAGCACGGGCGTGCCCTGGAGCAGCCGCCCGACGACCTGGCGAGCCGTCGCGCGGTCGGTGCCTGCCGCGCCGTACGTCACGGACACGAAGTCGGGGTGCGTCGCGACGAGACGGCGCGCCGTCTCCCAGAACTTGGGCGCTGCGTCCGGGCGCCGCGGGGGCATGAGCTCGAACGAGACCGTCGGCCGTGCCGCCCCGCCGTGGGCCTGCCCGACGGCGTCCGCGACGCTCACGACGCCGCCTCGCCGTGCGTGCGTGCGTGCGTGAGCGCCGTCGGGCACGGGCTGCCCGGACGGTGCGCGAAGGATGCCTCTGAGACCATTAGTCGCTCCATCGACCCTGGCGTTAGCACCTTTGTCCTCGGGAGGCTTCCGTCGGCGGGTTGCTGCGGTGTCGTCGAGCCAGGACTCTCGACCGCTCTGGATGGTTGGCACGATCCTACGGCCCATCCGACATGCGGTCGAGCGCGCCCGCCAGGTGAGACGCGCGGAGCGCGTGTCGGCACGACCCCCGAGCGGTGGTCCCCGTCTAGGGTGAGGCGCGCCCCTCCGACCGACGCCGAGCCCAGGAGTCCACCGTGTACGCCACCCCGACCCGCCCGATGACCCAGGACGAGCTCGACCGGATCTGCCGGGTGTGGGCCGACTGCGGCAGCGACGACCCCACCGACCGATGGCTCGAGCTGTGGGACGGCGGCGACGCCGACGACCACCCGGAGCAGCGCGACGCGATCGTCGCGATCGCACGGGAGGTCGGGCTGGAGGCCGCGGTCGAGGACGGCGTCCTGCGCGTGCAGAAGACCCAGCAGCTCCACGACGAGATCGGTGCGCGCTGGATCTGAGAGCGCCGATCCTGGTGGCGCGCGACCTCAGGGGCCGAGCAACGCGGCCGGCACCACGGCGACCCCGTCCCTGCGGCGGTAGGCGTGCGGGCCGGGTGTGACGACGACCGTGTCGAGCAGGTCGTCGCCGATCCTGTCGCGCAGCCATGTGAGGTGCCGGACGTCATGGTCCGTGACCGTGGTCGCCAGCTTGACCTCGATCGCCAGGACCCGGCCGTCCGGACGCTCGACGATGATGTCGACCTCGTGCGCGCCGTCGGCCGTCCGGAGGTGACGTACCCGCGCCTCGGACCGTTCGGCGTAGACCTGGACGTCCAGCGTGACGAGGTGTTCGAACAGCGATCCGAGCAAGGTCCCGTCGCGGAGGTTGGGGACCGGGCCGTCGCCGCCCCCGAGAAGCGCCGACTGGTCTGCACCGAGCAGGTGGGCGGCGAGACCGGGGTCCGCGAGCTGGTGCTTGGGTGCGCGCGCGAGCCGGGCGAGGTGGTTCCGGCCGGGGAGCCACGCTTCGACGGGATCGAGCATCCAGAGCTGTTCGAGCACGTCGCGGTACGCGGTCACGGTGCTCCGAGCGGGCTTCTCGGAGAGGCCGGGCGTGGCGGCGTCAAGGATTCGTTGGTAGGTCGCAGTCGTCGACGTCGCGGCTGCATATGCGGTGAGCCACGCGCGCAGGACGCCCGGGCGACGCACGACGAGTCCTTGCTCGGGGAACGCCCTCGTGACGATCAGGTCGACGTATCCCTCGAGCCGGTGCCGGCGGGCGCGCGGTGCGAGGCCGTGGATGTCCGGGAACCCGGAACGCACGATCTCGTCGACGTAGTCACGTGTGCCGCGTTTCGACGACCCTGTGATCTCGGGCCGAGACCCGTCCAGCAAGTCGCCGAGGCTGACGGTGGGTTCTGTGAACCCTCGCTCCAGCAGGCTCATGGGCCGCATGCGGAACGTGACGAACCGGCCTGCGCCCGAGTGGACGGGTGCTTCGAGAGGGACGGAGCTACCGGTCAGCAGGTAGGTCCCGATGCCGTCGTCGACCGCTCGTCGAACCACGTCCCACGACTCCGGGACCCGCTGCCACTCGTCCACGAGCAGCGGGTGCTCCGCGGTGCGGACTCGTGCAGGGTCGCTGGCGAACAGCTCACGTTCGCGAGGATCGTCCAGGCGCACCACCGTTCGGGCGCGCTGTTGCGCGGTGGCTGTCTTTCCCACGCCTTTCGGACCGTGGAGCTCGATCGCCGGCAGCTCTGCGACGAGCTCGTCGAGCACGTCGTCGATGACGCGCCTGCGGTAGTCCACCACTGATCGGCTCCTCGTCGCTCCGCGCTCCCGCCCGGGTAGGAATCCGACCGGAGGCGCCCTTGCGCCCTACGCTACAGATTTCAGGACTCCTACGCTACAAATTTCATGATCTGAACGCTACAGATTTCAGGTCCATCACGCTACGGATTCCAGGTCCCCCCGCGGATGTTCCGTGTGCTCGCGTCCTCGCCTGCCTGTTTGCCGGGTCACGGCCGGCGGCGCTCAGGGACGTGCAGGCGCCGGAGGAACCGGTCGGTGCGCAGCGGCGGGCCGTGCCGGTCGAGGAGCGACACGACGACGACGGTCGCGGTCGCGAGCGGGATGGTCCACGCCGCGGGCTGGGCGAGCAGGGCACGCACGACGCCGGGGGCGCCGTCGGCTGCATCCCCGGTCGGGCCGGCACCGTAGCCCGCGGCGACGAGCGCGGACGAGGCGAGCAGCGCCGTCGCGCACAGGACGGACCCCACGACCATCCCTGCCACGGCGCCGCGCGCGGTGAGGCGGCGCCACCACACGCCGAGCAGGATCACCGGCGACAGCGCGGAGGCGGCGAACACGAACACCGTCCCGACGCTCGTCACGAGCCCCTGCGGGATGGTCACGAGCGCGAACGCGAGCGGGATGAGCGTGCACGCGACCGCCGACCACCGGAACGAGCGCACGGTCCCGCCGAACAGGTCCTGGCTCACGACGCCCGCGAGCGCCACGACGAGCCCCGACGACGTGCCGAGGAACGCGGCGAACGCCCCGGCGACGACGAGCGCGGCGAGCAGCTCGCCGCCGAGCCCGGGGACGAGGCGGGTCGGCAGGGTGAGCACGACGGTGTCGGCGACGCCGGGCGTCGCGAGGTCGGGCGCGACGACCCGGGCGACGAGCCCGAGCGTGCTGGACACCATGTAGAACACGCTGATCATGACGAGCACGACGACGGTCGTGCGGCGCGCGGAGCCGCCGTCGGGCGAGGTGTAGAAGCGCACGAGGACGTGCGGCAGGCCGGTCGTGCCGAGCAGCAGCGCGAGCAGGAGCGACACCGTCGCGTACGCGTCGAGGCCCCCGGGCCCGGCGTCGTGCGGGAACACGGCGGCGGGGTCGAAGGTCACGCTGGCACGCCCGGGCTCGAACGCGCCGCCGAGAGCCATGAGCACGAACGCGAGGGGCAGCGCGAGCGCGGTGAGCTTGACCCAGAACTGGAACGCCTGGACGAACGTGATGGAGCGCATGCCGCCCGCCGCGACGACGGCGCTCACGACGACCGCGATCCCCACCGACCCGACCCACGGCGGGACGGGCGCGACGCTCGTGATGACGAGCGCCGCGCCGTGGAGCTGCGGCACCACGTAGAGCCACCCGATGACGAGCACGAGCACGCTCGTGACGCGGCGCGCGACGACGGAGTCGAGCCGGGCGTGGACGAAGTCGGGGATCGTGTAGGCGCCGCTGCGGCGCAGCGGGCCCGCGACGAACAGCAGGACGAGCAGGTAGCCGGCCGCGTACCCGACGGGGAACCAGAACGCCTCGGCGCCCGAGAGCAGGACGAGCCCCGAGAGGCCCAGGAACGTGCCCGCGGACAGGTACTCGCCGCTGATCGCCGACGCGTTCCACACCGGCCGCACCGTGCGCGACGCGACGAAGAAGTCGCTCGTGGTGCGCGAGATGCGCAGGCCGTAGAACCCGATGAGCCCCGTCGCGAGCAGGAGCAGCCCGATCGCGACGAGGGGCAGCGCGCTCACGGGGCGCCCGCCTCGTCGGGGCCGGGATCCACGGACCCGCCTGATCCCTCGGCGAGCGCGCGGTACCGGCGCTCGTTGCGCGCTGCCGCGACGGCGAACACGACCGCGAACGCGACGATCACGGGGTAGAACCCGTACGCGTGCACGAGCCAGGGGAGCGGGACGCCGAGGAGCACCACGGAGTCCAGCGCGGGCACCGCGCTCATCGTCACCGTGAGCAGCGCGACGACCGCGAGGAACGAGACCACGCACGCGAGCCCGAGCCGGAGCTGGGCCCGCACGAGGCCACGCGTGTAGTGCGCCGCGGCGGCGTCCGGCTCCTCGGGCCGACGCGGCGTGGCCGTGGACGTGCCCGACGGCGGCCCGCCCGCCGGGACGCCGCCCGCGGGTCCGGCGGCGGGCAGGGGATCGGTCGACCGGACGCGCACGCGTTCCGGTCGACCCTCGCCGGATGCTGCACTCCGGGCCGGGGGATGCACCTCGGGGTGCGTCTCTCGAGCGGGAGCGCGTCCGTCGTCGGCCGGGGACGGGTCCGACGACGGGTCCGGGCCGCTCACGACGGGCCCCGGTGCGGGCCGAGCAGCGCCTCCCGCACGGCCGGGACCATGCGGCGGCTCACCGGCACCTCGTGCCCCGCCACGACGAGCGCGGGCTGCGCCCCGCCGAACCGTGCCGCGGTCACGGCGGCCCGGTCCACGAGGTAGGACCGGTGGACGCGCAGGAACCCGGCGGGCGCCCAGCGCTCCTCGAGGTCGGACAGCGGCTCGCGCACGAGGAACTGCTCGGTGTCCGTGACGAGCCGCGAGTAGTCGCCCTGCGCCTGGACCCACCGCACCGCGCTGCGGCGGACGAGGCGCGTCGTCGTCCCGACCGTCACGACGAGCGTCTCGTCCTCCGGCGCCTCGCGCGGCCGGGCGGCCGGCGCGGCGGGAGGGGCCGCGCGCACGGACGGTGCGGCTCCGCCGTCGGGCACGCCTCCGGTCCCTACGCCGACGCCGACGCCGGCCCCGGCCCCGACGCCGCGCCCGGCGCGGTCCGCGACGCGCTCCACGACCCGGTCGACGGCGCGCGTCAGGCGCTCGCGGCGCACGGGCTTGAGCACGTAGTCGACGGCCTCGACGTCGAACGCCTCGAGCGCGCGGGCCTCGTCGGCGGTGACGAACACGACGGCGGGCCGGTCGGCGAAGCGGGACAGCGCGCGGGCGAGGTCGAGGCCGGTCAGCCCGGGCATGTGGATGTCGAGGAACGCCGCGTCGACCGTGCGCGAGGAGAGCTCGCGCAGCGCCTCGGAGCCGGTTGCGACGCCGAGCACGGTCCGCACGCGCGCGTCGCGTCGCAGCAGGGCGACGAGCTCGTCGAGCACGGGCCGCTCGTCGTCGGCGACGAGCACGTCGAGCCCGACGGCGGCCGGGTCCTGGGGCGCCGGGCCGGGGCTCGGGTCGGTGCCGGTCACGGCACGCTCACCTCCGTCTCGTGCAGGGGCTGGGAGCGGGGCACGCGCAGGCGCACGAGCGTGCCGGAGCCGGGGGCGGTCTCGATGTCGAGCGCGTGGTCGTCGCCGTAGAGCTGGCGCACGCGCCGGTCGACGTTGCGCAGGCCCACGTGCTCGCTCCCGCGCGACGTGAGGAGCTCGCGCACGACGACCGGGTCCATGCCGACGCCGTCGTCCTCGACCGTGATCTCGGTCTGGGTGCCCTCGTCGCGCGCGGTGATCACGATCGTCCCGCCGCGCTCCTGGGGCTCCAGGCCGTGCCGGACCGCGTTCTCGACGAGCGGCTGCACCGACAGGAAGGGGATGACGGTCGTCAGCGACTCGGGCGCGATCTGCAGGGTCACGGCGAGGCGCTCCCCGAACCGGGCCCGCTCCAGCTCGACGTAGGAGTGGATGGAGCGCAGCTCGTCGGCGAGCGTCGTGAAGTCGCCGCGGCCGCGGAACGAGTAGCGCGTGAAGTCGGCGAAGTCGAGCACGAGGTCGCGCGCCCGTTCCGGGTCCGTGCTGATGAACGACGCGATGGCACCGAGCGCGTTGTAGACGAAGTGCGGACTGATCTGGGCGCGCAGCGCGCGCAGCTCGGCCTGCGCGAGCGCGGTGCGCGACGCCTCCAGCTCGCCGAGCTCGAGCTGCGCCGAGCACCACTGCGCGACCTCGCCCGTCGCGCGCACGAGCGGCGGGCGGACCGTGCCCGCGAACGCGACGACGACGCCCGCGACGCGCCCGCCGGCCACGACCGGGGCCCCGACGGCGTCCGCGACGTCGCCGCCCGCCTCGTCGCCGTTCTTGTGGTCCCGGCTCTCGACGTGCCGCCGACCGGTGGCGAGCACGCGCTCGGCGACCCGGCGCGCGTCGGGCTCCAGCGTCGTGCTGCCGTCGAGCGCGACCGCGCCCTCGGCCGTGACCACGGCGAGCGCGTCCGCGCCGAGGAGCTGGCGCAGCGAGCGGGCCGCGCGCCCGACGTCGTCGCCGTCGAGCCCGCCCCGCAGGTGCGTCGCGGCGCGCGACGCGAGGTGCAGGGTGCGGAACGTCGCGCGGTCCGAGTCGCTCCCGAGCTCGCGCGACCCGCGTGCGAGCCGCCACGCGAGCACCAGCCCGAGGGTGAGCAGCACGCCCACGACGAGACCGGCGACGGCGCCGGCGAACACGGGCCCGGACATGCAGCGATCGTAACCAGCGTCACGTCCCGCCCTGCGCCGTCCTCGCCTCGGCCGTCGACCAGTCGTCCTGGATCAGCGGCGTCGGCCCGCTCGGCGGCCAGGCCGTGCTCGACGACGGTCGCGCGCGTGCACGACGTCGGCCCGCGCCTGGTGCGCGTGAACGCCACGATCACGGCGCGGACCCGCGCGACGGTGGCGCTCTCCGTCGCGCACCACGCGCAGAAGCCTGAGGACCGCACGTCCTCCGGGGGTACGCCCTCGCGACGCTCAGACGAGGATCGCGACCAGGACGACGAACAGCACGACGAGGACGAGGAGCGTGCCGAGCGCGACGAGCAGGCCGAGGGCGACCGGGTGGGCCTGCGCCCAGGGCACGAGCCGCCGGTCGAACGCGCGGAGCTGGGCCGGCGTGACCGGCTGGTGCCAGGGCGTGAGCGGGACGCCGCGGCGCGCGAGGTCGAGCGCGACGGTCGAGAGCTGGTCGCGGTCCCACATCTGCCCGACGAGCAGGAGCAGCCGCTTCGTCGGGGCGACGACGATGAGGTGGTGCGTCGCCCCGGCCATCCCGAACGCCATGCGGTCCACGGTGACGACGCGGTCGACGTCCGCGACCGTGAACCGCTTCGTCCGGCCCCAGCCGTGCACGGTGTACGTCCCGTCGCCGAGGACGATCCGCGCGCGGTCGACCATGCGACGCCCGATCGCGTACGTCAGCGGGATCATGGACAGCGCGAAGGCGAGGAACCCGAGGGCGAGCGCCAGGTTCCCGCTCGCGATCGCCGCCGGGAGCTGCGCGAGACCCACGAGCGGCGCGAGGATCGAGATCAGCGCCATGTTGGAGCGCAGCACCTGACGCTTCGCGGCGTCGCCCATGGCCAGCTCGACCAGGGGCGGGACCGTCCCGTGGCCGGCGGTCGGCTCAGCCACGGCGGAAGAGCCTTCGTCCCGTGGCCGGGTGCAGGGGCGACCCGGCGGGGATCTCGACGGCGTTCGCCCAGACCGGGACGTCGTCCGGGCGCAGCGCCCCGGCGCGGAGGGCACGGTCGCACAGGCCGCGGGCGACGGCGCCGAGGCTCTCGCGGCACGAGAAGGCGCCGTCGACCAGGGACAGGGCGACGGTGGTGGCGGGAGCGTGGCCCGTCCCCGGGCCGAGCGGGCCGACCGTCGCGACGGCCCGGCCGTGCGAGACGAGCGCCGTCGCGCGCGGGGTGACCCAGCGCAGCACGTCGAGGTCGTCGAGGAAGAAGGCGCGACCGGCGCCCCCGATCTCCCACAGGGCGGCGCCCGCCCGGTGGGCGGCGTCCGAGGCGCGGCGCTTCCAGCGCTGGGAGCCGAACGCCTCGGCGACCCAGCCGGCCGCGGTCGAGGGGTCGGTGGCGAGCACGACCGAGACGGTGGGGATCTGGCCCCGCGGCGGGTCGAGCGTGACGGGGACGGGAGGGCGAGCCACGCCCGTCACCGTAGCCGGTCCGGGTCGGGACTCTCGCCGAGGCCGGTGAGCGCCCGGAGCAGGACCGCGTGACCGGACCGTGCGGCCCCAGGCAGCCAGGCGGCGAAGACGGCGCCGAACGCGAGCGGGAGGAGCGCGACGCACCACGCGACCCCGTTCTGGTAGACGGCGCCGAGCGTCGCGAGCCCGGCGGCCGCGGCGAGCCAGATCGCGACCAGGAGGAGGTCCAGCCCGCTCGGCGCGACCGCCCCGCGCACCCGGACGCCGTCGGGCTCCTCGGTGAGACGGGCTCGCAGCACGCTGTGGCCGCTCGCGTGCGCACCGCTGGCCCAGCGGCGCGCCACCAGCACGTCGCCGCGCACGCGGACCCGGACCTCCTGCCCGCGGCGGGGCAGCTCCGCGACGCGGCGCCGGACGTCGGCGGTCGAGACCCGCGGGAGGAGCAGGTCGAGGGGGACGCGGAGCACGGCGCCGAGCGTAGGCCGTCAGCAGCAGCGCGAGCCAGGGTTGGCGTCCTGCTCGGCGTGGCGCACGCGCCAGAACTCGCGCTCGGTCATCACGACCCCGCCCGGGTGCACCGCGCGCTGGTGCGCGGCGTACGTCGCGTACGCGTCGTCGCCCATGACCTGACGCACGTACCAGCGGACGGCGCGGAGCCCCGCCACGACGGTCGCGCGGACCGTCGTGGCGGGACCCTGCGAGCCCTGCCGCACCGTCACCGGTGCCCCGTCGCGGCAGGACGCTTCTCGGGCGGCAGCGCCGCCCACTCCTTCTGGATCTCCTTCTCGGCCTTCGTCGCGACGAGGTCGGCCGGGGCGAAGCGGCGCGACGCGACGGGCGGGTCCTCGTGGTTCGTGCCGCCGCCGTCGCGCAGCGCCTTCGCGGTCACGAGCACCGAGGTGACGATGACGACGATCGCGAGCACGACGAACACGATCGACAGCGTGCCCTGGACGAACGTGTTGCGGACGACCGCCTCCATCGCCTCGACCGAGCCGGCCGTGCCGAACGACGTCTCGCCCGCGGCGAGCGCGTCCTGGAAGGCGTTGTGGTTGGCCCAGTACCCGACCGCGGGCACGGGGGAGAAGATCTTCTCGATCGACGCCCAGATGGTGATGACCGCGGTGAACGCGAGCGGCGCCGCGACGATCCACAGCCAGCGCTGGTAGCTGCGCCCCCGCTTGGCGACGATCGCCAGCACGACGGCGAGCGCGATGGCCGCGAGGAGCTGGTTCGCGATGCCGAAGAGCGGGAAGAACGTGTTGATGCCGCCGAGCGGGTCGGTCACGCCGAGGTAGAGGATGCTGCCCCACCCGGCGACCATGATCGCGGTGCACAACCACACCCCCGGGCGCCACGTCACGTCCCGGAACCTCGGCACGACGTTGCCGATCGTGTCCTGGAGCATGAAGCGCGCGACGCGCGTGCCGGCGTCGACGGCGGTGAGGATGAACAGCGCCTCGAACATGATCGCGAAGTGGTACCAGAAGCCCATCATCGCGGTGCCGCCCACGAGCTGCTGCATGATGTGCGCGAGGCCCAGGGCGAGCGTCGGGGCGCCGCCCGTGCGGGACACGATCGACGGCTCGCCGACCGCCTCGGCCGTGGACGTGAGCATGTCCGGCGTGAGGTTGACGCCCATGAGGCCGAGCCCGTTGACGAAGGCCACGGCCCCCTCCACGGTGCCCCCGGTCGCGGCCGCGGACGAGTTCATCGCGAAGTAGATGCCGCGGTCGATCGAGATCGCGGCGACGAGCGCCATGATCGCGACGAACGACTCCATGAGCATGCCGCCGTAGCCGATGAAGCGCGTCTGGCGCTCCTTCTCGACGAGCTTGGGCGTCGTGCCCGACGCGATGAGGGCGTGGAACCCGGACAGGGCACCGCACGCGATCGTCACGAAGAGGAAGGGCCAGAGGGCGCCGGACACGACCGGGCCCGTCTCGCCGCTCGCGAACTCGCTGATCGCGGGGACGGTGATCTCCGGCCGCACGACGATCACCGCGACGGCGAGGACGACGATGACGCCGACCTTCATGAACGTCGACAGGTAGTCGCGCGGGGCGAGCAGGAGCCACACGGGCAGCACGGCGGCGACGAAGCCGTAGACGATCACGCCGACGGCGATGGTCGTGCGGTCGAGGGTGAAGAGGTCGGCGCCCCAGGCGGTGTCGGCGATCCAGCCGCCGCCGATGATCGCGGCGAGCAGCAGGACGAAGCCGATCACCGAGACCTCGGTGATCTTGCCCGGGCGCAGGTAGCGCAGGTACACGCCCATGAACAGCGCGATCGGGATCGTCATGGAGACGGAGAACACGCCCCACGGGCTCTCGCCGAGCGCGTTGACGACGACGAGCGCGAGGATCGCGACGATGATGATCATGATGAGCAGCGACGCGACGATCGCGGCGGTGCCCCCCACGCGGCCCAGTTCCTGGCGCGCCATCTGGCCGATGGTCCGCCCGCCGCGGCGCATGGAGAAGAACAGGACGAGGTAGTCCTGCACCGCGCCTGCGAGCACGACGCCGACGATGATCCAGATCGTGCCCGGCAGGTAGCCCATCTGCGCGGCGAGCACCGGGCCGACGAGCGGGCCCGCGCCGGCGATGGCGGCGAAGTGGTGGCCGAACAGCACGTGGCGGTCGGTCGGGACGTAGTCCTTGCCGTCCTCGCGCGACTCGGCGGGCGTCGCCCGGCGGTCGTCGGGGCGCGTGATGTAGCGCTCGATGACCTTGGAGTAGAAGCGGTACCCGATGAGGTACGTGCACACGGCGGCGAACACGAACCAGATCGCGTTCACGGTCTCGCCGCGGACGACCGCGAGCATGACCCAGGCGATGCCGCCCAGCAGCGAGATCGCGGCCCACAGGGCGATCTTCTGCGGCGTCCAGCGGGTCCGCGTCTGCGCCCCGGGGACGGAGTCGGGCACTGCGGTGGGGGGCAGCGACGGGTCCGGCACGATCTCCGGCTCGTCGGGGGCGGCGTTCCGCGCCGCGCGGGTGTCTGTCGTCATCGAGCCTCTCCAGGGTCGCGTCGTTGCGTCCGACCTCGGAAGGCTAGGGAGCCCGCGCGGGGGTGATCCAGGTCACGTCGACCGGCGGTCGAGGTGTGCGACGAACGGTGGCCCGCGTGCGACGAACGGCGCCCGCCGCGCGTCGCGACGAGCCCGGCGATACGTTCGATCCGACCCTGCCGGAGGTGCCCGTTTCGATGCCGTCCCCCTCGCCACAGCACTCTTCGCCGCACTCGACGCCGCGCACGCCCGGTCCCGCCGCGGCGCTCGCGGCGGTCGTCGCGCTCGTGCTCGCCCTCGGCACCGTGCTCGCGCTCGCCGCGGCCGGCGCCCTGCCCGCCTCCGCACAGGTCGAGACCGGGCGGCTCTCGCTCTTCAAGCGCATCGAGAACCTCGACACGGGCTCGTCGGAGGGACGGCGCGAGCTGTGGACGATGCACGCGCGCAACCTCGAGACCGGGGCGGTCGTCGAGGGCGACGGGCTCAACGGCGTCCAGTCGCTCGAGGTCCCGGCGGGCACGTACCGCATCTGGGAGACGGGCGGTGTCGCGGGCTTCCGGTTCCAGAGCTGGAACTGCGGCGGGGAGGACGTCCTCGACCCGACGCCCGACGTCGTCGTCCCGCCGGGCGGCACGCTCACGTGCACGGTGGACAACGAGGCGATCTCCCCGACGCTCACGCTCGTCAAGGAGGTGGTCGGGGGCACGGCGTCGCCCAAGGACTGGACGCTGCGCGCGCAGGGACCGTCGTCGATCGCCGGGCCGTCCGGGTCCGACGCGGTGACGGACCAGGCCGTCCGCGTCGGGCAGTACACCCTCTCCGAGGAGGGCGGGCCGGCCGGCTACCGCGACGACGGCTGGGTGTGCGAGGGCGCGGAGGTCGTCGGGAGCACGGTGACGATCGACCTGGCCGACTCGGTGACGTGCGTCGTCACCAACGTCGCGCCGGTCGTGCCGACCGTGCCGACGCTGACCCTCGTCAAGGAGGTCGTCGGCGGGCCGGCCGCGGCCGCGGACTGGACGCTCACGGCGGAGAACGGCACGACGACCGTCACCGGGACCACCGGGGACGCGGCGATCACCGCGGCCGAGGTGAGTCCCGGCAGGTACACCCTCTCCGAGGACGGCCCGGCCGGGTACGACGGCGCGTGGTCGTGCACGGGCGCGACGTCGGGCGACGGCTCGGACGGCGCCGTGACCGTCGCCGAGGGCGACGACGTCGTCTGCACGGCCACGAACACGTGGGCCGGCGGCACCCTCACGCTCGTCAAGGAGCTCGCGGGCGAGACCCTCGCCCGCCCCGTCGACTGGACGCTCAGCGCGACGGGGTCGGACGCCGAGGTCGTGGGCCGCTCCGGGACCGCGGCGGTCACGGACGTCCCGGTTCCTGCGGGCGACTACACGCTCGCGGAGGACGGCTGGTCGGGGTTCACCGCGGGCGACTGGGCGTGCGACGGCGGCGCGGTCACGGGGGCCGTCGTGACGGTCGACCCGGGCGCCGACGTCACGTGCGCGATCGTCAACACGCCGTTGCCCTCGCGCCTGACGCTCGTCAAGGTGGTCGACGGCGGCCCGGCGGCTCCGGAGGACTGGACGCTGTCCGCGACGGGTCCGCAGGCCGACGGGACGACCGGGACGATCTCCGGCTCCTCGGGCGGCGCGGCGGTGAGCCACGTCGACGTGGGCGAGGGCGTCCACGAGCTGTCCGAGTCCGGCGGCCCCGCGGGGTACGAGGCGGGGGAGTGGGTCTGCGTCGGCGGGGTCCAGCTCGGCTCGAGCGTGCTCGTCGGGCCGGACGACGACGTCGTCTGCACCGTGACCAACACGTACGTCGGCTCGATGCTGACCCTCGTGAAGGACGTCGTCGGCGGGTCGGGCGACCCGGAGGCCTGGACCCTCACGGCGACCGACGCGGGCGGGCAGACCGTCGCGAGCGGGCCGGTCGGGAGCGCGGAGGTCACCGCGGTCCCGCTCCCGCCCGGCGCCTACGCCCTGGCGGAGTCCGGGGGCTACGGCGGCTACGACACCGAGGGCTGGTCGTGCGACGCCGGGACGCTCGAGGGCTCGACGGTGACCCTCGGTCCGGGCGACGAGGCCACGTGCGTGGTGACGAACCGCGCCCGCCTGCCGCACCTCACGCTCGTCAAGGAGCTCGACGACCGCGGCTACACGGGCGACGCCGTCGCGACCGACTGGACCCTGACGGCCACGGGCGAGGGGCAGGAGGTCGCGGGTGTCACGGGCTCCGCCGACGTCTCGCACGTCGCCGTCGGCCCGGGGCGCTACGCGCTGGGCGAGACCGGAGGCCCCGACGGGTGGACGGCGCTGCGCTGGGTCTGCGACGACGCGCGCGTCGTGCAGACGCGCGGGCTGGGCGGCGCGCTCGTGTCGACGGTCGTCGTCGAGACCGGCGACGACGTGACGTGCACGGTCACCAACCACTGGCTCGCGGGCACGCTGACGCTCCACAAGCAGGTGGTCGACGACGTCGTGCCCGCCGACGACTGGCAGCTCACCGCCGCGGGCCCGACGCCGCTGTCGGGGTTCGACGGCAGCGAGGACGTCACGCTCGTCCCCGTGGCCGCGGGGACGTACGACCTCACCGAGTCCGGCAGCGACTGGGAGTACACCCAGGAGGAGTGGGTGTGCGACGGCGGCGCGCTCGTCGACGTGGACACCGTGCGGGTCGACGACGGAGCGGACGTGGACTGCACCGTCGTGAACACGGTCCTCGACCCGCCGAACCCCGGCCCGACGCCGACCCCGACTCCGACCCCGACCCCGACGGCGCCGCCCACCGACGGGCCGACGTCGGACGCCCCGGAGCCGGACGGCACGTCGACACCGGGAGCGACGCCCGGCGAGGACCTCGCCACGACCGGGACCGACGTCGTCGTGCTGCTCGCCGCGGCCCTCGCGGCGCTCGTCGTGGGCGGGACGCTGCTCGGGGTCCGGCGTCGGCGCGGGTGAGCGGGCCCGCCCCGGCCCGTGGCTGACCGCGGCTCGCCGCGCGGCACCCGGTCCTGCGGGCTACTGTCCTGCCGTGGCCGACGAGGGCGAACGGGTCGAGCAGACCGAGCACACCGAGCAGGGCGCGCGGGCCGAGCCGGGCGAGGCGGCGCAGCACGAGCACGCGGGCCGTTCGTGGCGCGAGACCGTGACCGTCGTGCTGCTCGCGGTGACGGCCGTCCTCACCGCCTGGAGCGGGTTCGAGGCCAGCAAGTGGGGCGGCGAGATGTCGATCGCGTTCTCGCGCGCGTCGACCCAGCGCATCGAGGCGTCGACGCAGCGCGCGCACGCCGACACCGCCCGGTCGATCGACCTCCAGGTGTTCGGCCTGTGGCTCGAGGCGTACGCGACCGGGGACACCGAGCTGGAGGAGTTCACGCGCGCGCGGTTCACGCCCCACTTCCAGCCGGCGTTCGACGAGTGGCTCGCGTCGCGCCCCCTGCAGAACCCCGACGCCGCGCCCAGCCCGTTCGCGCTCGACGTGTACGTCCCGCCGGGCGCGGTCGAGGCGGTCGAGGCCGACGAGCGTGCAGACGCCCTCTTCGCGCAGGCGCTCGTCAACAACCAGCGGGGCGACAACTACACGCTGACGACCGTGCTCTTCGCGCTCGTGCTGTTCTTCGGCGCCTTCGCCGGCCGGTTCCGCTCGGAGCGCGCCTCCTGGGCCATGGTCGTGCTCGCGTGCGTGGTCCTCGTGGTCGGCATCGTCTTCCTGGCGACCTTCCCCAAGATCGTCTGACGTCGCGGTCCCCGGGCACCTGTGGGCCTCGTAGCCTGGGGCGATGCAGACCTTGACGACGCCCCGGCTCACCCTCCGCCCCTGGCAGCCCGACGACGCCGATGCCGTCCTCGACATCTACTCGCGCTGGGACGTCATGCGGTTCGTCGGCGTGACGCCGCGCGTCCTGGAGCACCGCGACGAGGCGCTGGAGCGGGTCGAGCGCTGGGCCGCCGCCGACGACGGCACGCACGGGGTGTGGGCCGTCGTCCCGCGCGAGGGCGAGGGCACGGGCCTGCCCGACGGCGCGCCCGTGGGGACCATCCTGCTCAAGCCCATCCCGGCGTCCGGCACCGGCGACCCGCTGCAGCCGTCGGGCGACACGGAGATCGGGTGGCACTTCCACCCGGACGTGTGGGGCCGCGGGTACGCGTCGGAGGCGGCGGCCGCCGTCCTGGCGCACGCGTTCGAGCGGGGTCTCGACCGGGTCGTCGCGGTGACGCATCCCGACAACGCCGCGTCCCAGGCGGTGTGCCGGCGGATCGGCATGACCCACCGCGGCACGACCGACGCGTACTACGGCACGACGTGCGAGCTGTTCGACGTGACGACCCCCTGACGGGGTCGCCCGCCGGTCACGGGACCTGCGTGAGGCGCCGGACCGCGCCGAGGACGTCGACGTCGTCGTGCGGCTCGGTGTCCAGCGCGCGGTGGATGGTCATGCCCTCGATGAACGCGTCGAGCACACGGCACGTCGCGGGGTCGAAGTGGCGGCCGAGCGCGTCGCGGCTGCGGCGCATCCAGTCGTTCGTGAGCGTCCGGTAGGCCGGGTCGCGCGCCGCGAGCGTGTAGAGCTCGTGCGACAGGACGAGGTCGCGCTGGGTCGCGAAGACGTCGTGCGTGATGAGCGTCGTGACCGCCTGCACGGCCTCCTCGGTCGTGCGCGCGTCGCTCATGCGGCGCTCGAACTGGGCGGCGGCGTCGCGCGCGAACCGGCCGAACGCCTCGCGCAGCAGCTCGTCCATCCCGGCGAAGTGGTACGTCATCGACCCGAGCGGGACGTCGGCGGCGGCCGCGACGCGCCGGTGCGACGTGCCCGCGACGCCGTGCTCGGCGACGACGTCGAGGCACGCGTCGATGATGCGGTCACGGCGCTCCGGGTCGTGGCGGCGGGCGCGGGGGGTCGGCCCGGTCGGGGCCGCGGGGGCGCTCATGGTCAGATGTTCTCGCGGATCACCCGGGCCGGGTTGCCCACCGCGACGACGTTCGCGGGCAGGTCGCGCGTCACGACGGAGCCCGCGCCCACCACGGTGTTGTCGCCGATCGTGACGCCGGGGCACACGATCACGCCGCCGCCGAGCCACACGTTGTCGCCGAGCGTGATGGGCTCGGCCGCCTCGAGCTTGTCGCGCCGGGGCTGCGGGTCGACGGGGTGGGTCGGGGTGAGGAGCTGGACGTTCGGTCCGATGAGGCAGTCGTCGCCGACCGTGATCGCCGCGACGTCGAGCGCGGTGAGCCCGGAGTTGACGAACGTCCGGTCGCCGAGGTGCACGTTGCTGCCGAAGTCGACCGCGAGCGGCGGCTTGACCCACGACCCCTCGCCGAGCGACCCGAGCAGGTCGACGAGGATCTCGCGGGCTTGCGCGTCGTCGCCGTCGCCGTCGAGGACGGCGCGGTGGAACGCGTCGACGAGGACCATGCCCCGGTGGACGCCGCGCGCGATCTCCGGGTCGTCGGCGACGTAGAGGTCGCCCGCGGCCATGCGCTCGTAGCTGGTGCGGTCGTCGCCGGCGAAGTAGTCGGTGGTCATGCGGTGGTGGCCTCCTCGGGCGCGGTCGTGCGGCGGTCGTGGTCATCATGCCGGTCGTGGCCGGCCGGGCCCGGTCGGCCCGTGGAGCGCCGGCGCGGGGCGAGCACCCCGGCCAGGAGCACGACGACGACGCCCGCGAGCGGGAGGACGAGCAGCCCGGCGCGCAGGCTCGTGGCGTCGGCGACGAGCCCGACGATCGGCGGGGACAGGAGGAACCCGAGGCGCATGAGCCACGACACGAGGGTGAGGCCCGTGCCCGCGCGCAGGCCCGGGAGCTCGTCGGCCTGCTGCATCGCGGCGGGAACCAGGGTCGCGACGCCGAACCCGGCGGCGGCGAACCCGGCGATCGTCCCCGGGACGGACGGGAACGCGAGCGCGAACCCCGTGCCGAGCAGCACGAGCGCGCCCCCGGTCCGGGCGACGGCGCGCTGGCCGAAGCGGTCGACGAGGCGGTCGCCGACGAGCCGACCGACGAACTGCGCGCCGACGAGCGCGACGAACCCGGCGGCGGCGAGCGTCGCCGGGGCGCCGAGCGACCCGGAGAGGTAGACCGCCGCCCACGTGCTGCCCGCGTCCTCCACGAGCGTGCCCGCGACGGCGACGAGGACGAGCGCGGCGAGGACGGCGGCGGTGCGCGTGCGGGACGTGCGCGCGGCGGCGCCCGCCGCGGCGGCCTCGGTGCTGGTCGGGGCGCCCGGGGTGGTGAGCGCCCCGGCCTCGCCCGCGACGCCGTCGGGCACCTCGCCGTCCAGCCCGGGCAGGCACGCGCGCAGGGCGACGAGCGCGACGACGGAGAACAGCGCGCCGGTGATCGCCAGGTGCACGGCGAGCGGGAGGTCGAGCGCGATCGCGGCGGCGGCCATGCCACCGCCGACCACGGCGCCGACCGACCACAGCGCGTGGAAGCCGTTGATGATCGAGCGGCCGTAGCGGCGCTGCACGCGCAGGCCGTGCGCGTTCTGCGCGACGTCGGTGAACGCGTCCATCGCGCCCGCCGCGAACAGCGCGACGACGAGCAGCGGCAGGGCGGGCGCCAGGCCCGCGAGCAGCAGCCCGCCCGCGGTGAGCACGGTGCCCGCGACGGCGACGCGCGCCGACCCGAACCGGCGCACGAGCGCCGCCGCGGCGAGCCCGGCGGCGATGGCCCCCGCGGGGAACGCCGCGACGGCGAGCCCGTACGTGGCGTTTCCCAGGTCGAGCCCGGCCTTGATCTCGGGGTAGCGCGGCACGAGGTTCGCGAACAGCGCGCCGTTCGTGAGGAACAGCGCGGCGACGGCGACCCGCGCCCGCCGCACGTCCGGCGCCGGCCGCGCGAGGGTGGGAGACGACATGCGGACGATCGTACACATCGTGCGTACGGTCGTACATATCCCGGGTCAGCGCCCGGTCAGCAGCCTGTCAGCGAAGGCGTCCCATTCGGTGACCAGGTCCACGGTCGCGGGGGAGCGCAGCCAGCGCAGCTGCAGGCCGTCCATGGCGGCGAGCGTCTCGCGGGCCGTCGTGACGACGGCCGCCCCCAGGAGGCCGTCGGTTCGGGCCGCCCGGGAGAACAGGTCCATGACCCATTCTTCGCGCTGCTGGAAGTAGGTGTAGGCCGGGTGCGACTCGTCGAGGGACTCCCCCTGGAGCACCGTGTACAGGCGCACGATCTCCGGTTGGGTGGCGTTGCGGGCGACGAGCGCGGCGCACAGGTCGCGGAGCCCGACGGGGAGCGGGTCGTCGTCGATGGCGGTCACGGGGACTGCGAGGCGTTCGGCGAGCGCGGCCATGTCGACCGCGTCGCGGTGCTCGAGCACCGCGACCAGCAGGCCGTCCTTCGACCCCGCGTGGTGCAGGACCCCGGCCTCGGTGATGCCGCAGTCGAGCGCCACGTCGCGCAGGGTGAGGCCCCAGAACCCGCGCTCGGCGATGAGCCGGCTCGCGGATGCCAGGATCTGCGCGCGCCGGTCTGCCGCGGCCATGCGCGTGCGGGGTCGTGCGCTCCAGGGGGCTGTGGTCATCGCTCCTCGTCGGGTCGTCGTTCGCCACTCTACGCCGGGGCGTCGCGGCTGGTCAGGCGCGTGCCAGTCCCCGCCCCGGCGGGCAGGAGCACGGCCCGGGACGAAGGGCCCCTTGCTCGGGCGGCTGCCACGACCTATCTTACTGAATACCTACTAGGTACTCAGTACCACTCACGACTCACGGACGAGGTGTGCAGGATGACGAGCGACGACGCCGCCGGGACGACGACCGTCCCGACCGACACCGGGGCCTTCGGCCTCGCGACCGACGAGGTGCGCGCAGGCGCGGACCCCGTCGCGCAGGCCACGGGCCTGTACGACCGGCTCACCGACGACGAGCGGCTCTGGCTCCTCGACGGCGACCTCGAGTTCTGGAAGGGGATGCGCTCGTTCGTGGAGGACGGCTACAACGTCTTCCCCTACGTGATGGGCGCCGTGGATCGGCTCGGCATCCCGGGGATCCGGTTCGTCGACGGACCACGCGGGTGCGTCGTCGGCCGTTCGACGGCGTTTCCGGTCTCCATGGCGCGCGGCGCCACGTGGGACGTCGAGCTCGAGGAGCGAGTGGGGCGCGCGATCGGCGCGGAGATCCGCGAGCAGGGCGGCAACTTCTTCGGTGGCGTGTGCATCAACCTGCCGCGCCACCCGGCGTGGGGCCGCTCGCAGGAGACGTACTCCGACCAGCCCCTGCTGCTCGGCGCGCTCGGGGCCGCGCTCACGCGCGGCGTGCAGCACCACGCGATGGCGTGCATGAAGCACTACGCGCTCAACTCGATGGAGAACGCGCGCTTCTCGGTCGACGTCACCGTCGACGAGGCCACCCTCCACGAGGTCTACCTCCCGCACTTCAAGCAGGTGTCGGACGCGGGCGTAGCGGCCGTCATGAGCTCCTACAACTCGGTGAACGGCGAGTGGGGCGGTCAGAACCCGTACACCCTCACCACGGTCCTGCGCGAGGACTGGGGCTTCGAGGGCACCGTCGTCACGGACTTCATCTGGGGCATGCGCGACGGGGCGAAGGCGCTCGCCGCCGGGCTCGACGTCGAGGCGCCGTTCCGCCAGCAGCGTGGTGCATGGCTGCGTGATGCCCTCGAGGACGGCCGTGCCACCTGGGCGGACGTCGAGCGCGCGGGCGTGCGCATCCTCGCGACGCAGCTGCGCCACCACGCCGGGCGCGACGCCGACGAGCCTCGCGGCACCGTCGTGAGCGCCGAGCACGTCGACCTGGCACGCGAGGCGGCGCGGCGCGCCGTCGTGCTCCTCAAGAACGACGAGGCGTCCGGTGCGCCCGCGCTCCCGCTGGATACGAACTCCCTGCGTCGCCTGGCCGTCGTCGGCCGTCTCGCGGATGTCGCCAATACCGGGGACCACGGGTCGTCCGACGTGCGGGCGCCGTACGTCGTCACCGCGGTCGAGGGCCTGCGCGCCGCGATCCCCGGGGCCGAGATCGTCACGGCGGACCCGCAGCGGGGTGCCCCGGCGGCTGCGGAAGCGGCCCGCGGTGCCGACGCGGCCGTCGTCGTCGTCGGGTACACCGCCGCCGACGAGGGCGAGTTCGTCGACGGCTCCGTCGCGACGCGCGAGGACCTGCTACGCCTCTACCCGGACCCCGTCGACGACGCCCAGCGCGCCGATCGCGACGCCGTCATGGCCGCGATGGGCCAAGGCCTGAGCGTCGTGGGCAGCGGGACCGCCGGCGGCGATCGCCGCGACCTGCACCTGCGGCCCGAGGACGTCGAGACGGTCCGCGCCGTCGCGGCGGCCAACCCGCGCACCGTCGTCGTCGTGGTCAGCGCCGGCGCGGTTCTCATGGAGGAATGGGTCGACGACGTCCCGGCCGTCCTGCTCGGCTGGTACGCCGGCATGGAGGGCGGCAACGCGCTCGCCGACGTGCTGCTCGGCGCTCACAACCCGTCCGGGCGTCTGCCCTACCCGATCCCGGCGTCCGCGGACCACCTGCCGCCCCTCGACATCGACGCGACCGCGATCACGTACGACCGCTGGTACGGGCAGCGGCTGCTGCAGCGCGACGGCGTCGACGCCCTCTTCCCCCTGGGCCACGGGCTGGCGTACACGACGTACGAGGTGACGCGGATCGACGTCGGCACGGTCGACCGCGCCGCGGGCCACGCCGAGGTGCGCGCGACCGTGCGCAACACGGGCGACCGCGACGGCCGCCACGTCGTCCAGGTGTACGGCTCGCGGGCCGACGGCGACCGTGCGGGCGAGCGCGAGCTGCTGGGCTTCGCCGTGGTGGACGTCCCGGCGGGGTCGAGCGTCACGGTCCCGGTGGCGCTCGACCTCACGCCCTTCGGGCGCTGGGACGAGCGCACCCGAGCGGTCGTCGTCGCGGCGGGGCCGGTCGTGCTCGAGGCGGCGTCGTGCTGGGGCGACGCGGGCGCGGCACGGGCGGAGGCCGAGCTGTGACCGCGACCGGACCCGGCGCCGTCGCGCCCGAGGTCGTCAGCGAGTGGTCCGGCACCGTCGAGGACGGTCAGCAGCCGCGCCGGCCGCTGCGCGTCGGCGTCGCCCTCGCGCTGGGCGTGGTGCTGTGGCTCGGCCCCTACCTGGGCGTCAACGCCGTCCTGCTCCCCGCGCGCGTCGCAGAGATCGCTCCGGCGAACAAGGAGGCGGTCGTCGCGCTCCTCGCCACGAGCGCGATGGTGGTCGCCACGATCGCGAACATCCTGTTCGGCGCGCTCTCCGACCTCACACGCTCGCGCTGGGGGCGGCGCACGCCGTGGATCGTCGTCGGGTCGGTCGCGTCCGCGGCGATGCTGCTCGTCGTGGGCTCGGTGCGCAGCGTCGGGCTGCTGGTCGTCGCGTGGTGCGTCTACCAATTCTTCCTCAACGCGATCGTCGCGCCGCTCATCGCCGTGATCTCCGACCGTGTCGCCCCGCGTCACCGCGGCACGATCTCGTCCGTCTACGCCCTCGGGTACTCCGCGGGCCTCTACGGCGGGCAGATCGTGGGCGCGCAGTTCCTCGGCTCGCTCACCGGCGGTTTCACGGTCCTGGCCGCCCTGACCCTGCTCTCGGGCCCGGTCGCCGCCCTGCTCATGCGCGAGGGCTCGAGCCTGGGCATGGCCCGGCGCCGTCTCGACAAGCGGATGCTGCTGGACAACTTCTCGTTCCCGCGGCGCGGTGCGCGCGACTACTACCTCGCGCTGTTCGGGAAGTTCCTCATCATCGCCGCGACGTTCGCGATCTCCGGCTACCAGCTCTACATCCTCACGGACTACATGCGCCTCGGCGAGGACGAGACCTCGCGGTACGTCTCGCTGGTGTCCCTGTTCCTCATGATCACGGCGCTCGTGATGTCGGCCGTGGCGGGCCCGGTCTCGGACCGCCTGCGGCGACGGCGGCTGCCTGTGGTCGTGGCGGCCGTGCTCGTCGCGATCGGCGCGTTCGTGCCGTTCGTGTCCGCCGAGCCCTGGACGATGCTCGTCTACGGGCTCGTCGCCGGCATCGGCATGGGCGCCTTCAACGCCGTCGACCAGGCGCTCAACGTCGAGGTGCTGCCCAATCCGGAGACGGCCGCGAAGGACCTGGGCATCCTCAACCTCGCCAACACGGGTGGGCAGATCCTCGGACCGGTCCTCGCGGCTGCCGCGATCACGGCGCTGGGCTACCACGCGATGTTCCCCGTCGCGGCTGTGCTGGCCCTCGTCGGTGCGGTCCTCATCCTGCTCATCCGGTCCGTCCGCTGAACGGAGGAGCTCTTCCGGCCGGCGTCGTGCGTCACGTGCGCAGGCCCGTGACGCACGACGCCGGCGCTCGAGGGCGCGGCGGCGTGGTCTGCGCCTAGGCTGGCGGACATGGACACCGAGGAGCGCCTGGCCGTCTTCATCGACTACGAGAACCTCGCGCTCGGGGCGCGCGAGCACCTGGGCGGCATGACGTTCGACTTCGGCCCGATCGCCGACGCGCTCGCCGTGCGCGGGCGCGTCGTCGTGCGGCGGGCGTACGCGGACTGGTCGTACTTCGACGAGGACCGTCGCTCGCTCACGCGGCACCAGGTCGAGCTCATCGAGATGCCCCAGCGCATGGGGGCGTCCCGCAAGAACGCCGCCGACATCAAGATGGTCGTCGACGCGATCGAGATGGCGTTCGAGCGCGACTACATCTCGACGTTCGTCATGTGCACGGGGGACAGCGACTTCTCCCCGCTCGTCCACAAGCTGCGCGAGCTGAACAAGCGCGTGATCGGCGTGGGCGTCGAGAAGTCGACGTCCCGCCTCCTGCCGCCCGCGTGCGACGAGTTCCTCTTCTACGACCGGCTCGAGGGTGTCGACGTCCCCGACGAGCCGGAGCCCCGCTCGGTCCGCGGCGGGCGCGCCGGGGCGCCGTCGGGCGGCGCGAAGGCGAAGCGCACCGGGGGTCGCACGTCCGGGCGCCGCAAGGCGACCGAGATCGCCGAGCCGGAGGTCGAGACCCCGGCCGCGGCGGCGCTCGCGGAGCTCGGCGAGGCCGTCGGGCGCTCGTCGCGCCGGGGCGAGCCCGTCGTGACCGAGAACGCCGAGGTCGACGGCGAGACGACGCCCGTCGAGCAGCCGACCGACGAGCCCGCGCTCGTCGCGACGACTCCGGAGACCGACGACGACGCGCCGTCGGGCGAGGACGTCCCGATGGAGGTGCGCGTCGCGCAGACGCTGGCCGACCTCGAGGCGTCCACGAGCGGCCCGGTCACCGCGTCGGTGCTCAAGCGCACGCTGCTGCGCAAGGACCCGACGTTCAGCGAGGCGGACTACGGGTTCCGCAACTTCGGCGAGTTCCTGCGGTTCCTCGCCGACCGGAGCTTCGTGGAGCTCGCGCCCGGCCCCGCGACGGGCGACCCCGAGGTGTCCTTGCCCGCGCAGGGCGACACGGACCAGGCGTTCGCGCTCGTGCGCGACGTGGTCCGCGAGGAGGGCGGCTCGACGGTCCTGTCCGGGCTGAAGAACGCCATCCGCAAGAAGCGCCCCGACTTCAGCGAGAAGGCGCTCGGGTACCGCGGGTTCCTGCAGTTCTGCAAGGCGGCGCAGGCCGCCGGCGCCGTCGACCTCGCATGGGACGACGACGCCGACGACTACCGCGTGACGGTCGCCTGACGCTCCGGCCCGCCCGTGGCGCCGGGCGCCGGGGACCACCCCGGCGCCCGGTCGCGGCGCCCGCTCCCGCGTGGCGCGTCGCGGTCAGCGACCGACGAAGGCGAGCAGCGCCTCGTTGACCTCGGCCGCGTGCGTGACGAGCAGGCCGTGGGGAGCGCCCTCGACCTCGACGTACTCGGCGTCCGGCACGAGCTGGCGGAAGCGGCGCCCGGTCGCGTCGATCGGCAGGATGTTGTCCTTCGTGCCGTGCAGGATCAGCGTCGGCTTGCCGGCCGCGCGGACGGCCTCGACGTCGGCCCGGAAGTCCTCGATCCAGGTCGGCACGACCGCGTACGCGGCGACGGGCGCGGAGCCGATCGCGGTGATCCAGCTCGCGTGCACGGCGTCCTCGCTGATGCGGGTCCCGAGGTTCTCGTCGAGGTTGTAGAAGTCCTTGTAGAACTGCGTGTACCAGGCGTAGCGGTCGGAGCGCGCGGCCTCGACGATGCCGTCGAACACGGACTGCGGGACGCCCTCCGGGTTGTCGTCGCGCTGGACGAGGAAGGGCTCGAGCGAGGCGAGGAACGCGAGCTTGGCGACGCGCTCGTGCCCGTGGTTCTTCACGTAGCGGGCGAGCTCGCCGGTGCCCATGGAGAAGCCGACGAGGATCACGTCGCGCAGGTCGAGCGTCTCGAGGACGGTGTCGAGGTCGGCTGCGAACGTGTCGTAGTCGTAGCCGCTGCCGACCTTGCTCGACGCGCCGAACCCGCGGCGGTCGTAGGTGATGACGCGGTAGCCGGCGGCGATCAGCTCGCGCTTCTGGAGCTCCCAGCTGTGCCCGTCGAGGGGGTAGCCGTGGATGAGGACGACGGGCTGGCCGGTGCCCTGGTCCTCGTAGTAGAGCTCGATGTCGGTGGAGTTCTCCTGCCCGACGGTGATGTACCCCATGGTCGTGCTCCCTTCGCGGAGTCGGGAGAACGGCCGTTCTCCCGTGAGTCGCTACACTAGAGAACGATGGTTCTCCCCGCAAGAGGGGGCGATGAACAGGAGGTGACGATGCTCGACGACGCGAGCGCTCGCGCGCTGGTGGTGGCCGCCGCCGACCGGCTGTTCTACGCGCGCGGCGTCCAGTCGGTCGGGATGGACGCGGTCCGCACCGAGGCCGGGGTGTCGCTCAAGCGCATCTACGCGCTGTTCCCGTCCAAGGACGACCTCGTCGTCGCCGTGCTGCGGCACCGCACCGAGCAGTGGGACGCGGGGATCGCCCGCGCGGCAGACGGTCTCACCGCCCCGCGCGACCGGCTGCTCGCGGTGTTCGACTTCCTCGACGCGTGGTTCCGCGAGGACGGGTTCCGCGGGTGCGCGTTCATCAACTCCTTCGGCGAGCTCGGTGCGACGTCGCCCGCCGTCGCCGCGGCGGTCCGCGAGCACAAGGAGTCGTTCCAGCGGTACGCGCGCGACGTCGTGCGCGAGGCGGGCCTGCCCGACGACGTCGCGCTCCAGGTCGTCCTGCTCGCCGAGGGTGCGCAGACCACGGCGGCGATCACGCAGGACGTCGACGTCGCGCGCCAGGCGCGCCGTGCGGCCGAGGCGATCCTCGACGCGGCGGTCCCGGCGACCGCCTGAGGCGCCCGAAGGGCCCGCGCCCCCGTGGTCTGAGCTCGGGGCGCTCGCGGGCGCCGACGCCCGACGGAGGCGTGGGAGTGGGAGCGATTCCACGACACGCCGAGAGAGCGCTTGCTCGGGCGCGGCGACCGCCCGTAGGTTCGCGGGCGGAGGGCCGAGGAACGGCCCCCGCCCGGTGCGGAGTCGCGCCGAAGCACGTCGCGCACCGTGGCGAGACGCAGGTGGCAGTCGCCGCCGGACCTGGAGGATCGATGGACCTCGCACGTCAGCGTTCACCCCGTCCCACGCCCCTGCGGGGCGCCCGTCCACGACCTGGCAGGCCACGACGCCGTCCGGCACCGCGCTTCGGCGACGCCGCGCGCCGCGTCCTGGCGGGCGCGGTCGCGGTGCTCGCCGTGAGCGCCGGGGCGCTCGTCGCAGCCCCCGCCGCGACGGCCGCGCCGGGTGACGTCATCTGGTCGGACGAGTTCGACGGCGCCGCGGGCTCGGCCCCGAGCTCCGCCCGCTGGAACCACGAGACGGGCGCCGGAGGGTGGGGCAACGCCGAGCTCCAGAACTACACGACGTCGCGCGCGAACTCGGCGCTCGACGGACAGGGCCACCTCGTCATCACCGCGCGCCGCGAGGCCGACGGGTCCTACACCTCCGCCCGCATGACGACGCAGGGGAAGTTCCAGCCGCAGTACGGGCGCGTGGAGGCGCGCATCCAGATCCCGCGCGGCCAGGGGATCTGGCCGGCGTTCTGGATGCTCGGCGGCAACCTGCCGGGGGTCGGCTGGCCGGCGTCGGGCGAGATCGACGTCATGGAGAACGTCGGCTTCGAGCCGCACCGCGTGCACGGCACGGTGCACGGACCGGGGTACTCGGGCAGCGCCGGCATCACGGGCATGTACCAGCACCCGCAGGGCTGGTCGTTCGCCGACGACTTCCACACCTTCGCGGTCGACTGGAAGCCGGGCGAGATCACGTGGTTCGTCGACGGCCAGCAGTTCCACCGGGTGACGCGCGCGAGCGTCGGCGCGAACGCGTGGGTGTTCGACCAGCCGTTCTTCCTCATCCTCAACGTCGCGGTCGGCGGGCAGTGGCCGGGGTACCCCGACGGCACGACCTCGTTCCCCCAGCAGATGAAGGTGGACTACGTCCGGGTCTACGACAACGGCTCGGGAACCTCCAACCCGAACCCCGGCGGGAGCCTCCCGACCGGGACCGGGACGATCCGGATCGCGAACGGGTATTGCCTCGACGTCCCGTGGGGCCAGACGCACGACGGCAACCGCGTGCAGATCGTCCCGTGCAACGGCAACGTCGCGCAGTCGTGGACGCGGGGGAGCGACGGGACGATCAGGGCGCTCGGCAAGTGCCTCGACGTGAGCGGCAGCGGCACGGCGAACGGGACGGCGGTCCAGCTCTGGACGTGCAACGGCACGGGCGCCCAGAAGTGGGCCTACGACGCGGGGTCGAGGACGCTGCGCAACCCGCAGTCGGGGAAGTGCCTGGACGCCGAGGGCGGCAACCCGCTCTACGAGGGCCAGCGGTTCGTGATCTGGGACTGCCACGGCTCGACCAACCAGCAGTGGACCTTCTGACGTCCGGCCCGCTCGCCTGACGGCCCGCGTCGGGCGCTGCGCGTGCGCACGAACGGTGCACCCCGGAGTGCCTCACTCGTGCGCACGTGCACCGCTCGGCGGGTCGGCGCCGTCGGTGGTCGCGAGCCGGGGGCCGAGCCGGCTCGCGACCATCGGGAGCACGATCACGGACAGCACGCCCGCGCCGACGAGCGCCGCGCCGACGCGTGACGTCATCGCGTCCTGCTCGACCGCGATCTCGGTGAGCGCGACCAGCAGCGGCAGCGCGGTCGCCGCGTAGAGCGCGGTCTGGACGCGCTCGACCGACGGCAGCTCGCGCCGGAACCACAGGAGCACCGGCCCGCCCCGCACGATCACCATGAGCGCGAAGAACGTCAGCGGCAGCAGCGGGGACGCGACGATGGAGTCGATGTCCAGGCCCATGCCGGAGCTGACGAAGAACACCGGCACGAACACGCCCCACGCGACCGCGTCGAGCTTCTTCTCCAGCGCCTCGACGTCGCCGGGCGCCCAGCGGCGCAGCACCATCCCGCCGACGAACGCGCCCAGCACCGCGTCGAACCCGAGCCCCGCGGCGAGCGCGAGCAGCGCGACGAGCAGCAGCACGGTGAGGCGCAGGGTGCTCTGGCCGGTCCCGTGCTCCGCCGCGCTGAAGAGGCGGTCGCCGCCGAGCGCCTTGAGGCGCCCCAGCCTCCCCGGTAGCGCGGACAGCGCGATCGCGACGACGGCGAACAGGACCAGCAGGACCGCCGCGACCCCGCTCTCGCGCGTCCCGAGGAGAACGGCCATCGCGACGATCGGTCCCAGCTCGCCCACCGCCCCGACCACGAGCACCGCGCGGCCGAGTCGCGAGCCGAGCTGACCGCCGTCGCGCAGGATGGGGAGCACGACGCCCAGCGCGGTGGTCGTGAGCGCGATCGCCCCGGCCGCGACCGCGTGCGGGGAGTCGTGGCCGACGACGGCGAGGACGAGGGCCGCCCCGACGACGAGCGACGTCAGCCACGCCGCCCCGGCACGTCGCCCCACGCGCTCGCGCAGGAGGTTCGGCTCGAGCTCGTACCCGGCAAGGAGGAAGAGGAAGCCCATGCCGAGGTCGGACAGGAGCGTGACGTCGTCGGGCGTCGCGAGGTCGAGCGCGGCCGGCCCGATGAGGATGCCGCCGAGCAGCAGCACGACGACCTGCGGCACGCGCGACCGCACCGGCATGAGCCCCGCGAGCAGCGGCGCCAGCAGCGCGACGACGAACACCGGGACGAGCGGGGCGTAGACGTTCACGGGCGGTTCTCCGGGTGTCGGCGGGCGGCGGGTCCCAGGATCCCGCAGCGCCGCAGGTCGCGCGCGGCGGAGGCCCGCGGCGTCGTCCACCGGGGTTGACGGTCCGACGCGGCCCGGCCTACGGTCGGCCCAGCCGCGGGTCCCGCGGCACCTGGATCGGCAGACAGGACCACTGAGCCGGCGCACCGTGGCGCCGGAGCCGCGCCCCGGTGAGCGACGAGCCACCAGGAGGCACCATGAACAGCCCGTCGTCCGGCACCCGCACCTGGGTCCGTGACCCGCTCGGCGTCTTCACCGCCGACGACTCCCCGGACGCGCCGGACGCGCGCGGCGGGGTCGTCGTCGAGGACGGCGTGATCGCCGAGGTCGTCGCGGCGGGCGCGGAGCCGTCCGCCCCGGTCGACGCGACGTTCGACGCGTCCCAGCACGTGCTCACGCCCGGGCTGATCAACACGCACCACCACTTCTACCAGACGCTCACGCGCGCCTGGGGGCCGGTCGCCGACGCCCCGCTCTTCCCCTGGCTCCAGCGCCTCTACCCGGTGTGGGCGCGCCTGACGCCGCGCGACCACGAGCTCGCGACGACGGTCGCGCTCGCCGAGCTGCTGCTCTCCGGCTGCACGACGGCCGCCGACCACCACTACGTCTTCCCGGCCGGCCTCGACGACGCGATCGACCTCCAGGTCGCCGCGGTGAAGCGGCTCGGGATGCGCGCGACCCTCACGCGCGGGTCCATGACGCTCGGCCAGGACGACGGCGGTCTGCCGCCGCAGTCGGTCGTGCAGAGCCTGGACGTGATCCTCGCCGACTCGCAGCGTCTCGTGGAGAGGTACCACGAGCGCGGCGCCGGGGCGCAGGTCCAGATCGCGCTCGCGCCGTGCTCGCCGTTCTCGGTGACCACCGACGCGATGCGCGAGAGCGCGGCGCTCGCGGAGGACCTCGACGTCCGCCTGCACACGCACCTCGCGGAGACGATCGACGAGGAGGACTTCTGCCGCGAGCGCTTCGGGATGCGCACGGTCGACTACCTCGAGTCGGTGGGATGGCTCACGGACCGCGCGTGGCTCGGCCACGGCATCCATTTCGACGACGAGGAGGTGCGCCGCCTCGGGGCCGCGGGAACCGGCGTCGCGCACTGCCCGACGTCGAACATGCGCCTCGCGTCCGGGATCGCGCGCGCCGTGGAGCTCGAGGACGCGGGCGCGCCCGTCGGGCTCGGGGTCGACGGCTCGGCGTCGAACGACGCCTCGACGATGATCCTCGAGGCACGGCAGGCGCTCTACCTCCAGCGCCTCAGGTACGGCGCCGACATCCCCGTGGCGCGCGCGCTCGGCTGGGGCACGCGGGGCTCCGCGCGCGTGCTGGGCCGGGACGACGTCGGCGTGCTCGCCGTCGGCAAGCAGGCCGACCTCGCGCTGTGGCGCCTCGACGAGCTGCGCTTCTCCGGCGCGCACGACCCGGTGGCGGCGCTCCTGCTGTGCGGGGCCGACCGCGCGGACCGCGTCATGGTCGGCGGCGAGTGGCGCGTGGTCGACGGCGCGATCCCGGACCTCGACCTCGGCGCCCTGGTCGCCGAGCACTCGGCCGCGGCCCGGCGCCTCGTCGCGGGCTGACCCGCGGCCGAGCGGGGACGTGCCCGGCCACCGGCCGGGGCGTCCCCGCTCAGAGCTCGCGGTAGTAGTGGACGACGGGGAGGGCGGTGAAGCCGCGCGACTCGTAGAGGGCGCGCGCGGCGTCGTGCCCCGGGTCACCGCCGGTCCAGACGTTGGCGTACGCGCACCCGGCGTCGCGCATGAGCTGCAGGGCGGCGTCCACGAGGAGGCTCCCGATGCCGTCGCCCTGAGCGTCGGGGTCGACGGCGATGATCTCGAGGTCGGCGGTGCGGGCCCCCTCGGCAGGAGGCTCGCCGATCACCACGGTGGCGAACCCGACGACCTGGCCGGCCCGCTCTGCGACGAGCGTCGTTGTGGGGTGCTTCTCGCACGCGCCGCGCACGTCCGCCTCCTGGCTGCGTCGCCAGTCCGGGTAGGCGAGCCCGTAGAGGCGCTCGCCGAGGATCGCGCGCCACGAGACGAAGGCGTCCTCCCACGCGCGCAGCGACAGGTCGACGACGGCGTCGAGGTCCGTGGGGCGGTAGGGGCGGAGCGTGGCGGTCACGGCTGGAGGCTACGGAGCCGGGCGGCCAGGTGCCAGTGCTGTGGTGCTGCCGGCGACCGAGGGCCGTCACCGCAGGCCACGCGCGAGTTGCCGGGAGGGACTTGACACACGTCACACTTGGCGTTCGAATAGTGGAAGTAGTTTTCCGCCAAGCGGAACGATAGCTGACGAGGAGGTCCGCTATGAACGCGCGAGCCACGAGGGCCACGGACGGCGCAGAACGTCGTCCGGTACGCCCCGAGGACGAGCGGCTGCCCATCGGGTCGACGTTCGGGTACGGGTTCCAGCACGTGCTCACGATGTACGGCGGCATCATCGCCCCACCGCTCATCGTGGGCGGCGCCGCCGGGCTGACCGGGGCCGAGATCGGGACGCTCGTCGCGGCGTCCCTCTTCATGGGCGGCCTCGCGACGATCCTGCAGACGCTCGGCATCCCGTTCTTCGGCTCGCAGCTCCCGCTCGTGCAGGGCGTGTCGTTCGCGGGCGTGTCGACGATGGTCGCGATCGTCAACGGCGGGGGAGGGATCCCGGGCGTCCTCGGCGCGGTGCTCGTCGCCTCGGCGGTCGGCCTGCTCATCACGCCGTTCTTCGCGCAGATCATCCGGTTCTTCCCGCCCGTGGTCACGGGCGTCGTCATCACGACGATCGGTCTGACGCTCATGCCCGTCGCCGCGAACTGGGCCATGGGCGGCAACGCGAGCGCGCCCGACTACGGCTCGGTGAGCAACATCGGCCTCGCCGCGCTGACGTTCGCGATCGTCATCCTGCTGTCGAAGGTCGGCAGCGGCACGATCTCGCGCCTGTCCATCCTCATCGCGATCGTCGTCGGCACGCTCATCGCGCTCGCGCTCGGCAAGGCGGACTTCTCCGGCGTGGGCGACGGTCCGGTCGCCGCGTTCCCGTCGTTCCTCGGCTTCGGCGCCCCGACGTTCGAGATCGCCGCGATCATCTCGATGCTCATCGTCATCCTCGTGACCCTCACCGAGACGACGGCGGACATCATCGCCGTGGGCGAGATCGTCGGCACCAAGGTGGACCGCAAGCGCATCGCGAACGGCCTGCGCGCCGACATGGCGTCGTCCGTCGTCTCGCCGTTCTTCGGCTCGTTCACGCAGTCGGCGTTCGCGCAGAACGTCGGGCTCGTGGCCATCACGGGCGTGAAGTCCCGGTTCGTCGTGGCGGCGGGCGGCGCGATCCTCGTGGTCCTCGGCCTCCTGCCGGTCCTGGGCCGCGTCGTGGCCGCCGTCCCGACGCCGGTCCTCGGCGGTGCGGGCGTCGTGCTGTTCGGCTCGGTGGCCGCGTCCGGCATCCGCACGCTCGCGAAGGTCGACTACTCCCGGCCGATGAACCTCATCATCGTGGCGGCGTCGATCTCGTTCGGCATGATCCCCATCGCCAAGCCCGACTTCTACGACCAGTTCCCCACGTGGTTCGGCATCATCTTCCACTCGGGCATCAGCTCCGCCGCGGTCATGGCGATCCTGCTCAACCTGCTCTTCAACCACGTCAAGCTCGGCAACCCGCCCGACCCGTCCGTGTTCGCCGCGGGCGCGGAGCACGGGGCGAGCGCGGTGGACGAGGACGACCTCGACGACCTCGAGGACGACGGCGTCATCAACGGCTCGACCCGGCGACCCGTGGCCGGCGACGCGACGCCTCCCGAGCCGGTGACCCCGGTCGCCCCGAGCGACGGCCAGGACCGCGACGGCCGACCGGCCGATGGGAGCACCGCCGCCGCGCCGCAGCCAGCACCGCCCGCCGAGGCGACTGGCGGCGGGAGCGCCGCACCGCGGCACCACGCCGTCGCGCCGCTCCCGCGGACCGCGACCCCGTAGGCGCAGGCACAGCGTCGTGCCCGACGCCGCCCCGCACCCGAGCGACCCCCTCGCGCCGGGTGCGGGGCGCCGTCGTGCGCGGAGCGGCCGGGGTGCCCGGGTGGGGCCACGGGCAGAGGGTGGCGTCGGGCCGTGTAGCGTCGTGGGTCGGCGTCGAGCACGGCGACCGGGACCCGACCGCAGGACCGCACCATGAGCACCCCCATGCCCGAACCCTCGGCACCGACCGGGCACCCGTCCCCCTCGGAGCCCCCGTCGGCGTCCGGCGGCACCACCGGGTCCGCGACCTCCGCCGACCACCTCGGGACCGGGCTGCGGACGCGGCACCTGACGATGATGGGGCTGGGCTCCGCGATCGGCGCGGGGCTGTTCCTCGGCTCGGGCGTCGGGATCGCGACCGCCGGTCCCGCCGTCCTCGTGTCGTACGCGATCGCGGGCGTGGTCGTCATCCTCGTCATGCGGATGCTCGCCGAGATGGCGAGCGCGCGGCCCGCGAGCGGGTCGTTCTCCGTGTACGCGGAGGAGGCGCTCGGGCCGTGGGCCGGGTTCCTGCTCGGCTGGCTCTACTGGTTCATGCTCGTCATGGTGCTCGGCGCCGAGATCACGGGCGCCGCGCGGATCGTCACCGGCTGGTACCCGGACGTGCCGCAGTGGGGCGTCGCGCTCGTCGTGGTCGTCGTGTTCGCCGTAATCAACCTGTGGGGCGTCCGGCAGTTCGGCGAGCTCGAGTTCTGGTTCGCGTTCGTCAAGGTCGCGGCGATCGTCGGGTTCCTCGTCGTCGGCGTCCTGCTGGTCCTCGGGCTGCTGCCCGGGACCGACCCGGTCGGCACGTCGAACCTCCTGGGCCACGGCGGCTTCGCGCCGGAGGGGTGGGGCGGGATCGCCGCGGGGCTGCTCGTCGTCGTCTTCGCGTTCGGCGGCATCGAGATCGTCACGATCGCCGCGGCGGAGGCGCGCGAGCCGCGCACCGCCGTCGCGCGCGCGACCCGCAGCATCGTGTGGCGGATCCTCGTGTTCTACCTGGGCTCGGTCGCGATCATGGTGCTCGTCCTGCCGTGGGACTCGCCGCTGCTCGCCGAGAGCCCGTTCGTCGCGGTGCTCGACCTCGCGGGGCTGCCGGGCGCGGCCCGCGTCATGGAGGTCGTCGTGGTCGTCGCGCTGCTGTCCGCGTTCAACGCGAACGTCTACGGCACGTCCCGCATGGCGTACTCGCTCGCCGGGCGCGGCGACGGGCCGCGGGCCCTGCGGCGCGTGTCACGTCGCGACGTCCCGTGGGTGTCCGTGCTCGTCTCGGTGTTCTTCGCGCTCGTCGCGGTCGGGCTCAACTGGCTCCTGCCCGAGGCGCTGCTCGGCATCCTGCTCAACGCCGTGGGCGCGGCGCTGCTGGTCGTGTGGGTGCTCGTGGCCGTGTCGCAGCTCCGGCTGCGTCGCCGGATCGAGGAGCAGGCGCGCGCGTCGGGCGAGCCCATGACGCTGCGCATGTGGGGCTTCCCGTGGCTCACGTGGGCCGTGCTCGCCGGGCTCGCGGCGCTCGCCGTCCTCATGCTGACCGACGACGCCGCGCGCGCCCAGCTCCTGTCCACGGCCGGTCTCGTGGTCGTCATCCTGGCGCTCTACGCGGTGACGCGCGGTGGCCGCGCGCGCCGCGTGGCGTCGGCGGGGGCGCGCGGCGACGCATGAACCGGAGGTGACGTCGGACGACCTGCGGGAACGCCGGCGTCGAACGCAGCGTGCACGGACGTGCGCCGACGACGGTGCACAATGAACGGATGACCTACCGCGTCCTGAGGCTCATCCTGTCGCTGCTCGCCTACGTGCTGCTGCGGCCACAGGTGACCGGACGCAACAACATCCCGCGCAACGGGGCGGTCATCCTCGCGAGCAACCACCTGTCGTTCATCGACTCGATCCTCATCCCGATCGTCGCGCCGCGGCACGTCACGTTCCTCGCGAAGGCCGAGTACTTCACGGGCCGCGGGCTCAAGGGCCGGCTGTCGCGCTGGTTCTTCACGACGATCGGCATGATCCCCGTCCAGCGCGACGACCCGCGGGCGGGGCAGCGCTCGCTCGAGGACGCGCTCGAGGTGCTGCAGCGCGGCGGCGCGTTCGGCATCTACCCCGAGGGCACGCGCTCGCGCGACGGCAAGCTCCACCCGGGCCGCACGGGCGTCGCGTGGCTCGCGCTCGCCGGGCACGCGCCGGTCGTCCCCGTGGCGGTGCGCGGCACGGACAAGGTGCAGCCCATCGGCAAGCGGATCCCGCGCCTGCACCGCGTCGAGGTGCACTTCGGCAAGCCGATCGACCCGCAGCGTCAGATCACGGCCGGCACCAAGCCCGCGCAGGCGCGGCGCGAGCTCACGGACGAGGTCATGGCGTCGATCCACCGCATGAGCGGCCAGGACCTCGCGGCCTGAGGCTCAGAGCGAGCTCAGCCCGAACGCCGTCGCGAAACCCAGCACCGTGACGAGCCCGGTGACCGGGCCGCCGAACTCCGTCGCCTCGGGGATCATCGTGTCGACGAGCATGGTGAGCAGCGCCCCCGCGGCGAACGCCTGCGTGATCGCCACGACCGCGGGCGACGCACCGTCGAGCGCGACGTAGCCGATCCCGGCCGCGAGCGCCGAGACCAGGGTCGTCGACCCCCACAGCACCCAGAGCCGCGACGGCTTCGTGCCCGCCTTGAGCAGTCCCGACGTCGCGGACATCGCCTCGGGCAGGTTCGAGACGAACACGGCGGCGAGCATCGCGACGCTCACGCCGCCGCCCCCGATGAGGGTCGCGCCGAGCACCACGGACTCGGGGATGCCGTCGAGCACCGTGCCGAGCGCGACCGCCGCGCCGCCGGTCCCGCCCGCCGCCTGGACGGACTCGGCCTGGACTCCCGTGGACCGCTTGCGGCCCTCGCCGCCCATCCGGTCGATGATGCGGTCGCCGACGAAGAACGTGAGCGCCCCGCCCGCGAGGCCCGCGAGCAGCACGAGCCCGCTCGCGTGCGTGGATGCGTCCTCCACGAGGTCGTACGCGACGGCGCTGATGAGGACGCCCGACCCGAACGCCATGATGAGCCCGACGAGCCGCTGTCCCGGCGGTCGCCAGAAGACCAGCGCGGCACCCAGGAGCAGCGACGACGCCCCGACGAGACCCCACCAGAAGCCGATCATGGGCCCATTGGACCAGCGGCGGGGCGGGACCGCGCGGGGGACGTGCGCGGCACGCGGGGAGGGCCGCAGGAGGGTGCCACGTTCCCCCGGCCGGGGGAGGCGCTCCCCGCGCCGTCCCGCGAGACTGGGGGCATGACGCCCGACGACGCCCGCACGACCCGTGCGGCGCCCGCGCCGGGGCAGGCCGGGTGGGAGCGCGTCGTCGCGCCGCTGCGCAGCGCGGCCACGGTGCGGGCCGGGGTCTACCTCGTGGTCGGCGGCGTGGTCGCCGGCGCGTACGTGACGCTGGTCGCCGGGTTCGTGCAGATGTTCGCCTCGTTGCAGACGCCGCGCGTCGCGACGGTCGTCCTCGCGCTCGTCTCGGCGGTCCTCGTGAGCACGCCGCCGTTCCTCGCCCCCGTCCGCGCGCTCGAGATCGCGGCGGTGCGGACGTTCCTCGACGTGGCCGTGCCCCAGCCGGCGCCGGGCGCCCCGCCGCCGGGCGCGGCCACGCGCTGGCGCGCCGCCGCCTGGTACGGACTCCACCTCGCGCTCGGCGCCGCGGTGCTCGTCGTGGTGCTGTTCCTCGTCCCGGTGGCGACCCAGCTCGTCCTCTCCGCGACGGGCGTGGAGCCGGTGCTCCTCGCCGACTGGCGCCCGTGGGAGGCGCTGCCCCCGTGGGCGTGGCTGGTCACCGCGGTGCTCGCGCTGCTCGCCGTCCCGTACGCCGTCGCGCTCGCGCGCGCCGTGCTGCGTCAGGCGGCGCTCCCGCTCCTCGGTCCCGACCAGACGGAGCGCATCGCGGAGCTCGAGGCGGCGGCCGACCGCGACGCCGAGCGGGGCCGGCTCGCGCGCGAGCTGCACGACTCGGTCGGCCACGCGCTGACCGTCACGACCCTCCAGGCCGCCGCGGCCGCCCGCCTCCTCGACCGCGACCCGGTCGCCGCGCGTGCCGCGCTCGCCGCGATCGAGGAGACGGGCCGTACCGCCATGGCGGACCTCGACCACGTGCTCGGCCTGCTCCGCGCGGACGCCGCCGCGGCCAGGCGTGGCGGCGCACCCGTGCGCAGCCCGGCGCGCACGCTCGCCGACCTCGACGCCCTGCTCGACGACGCGCGCCGCACGGGCGTCGACGTGCACCTCGCGCAGGACGCGGTCCTGCTGCCCGACGTCCCGCGCGCGGTGTCGCAGGAGGCGTACCGGGTCGTGCAGGAGGCGCTCACGAACGCGCTCCGCCACGCGCCCGGCGAGCCGGTCGCCGTCGCGGTGGCGCGGGGTCCGGGCAGCGCGCTCGTCGTCGAGGTGCGCAACCGGCTCGGGCCGGGCACGCGCCGTCGGGCACCCGGCGACCTCGGCCGCGACCGTCGCGGTCTCGCGGGCATGCGCGAGCGGGCCCACCTGCTGCGCGGCGAGGTGTCGGCGGGTCCGGCGCCCGACGGCGGCGCGTGGGTCGTGCGCGCGACGTTCCCGCTGGCAGGATCGGGCGGATGACCGACGGGACGACGCGCGTGGTGCTCGTGGACGACGAGCCCCTGGTGCGCGCGGGGCTGCGCGTCATCCTCGGCGCGGAGCCGGACCTCGAGGTCGTCGGCGAGGCGGGCGACGGTGCGGAGGTGCCGGGCGTCGTCGCGCGGACGCGACCCGACGTCGTGCTCATGGACGTGCGCATGCCGCGCGTCGACGGCATCGCGGCGACGCGCGCCCTCCTCGCGCGCGACGGCGCGCCGCGCGTGCTCGTCCTCACGACGTTCGAGAACGACGACCACGTGCTCGACGCGCTGCGCGCGGGCGCGCACGGGTTCCTGCTCAAGCGCGCGCGGCCCGAGGAGGTCGCGCAGGCGGTCCGCGTCGTCGCGCGGGGCGAGTCGCTCCTGTTCCCCGACGCCGTGCGGCGGCTCGCGACGGCGCGACCGCCCGCGGGCGACGCGCTGCGCGACGCGCACCTCACCGAGCGCGAGGGCGAGGTGCTGCGGCTCGTGGCACAGGGGTTGTCGAACGCGGAGATCGCGGGCGAGCTCTACCTCGGCGTCGAGACGGTGCGCACGCACGTCGGCAACGTCCTCGCCAAGCTCGGGGTGCGCGACCGCACGCAGGCCGTCGTGCGCGCCTACGAGTCGGGCTTCGTCCGGGCGGGCTGACCGCCGCGAGCGTTCCCCCGCACGGGGGAGCGACGTCGTCGCCGCGGGGGATCCGGCGCGGACCGCCGGACGCGAGGGTCGAGTCATGAGCACACGAACCCCGCCCCCGTCCTCCGTCACCACGCCGTCGGGCCCGCGCACTGTCGTCGTCGGGTCCCTCGCCGGTGCGCCGCCCCGTCCCGGGGCGCACGCCGCCCGCGGGCGGTGGATCGCCCCGACCGCCGCCGCATGGTGGGCGGTCGGGGGAGTCGCGGCCCTCGTCGTCACCCTGACCGGCGGCACGCTCGCGGTGGGTGACGCGAACGACCTGTCGTTCGGCGCCCTGAGCGAGGTCGCGGGCGCGACGCTCACGCCCTGGGTCGCGGTCCTCGCGCTCGTCGGCGCGGCGACCGCGCTGCGGGCGTGGCTCGGGGCCCGGCACGGCCCCGTCGCCCGGGCCGATCGCGCGCTGACGGTCGCGGCCACCGCGGTCGTCTCGGCCGGGGTGCTCGCGCTCACCGACGCGTCCATCCTGGCCCGTCTCGGGTACCTGCCGGTCACGCTCGTCATGGCGCCGTTCGACCCCGTGATGCGGGCGGCCTTCGAGAACTTCGTCGGCGCGGGCCCGCTCACGCAGCTCGCGCTCCTGGCCGGCGGCGCTCTGCTCGTCGCCTCGACGTGGCGGTTCGTGCGCCGTGGGGTCGGTGCGTGCGCGTCGTGCGGGCGCCGCCACGACGGCCACGACCCCGCCTGGACGACGCCCGCCGCCGCGGCCCGCTGGGGCCGGACGGCAGCGCTCGTCGCCGCCGCGGTCCCCGCCCTCTACGCGGTGACGCGCATCGCGTGGGTCCTCGGCATCCCGCTCGGCTTCTCGCCCGACGACGTCGCGCAGCTCGCCGGGGACGACGGGTGGGTCGCGGCGCTCGGGCTGGGCGGCTTCGCGCTCGTCGGCGCGGTGCTCACGCTCGGACTCTTCCAGCGCTGGGGCGAGGTCTTCCCCCGGTGGATGATCGGGCTCGCGGGCCGCAGGGTCCCGGTCGGGCTGGCGGTGGTCCCCGCGACGATCGTGGCGGTCGCGGTCCTCCCCGCGGGGCTCTCGCTCATCGTCCTCGGGCTCGGCGAGAGCCGCCTGGCGCTCACCGCGGACTCGTGGGGCGCCGTCGGCCCGATGTTCCTGTGGCCGCTGTGGTCCCTCGCCCTCGGCGCGGCCACCTACGCCTACTGGCTCCGCCGCCGCGGCACCTGCCGCGCCTGCGGCCGGGGATAGACCTCCGCCGGCGCGCCGGCCCACGTCCGCCGACCGCGACGCCGCTCGCCGTCGAGCACGACATTGCTGTCGTTATCAGCCCGATAACGACAGCAACGTCGTGCTCGGCGGGCTATTGGGGCTCTACCGGGCCGTCTTGGCCCGCTACCAGGGTGCCGCAGGTGGTCTCCTGGGCGGTCGTGACCACCGGGTCGTCCGGGGCTGCGTCCTGGGCGACCGTCTCCTCCTCGCCGTTCGTGGCGGTCTGCGCGCCCGTGTCGAGGTCGACGAAGGTGCGCGACACGGTGAAGGACGTGCCGTCGTCGGACACGGCGTTCAGGCCCGCGAGGTGCAGCTCCCCGTCGACCTCGGTGCAGCCGACGCCCGTGCCGAACCCGGTGAAGCCCTTGTCGAACGTGTACTGCTCGCCCTGGGCGTTCTGCGTCGGCGTGACGGCGCAGTCGGCGGCGGAGAACAGCAGGACCTCGCGGCCCGTGTCGACGAGCGCGATCGGGGCCGTCGCGTCGCCCGCGGCGACGAGCTGGACGATCGCGCTCGCCGCGACCGGGCTCGCGGACTCGATCGGCGCGGAGAACGTCGCGCCCGACGCCGTCGTGATCCCGAACGCGCGGTCCGCGCCGCCGGTCAGCCACGCGGTGTCCGGGCGGCCGTCGCCGTCGACGTCGACGATCTCGTGCGTGCCCGCGCCCGCGGGGACGCCGTCGCCCGCCGCGGGGCACCCCTCGGCGGCGGGCGACGACGTGTCGTCGGTCGGCGTGCCTGTGTCCGTCGGCGACGGGTTCGGGGACTCCGTCGCGGTCGGGGTCTCCGCCGCGGGAGCGTCCTGCGTCGGGCGGTTGACGAGCCACACGACCAGGGCGATCACCAGGACCGCGACGATCGTGAGCACGATCCACGGCCAGGTCCGCCGTGGCTGCTCGGGTTCGGGCTCGGGCGTCGGGAAGGGCAGCTCGGGCGTCGTCATTCCCTCAGGCAACCACCCGCGACGACGCGTGGCACCCCGGCGCGCCGGGACGCGTCACGGTGTGGTGTCACGCTCCCAGCGGAGCGGGTCGAGCATGTCGTCCGCGGTGCACTGCCAGGTCAGGTCGTCCTCGTCGTCCCGGGTGACCCCCCTCGATGCGTCGAGCGCCCGGCGTTCGTCCACGCATGCCGCGACGAACCCGGCCGGGCTGGCCCACGGGTCGTCGGCCACGTAGTCCTCGGCGAAGGTCTGGATGGCGGCGTCGTCCGCCGACAGCGCGCTGCTGCGTGTCGGAGCCGACCGGGAGCCCTCCGTCGCGTCCCACACCGTGGTGCAGACGTCGCCGTCGGTGTCGCACCCGCCGTACCCGTAGCCGCTGTCGTACAGGCTGCGCACGAAGACCCCTCGGACGGCGGGGGCGGGGAGACCGGTCCGCGCGTCCGTGACCCGCATCGCGAAGACGCCGCCCCACGGGCCGGGGGCCAGGGCAGTCACGGGAAGGTCGACGGTGGCGCGCGCCTCTTCCCCCGGACCGAGCAGCGTCTCCCGCGCCACGACGGTCGCGATCGTCGGGTTCTCAGCCGTGCCCGGGTCGTCCACGAGCCCGACGGCGAGCTGGTCGCTGCCGTCCGGACCGGTCACGAGGGCGAGGTCCCCCCGCGACCCGGCGACCGGGCCGGTGGGCAGGCTCCCACCGGCCAGCAGCGTCTCGAGGTCGGTGTCGTCGCCGGCCCAGACCCGCAGCGGCTGGTCGACGTCGTCCGGCTCGACCGTGAGGAGGAACCGCGTCCCGGGCTCCCACGTCGGCAGGCCGAGGTCCACCACGACCCCGCCCCCGGCGCGGTCGTGGACGCGCGGGTCGACGGCGGCCGTCACGCCCGGGGCGAGCTCGACCACCCCCGCGGCACCCGTGCTGCGCGCGGCCGCCGGCAGCGGAGCGTCGTCGGTCCCCGTCCGGGCCGACAGCGGCCCCGCGAGCAGCCCGACCGCCGCGGCACACCCGGCCGTCGCGGAGAGCGCGGCCGTCCGGCGGCGCCGCTGCGCGCGGCGCGACGAGGTCAGGACGCGGTGGGCATCCAGGGTCGAGTGCAGGTGGTCGGGTGCGACGGCGGCGCGCAGCCCGGCGGCGAACGCCGCGTCGTCGTGGTCGGTCACGAGGGGTCTCCTTCGGTCGGAGCGGTCGGCGGGCCGCTGCGTGAGCCGGTGTCGGCGAGGGCCGTGCGGAGCCGGGCGAGGGCGCGAGAGGCCGTGGACTTCACGGTCCCCACCGGGATCCCGAGCTCGCGCGACACCTCCGCCTCCGAGAGGTCGAGCAGGTGCCGCAGCACCACCACGCGGCGCTGCCGCAGCGGGAGGGTGAGGAGCGCCCGCACGACGGCGTCGCGGTCGTGGACCAGCCCGGTCGCGTCGGGCGCGTGGCGGCGTGAGTCGTGGTCGAGGCCAGTGAGCACCTCACGGCGCGTGCGCCGCCAGGTGTCGACGCGGAGGTTCGCGAGGATCGTGCGGGCGTACGCGAGCGGGTCGCCCTGCCGCGCCCGCCGCCACGAGCGCCACGTGCGCTCGAACGTCTGCTGGGTGAGCTCTTCCGCGCGGTGGTGGTCACCCGAGAGCAGGTACGCGAGCCGGTAGAGCGGGTCCTTCGCCGTCTCGACGAACGCCACGAACTCCTCGGCGTGGCCCGCGCCGGTGACCAGGTGCAGGTCGCGGTCGACCCAGGCGCCCGGTCGTGGCGGGTCGTCCGCGGTCATGAGCGTGGCCCTCGTCGAGATCGTCACGCCCTCAGCACGCAGCGGGAGCGGGAAAGGTTCCCTCGCGGAAGAACCGGCCGCTGCTTCTGCCGGTGCCACGTGACCGGTGACTCGTCCGCCGCGGGCTCTCAGCGGCGCAGGGCCCGGGCGAGGGCACGGGTGAGCGCGTCGCCGTCAGGGCCGAACGCCGTGGGGACACCGGGGCCGACCTCGCCCGGGAGACTGCCCGGCGTGGGCAGCGGCGAGCCGTGGGCGAGGACCTGCTGCGCGGGAGTCAGCTCGCGGATCGCGACGGCGGCGACGTGGTCGGGGTGCAGCCGCGCGGCGCGCGCGTAGATCTCGGGGTCGTGCTGGCCGTCGTCGCCCACGAGCAGCCAGTCGACGTCGGGCAGCTCGCGGAAGAGGCGGTCGAGCGAGGTGTCCTTGTGCTCTTGGCCGCTGCGGAACCAGCCGGTGTTCGTCGGGCCCCAGTCGGTGAGCAGGAGCGGGCCGGGCGGGAACCCGTGCCGCTGGAGGAACCGGCGCAGGTTCGCGGCGGTGTTCCACGCGCCGGTCGACAGGTAGACGAACGGGGTGCCGGGGCGCTCCGTCGCGATCCCGCGGTAGAGCGCGGCCATGCCCGGCACGGGGACGCGCGCGCTCGAGTGCCGGACGAACGTGTTCCACGCGGCGATGAGGGGGCGCGGGACGGCGGTCACCATCGCGGTGTCGTCGATGTCGGACACGACGCCGAGCCGGCGCCCGTCGGCCACGACGAACACGCGGCCCTTCGCGACCGCGCCCGAGGACGGGCGGAACGTCACGTCGTGCCAGCCGGGGGCGAGCGCGACGTCGATCGTCGCGTCGAGGTAGCCGCTGCGGTCGGAGACCAGGTCGACGGTCGCGTCGCCCACGTGCACGCGGACCTCCTCGCGCGGCGCTGGGGCCGTGAAGAAGTAGCGCCAGCCGCGCCGGTCGGCGGACTCGCGCTCGTGCAGCGCGGGGTCGAACGCGGGGCTCGCGAGGAGCACGCGCGCCAGCACGCGCACGCGCCGCGGGGTGCCGTACCCCGCGAACGGCTCGACGCGGGGGCGCCACCCGCGCGCCTTCTGGAAGCGGGAGACGACGGCGCGCCACCGGTCCTCGATCCGGGCCGCCCGGTGGGGTCGCTGGGTCACGGCGTGCTCGGTCGGGGTCGAGGTCATGGGGGCGCGGCGGTCTCCGGTCGACGTCGGGGGCTGGTTCCCACTGTGTCACACCTCGGTGACGTCGCACCGTCCCGACGCGGGCTCGTCCCGTGCGCCGGGCACCGATGAGTTCCGGGTTCTGCCGCGGTCCATCCCGACGTCCGACGAGCCTCGACAGGAGCACCCATGACCGAGACGCCCGCCCCGACCGTCGACCACGGCGACCTGCTCGCCGCCTACAGCACGCCCGAGGCGCCACGGGTGCCGTGGTCCGCCGTCCGGGAGGCGCTCGAGCGCGCGGGGGTGTCGTGGGTGTCGACGGTCCGGCCCGACGGGCGGCCCCACGTCACGCCGCTCCTGACCGTGACGGCCGACGGCGCCCTGTTCTTCTGCACAGGCCCCGACGAGCGCAAGGCGCGCAACCTCGCGGCGAACGCGCACGTCGTCCTCACGACCGGGGCCAACCGGTACGAGGAGGGCATGGACGTCGTGGTGGAGGGCGACGCGGTGCGCGTCACCGACGACGCGATGCTGCACCGCCTCGCGGAGCGGTGGCGCTGCAAGTACGACTGGCACTTCGAGGTCCGCGACGGCGCGTTCTGGGACACGGCGGGCGGCGGCGGGGAGGCGTACGTGTTCGCCGTGCGGCCGGACGTCGTCTTCGCGTACGCGCGCGGCGCCGAGCACACGGCGATGCGGTGGCGGTTCGGCGACGGCGCGCCGTCGACCGGCCTGGGCGCGGCCCGCGCACCGCAGCCCGCCCCGTGAGGGCGGGCTGCGGCGTCGAGCGGGAACGTGCTCAGTTGCGCGTGATGGTGAAGGTCGACGTCGTGTTCTCGATGTCCCGGAAGTTGCCCGAGAACGTGAGGTTGGTGAACGTCGCCGTGCCGACCGCCGGGCCCTGGCCCGCCTCCGGCATCGGGTTGGCCCAGATGCCGTAGCCCGACTTGGCGTCGTACTGGTCCCCACTCTTCTTCGCCCCCGTGATGGTGACGTTGGTGAAGGTCGGGTTCTGGAACGTGTTCTGCGGCTGCCCGCCGACGTAGTTCGTCTGGAACATGATCCCGGAGTACGTCGGGTCGATGACGTCGAGGTTGTTCACCTGGATGTTCCCGAACGCCTTGGACGCCGAGAACATCCACACGGCCCCGAACACCTGGTCGCCCCAGAAGTGGCCGCCGGAGCGGACGACCGTGAGCCCGTCGAACACGGTGGGCGCCGGGCCGAAGCCCTCCATCGGGTACCCGAAGTCGAGCGAGCTGATCGTGACGCCGGAGTAGACGAGGGTGTCCGCGATGTAGATGTTGCGGAACGTGTTGTCCTGGCCGCCGTAGACCGCGAGGCCGGCCGCGCGCCACGTGTTGGTCGACGTGAGGTTCTCGAACACGTTGCCGCGCTGCCCGCTGCCGCCGTTGTCGGTGGCAGCGAAGAGCGCGAACGAGTCGTCGCCCGTGCCGCGCGCCTGGTTGTTGTGCACGTGGTTGTTCGCGCTGCCGTTGGTCATGTTGATCGCGTCCGCGAACGTGTTGCGGATGCGCGAGTTCGTGACCTCCGAGTCGTCCATGTTGGACGCCCAGAACATGCAGATCATGTGCTCGACCCAGATGTTGTCGATCGTCATGTTCTTCACGTTGGCGAAGTCGAAGACCTTGCCCGGGCCGTCGATGCGCGACGTGTAGTTCCCGAAGTACGCGAAGTCGCGGAACGTGGAACCGTTCGCGCTCGCCTCGGCGCGGAAGCCGACGTCGGTGTTCTCCTGGCCCTGCGGCGCGAAGAACCGCGTGAACCACGGCCCGGCGCCGACGACGTCGACCCCCTTGCCGTACACCTGGAACTTGCTCGACGTCTGGTAGTCGCCGGCGGGCAGGTAGACGCCCTTGAGCGTGCCCGTGGCGTCCATGCGGACCTTGTCGAGCGCCGCCTGGACGTCCTGGTGCGTGAAGCCCGCGGGCTGCGTGTACTGCGCGGGGTTCGGGTTCGCCTGCGGCGTCGCGAGCTCGAGGTCGACGAAGTCGATCGCGTACTGGCTCGTGTTGCTCGCCGTCTTCTGGAGGCGGATCGTCGAGCCCGCCGGGACGGTCGTGCCGAGCAGCGTGCTCGCCTCGTCGTAGACGTGCCGCGGCGCGCCCTGGCCCGGCTGGTTGCCCGGGTTGGTCTCGTTGCCGTACAGCCACGCGTAGCGCGAGGTGAGGTCGATGTTCTTGAGGAACTGGCCGTCGACGTAGATCGCGAGGGTCGCGTTCGTCCCGCCGCCGCCCGCCGAGTCGGGGATGGAGAAGCGGGTCAGCAGGGTGTTCGTCGGGGCCTTGGTGGTCCACTCGACGTACGCGCCGGTCTGGTGGAGCGTCACCGCGCGCCGGCCCGAGGCCTCGCCCGCGAGGTCGCCGACGACGCGGTTGGGCGCGAGCACGGTCGCGCCGCCGCCCGTGACGCCGTCCTCCGCCTCGTAGGTGTCGAACGGCAGGTTGGCGCCCCGGCCGACGAACAGGGGACGGGTCGCGGTGTTGTTGGCCTGCTTCGCGGCGACCTCGGTGGAGTCCGGCGCGGCGACGACCTTGACGTCGTAGTTGCCGTTCGCGGCGGTCCACGTGCCGAGGTCGACGCTCGCGCTGCTCGCGCCCGCGGCGATCGCGCCGCTCGCGGACCCCGTGAGGGTGCGCACGACGGCGCCCGTCGCCTTGTTCGTCACGGTCACGGTGAGGCCGTGCGCGGCTGCGGAGGTCGCGACGTTGCCCTGGTTCGCGATCGTCGCGGAGAACGTCACCGTGCCGCCCGCGGACGGGTTGCTGGGCGACCACGTGAGCGTCGGGACGAGGTCGGAGCTCGGGACGGCGGTGACGACGAGCGGGGTCGGGTTCGCGTACGCGTTGTTGCCCTCGTTCTGCTCGGCGACCGTGCCGCCCGCGTCGGCGACCGCGCCGATCGCGTAGCTCGCGGCGGGACGGGCGCCGACGTCGGCCGTGACGGTCGCCTGGGCGCCCGCCGCGAGGCCGCCGACCGGCTTGGTCGCGACGGTCTGGCCGTTGAGCGTGAACGCGACGTCCGTCGCGGCGGACGCCTGCGTGCCGATGTTCTTCACGACCGCCGACAGCGTGATCGCCTGCGACTCGAGCGGCGAGGCGGGGGTCGCGGTGACGCTCGTGACGACGAGGTCCGGGTTGGGCGCGGCGGTGCCGAACACCTGGAGCTCGGCGACCTGGCCGTTGCCGGAGCCGGTGTTCCCGGTGAACCGCAGGCGCACGTCCTTGGCCGTGCCCGTGACCGGGATCGTGACGGTGTTGCCCGTGGCCGGGGAGAACGCGTAGCCCGCCGACGGCTTGAGGGTCTGCCAGGCGCCGGTCGCGGTCGCGCGACCCTGGACCTCGAACGTCTGGGTGCGCGGGCCCCACACGGACGCCGGCGGGAGCTTGACGACGACGTCCGTGAGCTGGGCCGCGGCGTCGAGCGAGACCGTGAGCGTGCTGGGGTACTGGCCGCCCGCGCCCTCCCAGTAGGTCGAGGTGCTGTCGTCGTTCGCGTTCTTCGCGACGAACTGCCACTCCGTCGACGACGCTTCGATGGGCTTGTTCAGCGCGAGGTTCGACCCGGTCGGGGGCTCCGGGTCGCCGGGGCCGCCGGGATCCGTGGTGCCCGCCGTGCCGCGCACCTCCAGCTCGGAGAGCTGGCCCGCGGGCCAGCCCGTGTTCGCGGTGATCTGCACCCGCACGTAGCGGGCGGACGTGTCCGGCACGTCGACCGTCACGGTGTTGCCCGACGCGGGGTCGAACGCGTACGCCTGTGACGCCTTGATCGTGGAGAAGCTCGAGCCGTCCGTGCTGGACTGCACGCTGAGGGTCTGGTTGCGCGTCTCCCAGCCCGTCGGGAGCTTGAGCACGAGGTCCTCGACCGTCGCGGCCGCGCCGAGGTCGACCTGCGCCCACTGCGGGAACGTGTTGTTGGTCGACTCCCAGTAGGTGCCCTGGTTGCCGTCGGTGAGGTTGCCGGACAGGTAGGGCGAGTTGTTGCTGCTCGCGGCCGTCGGCTTCCCGGCGGACAGCACCGTGGGCGCCGCCGTCGCGGTGGTCGTCAGGCCGAGCGGGACGAGCAGGGCCGCCGCCCCCGCCGTCGCGGCGAGCAGGCGGAGCCGGCGCTGCGGCGCCCCGGCGGGTGTGCGGTTCGACGTGCTGGGTCGATGTCTCATCGATGTCCTCGATCTCCCGTCGTCGTCGACGGGCGTCAGGCCGCGCCGAGCGCGACCCCGCGCCGGACCGGACGCCCGGGTCGGAAGACGGGCCACGGCGCACGTCCGGCCGGGGCCGGCTGGCTCGGGTCAGTACCTTCGAGAATTGCGGTCCCGCTGTGCCGCACCGCACAACGGAGTGTTGATTTCTTGCATCAACACGCAAGAACGCTACTGCCGGGTGAAGGAGGCGTCAAGAGATGTCGCAAGCACCCGATGCGCCCGGTTCTCGCCGTCCGTCGAGACAGGACCCTGGCCCCGCGAGGTAGAGCCTCGGTCTGTCGAGGTAGAGCCCCGGTCACGTGAGGTAGAGGCGTGGTTCTTGTGCCCGACGGCGCGTGGTCGCCCTGGGTGGTCGGGGTGGGTGGTGGTGCCGCGTCTACCATCCGCCGCTCGTTCCTCGCGGCTCCCGCCAGGCCCGCCACGACGCGGCACCACCACCCACCCCGACCCGGCTCCGTCTCACCCTGGTCTTGGCTCACCTCGGGGGACCACCCGCGGTGCCGGTTCGTCCGCGCCGCGTCGTACGCGTGGGACCGTCTCGCTGTTCCCGAGGGTCCGCCTCGAGCGACCCGCCCACCTCGGGCGGCGACCCGACCGCCGTCGGGCATGGCGACCACGCTCTACCTCGTGACTACGGCTCTACCTCGGGTGACTACGGCTCTACCTCGGCGGGCCACGGGTCTACCTCGGCGGACCACGGGTCTACCTCGGTGGACCGGGGGGCACGCCGGGGGAGTCAGTGGCGGGGGTCGCGGATCGCGGCGGTGAAGAGCTGCCAGCCGGTGTCGGTGTGGGAGACCGAGAAGAGATAGGGGCGGTCGACGCGGAAGCTGAGCGGAACGACCTCCGCCTCCGACGACATCGCCTGCGCGCCGATCTCCGTCACGGCCGCCGCGACGGTGCCCTCGGCGTCGACCTGGAGCATCGCCTGCTGCTTCGCCTGCGACACGAACAGGTCCTCGTTGCTGATGCCCCCGAGGTCTGGTGGGTCGACGGGGTCGAACAACCCGCCCAGCCCGGCGGCGGTGAGCGCGGGGAGCAGGTCCGTCGCGCGCTCGACCGGGATGTCGAGGGTCGGCATCGTCAGCGCCACGCGCTGCGGCGTCGCGGCGTCGAGCGCCTCGCGCAGCGCGGCCGTACGTGCCGGCGTGATCGTCGCAGGGTCGGTCCCCTCCGGAGGCAGGACGACGTCCGCGTGGAACCCGTCGACGTAGGGGAGGCGCACGCCGCGCCAGCCGTCGTGCTCGGCGTACGCCCACGACTCGGTGAGCGACAGCGACTCAACGTCCACCTGCTCGGCGGTCGAGAGCCGGAACGGTGACGGCCGGGTCTCGCCCTCGTCGAACGGCGCCTCCCACCGCGCCGCGAAGAGCACCGCGTTCTGCAGCACGAGGCGGAGGTCGACGTGCGGTTCGATCGCGCTCTTCTCGATGAGCCCGCCCGTGTGGAACCGGACCCAGTCGCTCAGCGGGGCGATGCCCGACGCCGTCCCGAGGTCCGTGTGCAGGACCCCGGCGCCGTAGCCGGTCGCGAGCGCCTCGAGGTAGGTGTCGTGGACCTGTGCCTGGTCGTCGAGCACGACCTGGTTCGCGACGTGCACGAGCGGGGTCTTCGGGAGCTCGTCCTTCTGCACGAGGGCGGGGTCGCCGTCGTAGGTCTGGAGCGCTGCGAGCAGGGCGTTGACGGCGTCGGTCCGGTCCTGCCCGGTCGCGCCGAGCGCAGCGTCGAGGGACGCGGCGGTCTCGCCGCGCGCGCCCTCCGCGAGCATGGACAGGGCGACGACGGCGCTC
>PJUI01000085.1_pt1 | contig 114439 bp, 94 predicted proteins | sample 1512201 | NCBI WGS metagenome assembly PJUI01 (sample SAMN08177670, study PRJNA422409) | Feces metagenome, whole genome shotgun sequencing project. | isolation source: Chicken feces (2) enriched on wood chips | host: Gallus gallus | place: USA: Madison | collected 2015-01-15
CAGCTTCAACAGAATGTTCTCCACGTCCTCACCGACATACCCCGCCTCGGTGAGCGCCGTCGCATCCGCGATCGCGAACGGCACGTTCAACATCCGCGCCAACGTCTGCGCCAGATACGTCTTCCCCGTCCCCGTCGGACCGATCAGCAGAATGTTCGACTTCGCCAGCTCCACGTAGTCCGGGTCGTCGGGGCTCGACGGCTTCGACTGCTCGCCCGCCTGGACGCGCTTGTAGTGGTTGTAGACGGCGACGGCCAGGGCCCGCTTGGCGGCGTCCTGGCCGATGACGTACTGCTCGAGGAACTCGAAGATCTCCTTGGGCTTGGGCAGCTCCGTGAGGCCGAGCTCGGTCGCCTCGGCGAGCTCCTCCTCGATGATCTCGTTGCACAGGTCGATGCACTCGTCGCAGATGTACACACCGGGGCCCGCGATGAGCTTCTTGACCTGCTTCTGCGACTTGCCGCAGAACGAGCACTTCAGCAGGTCGGCGCCGTCTGAGATACGAGCCACTACGCGTCTCCTTGTCCCGGTGCCGAGGCCTCCTGCCGTCGGGGTCGACGGCGCGGGGCCCGGGCACGGCCGAGCGAGTCCTGCTCCCCATTCCACACCACGGGGCCCCCGTTGTCAGGTGGGCTCCCCGGACGGGGCGCAACGTGTCGCGCCGCCGCCCCCCGGCGGGGGACGGCGGCGCGGCGTGAGGTCATGCGGGTCGGGCGGTCGGATCAGGGCTTGTTGATCGCGACGGCCTTGCGGCTCTCGAGGACCTGGTCCACGAGGCCGTACTCCTTCGCCTGCGCGGCGGTGAGGATCTTGTCGCGCTCGATGTCCTGGCGGACCTGCTCGACCGACTTGCCCGAGTGCAGGGCCAGCGTGTCCTCGAGCCACTCGCGCATGCGGATGAGCTCGTTCGCGTGGATCTCGATGTCGGACGCCTGCGCGTAGCCGCCGCCCTCCATCGCGGGCTGGTGGATGAGCACGCGGGCGTTCGGCAGGGCGAGGCGCTTGCCCGGCTGGCCGGCGGCGAGCAGGACCGCGGCGGCGGAGGCCGCCTGGCCCAGGCAGACCGTCTGGATCTGGGGCTTGATGTACTGCATCGTGTCGTAGAGCGCGGTCATCGCGGTGAACGACCCGCCCGGCGAGTTGATGTAGAGGATGACGTCGCGGTCGGGGTCCTGGCTCTCGAGCACGAGGAGCTGGGCCATGACGTCGTCGGCGGACGCGTCGTCGACCTGGACGCCCAGGAAGATGATGCGGTCCTCGAACAGCTTGGTGTAGGGGTCCTGGCGCTTGAAGCCGTACGCGGTGCGCTCCTCGAACTGCGGGAGCACGTAGCGGGCCGACGGCGCGCCGCCCGGCAGCGCGATGCCGCCGGGGCGCGCGCCCGCGCCGGCGAGGCGCTGCGCGGTGGACAGGTACTGGGACTCGGCGCTGAAGCTCACGGGTTCTCCTCGGTGAAGTCTGGTGTCCGGTGCGGGGGTCAGGAACCCGTGGTGCCGCCGCCGCCGGTCACGGACGACGCGTTGGTGACGACGTGGTCGATGAATCCGTACTCCAGCGCCTCCTCGGCCGTGAACCAGCTGTCGCGGTCGTTGTCCTTGAGGATCTGCTCGAGCGGCTTGCCGGTCTGCTCGGCCGTCAGCTCGGAGAGCACCTGCTTCATGTGCATGATGAGCTGCGCGTTGATGCGCACGTCGGTGGCCGTGCCGCCGATGCCGCCGGAGGGCTGGTGCATCATGACGCGCGCGTGCGGCGTCGCGTACCGCTTGCCCTTGGTGCCGGACGAGAGCAGGAACTGCCCCATCGAGGCCGCCATGCCCATCGCGATCGTCGCGACGTCCGGCTGGATGTACTGCATGGTGTCGTAGATCGCCATGCCGGCCGTGATCGACCCGCCGGGCGAGTTGATGTACAGCCAGATGTCCTTCTCCGGGTCCTCCGCGGCGAGCAGCATCATCTGGGCGCAGATGGCGTTCGCGTTCTCGTCGCGCACCTCCGAGCCGAGCCAGATGATGCGCTCCTTGAGGAGCCGGTTGTAGATGGAGTCGTTGAGTCCGAAGCCCGGACCCTCGGCGCGGTTGACCGGGGCCGTCGCGTCGGACGGCAGGTACAGCTCGTTCACATCCATCTCCTTCGTCGCTCCCGCGGGTCGCCCCCGCCTGCGCTGCCCTGGCCGGTACCGGGAGGGTGTCCCGGTCCAGCCGTGCTGCAGTGACCCTAACGCGGTCCGTGCCCGGCGTTCGTCCCGATAGCGCGCGTTTTCGCTGACGGCGCACCAGGCGGACGGCGCGCGCCGCCACGGCACGCGCACGACGACGGCCCGCCCCCTCGCGCGGAGGGTGCGGGCCGTCGTGGGACCTGCCCCGGCCGACCGGCCGGCGGCGTGTCAGGCCTTCGTCGCGTCCGTCTCGTCGTCCGCGACCGGCGCCTCGGCGGCGGCCTCGGCGGAGTCGTCGACGAGCGCCTCCTCGACGGGCTCGGCCGCGACGTCCTCGACCGACTCGTCCGCGGCGGCGTCCTCGTCGTCCGAGCCGATGAACTCGGTCAGGTCGACGACGTTGCCGGCGGAGTCCTTGACCTCGATCTGGCGCAGCGCGACGGCGAGCGACTTGGAGCGCGCGACCTCGCCGACCATCGCGGGGATCTGCCCGCCCTGGTCGAGCGACTGGATGAACTGGTTCGGGTCCATCCCGTACTGGCGCGACGCGCTCACGAGGTACTCGAGGAGCTCGTTCTGCGCGACCTTGATCTCGAGCTGCTCGGCGAGGGTGTCGAGCAGGATCTGGTTGCGGATCGCGTCGGTCGCCTCGACGGTGACCTCGGCGCGGTGCGTCTCGTCCTCCAGGCGGCCCTCGGACTCGAGGTGGCGGTGCACCTCGGCCTCGACGACGCCCGACGGCACGGGGATCTCGACCGCGTCGCCCAGCGCCTTGAGGAGCTCGTCGCGCGCGGCGACGGCCTGGTTCGACGTCTTGATGCTCGCGACCTGCTCGCGCAGGTCGGCGTTCAGCTCCTCGAGCGTGTCGAACTCGGACGCGAGCTGGGCGAAGTCGTCGTCCGCCTCGGGCAGGTCGCGCTGCTTGACGGACGTGGCCGTGACGGTGACGGACGCCTCCTTGCCCTCGTGCTCGCCGCCGGCCAGCGGCGCGTTGAACGTGGTCGTCTCGTCGGCCGAGAGGCCGGTCAGCGCCTCGTCCAGACCCTCGAGCATGTTGCCCGAGCCGATCTGGTAGCTGACGCCGGAGACGGAGTCGACCTCCTCGCCGTCGATCTCGGCCTTGAGGTCGAGCACGACGAAGTCGCCCTCGGCCGCGGGGCGGTCGACGCCGACGAGGGTGCCGAAGCGCTCGCGGAGCGCGTCGAGGCGCTCGGTGACGTCCTCGTCCGTGACCTCGGCGGGCTCGACCGTGATGGCGAGCGAGTCGAGGGACGGCAGCGTGATCTCGGGGCGGACCTCGACCTCGGCGGTGAAGACCAGCTGGCCCTCGCCTGCCTTGGCCGGGATCTCGGTGACCTCGACCTCGGGCTGGCCGAGCGGGCGCAGGCTCTCCTCGCTCGCGGCCTGGCGGTAGAAGCCGGAGAGGCCGTCGTTGACGGCGTGCTCGATGACGGCGCCCCAGCCGACGCGCTGGTCGATCACGCGCGGCGGGACCTTGCCCTTGCGGAAGCCGGGGATGTTCACCTGCTCCGCGATGTGCTGGTAGGCGTGCTCGATGCTCGGCTTGAGCTCGTCGTACTCCACCTCGACGGTCAGCTTGACCTTGGTGGGGTCCAGGGTCTCGACGGCGCTCTTCACTTCGATGGTCTCCAACTGATCGGGGCGGGCCGGCGTGCGGCCGGGGACGGCTCCGCACGCGGGCGTACGGGCAACCGTCCCATCGTACGCGAGCGGTCAAGCGTCGCGGTCAGGGCGACCTGCGCGCACCGGGACGCCCGACCACGAGCAGGACCGCCACGCCGACGACGGCCGTCGCGACGACCGTCTGCCACCGCAGCCCCACCACGCCGAGCACGTCGAGCAGGACGGCCATGACCATCTGGCCGCCGACGACGGTCAGCGTGAGGACGAACGTGCCGAGGTGGCGCACCGCGTACGCGGCCGCCACGGTGATGAGCGTCCCCAGCGGGCCGCCGAGGTAGAGCCACCACTGCCCGGGGAGCGTGACGCCGTCGAGCCCGCCGAGGACGGCGGCCAGCGCGCAGACGACGGAGATGCCCACGAGCCCGCCCGTGACCGAGGTGAGCGTCGCGACGACCGGGTCGCCGGTGAGCTGCGTGACCCGGCCGTTCCCGGCCTGCTGCCCGCACAGGACGGCGCCGCCGACGAACAGGGCGACACCGGCGACGACGGCGCCCCACCCCGCGTCGGTCGTCGCGCCACCGAGCACCGCGACACCCAGGCCGACGAGCGCCGCGAGACCCGCGGCGGCCCGGCGGGGCGTGAGCCGGAGCGGGGCGGGGAGGCCGACGCCGCGCGCGTCGAGCGCGAGGCCCGCGACCGTCTGGCCCGCGACCGAGCACACCGACGCGACGGCGACGCCGACGAGCGGGACCCCGGCGGCCATGGCGACGACGATCGGGACGCTGCACAGCCCGACCGCGAACCACCACCAGGACGCGGAGGTGCGCAGGACGTGGACCGTGGACCGGGCGCGACGGCGGACGAGCACGACGAGCACGGTCGCGAGGAGGGTCCCGACGTAGGAGAGCCAGGCGGCGACGACGGGGCCGGTCCCGGCCGCGGCGAGGTCGCCGTTGAGGCGCCCCTGGAGCGACAGCACGGCGCCGCTGCCCGCGGCGACCAGCGCCGCGAGGGTGACGCGGGTCGCGGGTCCGGCCGCGGGCGTGGACAAGGTCACGGGCACCTCTCGAGGACGAGGCCGTCGACGCGGCCCGGACGTCGTCGACGCCCCGCGACGCCCCCGGAGGGGCGCCGCGCGAAGGTCGGGGTGACAGGATTTGAACCTGCGACCTTCCGCTCCCAAAGCGGACGCGCTACCAACCTGCGCCACACCCCGTCGCCCGCCGCGGCGGCGGGCCAGGGCAAGTGTACTGGCGGGAGGGGGTCGCCCTCGTCGGCACGCGACCGCCGCCGCAGGTGGGCGGCACGTCAGCACCACCGACGTTTGCTAAGGTTGCGGCCGCAGGTCGGCGCCGTGCCGGTCCTCGCTCCTCCTGCCGAGGAGCCCGGGCCCCGGTCCCACGGCCCGTGCGGGCGTAGCTCAATGGTAGAGCCCCAGTCTTCCAAACTGGCTACGCGGGTTCGATTCCCGTCGCCCGCTCCAGACCCCTCGGGCGCCGTCCCGAACGTCGCTCCCGCACGTCACCACGGGCGCCCCGCCAGGCCGGCGGGGCGCCCGTCGTCGTCCCGCCCGCGCTCCGGCGGTCCGCCGACCGGACGACCGCCCCGTGGACGGCGTTGCAGGGTCGCGACGCGGACCGATAGCCTCGGGGCACACGCGCTGCCCGCACGCCCGGACCGCCGGGCGCCCGCGGCGCGACCGACCAGGAGGAGCGAGGAATGACCGCGACGATCGCGCGTCCCGCACCGCTGCACCGCGCCGTGTCGCGCGTCTCCTGTTGTCGCTGTCTCGGCTGTCGCTGACGACCCGCCGCCGACCCCGCGCGCGCCGCCGCGCCGCACCAGGCCGCTCCGTCCGCACGAGCCCACCCCCGCCGTCGCGCCCGCGCGCCCGGAGCGTCCCCGCGAGACGCTGGGCACCGTGGTCACGGACCGCGACGGCCCTCGTCCCCCGATCGGTACCCCCACCCCGGCTCACCCCGAGCCGTCGACAGAAGAGGAAGACATGGCACGCATCTACGACGACGCCACGAAGCTCATCGGCAACACCCCCCTCGTGCGCCTGAACCGGCTCACCGAGGGCCTCGAGGCCACGGTCGTCGCGAAGCTCGAGTTCTACAACCCGGCGAACTCGGTGAAGGACCGCATCGGGGTGTCGATCATCGACGCCGCCGAGGCGTCGGGCGAGCTCCAGCCGGGCGGCACGATCGTCGAGGGCACCTCGGGCAACACCGGCATCGCGCTGGCGTGGGTCGGCGCGGCGCGCGGCTACAACGTCGTGCTCGCCATGCCGGAGACCATGTCCAAGGAGCGCCGCGCGCTGCTGCGCGCCTACGGCGCCGAGCTCGTCCTCACCCCGGGCTCCGAGGGCATGAAGGGCGCCGTCGCGGCCGCCGAGCGGATCGCCGCGGAGCGCCCGGGCGCCATCCTCGCGCGCCAGTTCGCCAACCCGGCGAACGTGGACGTCCACCGCCGCACGACGGCCGAGGAGATCTGGGCCGACACGGACGGCGAGGTCGACATCGTCGTGGCCGGGATCGGCACCGGCGGGACGATCTCCGGCGTCGGGCAGGTGCTCAAGGAGCGCAAGCCCGAGGTGAAGATCGTCGCGGTCGAGCCGGCCGAGTCCGCCATCCTCAACGGCGGCCAGCCCGGCCCGCACAAGATCCAGGGCCTGGGCGCCAACTTCGTGCCCGAGATCCTGGACCGCGACGTCTACGACGAGGTCGTCGACATCGACGCCGAGACCGCGGTCGCGACCGCGCGCGCCGCGGCCAAGGAGGAGGGCCTCCTCGTGGGCATCTCGTCGGGCGCGGCCATCGAGGCCGCGATCCAGCTCGCGAAGCGCCCCGAGAACAAGGGCAAGCTGATCGTCACGGTCGTGCCGGACTTCGGCGAGCGCTACCTCTCGACGATCCTGTACTCCGACCTGCTGGACTGACGTGACCGACCCGCGACCCCACCACCGGACGGTCGGCTACCGGCTGCGCCGGTTCGTGCGCGTGCTCGGCGAGGACCTCGAGGCGGCCCGACGGCGGGATCCCGCCGCCCGCAGCCGCCTCGAGGTCGCGCTGGCGTACCCGGGCGTGCACGCCGTGTGGGCCTACCGGCTCGCGCACCGCATGTGGCGCGAGCCCCTGCTGCGCCTCCCGGCACGCCTCGTGTCGCAGGTGGCGCGCGCGCTGACCGGCGTGGAGATCCATCCCGGCGCCCGCATCGGCCGGCGCCTGTTCATCGACCACGGCATGGGGGTCGTCGTGGGCGAGACGGCGGTCGTCGGCGACGACGTCGTGCTCTTCCACACGTCGACGCTCGGCGGGCGGTCGATGAAGCGCGGCAAGCGGCACCCGACGCTCGGGGACCGCGTCGTCGTCGGGGCGGGCGCGAAGATCCTCGGGCCGGTGTGGGTCGGCGACGACGTGCAGGTGGGGGCAAACGCCGTCGTCGTCAAGGACGTGCCGGCCGGGGCGGTCGCGGTCGGGGTCCCGGCGACGATCCGCATGCCCGCCGCCGCGCCCGCGGCGCGGGACGCGGTCGAGGACCCGTCGCTCCTCATCGAGTACGTCATCTGAGCGCACGGACCCGGGGCCGTCGTCGGGCACGACGGCGGCCCCTTCGTCGACGCTCGTTGTTCTAGTTACCCTAGAACAACTAGACTGGGCTCGTGATGTTCCGTATCGACCCGCAGGCCGACGAGCCGCTGTTCGCGCAGCTCGTCGCCCAGGTGCGCCTCGGCGTCGTCCAGGGGCGGCTCGCGCCGGGCGAGCGGCTCCCCGCGGCCCGCGAGCTCGCCGAGGCGCTGGACGTCAACGTGCACACCGTGCTGCGCGCCTACCAGGAGCTGCGCGACGAGGGGCTCGTCGACCTCCGCCGCGGGCGCGGTGCCGTCGTCACGGCGCCGCCCGCCGTCGACCTCACGTCGCTGCGGGCCGCGGTGGACCGCGTCGCGGCCGAGGCCCGCGCCCTCGCCCTGCCGCCCGAGACCGTCTTGACCCTCATGAAGGAGGCCCTCCGATGACCCGAGCCGCCCCGCGCCGCTCCCCCGGACGACCGACCGAGGACGGTCGCCCGCGCCCGGACGACCACCGCACCCTCGCGCTCCTCGTCGGCGCCGCGGGTGCGGTCGTCACGGTCGTGGCGGCGCTCGTCGCGCTCACCTGGTCAGCGGACCTCCCCGACCCCGTGGCGATCCACTGGGGCACGAGCGGTGCCGACGGCTTCGCGTCGCTCGGCGCGGCCGTCGCGGGGAGCACGGTCCTGGGGCTGGTCGCCTCCGCGGGGTTCGCCGCGATGACGGCGTTCCTCGGGCGGTCGGCCGCGAACCGGCGGGTCGCCGCGGGGGTCACCGTCGGGCTCCCGGTCATGCTCGCGGTCCTCACGCTCGGGTCGCTGTGGATCCAGCGCGGCCTCGCCGACGCCCACGACGTCGGCGGCGTGAGCGCCGTCACGGCCGTCGCGCTGGGCGCCGGGCTCCTCGTGGGCATCGCCGTGGGGGTGCTGATCCCGGGCGACCGCCCGGACCCGACCGACGCCGGGGTCCCCGACGACGCGCCCCGGGTCGCGCTCCGACCGGGCGAGCGGGCCGCGTGGGTCGGGCGCGTGAGCGGCGGGCCGACGGTGCTCGTCGCGCTGGGCGCGATCGTCCTCACCACGGTCCTGGCGCTCGTCCTGCGCGAGTGGGCGCTCCTCCTCGTGCCGGTGGTCCTGGGGCTGCTGCTCGCCGCGATGATGTCGTGGGTCGTGCGCGTCGACGAGGGCGGGCTGTCGGTCCGGTCGACGCTCGGGTTCCCGCGCACGCGCGTCCCGGTGGACGAGGTCGTGCGGGCCGACGTCGCCGACGTCTCGCCGCTGCGCGACTTCGGCGGCTGGGGCTGGCGCGCCGGCCGGGGCGGTGCCGTCGGCATCGTCGTGCGGGCCGGCGAGTCGTTGCGCGTCGAGCGCACCGGCGGTCGGGCGCTCGTCGTCACGGTCGACGACGCCGGGACCGCGGCGGCGCTCCTCAACACCCTGGCCGACCGAGCACGCCGCTGACCCTCGGCGCCGACGCGTCGCGCCGTGGCGTCGACACCGCGTCCGGCCCTGGGTCCGGCGCGGGTGCGCCCGGGCGCACCCGCGACCGACGGCGGATCGGCTAGTCTGGAGGCGGGCGGTACCCGAGACTCCGCGTACCGGATATCCCCTGCCCGGCGCGCGACCGGGTACCGCCCGCACCCCGTCCCGCGCACCACGCCCCGGCACGACGCCGGCATCCGGTGCGCGGGTGCACCCGCACGACGACCCTCGACGAGGAGGAGCCCGCATGCGTCTCGGCATCCACACCGGCTACTGGTCGGCCGGCCCCCCGGCCGGCATCCAGGACGCGATCGTGGCGGCGGACCGCCTCGGCGTCGACTCCGTGTGGACCGCGGAGGCCTACGGCTCCGACGCCTTCACGCCGCTCGCGTGGTGGGGGTCGCGCACGACCCGGATCCGGCTCGGGACCGCCGTCGCGCAGCTCTCCGCACGCACCCCGACCGCGACGGCGATGGCCGCGCTGACGATGGACCACCTCTCCGGTGGCCGGTTCGTCCTCGGGCTCGGCGTCTCGGGCCCGCAGGTCGTCGAGGGATGGTACGGGCAGCCGTACGCCCGTCCGCTCGCCCGCACGCGCGAGTACGTCCAGGTCGTGCGCGACGTGCTGCGCCGGGAGGCGCCCGTGACGTCGTCCGGCCCGCACTACCCGCTCCCCCTGCCCGAGGGCACCGGGACGGGGCTCGGCAAGCCGCTGCGCGCGACCGTGCACCCGCTGCGCGCGGACCTGCCGATCCACCTGGCGGCCGAAGGACCCAAGAACATCGCGCTCGCCGCCGAGATCGCCGACGGCTGGCTCCCGCTCTTCTACTCGCCCCGCATGGACGCGACGTTCCGCGAGCTCCTCGCCGACGGCTTCGCGCGCCGCTCCCCCGAGCGTTCCCCCGAGGCCGCGTTCGAGGTGAGCGCGACGGTGCCCGTCGTCGTGCGGGAGCACGTCGAGCAGGCGGCGGACCAGGTGCGCCCGTTCCTCGCGCTGTACGTGGGCGGCATGGGCGCCAAGGGCGCGAACTTCCACCGCGACGCGCTCGACCGCCTCGGGTACGCCGAGGCGTGCGACGAGATCCAGGCGCACTACCTCGCCGGGCGCAAGGACCTCGCGGCCGCCGCCGTCCCGACGGCGATGGTCGAGGACGTCGCGCTCGTCGGCCCGCCGGAGAAGATCGCCCGCGACCTCGCCGCATGGCGCGAGACCGCGGTCACCACCCTCCTCGTCCAGGGCGACGCGATGGCCGTCCAGACGCTCGCCCCGCTCCTCGCGCCCCCGCCCCCGCGCTGAGTGCTGGGGACGTGTCGTCCCGCGGTCGGTCGGACGACGAGCACCCGGCGCTCAACGGTCGGGGGTGTCGCTCTCGGGGAACCAGACGGCGCGGCGCAGGTCGACACGACGGCCGTCGCGCGACAGCGGGCACCCCTCGGCGCGCAGCTCGGTGAGCGCCGCGTCGAGGTGGTGCGCGGGCGGCGAGCCGGCCGCGTTGACGACGCGCCACCACGGGACCGGGGCGCCGTCGTCGTCGACGCCGGACGACCCCGCGAGCACCTGGCCGACCTGGCGCGGTCCGCCGCGGTGCAGGGACTCGGCGACGACCTCCGCGACGAGCCCGTAGGTCATGGCGCGCGCGGCCGGGATCAGGCGGACGAGCGCGAGCACCGCGGTCGCGTACTCCGCCGCGAGCGCCGTGCGGTCGGTCCCCGCCGTCGCGCCGTCGGCGGCGGTGCCCGCCGTGCGGCCGTGCGTGCGTCCTGCCTCGAGCCCTGCCATGGCTCCCGACCCTAGCCGCCGCATTTGTCCTGGCGCGACGCGTGCCGAGACACGAGGATCGAGGCCATGAGCGACCACCACCCCGCGACCCTTCCCGACGGCTACGAGCTCGTCGCCCTCTCGGCGTCCGACCTGCGCGACGTCCTCGACCTCGACACGACGACGTTCCCGTCCCCGGTCGAGGTCGACGAGCTCGTCGACCTCCCGTTCCCGCTCGCGTGGGACCGCGCGCTCGGCGTCACCCGGGAGCAGGAGGACGACGACGCGACGCCCGTCGACGGTGCGCGCCCCGTGCGCCGCGACCTCGTCGCGATGCACGCGTCGTACCCGTTCGCCCGGTTCCCGGTGCCGGGGGCGACCGCCCCGGTCGCGGGGCTCACGTGGGTCGGCGTCCACCCCGGGCACCGTCGCCGCGGGATCCTCAGCGCGATGATCGACACGCACCTCGCGCGGTGCCGCGAGCGCGGCGAGCCGCTCTCGGCGCTCTTCGCGGCGGAGGCGGCGATCTACGGGCGCTTCGGCTACGGCAAGGCCGCGGACGACGTCCGGCTCACCGTCCCCCGCGGGGTCGCGCTGCGCGACGTCCCCGGCGCCGACCGCCACACCGTGCGCATCGAGCGCGCCGACCGGGCTCGGCACGGAGAGCTCGTCGCGACGCTCCACGAGCTCGCCGGCACGGACCCGACGGGCCAGGGCACGGGGATCAACCGCCCGGGCTGGGCGACGCGCGAGACGCCGGAGCTCCAGGCCACGTTCTGGGACGACGCGAAGGTGTGGCGCAAGGACCGCGAGCCCACGCGCATCGCGATCGTCGAGCTCGACGGCGAGCCGCGCGGGTACGCGCGGTTCCACCGCAAGCTGTCCTGGGAGGTCACGGGCCCGCGCGGTCCGGTGAGCACGGGCGAGGTCGTCGCGCTGGACGCCGCGGCGGCGCGCGCGCTGTGGGGCGTCCTCACGGACCTCGACCTCACGCACGAGGTGACGCCCTTCATGCTGCCGGTGGACGACGTCGTCACGAGCCTGCTCGTGGACCCCCGCTCGGCGTCGCCGCGCCTCGCGGACAACCTCTGGGTGCGCGTGGTGGACGTGCCGGCCGCGCTGTCCGCGCGCCGCTACGCGGCGGACGTGGACGTCGTCGTGCACGTGACGGACGCTCGCGTGCCCGACAACGCGGGCCGCTGGCGGCTGCGCGCGCCGGCGTTCGGCGACGCGGTGGCCGAGCGGACGGAGGACGCCGCGGACCTCTCGCTCGACGTGCGCGAGCTCGGCGCCGCCTACCTCGGCGGGACCTCGCTCGCGGCCCTCGCGGCGGCGGGGCTCGTCACCGAGCACTCCCCCGGCGCGCTTGCCCGCGCGAGCGCGGCGTTCGGCTGGCCCCTCGCCCCGGTGTGCAGCTGGGTCTTCTGAGCCTCAGGCCTGGCAGACGCCGCACCAGTAGAGGTTGCGGCCGGCGAGCTCCTTGAACAGCACGGGCGTGCCGCACACGCGGCACGGGAGCCCGTCGCGGTGGTAGACGTAGAACGCGTCGTCCGCGGGGACGGCGTCGGGCGCGCCGTCGGTGTTCTGCCGCACGCGGCGGCGCCCGGGCGGCCCCTCGGCGCCGTCCGGCGGGCCGTCGCCGGTGCCGGGCTCGGCGCCGGGGCCGTCGCGGTCCTCCGGTCGGGTCGTGACGATGGCGCCCGTACGGGTGCCCTCGCGCATGAGCACGACGAGGTCGTCCCACAGCGCGCGCAGGTCCTCGCCGGGCACGTCACGACCAGGCCGCATCGGGTCGAGCCGCGCGCGGAACAGCGACTCCGCACGGTAGATGTTGCCCACGCCGGCGACGACGTCCTGGTTCATGAGCAGCAGCCCGACGGGGCTGCGCGAGCGCCGCACGGCGGTCACGAACTCCTCGCGCGGGTCGCCCTCGGCGGGCGCGGCGTCGCGGATCGGGTCGGGACCGAGCCGGTCCTCGACGGCCCGCTTCTCCTCGCCGGTGACGACCTCGCACGCCGTGGGCCCGGTGAGGTCCGCGACGGCGTGCGCCCCGACGAGCCGCACCCGCACGGCCCCGCGCGGCGGCGGGGGCGACCACGCGTCGTCGGGCCCGGCCGCGGCGGCCGCACCCGGGCCTGCCGGGACGGTCTCGCGCTCGCCGATGCGGCGCCGCGGCGCCCCGATCGCGTGCACGACGGCGGTGCTGCCGTCGCCCGCGAACGTCCACGCCCCGTAGAGGCCGAGGTGGACGCGGAGCCAGCGCACGTCGTCGGGCCGGCCGACGGTCCCGACCGCGGCGCGCGCCGGGTCGGCGAAGCCGAGGAAGAGCTGCTTGCCCCACGCCTCGCTCGCGACGAGCACGTGCCCGTCGAGCAGGGCGGCGCCCGCGGCGAACCGGCCCTGCGGGCTGCTCACCGCAAGCGTCTCGCCTGTGAAGAGCTCGCCGAACGCGCGCGCGAGCCGGTGGACGGTGTGACCCTCCGGCACGTCAGGCGGAGGCGCCGCGCGTCGTCTCGTACGCCGCGAGCTGGTCGATCCGGCGCTGGTGGCGCGGGTCGCCGCTGAACGGCTCCGCGAGGAACGCGTCGACGAGCTCGACGGCCTCGTCCACCGTGTGCTGGCGCGCCCCCACCGCGACGACGTTCGCGTCGTTGTGCTGGCGGCCGAGGCGCGCGGTCTCGAGGTTCCACGCGAGCGCGGCCCGCACCCCGACGACCTTGTTCGCGGCGATCTGCTCGCCGTTGCCCGACCCGCCGATGACCACGCCGAGCGAGCCCGGCTCGGCCGCGACGGCCTCGCCCGCGGCGAAGCAGAAGGACGGGTAGTCGTCCTGCGCGTCGTACGTGTGGGCCCCGTGGTCGACGACGTCGTGCCCCGCGGCCTCGAGGTGCTCGACGAGATGGGTCTTGAGCTCGTAGCCCGCGTGGTCCGCGGCGATGTGAACGCGCATGCGCCCATCATGCCCCAGCGGGACACCTGGGCGTCGGGAGGAGGCCGTAGCCTGAGACGCATGACACAGACCTCCCCGACGTCCACGTCCGCGTCCGCGTCCGGCACGACCGGGACCGTGCGCTCCGGCATCGACCTGGGCGCGCTGGACCCCGCCGTCCGGCCGCAGGACGACCTGTACCGCCACGTCAACGGGCGCTGGCTCGCGACGCACGAGATCCCCGCCGACCGCGCCATGGACGGCGCGTTCCGCGCGCTGCACGACCAGGCCGAGGTCCACGTGCGCGAGATCATCACCGACCTCGGGGCGCAGGTGGCCTCGGGCGCCGAGGACGTCGGCGCGGACGCGGCGAAGGTCGGCGCGCTCTACGCGAGCTTCATGGACACCGACCGGATCGAGGCCCTCGGCACGACCCCGCTGCAGACGGACCTCGCGCTCGTCGCGTCCGCGACGACGCAGGCGGAGCTCACCGGCGTGCTCGGTGCGCTGCAGCGCACCGGGGGCGCGGGCGCCGTCGGCTTCTGGGTGGACAACGACGCCAAGGACCCCGAGCGCTACGTCGCCTACCTCTACCAGTCCGGGCTCGGGCTGCCCGACGAGGCGTACTACCGCGAGGACCAGTACGCGCCGGTCCGCGAGAAGTACGTGCCGCACGTCGCGCGCATGCTCGCCCTCGCGGGCGTCACCGCCGAGACCTGGGGCGCGACCCCCGAGGACGCGGCCGAGCGGGTCCTGGCGCTCGAGACGAGGCTGGCCGCGAAGCACTGGGACGTCGTCCGCGACCGCGACGCCGACCTCACCTACAACCCCCGCACGCTCGCGGCGCTCGTCGAGGAGGCGCCCGGCTTCGACTGGCGCGCCTGGGTCCTCGCGCTCGGGGCGCCGGAGGGCTCGCTCGACGACGTCGTCGTGCGCGAGCCCGACTTCGCGACCGGGTTCGCCGCGCTCTGGGCGAGCGAGGCGCTCGAGGACTGGAAGCTGTGGATGGTGTACCACCTGGTCACCGCCCGCGCGCCGTACCTCACGGACGAGCTCGTCGAGGCCAACTTCGACTTCTACGGCCGCACGCTCTCGGGCGCGCAGGAGGTGCGCGAGCGCTGGAAGCGCGGCGTCTCCGTGGTCGAGGGCGCGCTCGGCGAGGCCGTGGGCGCGCAGTACGTCGCCCGCCACTTCCCGCCCGCCCACAAGGCGCGCATGGAGGAGCTCGTCGCCTACCTCGTCGCCGCGTACCGCGAGTCGATCGCCACGCTCGACTGGATGACGGAGGAGACCAAGGAGAAGGCGCTCGCCAAGCTCGAGGCCTTCACGCCGAAGATCGGCTACCCCGTGGCGTGGCGCGACTACTCCGCGCTCGTCGTCGAGGCCGACGACCTCGTCGGCAACGTGCGCCGCGCCCACGCGTTCGAGCAGGACCGCGAGCTCGGCAAGATCGGCAGGCCGCTGGACCGCGACGAGTGGTTCATGACGCCGCAGACCGTCAACGCGTACTACAACCCGGGCATGAACGAGATCGTCTTCCCCGCGGCGATCCTCCAGCCCCCGTTCTTCGACCCCGAGGCCGAGGACGCGGTGAACTACGGCGGGATCGGCGCGGTGATCGGCCACGAGATCGGCCACGGCTTCGACGACCAGGGCTCCAAGTACGACGGCGCCGGCCGCCTCGAGGACTGGTGGACGACGACGGACCGCGAGGAGTTCGAGAAGCGCACCAAGGCGCTCATCGCCCAGTACGACGCGTTCCGCCCGGCCCAGCTCGGCGAGGACGGGCCGCACGTCAACGGTGCGCTGACGATCGGTGAGAACATCGGCGACCTCGGCGGCCTGTCGATCGCGCTCAAGGCCTACCGCATCGCGCTCGGCCGCCCGCTCGCCGAGGCACCCGTCGTCGACGGGCTCACCGGGATCGAGCGCGTGTTCCTCGGCTGGGCGCAGGTCTGGCAGTCCAAGGGCCGCGACGAGGAGGTCGTGCGGCGGATCGCGACCGACCCGCACTCCCCCAACGAGTTCCGCTGCAACGGCGTCGTCCGCAACGTGGACGAGTTCTACGCGGCCTACGACGTGCAGCCCGGTGACGCGCTGTACCTCGCGCCCGAGGAGCGCGTGCGCATCTGGTGACGTGAGAGCACGAAGGGCCCGCGGCGGTTCGCCCGCCGCGGGCCCCTCGTGCGTGTCGGGTCGACCGGCCCCTCCAGGGCTCAGTGCCGCTCGACGAGCTGCTCAGAGCGTCCGGATGCCGGCACGGGCGATCGTGAAGCCCTTGCCCGTCGCGTCGTCGCGGCACGTCATGCCCGTCTCGGCGCTGTCGCACGTGAACGGGCCCACCGTCTTCGACGTGCCGTAGTCCAGGATCGCGGTGTCGCCGGGGGCGGCCTGCGGCTGCTCGGCCGTCGGCACGCAGGGCTGCTCGACGCTGCCGTCGGCACCGAGGACCACCTTGTACCCGACCGTGCCGTCGCAGCCCGCCACGGGGGCCGGCTGCGTACCGAGCTGGGCGATCACGCACGTCGCGCTGACGTCGGTCACCTCGCACGTGATGTTGCGCGACTCGGACGCGAACGTCTCGCTCACGGTGGGCTCGGCGGCGGGCGTCTCCTCGGTCCCCTCCGTGGCGGTCGCCGACGGCGGCGGGGTGGCGTCGCCCGCGGGGTCGTCGCCCCCGCCCCCGAGCAGGGAGATCGCGAAGACGATCGCCCCGACGACCAGCAGCGCATCCACCACGATGAACGCGATCCACCCGGGGCTCAGGCGGTCCGACCTGCGACCGCCACCGCCGTTGCTCCCGCCACGCCCGGCGGGCGGTCGCGGCGTCGTGCCCGACCCGCCCGCGCCGGTCGCAGCACGGGGCGCGGTGCCGGTCGGCGCGACCGTCGCCGGCGGGTGGTAGGCCGGCTGGGGCTGCTGGGGTGCGGCCGAGGCGTAGCCCGCCTGCGCCGCGGGCTCGTACGCCGGGGCGCCGTGCGCCGCGTACGCGCCGGTCGGCGCGTAGCCGGTCGGCGCGGCGTCCGCCGGTGCGTAGGCCGGTCGGCTCGCGGCGGTCCCGACGGGCGCGGCGACGCCGAACCCGTTCTGCTCGGTCGCGTAGCGCACCCGCTGCGGGGGCACCGGCGACGGCGCGGGGACCGCGGGCTGGGCCGCCGTCGGGAGCTCCGTGATCGGGGTGACGTGCTGGACGCTCGTCGGCTGGAACGACGACGCGACGACGGTCGGCTGCCCGTCCGCGGGCGTGGCGCGGGGCGCCTGGGCCGTCGGACCGCTCGTGGGCGCGTAGGACGGCGGCACGGCCGCCGCGGCGCCCGGCACCGGGCCGGCGAACGCCTGGGTCGGCTGCGCGTCGTCCCGACGGACCGCGGGCCCCGGCACGCCGCCAGGGGGCGGCGGCGGCGGTGGCACGGGTGCGTTCGGGGACATGCGGCTCCTCGCGGGCTCCTCGTCGGACTCGCCCGGCACGACCGGGCGGCGGGCGCTCCTGACACCGCCCGCAACCTGACGAAGCATGGCACGACGCACCCGTGCGGGTCGAACCCCGCCGGCGGCCCGACCGTCCCGCCCGCGAGGTCCCGAGGCCGACGAGGTCAGTCGAAGACGGGCCCCTGGGTCCGCGTGCGCTTGAGCTCGAAGAAGCCGGGCGTGCTCGCGACGAGCACGCACCCGTCCCACAGCCGACCTGCGTCCTCGCCCTTCGGGGCAGGCGTCACGACCGGGCCGAAGAACGCGGTGTCGCCGAACGCGACGACCGGCGTCCCGACGTCCTCCCCGACACGCCCGATCCCCTCGGCGTGCGACGCCCGGAGGTGCTCGTCGTACGCGCCCGAGCCCGCGGCGTCGGCCAGCGAGGCGGGCAGCCCGACCTCGGCCAGCGCCTCCGCCAGCACCGCGTCGTAGTCGTCACGGCCGCCCGGGTGCAGACGGGTCCCGATCGCGTCGTACAGGGGCTTCACGACCTCCTCGCCGTGCTCGACGCGCGCGGCGGTGACGACGCGCACGGGGCCCCACGCCTTGTCCATGAGCGCGCGGTACTCCTCCGGCAGGTCCCGGCCCTCGTTGAGCACCGCGAGGCTCATGACGTGCCAGCGGACCGCGACGTCGCGCACCTGCTCGACCTCGCCCATCCAGCGGCTCGTCATCCACGCCCACGGGCACACGGGGTCGAACCAGAAGTCGGCGACGCGCACGTCGGTCTCGGCCGCGGTGTTCTCGGACGTGGCGGTGAGGGTCACGGGACGGTTCTCCTTCGACGTGGGCGGCGCCCGGTGGTCCGGGTCGCCGGAGCGGTGGGCGACGGGCTACGGACGGCCGGCGCCGTCGCCCACCAGTCTCGACACCGGGCGGCCGCAGCATATTCCCGACGGGCGGCCCCGGGGTCGCGCGCGGCCACCCGTGGGATGATCGTCCGTGGCCCACAGGCCGCCGTCGGGGCCGCCCGGCCCGACCCGAGACCGAGGAGATGCAGTGCCCGGAGAGAACCTCACCCGCGCCGAGGCGAGCGAGCGCGCGGCGATCGTCGACGTCCAGTCCTACGAGGTCGACCTCGACCTCACGACGGGGGCGACGACGTTCTCGTCGACGACCGTGGTGCGGTTCACCGCGACCGAGGGTGCGAGCACGTTCGTCGACCTCGTCGCCCCGACCGTGCGCGAGGTCGTGCTCAACGGACGCTCGCTCGACCCGGCGGAGGTCTTCGCGGACTCGCGCGTCGCGCTCGACGGCCTCGCGGCCGACAACGAGCTGCGCGTCGTGGCCGACTGCGCGTACACCAACACGGGCGAGGGCCTGCACCGGTTCGTCGACCCCGTCGACGGCGAGGTCTACCTCTACACCCAGTTCGAGGTCCCCGACTCGCGGCGCGTGTTCGCCGTGTTCGAGCAGCCCGACCTCAAGGCGACGTTCGCGTTCACGGTGACGGCCCCTGCGGCGTGGCAGGTCGTGAGCAACCAACCGACGCCCGCGCCCGAGGCGCTCGGCACCCAGCCCGACCCGACCGGCACCGGCGCGGGCGACGTCGAGGTCGCGCGCTGGGCGTTCGAGCCGACGCCGCGCATCTCGTCGTACATCACCGCGCTCGTCGCGGGGCCCTACGTCGTCGAGCGCAGCGAGCTCACGTCGTCCGACGGCCGCACCATCCCGCTCGGGGTCTTCTGCCGCGCCTCGCTCGCGGACCACATGGACGCCGACTACGTCTTCGACAAGACCCGCGAGGGCTTCGCGTTCTTCGAGTCCGCGTTCGAGCACCCGTACCCGTTCGACAAGTACGACCAGCTCTTCGTGCCCGAGTACAACATGGGCGCGATGGAGAACGCCGGGTGCGTGACGTTCACCGAGACGTACGTGTTCCGCTCCAAGGTCACCGACGCCGTCAAGGAGCGCCGCGTCGTGACGATCCTGCACGAGCTCGCGCACATGTGGTTCGGCGACCTCGTCACCATGAAGTGGTGGAACGACCTGTGGCTCAACGAGTCGTTCGCGGAGTACGCGTCGACGCTCGCGACCGCCGAGGCGACGGAGTGGCACGAGGCCTGGACGACGTTCGCCGCGATGGAGAAGTCGTGGGCGTACCGCCAGGACCAGCTCCCCTCGACCCACCCGATCGTCGCGACGATCAACGACCTCGAGGACGTGTTCGTCAACTTCGACGGCATCACCTACGCCAAGGGCGCGTCGGTGCTCAAGCAGCTCGTCGCCTGGGTCGGCAAGGACCAGTTCCTCGCGGGCGTCGCCGCCTACTTCCGCAAGCACGCGTGGGGCAACACCGAGCTGCGCGACCTGCTCGTCGAGCTCGAGGCCACGAGCGGCCGCGACCTCACGCAGTGGTCCGCCCTGTGGCTCGAGACGGCCGGCGTGAACACGCTGCGCCCCGAGTTCGAGCTCGACGCGCACGGCCGCTTCACGACGTTCGCCGTGCTGCAGTCCGCCGCGCCCGACCACCCGACGCTGCGCCCGCACCGCCTCGGCATCGGCCTCTACGACCTCGTCGACGGCGTCCTCACGCGAGTCCACCGTGTCGAGGTCGACGTCGACGGCGCCCGCACCGAGATCCCCGAGCTGCTCGGGCTCGACCGTCCGCAGCTCGTGCTCCTCAACGACGACGACCTCGCCTACGCGAAGATCCGCCTCGACGCCGCGTCGCTCCAGGTCGCCACCGAGCACCTCGCCGACCTCGCCGACCCGCTGGCCCGCTCGCTCGTCTGGGGCTCCGCGTGGGACGCGACGCGCGACGGCGAGACCCCTGCGGGCGACTACGTGCGCCTCGTGCTCGGCAACATCGCTCGCGAGACCGAGTCGACGACGATCCGCACCACGCTCAACCAGCTCGCGCTCGCGGCGAAGACGTACGTCGCGCCCGAACGCCGCGCCGAGACCCTCGCGCACGTCGGGGACGTCCTCTGGTCGCTCGCGCAGGAGGCCGCCCCGGGCTCCGACCTGCAGTTCCAGCTCGTCAAGTTCTTCGCGCACCTCGCCTCGACGCCGGCGCACGGTGAGGCGCTCCGCTCGCTGCTCGACGGCTCGGCCGCCCTCGACGGGCTCGAGATCGACACCGACCTGCGCTGGGAGATCCTCGAAGGCCTGGTCCTGCTCGACCTCGCGGACGACGCCGAGATCGAGGCGACCCTCGCCGCCGACTCGACCGCGACCGGCCAGCAGTCCGCTGCCCGCGCCCGCGCGACCCTGCCCACGGCCGAGGCGAAGCGCGCCGCGTTCGACCGCCTCGTCGGCTCCGACGACGCGCCCAACGCGATCGTCCGCGCCACGACGCTCGGCTTCCAGCACGTCAACGACCCCGAGTCGCTCGCCCCCCTCGTGGGCGCGTACTTCGACGCGCTGCTGCCGCTGTGGGACCAGCGGTCGTACCACATCGCCGAGGCTCTGGTCACGGGGCTCTACCCGGCGCCGCTCGCGAGCACCGTGCTCCGCGACGCGACGCAGGAGTGGCTCGACGCGAACGCCGACGCCGCCCCCGCGCTGCGTCGCCTCGTCGTCGAGAACCTCGCCGGCGTCGAGCGCGCCCTCACCGCCCAGGCCGCCGACGCCTGACCCACCCCGACGCTCCGGGCCCGCTCCCACGAGGGAGCGGCCCGGCGCGTGGGACCGGGTCGCGAACCCGCGGGGCCGGTTCGCGACGCGCCAACGGCCCCACCAGGGGTGAGCACAGACCAGGGTGAGACACCCGCCACCCCAGGCGAGACCGCCGTCGGACAAGCCGACCACACCTCTACCTGGACGAACCCCGCCTCTACCTCGGCGGGCCAGGGCTCTACCTCGGCGGGTCAGAGGGCGTCGTTCATGGCCTTCGCGAGGGAGCGCAGGCGGGCGGAGTCGAACAGGTCCTCCAGCAGGACGACGTTGCCCGACGAGTCGCCGAGCGGCACCTTCCAGTTGGGGTACTCCTGGTCCGTTCCGGGCTGGTTCTGCGAGCGGCGCTCCCCCACGGCGTCGGCGAGCGAGACGCCGAGCAGCACGGCGGGCGTGCTGCGGACCAGGCGGTGCAGGGCCTCGACGAGCTCGCGCTCGGACGGGTCGTCGCCGACGAGCCCGCGCTCGCGCAGGAACGCGACCATGGCGTCGCGCTCGGCACGGGCCGCGCGGCGCACGTCGGCGACGTCCTCGGTGAGGACGCCGAGCCGGTCGCGCAGCTCGACGTGCTCGCCCGCGAGGTACCCGGCGGACGGCGGCAGGTCGTGGGTCGTCACGGTCGCGAGCGCGAGGCGACGGTAGTCCTCGGGCGGCAGCGGGGCGCCGTCGCCCGTCTTCTCGAACCAGAGGACGGACGTGCCGAGCACGCCGCGGTCGGCGAGGTAGTCGCGGACCCACGGCTCGAAGACGCCGAGGTCCTCGCCGATGACGATCGCCCCGGCACGCTGCGCCTCGAGGCACAGGATGCCGATGAGGGCCTCGTGGTCGTAGCGGACGTAGGCGCCGGCGTCGGCGCGCGCCCCGCCGGGGATCCACCAGAGGCGGAAGAGCCCGATGACGTGGTCGATGCGGATCGCGCCCGCGTGCCGCAGGACGGTGCGCAGCATGTCGCGGTAGGGCGCGTACCCGGCGCGGGCGAGCGCACGCGGGTGCCACGGCGGCTGGGACCAGTTCTGCCCCTGCTGGTTGTACATGTCCGGGGGCGCCCCGACGGAGACCCCGGTGGCGAGCACTCCCCGGTGCGCCCACACGTCCGCGCCGTCGGGGTGCACCCCGACGGCGAGGTCGTGCATGATCCCCACGGACATGCCCGCCTCGCGCGCGGTGCGCTGCGCGGCCCGGAGCTGCTCGTCGGCGACCCACTGGAGCCAGCAGTAGAACTCGACCCGGTCGGCGAGCTGGTCGCGCAGCGCCGCGACGGTCGGGCCGTTCGGGTCGTACGCGCCGGGCGGCCAGTCGCGGTCGCCGTAGTGGTCGGCGAGCGCGCACCACGTCGCGAAGTCCTCGAGGCCGCGCCCCTGCTCGGCACGGAACGCGTCGAGCGACGCCTGGCGCGCGGTCGACCGGGGAGCCGCGAAGACGACCTCGAGCGCGGCCTTCTTGGCGTCCCACGCGGCGTCGCGGTCGATCGGCCCGGGGTCGGTGTCGAGGTCGCGCACCGGGTCGAACGCCCACTCGACGAGCGAGCGGTCCGCGGCCGACAGGTAGCCCGTCTCGCGGATGTCCTCGACCCGGACGTAGATCGGGTTGACGAAGCGCCGGCTCGTCGGCAGGTAGGGCGACGGCGTCATCGGTGTGCGCGGCTCGGCCGCGTGCAGCGGGTTGACGAGCACGAAGTCGGCCCCGGCCTCGCGCGCGGACAGCCAGGCGAGGTCGGCGAGGTCGGAGAGGTCGCCGACACCCCACGAGGCGCGCGAGCGCACCGAGTAGAGCTGGGCCATGAAGCCCCAGGCGCGGCGCTCGACGACCGCGGCGGGGAGCTCGAGGCGCTGCGGCGTCACGACGAGCGTCGCGCGGGCCTGCGTCCCGTCGCTCTCGGCGTGCAGGTCGTGCCACCCGAGGGGCAGGTCGGCGGGCACCTCGAACGTCGCGCGCCCCACGCGACGGCCGTCGACCGTGCGCGGCTCGACGAACACGTCGAGCTGGCCGAGGTCGCGGCGCTCGCGCGCGGCCCGGGCCGCGTGCTGCCCGGTCGGCTGGCCACCGTGGCGCGACGGCTCGGCCTCGAGCTCGACCCACACCGTGACGGCGGACCCGTCGGCGACGTGCACGGGCAGCGGGACGGCGTCGCCCTGCCGCACGACGACGGTCGGCGGCAGCATCTGGCGCCACGCGTCGTCGCGCGAGTGCTCGAGGCTGACCGCCACCTTCTCGGGCGACGACGCCGGGACGCCGAGGGCCTCGAGCACGGCGACGAGCGTCGACGCGCGGACCTGGCGGCGCGACCCGTCGAAGTCCCAGAAGTCGGACGCGACGCCGTGGGCGTCGGCCAGCTGCACCAACGGCTCGGGCAGGTCCGTCTGCGGGGGTTCGCTCACGCCTGCATCCTGCCAGAACGCGGGCCCGCGAGCAGCGCGTTCGTCCGGCGCGCCCAGGGACCGCCCACCTGGCCCGGGTACCCTGCGCTCATGTCCCACCCCCTTCTCGCCCCCGTCCTGCGTGTGCCCGCGGAGGTCCCGGAAGAGGTCCGCAACGGCTTCGACCCGAGCAACCCCGACGACTGGTTCGAGTGGTTCGTCGGGGTCCCGCTGCGCGTGCTCCTCATCATCGGCATCGGCGCGATCGCCCTCGCGCTCGTGCGCCGCGTCATCCGCAGGATCACCGAGCACATCGCCGAGGGGACACCGACGCTGCGCAGCAAGCGGCTCCAGGGCGTCGCCGACTCCGGGGTCGGCAGCGTCCTGCTGCGCGCGAACCCGCTCGCGTCCGCGCGACGGGCCCAGCGCGCGCGGACGGTGGGCTCGGTGCTGCGGTCCGTCGCCAACATCCTCATCGGGGCGACGATCGTGCTCCTGGTCCTCACCGAGCTCGGCGTGAACATCGCGCCGTTCCTCGCCTCGGCGGGCATCGCGGGCGTCGCGCTCGGCTTCGGCGCGCAGAGCCTCGTGAAGGACTTCCTGTCCGGGACGTTCATGCTGCTCGAGGACCAGTACGGCGTGGGCGACACCGTGGACTTCGGCGAGGTCACGGGCACCGTCGAGGAGGTCGCGCTGCGCGTCACCAAGGTCCGCGACGGCAACGGGACCCTGTGGTTCGTGCGCAACGGGGAGATCCTGCGCACGGGAAACAAGACCCAGGAGTGGGGCCGCGCCGTGGTCGACGTGCGCGTGGCGTACTGGGCGGACGTCGACGCGGTGCGCGCGGCGCTGCTCGCCGCGGCCGAGGACGTCGGCGCCGACCCCGTGCTCGGGACGTACTTCCTCGAGCCCCCGGAGGTCACGGGCATCGAGTCGATGACGGCAGAGGCCCTGCAGCTCAAGGTGCAGGTCAAGACGCGGGCGGCGATGCAGTGGGAGGTGGCGCGCGCGCTGCGCGCCCGCGTCCGGCAGGGGCTGTCCGACGCACGGATCCCGCTGGCGGGGGCGCAGCAGGTGGTCGTCCTCGACCACTCGCCGTCGGTGCCCGACGACCGGCCCGACGACCGGCCCGACGACGGTCCGCGCGCCGCGGCGCGGGACGAGCAGGCGGCGCGCGACCGGCGCGGTGCCGCGGCGGCCGCCGCGGTGCAGGACCGGACCGGCGGCCCGGCGAGCCCCTCCGCCTGAGCCGGCCGGCGCCGTCGGGCACGTCCGTCCCCGGCGGCGCCGACCCTCCGCGACGGAGGGCCGGACGGGGTCAGCGCAGGCCGTCGAGCTCCGCGGCGAGGTTGTCGGCCTCCGGGCCGACGATGACCTGGACGACGCGGCCCGAGCGCACGACGCCGAACGCGCCGGTCGCCTTGAGGCGCGCCTCGTCGACGAGCTGCGGGTCGGTCACCTCGACGCGCAGGCGCGTGATGCACGGCTCCAGGTCGACGACGTTGCCCTGGCCCCCGAGGGCCTCGAGGATCTGCTGTGCCTTCTGGTCCGAGGGGGTGCTCATCGAAAGTGTCTCCTGAGGCGAGTCGCGGGTGGGGATCCGCGCGCGGGATCCGGGGTGTCGGGGTGCCGTGCACCTGGCAACAGCCTAGTCTCCTGGCGAGGTTGTCACCGGATCGACGCAGGAGCGCAACGGCACCGCAACAACGGTGTGCCGCACGCGAGTCCCTCGTCGGCCGGCGACGGGCACGCGTGCGCACCGGCCCGGGCACCCGGGTCGCACGCCCGAGTCGGACAGGAGCGAGGTCGTGACGGGCGGAACACAGGACGAGGCACGGCAGGTCATCACGGGCATCGGCGTGTGCCCCGGCACGGTGGTCGGGCCGGTGGTGCTCATGCCGGAGCCGATCGCGGAGCCGGCCCCCGGGCTGCGGATGGGCCCGCGCGAGGACCACGAGGCGCAGGCCCGCCGGGTCGACGCCGCGGCCGCGCAGGTGGCCGCCGACCTCCAGCGCGCGGCCGACGCCGCCGCCGGCGAGACGCGCGACGTGCTGGAGGCGACGGCCGCGATGGCCGGCGACCCCACCCTGGCGGCCGACGCGCGCCGCCGCGTCCTCGACGAGCACCTGGTGCCCGAGCGCGCGGTGTGGGAGGCGGCGGAGGAGGTCGTGCGGCAGTTCACCGAGCTCGGCGGGTACTTCGCCGAGCGCGCCCGCGACGTCGCCGACGTGCGGGACCGGCTCGTCGCCGCGCTCACGGACCGCCCCGCGCCGGGCGTGCCCGAGCACGCCGAGCCGTTCGTGCTCGTCGCGCCCGACCTCGCGCCGTCGGCCACCGCTGCCCTCGACCCGGCGCGCGTGCTCGCGATCGTCACCGACGGCGCCGGCCCGACGTCGCACACCGCGATCGTCGCCAACGCCAAGGGGATCCCCGCCGTCGTCGCGGCGACCGGGGCGAGCGCCGCGCTCGCGCCGGAGGACGTCGTGCTCGTCGACGGCGCCGCCGGGACCGTGGTCGTGCACCCGTCCGAGGAGCAGGTCGCCGCGGCACGGGCGCGGTCGCAGCAGGTGCGCACGTTCGACGGCACGGGCCGCACGCGCGACGGGCACCGCGTCCAGCTCCTCGCGAACGTCGGCGACCCCGCGGGCGCGGCGCCCGCCGCCGCGGCGGGCGCCGAGGGCGTCGGGCTGTTCCGCTCGGAGTTCTGCTTCCTCGACCGCGAGCAGCCGCCGACGGTCGAGGAGCAGGTGACCGCCTACCGCAGGGTGTTCCGCGAGTTCGGCGGGCGCAAGGTCGTCATCCGCACCCTCGACTCCGGCGCGGACAAGCCGCTCCACTTCCTCACGGTCGACGACGAGGAGAACCCGGCGCTCGGCGTGCGCGGGCTGCGGACCGCCGCGCGGTGGCCCGAGCTGCTCGAGCAGCAGCTCGACGCGATCGCGCAGGCCGCCGCCGCCGAGGAGGCGGAGGTCTGGGTCATGGCGCCGATGGTCTCGACCGTCGGCGAGACGGAGTGGTTCGTCGAGCGCTGCCGCGCCCACGGGCTCGACGTCGCCGGCGTCATGGTCGAGGTACCGAGCGCCGCGCTGCTCGCCGGGCCGATCCTCGCGCGTGCGTCGTTCGCGTCGATCGGCACGAACGACCTCACGCAGTACACGATGGCGGCCGACCGCCTCCTCGGGTCGCTCGCCGAGCTGAGCGACCCGTGGCAGCCCGCGGTGCTGCGGCTCGTCGAGGCGACGTGCGCGGGCGGCGCGCAGCAGGGTCGGCCCGTGGGCGTGTGCGGCGAGGCGGCCTCGCAGCCGGTGCTGGCCGTCGTGCTCGTGGGCCTCGGGGTGTCGTCGCTGTCGATGACGGCCCGGGCGATCCCCGACGTCGCCGCGCTCCTGCGCGAGGTCGACGTCGACGAGTGCCGACGGCTCGCGCGCCTCGCCGTCGAGGCGGAGAGCGCGGCCGAGGCCCGCGCCCTCGTCCGCGAGAACCTCCCGGTGCTCGCCGAGCTCGGCCTCTGACGCGCATCGGCGCGCGTCAGAGGGTGCGCACCGGCGCGCGCTGTGACGTGCGTCCGGGTCGCCGCGCGCGGCCTGGACGGCGGCGACGCCGGTGCGATGATGGGCCGGTGACGACCGAGCCCAGCCCCCGCACGACGCTGCCCGTCGCCGGCCTGTCGAACGGCACGACCGGACCTGCGACCGGCCCGGCGGCCGACGCCGCGCCGGTGCGCCCGAGCCGCACGTTCTACGACGAGGTCGGCGGCCACGAGACGTTCGTGCGCCTCGTCGACGCGTTCTACGAGGGCGTCGCCGACGACCCCGTCATGCGCCCGATGTACCCCGAGGAGGACCTGGGCCCCGCGCGCTGGCGCCTCACCGCGTTCCTGGAGCAGTACTGGGGCGGCCCGACGACGTACAGCGAGCAGCGCGGGCACCCGCGCCTGCGGATGCGGCACGCCCCGTTCAAGGTCAACCCCGAGGCGCGGGACCGCTGGCTCGCCCACATGCGCGCCGCCGTCGACACCCTCGGTCTCGCGCCGATCCACGAGGCGACGCTGTGGGACTATCTGGAGCGCGCGGCGCACTCGCTCCTCAACACCTTCGAGGACTGACAGACCCGCCGCCCGAGCGAAGGAGCCCCCACCCGTGACCCCCGAGCCCACGCCGCCGTCGACCTCCGCGGCCTCCCCCGGCCCGACGTCGGACGCCGCCCCGCGCGAGCAGGTCCCCAACCCGCTGAACCACCTCCTCGACGTCCTGCGCCTCGAGCGGGTCGGCGACGGCGACGGGTCGGCCGCCGACCCCGAGCACTTCCGCGGCGAGAGCGTGCACCAGCCGACGGGCCGCGTCTACGGCGGGCAGGTGCTCGCGCAGGCGGTGCTCGCCGCGGGCCGGACGGTCCCCGAGGGCCGGCTCCCCCACTCGCTGCACGGGTACTTCCTGCGGCCCGGCGGCCTCGACGTGTCGATCGACTTCGCTGTCGAGCGGCTGCGTGACGGGCGCTCGTTCAGCGCGCGCCGGACGCACGCGATCCAGCACGGCAAGCCGATCCTGTCGATGATCGCCTCGTTCCAGGAGGACCAGGGCGGCATCGAGCACTCGTCCCCGATGCCGGACGCCCCGCCGCCGGAGGAGGTGCCGTCCGCGCTCGACGTGCTCGGCGGCATCGACCACCCGATCGCGCGCTTCTGGTCGCACCACTCGGCGTTCGAGCTGCGGCACGTCGGCGGCTCGCTCTACCTCGGTCCCGACCACGAGCCCAAGGACCACCAGATGGTGTGGATGCGAGCGCGCGGCGACGTCGGGGACGACCAGCTGCTGCACCGCGCGCTCATGGCGTACGCGTGCGACCAGGTGATGCTCGAGCCGATCCTGCGCGAGTCGGGCACGAGCTGGGTCACGCCCGACCTGTCGATCGCGAGCCTCGACCACGCGATGTGGTGGCACCGCGACGCGCGCGTCGACGACTGGCTCCTCTACGTGCAGTCGGCGTCGAGCGCCCAGGGCGGCCGCGGGCTCGGTGCCGCGCGCGTGTTCGCGCAGGACGGGACGCTCGTCGCGTCCATCGCGCAGGAGGGCATGGTCCGCCTCCCGGCGCTGTGAGCACCGGGAGGCGGACCGCCTCACCGCGGTATCAGCCGGGTGTCAACCGGCGTCAGCCGCACGCGACCGTGGGTGACGACGGCGGCGCACCCGTGCCGATGAAGCCGAAGGACGTGCTCCCGCCGGCGGCGAGCGTGCCGTTCCAGCCGACGTCCGTCGCGGTCAGGACGCTCCCGCTGACGCTCGTCGTCGCGTTCCAGGCCTGCGACAGGCCGCCGGGCGCGAGGTCGAGCGACACGGTCCAGCCGGAGAGACCGGACGGGCCCGCCGTGACCGTGACCTCGCCCTGGTACCCGCCCTGCCACGACCCGCGCGTCGCGTAGGTCGCGGTGCAGGCGCCGGGCTCGGGCCCGCCGTCGTCCGCGAGCGTCGTGGCCTGCGCCCCGAGGGACACGGGCGAGAGGTTGCCCGCCGCGTCCCGCGCCCGCACCGTGTACCGGTACGTGGTCTCGGGCGCGAGGTCCTCGTCGGTGAAGGTCGTGCGCGCCGTGGAGCCCACCACCTCCCCGTCGCGCAGCACGTCGTACGCGACCACGCGGACGTCGTCCGTCGACGCCGTCCACGCCAGCGAGGCGGTCGTGGCAGTCGTCCCCGTCACGGCGAGGTCGGCCGGCGTCGTAGGCGCCTCGGTGTCCGGCTCCGTCGGGACGTCCTCGCCGAACAGGCGGTCGTAGTCGGCGAGCGCCGTCGCGACCGCGGTCTGGGCCCAGAACCGGTGGTAGGTGAACTCGGGCGCGGGCCCGCCGTCGAGGTGCGCCTGGACCTTCGACCACTGCGGGTCGTCGAGGTAGAACGACCGCAGGTCGAGGAACGACGCTCCCGGCTCGATCACGTCGCCGTTCGGCATGGTCCCCGACCACCCGGCCGGCACGTACGTCCCGTCGCCCGTGGTCGACGTCAGGACGTCGTCGAAGCGCGCGTAGTCCGCCCGCGTCTCGGTCGTCGCGACGCCGACGGGGTCGCTGTTCTGCTCCCAGATCGCGTCGAGCAGGTCGCGCGCGACCTGCTGCGCCGCGTCGTGCTGCGGGCCCTCGCCGCCGGCCGCGTAGTACATGAGCGAGCGGGCGAGCGCGCCGGCGACGCCGACGTCCTGTCCGTAGCCCGTCACCTCGACGCTCAGGCCCGCGTTGTCGCCCGGGTCGTCCGGGTTCCAGTCGTCGGGCTGGCCCGACCACGCGAGGTTGGACGGGATCTGCCAGGAGTCGTCCGTGACCGTGACGTGGTCCATCACCCAGGGGACCCACCTGTCGAGGATCGCCTCGGCGCGCTCGTCGCCCGTCTCCTCGTAGAGCTGCGCGATGCGCTCGACGCCCCAGCCCTGCATGCCCATCCACGAGTTGGAGGGCGGGTCGTGGTAGACGGGCGCCTCGGTGTACGCCATGCCGTAGAACGTCGCGACGTCGTCGGGACGGTCGGCGTAGTGGCCGTCCCACGAGTTCGTGCTGCCGCCCGCGATCCCGCCCTCGGGCGACTGGAGCCACTGGAAGAGCTCGATCTGCCGGTCGAGGCTCGTGCCCCAGTCGTCGCTCGCCGTCGGCGACGCGGGCTGGAGCGCCGGGTCGTTCGCGAGCGCCCAGGCCGCCATCGGGTTCTGGTACCCGAAGTGCGCGTGGCTCGACCCGATGCGCCAGGCCCACGGGCCGGACGTGTCGAGCGCGCCGCCCCACGCGTAGTACCAGGACAGCAGGTAGTGCGCGCTGCTCCGGCCCGACCCCGCGGCGCACGACGTGGACTCGCAGCCCGGCGTCTTGAAGTACTTGTCGAACAGCGCGTAGCGCAGGTAGTCGCCCATCTTCGAGGCCTTGCCGACCGTGTCGGCGACGGCCTCGGGCTGGCCCTGCTCGGTCGCGAACTTGTTCGCCCAGTAGGCCGCCTCGACCGCGCGCGCGTCGGCGTCGGGCGCGTTGGTGTACTTCCACTGCTTCGCGTACGACGCGTCGCCCGTGAAGAGGTCGAGGTAGCCGTTCTCGCCGCCGTAGGAGAAGTCGTCGATCGACGGCTGGGGCACCGTCTCCCACACGGACTCCTGCGGGCCGCGCTGGAACGTGTTGATGTACGACGTGCCCTCGTGGTCCGGCCCGAGCAGCGTCGAGGAGCCGGGTGCGGCGCCGAACCCGTAGACGTTGTCGACGTCGGCGAGCCAGTGCATGCCGTAGACCTCGGGCGTGCCGTAGGTCGACCGCAGCTCGGCCGCGATCGGGTCGGTGCCGACGGACACCGAGGAGTCGAGCTGCGACGGGTACTGGCTCGGGTGGTTGAACTCCGGCGCGTACGTCGCGGGCTTGGCCGGGTCGTACGCGCCGTTGGTGGGCTGGTTCTCCGTGGTGGGGATCATGTACGCCTCGAGCGTGTCCCACGCGTGGTTGAACGGCTCCCAGTCACCGGTGACCTGGCCGTAGGAGGTCTCGAGCCACAGCCAGAAGGAGTACGCCTCCGACGTCGTCTCGTGACCGTAGTCCGGCGCCTCGACCATGAGCGTCTCGACCGCGTGGTACGGGATGCCCTGGGGCGAGAAGTAGCCGTTCGCGGGGTCGTGGATCTTCGCGTACAGCTCGAGGAACCGCTGCGTGTACTCGCCGTCGACGGGCGCCGCGGCCGCACCGGCCGACGTGGACGGGGCCGGGGCGGGGTCCGCGCTCGCCGGCGGGACCGCCGCGAGGGCCGCGAGCGCGAGGCCCGCGGAGACCGCCGCGGCCGTCGCGCGGCGCCGTGCGGCCCGCGCGTGCGGGGCGGTGGATGGTGGCGCTGCGCGCCGGGACGTGCGTGGCATCGTGCTCCCTCTCGTCGTCGAGCCCCGCGACGGCGGTCACGGGAGCGCCGTCGTCGGCGCCCCTACCCCCGCGGGTCGCTCGACTCTCGGCGGGGGCCGCGGGCTCTCACAACGCGCGAAACGTTTCGGACGACGCCGACCACGGGACGACCGTGCCGTGCGCGCGCGCCCGCCGCCGTGCGAGCGCCACCCCGGCGCGCCGCAGCACCTCGAGCGCGTCCGGCGCCCCCGTGACGTCCCCCAGGTGCTCGACGACGGCGGACCCGCACGCCCCTGCCGCGCGGACCGCCGCGTGGCGGGCGGCGTCGTCGGACACGCCGTCGAGGAGCACGACGAGGTCGGTCGGGGCCAGCGCGCACAGGGAGCCCGCGGAGCCCAGCGCACCGCCGAGCCGGTGCAGCGCGGGGACCGTCGGCGGCGCGTCGAGCCCGACGGCGAGCACGTGCGCGCCGTACCCCGGGACCCGCGCCCCGCGGCCGATCGCCTGCTCGAGCCGGTCGACGAACAGCGGGCGGTGCAGGACGCCCGAGTCGGGGTCGACGAGCGCCCGCTCGCGCAGCTCGCTGCGGAAGCGCTCGACGTCGGACAGGACGGCGAGCGCGCCGACCATGCGGGCCGGGCGCCCGCCGGCGTCGTGCACGGTCACCGCACGGCACCGCACCCGCACGTGCTCGCCGTCGGCGCACCGCAACCGGTGCTCGACGTCGAGGGGCTCGGTCGTGCCCGCGAGCTGCGCGGCGACGGCGGCGTGCACGGCCTGCCGGTCGTCCGGGTGCACGCGGCCGAGCCACTCCTCGGGGTCGTCCCGGAGGTCGGCCACGTCGCAGCCCACGATGCGCGCCCACGCCGGCGACCAGCGCACGGTGCCCGTCTCGACGTCCCAGTCCCACGTGCCGTCGTGCGACGCGATGGACACGAGCGCGGCGCGCTCGGCCCCCGCCTCGACCTCGAGCGCCAGCTCGCGCACGCGCTCGGCCGAGTCGGCGAGCGCGCGCTGCTGCTCCTGCAGCGAGGTGACCAGGGCCTCCCGGTCCAGCGCGACGGCGAGCATGGCCGCCCAGTGGTTGTACCGCTCGCGGGTGCTCGTCGTGCGGGTGTCCACGAGTCCGCCCACCACGAGGAACCCCCAGTCGGAGCGACCGAACGCGACCGGCGCGACGACCGTGAGCGACCGCGGGTCGAGGAGCTCGCGGGGCGGGAACTGCGCCGTCGGGAGGACCGACCCCACGAGCCGCTCCACGGCCGTCCCCCCGCCGCGCGCACCCACGACCCGCAGCGCACGGCGCCCCGCGTCGTCGTCGACGTCCTCCCACAACGCGAGCGCCGCCGTACCGCCCACCCCGCGCGGCAGCCAGTCGAGGCGCCGCAGGCCCTCGCCGTCGCCGCGCAGCAGGCCGAGGTCGACCTCGTAGAGGTCCACCAGGTCCTGTTCGAGCCGACCCGTGCGCGCCACGGCGCCGTGCGCGCACCCCCGGGCGACGGCGACGACCACCTCGGCCGCGGTCGCCCGGACGGCGTCGGCCCGGGCGCCCGCGGAGCTGGCCGCGGGTTCCCGGTGGGCGCCGCGCGACAGCACGGTCCGGCCGAGCTGGGACGCGCGCGCACCCGGGCGACGCCGTCGCACGTCCCGCACGAGCGCGGCGACCTCGGCCTCGAGCGCCGGCACGATCTGCTCGAGCGCCTCCTGCGACGGGCGCAGGGCCGCGGTCCGGTCCGCGAGCGAGCGCAGGGCCGCCGCCCGCGGGACCACGCCCGTGTCGGCGGCGCCCCGGAGCAGGTGCCGCAGCACCAGGAGCCACGCGTCGACCGGGGCCGGGCGCTGGCCCCCGTCCGACCCGCGCCGCCGCAGGACGCCGCGCACGTCGGACCGCTCCAGGACGGAGGCGAAGACCACCCGGGCGACGTCGTCGAGGGGCCGGTCCGGGTCCGCGGGCGCCGCCACGGCCGCCGCCCGGGCGACCGGGGCGCCGATGAGCTCGCCCTGCGTGCCCTCCAGGCACCCGCACGACTCGCGGCGGATGAGGGCCGCCCGGCCCAGCCGGTGCTCCCGGCCGACGTTCTCCCCGCGGGCCCGCGCCACGAGCAGCTCGGCGACCCGCTCGCCGACCTGGTCGTGCAACGGGTCGACGGTCGACAGCCGGGGTCGCGACCGCGCCCCCGAGTCGGCGTGGTCGAACCCGACCACGGCCTGCTCCGCGGGCAGCTCGAAGCCGCTGGCCTGCAGGCCCCGCATGAACCCGATGGCGTTGCGGTCGGTCGCGGCGAGCGTCGCCGTCGTCGGCAGGCCCCGGGCCGCGAGCCGCCGCGCGGCAGCCTCGGCGCTCGCCTCCTGGTTGTCGCGCGTGCGGTAGACCCACGAGGGCGAGAAGGCGAGGTCGTGCGCGGCCAGCGCCGCACGGTACGCGTCGTACCGCTCGAGCGTGTCGCGCTGCTCGGTGTTGCCGACGAAGCCGATGCGGTCGTGGCCGTGCTCCACGAGGTGGTCGACAGCGGCGCGGACCCCTCCCGCGTTGTCCGGCGACACCGCGGGCGCACGCAGCCCGTCCGCGCGCACCCCCAGGAGCACGAGCGGGACGCCCGACGCGTCGAGCTCGCGCAGCTCGGCGTCGGCGAGCGCCGTCGTCATCACGACGAACCCGTCGAACGTCGAGCGCCCCAGCAGGGGCCGCCGGCCCGGCGGTCCCGGGAACTCGTCGCGGTCGAGGTCCGCCGGGTAGGTCTGGAGGGCGACCACCCGGTGCCCGTGCGCCCGCAGGACCCGGGCGATCCCCGCCAGGGACCGCCCGAAGTAGAACCCTCCGACCACGGGGCACAGCACACCGAACGTCAGGTGCTCCCCCGCCTGTCTCGGGCGCCTCGTCGCGTCCGTCGACATCCTCGTCACCGTCCTCGTCACGTCATCGTCACCGAGTCCTGGTAGGCATCATGCACCCAAACCGGGCACAGTGTGGGAGCGTGACCACCAACTCGTCCGCGGGCTCGCCCTCGCACCGCCCCGTCGGCCCGGGCGCACGGCGCATCACGATCACCGACGTCGCGCGCGCGGCGGGGGTGTCGATCGCCGTCGTCTCCTACGCCCTCAACGGCCGCCCGGGGGTGTCCGAGCGCACCCGCCGCCACGTCCTGCGCACCGCGGCCGACCTCGGCTGGCGGCCGAGCGCGGCCGCCCGCTCGCTGCGGACCAGCGCCCGCAGCGTGGCGCTCCAGGTCGTGCACGCGGCCGAGGGGGCCGCCGGACCCGCCCGCGCCCTCGCGCTCGCCGTGGGCATGCGCGCCGTCCTCGCGGAGCACGACCTCGCCCTCGGCGTCGAGGTCGCCGACGACCGCGACGCGGGCGCCCGGGAGCTCGAGGCCGCGTGGTCCGAGCGACGGCACGCGGCGTACGTCGTCGTCGACGCCCACGCGCGCGACCCGCGGGTCCGGGTCGCGCGCGAGGCGGCCATCCCGCTCGTCGAGGTCGCTCCCGGCCCGTCCGACCCCACCGACCCGGGCGCGCGGACCTGGTTCGCGGGCGACGCGGACGCCCGCGCGGCCCGCTACCTCGTGGAGCTCGGGCACCGCCGGATCGCGGTCCTGGTCTCGGACGCGCAGGACGAGGTCGCGCGCACCCTGGTCGCGGCGGCGCGCGACGCGGGCGGCCCGGAGGCCCGGGTCGACGTCGTCGAGTGCCGCACGTGGGAGGAGACACGCTCGCGCGCGGCGCGGCTGGTCGCGCACGACGCGCGCCCCACGGCCGTGCTCACCGACACGGACGTCGCCGCGCTCGCGGTGCTCGAGGCGGGCCGGGGCCAGGGGCTCGAGGTGCCGTGGGACCTGTCGGTGCTGTCGGGCGAGGACTCCGCGACGTGCCGTCTGGTCGCGCCCGCGCTCACCGCCGTGCACCGCCCGTTCCAGCGGCTCGGAGCGCACGTCGCGGACGTCGTCGTCGCGCGGCTGGGCCTCGGGCGCCCGGTCGCGCGCCCCGACGCCGACCCGGCCGCGACCCGTCCGGCCGTCGACCGCGAGCGCCCCGCCGCACGTCTCCTCCTACGGGGCACGACGGCGCCACCGCGGAGCGCCTAAACGTTTCAGGCGGTAGCCGACGACGGCCCCGGGTCGTCACGTTGTCCCCGCCGGGCAGAGCCGCCCGGTGCGCGGACCCGTCCGCGCCCCTGGACCCTTGGAGGACCACGTGCCATCCCGATCCAGCCGACCGCGCAGGGGCGCGGCCGTCGCCGCGTCGCTCGCGCTGCTCGCCGCCCCGCTGGTCGCGACCGCCGCGCCGGCGAGCGCCGCCGAACCACGCGTGAGCAACCCGTTCGCCGGTGCCACGCAGTACGTCAACGACTTCTGGTCCGCCAACGTCGAGGCCGCCGCCGACCGCGCCGGCGGCGACCTCGGGTCCCGCATGCGGGCCATCGCCGAGGAGCCCACCGCGGTCTGGATGGACCGCATCAGCGCGATCGAGGGCAACGCCGACGGCCCGGGCCTGCGGTACCACCTCGACGCCGCGGTCGCGCAGAAGCAGCCCGGCGTGCCGATGGTGTTCAACCTCGTGATCTACGACCTGCCCGGCCGCGACTGCTACGCGCTCGCGTCCAACGGGGAGCTCAAGCCCAACGCCACGGACATGGCGCGGTACGAGACCGAGTACATCGACGTCATCGCCGACATCCTCGACGACCCGGCCTACGAGGACCTGCGCATCGTCGCGACCATCGAGCCGGACTCGCTGCCGAACCTCATCACGAACATCAGCACGCCCGACTGCCAGGCGTCCGCCCCGTACTACCGCGAGGGCGTGAAGTACGCGCTGGACGCGCTCCACGACGTCGGCAACGTGTACTCCTACATCGACGCGGCGCACGCCGGCTGGCTCGGCTGGCCGAGCAACGGGGGCCCGGCGGCGAAGCTCTTCAAGGAGGTCGTGCTGTCGACGGACGCGGGCTACGCGTCCGTCGCAGGATTCGTCACGAACACGGCCAACTCCACGCCCCTGCACGAGCCGTTCCTCGAGGACGTCCAGCTCGGCAGCACGCCCGTGCGCTCGGCGAGCTTCTACGAGTGGAACGCCGACTTCGACGAGGCCGACTGGACCGCGCACCTCTACGACCTGCTCGTGGCGGAGGGCTTCCCGACGTCGATCGGCATGCTCGTCGACACCTCGCGCAACGGCTGGGGCGGCGCCGACCGCCCGACGGCGGTGAGCACGTCGACGAGCCTCGACACCTACGTGGACGAGTCGCGCGTCGACCGGCGGATCCACCGCGGCGCCTGGTGCAACCCGGCCGGCGCCGGGATCGGCGAGCGCCCGCAGGCCTCGCCCGCGGGCTTCCCCGAGTCGCACCTGCACGCCTACGTGTGGGTCAAGCCTCCGGGCGAGTCCGACGGCGCGTCGTCCGACATCCCGAACGACCAGGGCAAGCGGTTCGACCGCATGTGCGACCCGACGTTCGTCTCGCCCAAGCTCGCCAACCAGCTCACCGGCGCCCTGCCCGACGCCCCGCTCGCGGGCCAGTGGTTCGAGGCCCAGTTCCGGATGCTCGTCGAGAACGCCTACCCGGCGATCGAGGGCGACGGCAGCGGCGGCCCCGCGGACACGACCGCGCCGTCGGTCCCGACGGGCCTCACGGCCGAGGCGACCACGACGTCGTCGGCGAGCGTGAGCTGGGCCGCGTCCACCGACGACCGCGGCGTCACGGGCTACACCGTGCTCGTCGACGGTGCGGCCGTGGGCACGACGGCCACGACCTCCTTCACGGTCACCGGCCTCGACGCCGGCACGTCCTACGCCGTGAGCGTCCGGGCGCGCGACGCCGCGGGCAACGTCTCCGCCGCGTCCGCGCCGCTCACCGTGACCACGGACGAGGACGGCGGCCCGGGCGGCGACGACCAGGCGCCGTCCGCCCCGACCGGGCTGCGGGTCTCCGGCGTGACGACCTCCACGGTCGCGCTCGCGTGGAACGCGTCCACCGACGACACCGGCGTGACCGGCTACCGGGTCTTCCGGGACGGGACGCAGGTGGCCGAGGTCGCGGCGACGTCGTTCACCGACACGGGCCTCGCGGCGGGCACGGCGCACGTCTACGCGGTGCGCGCGGTCGACGCGGCGGGCAACGTGTCCGCGACGTCGGGCACCGTGACCGGCACGACGGCGCAGGACGGAGGCGGCACGCCCGGCTCGTGCACCGTCGCGTACACCGCGAGCTCGTGGAACACCGGGTTCACGGGGTCGCTGCGGATCACCAACGACTCCGCCACCGCCCTGCTGGACTGGTCCCTGACCTTCGCCTTCGCGGACGGCCAGACCATCACCCAGGGCTGGTCCGCGCAGTACGCGCAGTCCGGCTCGACCGTCACCGTGACCCCCGCCGCGTGGAACACCACCCTCGGCGCGGGCGCGAGCGTCGAGGTCGGCTTCAACGGGTCCCACACCGGGACCAACACCGAGCCGACGTCCTTCACCCTGAACGGCGCGACCTGCACCGTCAGCTGACCTGAGATGACCGGCGGCCGGGGCTCTCACGCCCCGGCCGCCGGTCCTTGCGACGTTCGATATCGATATCGACCCGGAGGGTGCACCCATGAGCAGGACCAGCTTCAGACGATCTCTCGCGACGACGCTCGCGACCACGGCGCTCGTCGCCGCGGCGGTCGTCCCGGCCGGCACGACCGCGGCCGCCGCCACCGAGCCGCTCGGCGACGCCGCCGCCCGGCACGGCAGGACCGTCGGCTTCGCGCTCGACCCGAACCGGCTGTCCGAGAGCCCGTACCAGGCCGTCGCCGAGCGCGAGTTCTCCCTCGTCGTCGCCGAGAACGCGATGAAGTGGGACGCGACGGAACCGCAGCGCGGGACGTTCCGGTGGACCGGGGCCGACCAGGTCGCGGACTGGGCCGACGCGCAGGGCGCGGACCTCTACGGGCACACCCTGGTGTGGCACAGCCAGCTCCCCGGCTGGGTCGAGGGCCTGTCCGGATCCGCGCTCCGCTCGGCGATGGTCGACCACGTGACCGTGGTCGCCGGCCGCTACGCGGGCCGGGTGGACGCGTGGGACGTCGTCAACGAGGCGTTCGAGGACGACGGCTCACGGCGGCAGAGCGTCTTCCAGCGCCAGCTCGGCGACGGGTACATCGAGGACGCGTTCCGCGCCGCGCGGGCCGCCGACCCGGACGCCGACCTGTGCCTCAACGACTACAGCACCGACGGGATCAACGCGAAGAGCACGGCGATCTACGACCTCGTCGCCGACTTCACGTCTCGCGGCGTGCCGATCGACTGCGTCGGGTTCCAGGCGCACCTGATCGTCGGCCAGGTCCCGTCGACGCTGACCCAGAACCTCCAGCGGTTCGCCGACCTCGGCGTGGACGTGCGCATCACCGAGCTCGACGTCCGCATGAACACCCCCGCCGACGCGTCGAAGCTGGCCCAGCAGGCGTCCGACTACGCGAAGGTCTTCCAGGCCTGCCTCGACGTCGACCGCTGCACGGGCGTGACGCTGTGGGGCATCACCGACAGGTACTCGTGGATCCCGGGCGTCTTCCCGGGGCAGGGCGCCGCGCTCGTCTGGGACGACGCGTACGCGCCCAAGCCCGCGTACGCGGCGATCGCCGAGGTCCTCGGCGCCCGGGACGACGGCTCGGGCGGCGACGACCAGGCTCCGTCGGCCCCGACCGGCCTGCGAATCTCAGGCACCACGACCTCCTCGATCTCGCTCGGGTGGAACACCTCCACCGACGACGTCGGCGTCGCGGGCTACCGCGTGTACCGCGACGGGACCCAGGTCGCCGAGGTCTCCGGGACGTCGTTCACCGACACCGGCCTCGCGGCGGGCGCCTCGCACGTCTACGCGGTGCGCGCGGTCGACGCGGCGGGCAACGCGTCCGCGACGTCCGGCACCGTGACGGGCGAGACGGAGGAGGACGGCGGCGGCCCCACCGGGGCCTGCACCGTCGCGTACACGGCGAGCACCTGGAACACGGGCTTCACCGGGTCGCTCAGGATCACCAACGACTCGACGGCCGCGCTGCACGGCTGGACCCTGAGGTTCGCGTTCCCGGACGGTCAGACCGTCACGCAGGGCTGGTCGGCGCAGTACGCCCAGCAGGGCTCGACCGTCACCGTCACGCCGGCGCCGTGGAACACGACGCTCGGAGCGGGCGCGAGCGTGGACATCGGCTTCAACGGCGCCCACTCCGGGACCAACACCGAGCCGGCCGCCTTCACGCTCGACGGCGCCGCCTGCGACGTCGTCTGACCGACGAGCGACGTCCGGGGCGCGCAGGGGCCGCCCCGGGCGACGGTCGTGCCGGCCGCGGCGTTCGTGGCCCACCGCCGCTGCGGTCCCCGCCCCGGCCGCGGTGACTCGGCCGCGCCCCCGGCTCAGTCCGCGAGGACGGGGACGGGGGTGCCGTCCGCGGTGCGACCCACCACGACCACCGGCGGCAGGTCCGTCGAGCCGACCTGTGCGACGTCGGCCGCGTCGCGGGCCCAGGTCGACGGGTCCGGGCGCGGCCACGTGACCGTGGACCCCTCGACGCTCGTGCCGTCGACCGACGCGAGGACGTCGACCCGCGCGACGTCGCCCGAGCCGACCACCACGAGCTCGGGCTGCGGCTCGGCGTCGCCGCCGGGACCGCCGTCGACCCACTGCGCGACGAGCGGCGGGACGCGCGTCACCAGCGGCGACCCCGGCGCGACCTCGCCGCCGCCGAGCCGGTCGGTCCGCGGGTCGCCGGGTTCCTCGCCGTCGACGGGCTCCGGCGCCGGCCGGGCGGCGTAGACCTCCCACCACGCCCGCGGGTCCCACGCGCTCGTCGTGACCGCGACGACCGCCAGGGGCGTGCCGTCGGAGAGCGCCGCCCCGTCCCAGAGCGCCGCGACCGGCGGGTCGGCCCGGCGCCGCTCCTCCGTGCCGCGGTAGGCGCCCAGGAGCGCGCTCCAGGTCGGTGCCCCCGCGGCGGGGTCGAGGAGCCGGCCCCACAGCGCGTCGAGGTCGGCGGTGGTCACCACGCCCCCGTCGGTGAACAGCAGACCCGCGTCGCCGCCGTCGGGGACGGCGCTCACCGAGGCCGCCCGGATCGCGCCACCGCGCTGGCCGACGAGGAGTCCGTCGTCGACGGGCACGGTCACGACGACCGGCACGTCGTCCTCGCCCTGGGGATGGACGACCTCGAGGCCGTCCGGCTCCGCGCTGCGGGCGAGCGACTCGGCGAGCAGCAGCAGGCCGTCGTCGAGCTCGACTGTCGCGCGCGAGGGCCACCGCTGCTCGTCGCTGTCCGCGAGGATGCGGTAGGCGTCGGTGCGCTCGCCCTCGGCGTCGACCGGCGCGAGGAAGGTCGCGACGTGGTCGCCCGAACGGAGCGCGACGAGGCGGCCGGTGGGCGCGTCGTCGAGGCGGAGCTCGTAGCGGCTCTCGAACGCGAGGTCGGCCACGGGGACGTCCCCGGCCCACAGCACCTCGAGGGGCTCGTCGGCCGCGGGCGGCTCCTCCTGCCCGCCGACGTCCTCGCGCCGCCAGGCCTCGGCGGCGGCCTCGAGGTCCTCGGACGGCGCGCCGTCCTCGGCGAGACCGCCCCGGGTCGGGTAGCCCTCGAGCGTCGACGAGCTGACCGGACCGTCGACAGGATCGGTGCCACCGCGCATGAGCAGCCAGAGGGTCAGCGCCCCGGCGAGCACGAGCACGACCGCTCCGCCGACCAGCACGCGCCCCCTGCGGCCCCGCCACCACGGGCTCTCCGACGTCGTCATGTCCCCTCCCTCGTCCGCGCCCGCCCACGCTAGCCGCGACAGGGCCCGGCCGGGGGCCCGGGCGATGGGGACCGCTCCCCATGCGCCGTGCGGCCTCGACACCCCTGTCGCGCGAGCGGGCGACGCGTCCCGCACCATGACCGGGTGCGACTGCGTCGGGTGTCCGTGACCTCCCCCGGGTACTCCCGCCGCCCGAAGGGCGACTCCTGGGTGTTCCTCGACGTCGAGGGGACTCCGCTCGCCGACGAGGACGAGGTCGCGCGGTGCACGCGCCTCGCGGTCCCTCCCGCCTGGACCGACGTCTGGATCTGCCGGTACCCGAACGGGCACATCCAGGCGTTCGGGCGCGACGTCGCCGGTCGGGGCCAGTACCTGTACCACGAGCAGTGGCAGGTGCGCCGTGCGCGGCGCAAGCACGACCACGTGCTCGACGTCGGCCGGCGCCTGCCCGCCGCCCGGCGCCGCGTCGCGCGCGAGCTCGCGCAGCCCGGCATGGGCCGCGAGAAGGTGCTCGCCCTCGCGTTCCGGCTGCTCGACCTCGCGTACTTCCGTGCCGGCGGCGAGATCTACGCCCAGCAGAACAAGAGCTACGGCCTGGCGACGATCCGCAAGGAGCACGCACGGGTCCGGCGCGACGGGAGCGTGCACTTCCACTACCCCGCGAAGTCGGGCCAGGTGCGCGACGTCGTCGTGGACGACCCGGTGGTCGCCGAACTCGTCACGACGCTCAAGCGGCGCCGCGGCGGCGTCGAGCTGCTCGCGTGGCGCGAGGACGGGCCCGACGGCCGGCCCGCCTGGCACGACGTCACGAGCGCCGACGTCCAGGCGGGCATCAAGGAGCAGCTCGGCGAGGACGCGACGCCCAAGGACTTCCGCACGTGGCACGCCACCGTCCTCGCGGCACGCGCGCTCGCCGACGCCGGGGCCGCGCCCGCCTCCGATCGGGCGCGGCGCCGGGTCGTCACGGGGATCGTCAAGGACGTCGCGGAGGAGCTCGGCAACACGCCCGCCGTCGCGCGGTCGTCGTACATCGACCCGCGCCTGTTCGACCTGTGGGAGCGTGGCGAGACCATCGGGTCCACGCGGTCGCAGACGCGCGCCGAGCGCGAGCTCCTGGAGCTCCTCTCGTGAGGGCCGCGGTCACCGGCGTCACCGGCTACGTGGGCGGTCGGCTCGTGCCCGAGCTGCTGCGCGCAGGGTTCGACGTGCGCGCGCTCGCGCGGCACCCCGAGCGCCTCGCGGGACGCGAGTGGGTGCATGACGTCGAGACGGTGGCCGCCGACGCCGCCGACCTCGGGCAGATCCGGGCCGCGCTCGAGGGCGCCGACGTCGCCTACTACCTGGTGCACTCGCTCGGCACCGGGAGCACGTTCGAGGCGCGCGACCGACGCACCGCGCTGACCTTCGCGCAGGCGGCACGCGAGGCGGGCGTGGGGCGGATCGTGTACCTCGGCGGGATGTTCCCCGACGTCCCGGAGGGCGAGCTGTCGCGCCACCTGGCCTCGCGCAAGGAGGTCGGCGAGATCCTGCTCGCGTCGGGCGTCCCGACGACAGTCCTCCAGGCGGCGGTGATCCTCGGCTCCGGGTCCGCGTCGTTCGAGATGATGCGCTACCTCACCGAGCGCCTCCCGGCCATGACGACGCCGAAGTGGGTCGACAACCGCATCCAGCCCATCGCGGTGCGGGACGTGCTGCGCTACCTGGTGGGGTCCGCGACGATGCCGCCCGACGTCTCGCGCGCGTTCGACGTCGGCGGGCCCGACGTCCTCACGTACCGCGACATGATGCAGCGCTACGCGAGGGTGGCCGGGCTCCCCCGCCGCGCGATCGTCAGCGTCCCGGTGCTCACGCCCAAGCTGTCGAGCCTGTGGGTCGGGCTCGTCACGCCCGTGCCGTCGGGCATCGCGCGCCCGCTGGTCGAGTCGCTCCAGCACGAGGTCGTGTGCCGGGAGCACGACATCCGGCGGTACGTGCCCGACCCACCCGGGGGCCTCGTCGGGTTCGACCGCGCCGTCGAGCTGGCCCTGGAGCGCATCCACGACGGCGAGGTGACGACGCGCTGGTCGTCCGCGTCGGTCCCGGGAGCGCCGTCGGACCCGCTGCCGAGCGACCCCGACTGGGCCGGCGGCTCGCTGTACGTCGACGAGCGGCGGACGGTCGTCGACGCGCCGCGCGACGTGCTCTGGCGCGTCGTCGAGGAGATCGGCGGGCAGGGCGGCTGGTACTCGTGGTCGCTCGCCTGGCGTGTGCGCGGGCTCCTGGACCGGGCGGTCGGCGGGCCGGGGCTGCGTCGCGGTCGGCGCGACGAGCGGCACCTGCGCGTGGACGACGAGCTCGACTGGTGGCGCGTCGAGGCGATCGAGCCCGGCCGTCGCCTGCTGCTCCGGGCCGAGATGCGCCTGCCGGGCCTGGCGTGGCTCGAGCTGCGCGTCGACGAGGCGGCCGCGGAGCTCCCGGACGCGACCGACCCCGACGCACCCGGGCCGTCGCCCGACGACGCGAGCGGACCCGGCCGGACCTACTTCGCCCAGCGGGCGCTCTTCTACCCGCACGGCCTCGCGGGCCAGCTCTACTGGTGGGCGGTCAAGCCGTTCCACGGCGTCGTGTTCGGCGGGATGCAGCGCAACGTCGCCGCGGCGGCGGAGCGCGCCGCGCGCGACGGCGAAACGTTTCAGGGCCGCGCGCGTCCTTGACCCCGGCTCTGCCGCCTCCGGACAGTGGCGACGACCTGCGTCGACGCGGACGCAGCCGGACCGAGAGGCAGCCATGCACCCACGACCCACCGCGGTCCTCGCCGCGGGCGCCCTGCTCGTCGCGAGCCTCGCGGCCACGACCCCGGCCTCGGCCGCGCCGGACCCGACGCCGGTCCCGGCAGCGACCGCCGCTGCCGCCGCCGAGCCGAACTACGCCGAGGCACTCCAGAAGTCGCTCTTCTTCTACGACGCCCAGCGCTCGGGCGACCTCCCCGACGACTTCCGCGTGAGCTGGCGCGGCGACTCCGCGCTCGACGACGGCGCCGACGTCGGGCTCGACCTCACCGGCGGCTGGTACGACGCGGGCGACCACGTGAAGTTCGGGCTGCCCATGGCGTTCACGACGACGATGCTCGCGTGGGGCGCGATCGCGAGCCCCGACGGGTACGCGGCGTCGGGCCAGCGCGACGAGCTGCTCGACTCGCTGCGCTGGGTCAACGACTACTTCGTCAAGGCGCACCCCGAACCGGACGTGCTCTACGCGCAGGTCGGCGACGGCGACGCGGACCACAAGTGGTGGGGCCCCGCCGAGGCGATGCAGATGGCCCGCCCGGCGTACAAGGTCGACCGGTCCTGCCCCGGGAGCGACGTCGCGGGCGAGACCGCGGCAGCCATGGCCGCGTCGTCGATCGTCTTCGCGGACGACGACCCGGCGTACGCGGCCGAGCTCGTGGAGCACGCCGAGCAGCTCTACGCCTTCGCCGACACGTACCGCGGCACGTACTCCGACTGCGTGCCCGTGGGCGCGTTCTACAACTCGTGGTCCGGCTACCAGGACGAGCTCGTCTGGGGCGCGGCCTGGCTCTACGAGGCGACGGGCGACCCGGCGTACCTCGCCAAGGCCGAGCAGGAGTACGCCGGTCTCTCCCGCGAGAACCAGACGAGCACGCCGTCGTACCGCTGGACGATCGCGTGGGACGACAAGACGTACGGCGCGTACGCGCTGCTGGCCCAGGCCACCGGCAAGCAGCAGTACGTCGACGACGCGAACCGGTGGCTCGACTACTGGACCACCGGGTACCAAGGGTCGCGCGTGCGGTACTCCCCCGGCGGGCAGGCGTTCCTCGACTCGTGGGGCTCGCTGCGCTACGCCGCGAACACGGCGTTCGTCGCGCTGACCTACGGCGAGTGGCTGCGGGGTCGCGGCGACGCGACCCGTGCGCAGACGTACCAGGACTTCGGCGAGCGCCAGATCGGCTACGCGCTCGGCGACAACCCGCGCGGCGCGTCGTACGTCGTCGGGTACGGCGAGGACTCGCCGCAGAACCCGCACCACCGCACCGCGCACGGCTCGTGGCTCGACTCGCTCGCCGAGCCGGTCGCGACGCGGCACGTCCTGTACGGCGCGCTCGTCGGCGGCCCCGGCGCACCGGACGACGCCTACACGGACAGCCGCTCGGACTACGTCGCGAACGAGGTCGCCACGGACTACAACGCCGGCTTCACGTCGGCGCTCGCATTCCTCGTCGGCGAGCACGGGGGCGCCCCGCTCGCCGACTTCCCGCAGCCCGAGGCCCCCGACCAGGACGAGTTCTTCGTCGAGTCGCGCCTCAACCAGCCCGGCACCGCGTTCACGGAGATCAAGGCCGTGCTGCGCAACCGGTCGGCCTTCCCGGCGCGCGTGCTCGACGACATGCGCCTGCGGTACTGGTTCACGCTCGACGACGGTGCCGACCCGGCGACCCTGCGCGCCACGACGAACTACTCCGAGTGCCCCGGCGCGACGGCGGACGTCGGGCACGCGGGCGGCGACCAGTACTTCGTCGAGATCGACTGCTCGGGCTCGGTCGTGTACCCCGGGGGCCAGTCCCAGCACCGCCGCGAGGTGCAGTTCCGCGTCACGGCGGACGTCTGGGACGCCTCCGACGACTGGTCCTTCGCGCAGGTCGCGACCGGCGACGCCCTGACGAAGAACGCGCGCATCACGCTGTACGAGGGCGGCGAGCTGCTGTGGGGCGACGAGCCGTCGGCGGGGCCGGTCGAGCCGGACACCACGCCGCCGTCGAGTCCGGGGGTTCCGACGGTCTCCGGCGTCACCGCGACCGGAGCGTCCGTCGCGTGGGCGCCGTCCTCGGACGCGGGCAGCGGCGTCGCCGGGTACGACGTGCTGCTCGACGGCGTCCGGGTCGCGACCGCGTCGGGCACCACCCACGCGCTGACGGGACTCGCGCCCGAGACGACCTACCGCGTCGCCCTCGTCGCGACCGACCGGGCCGGGAACGCCTCCGCACCCGGACCGGCGGCGACGTTCACGACCCCGGCGACGTCGACGGGTCCCGCGCCCGGCGCCTGCGCCGTCCGCTGGTCGTCGAGCGACTGGGGCTCCGGCGGCACGGTGACCCTCCGGCTCACGAACACGGGCACGACGGCGCTCGACGGGTGGGCGCTCGCGTTCACCCTCCCGTCCGGGCAGACCGTGACGAACGGCTGGAGCGCGACGTGGACGCAGTCCGGCGCCGACGTCACCGTGCGGTCCGCCGCCTGGAACGGGACGCTCGCCCCCGGTGCGTCCGTGGAGGTCGGCGCGAACGTCGCGCACGGCGGCGTGAGCACGCCGCCCTCGCGGTTCACGCTGGACGACGGGTCGGGCGGGACGGAGTGCACCGTCGGGTGAGCCCTCGCCCACGAGCGTCGCTCGCGCCGGGACGCTGCTCCCCGGCGCGAGCAACGGTCACCTGCGACGGCGGAAGGTCAGCGGCTCCTCGACGAACGGCTCCCACGCCGCCCGCTCGGCCGCGGTGATGCGACGGGGCGCTCCGGTCGCCGCGTCGACCACGACGATCGTCGTCACGGCCTTCGCGTAGGGGGCGCCGCCCGAGGTGGGGCCGGTGCGCTCGAAGCGGGCGGCGCCGTCGTGCACCTCGTAGCAGACCTCCAGGCTCGCGCCGCCGAGGTGCCCGATCCACAGCTCGACCCGCACGGGCGTGCGGGTGAAGCCGAGGGGGCGCAGGTACTCGATCTCCTGCCGCGCGACGAGCGTGTGGCTCGTCGCGGCCGGCCCGGTCTCCAGGACCGCCGTGGGCCAGGCGTCCTCGCCGGCGTCCGGGTGGGTCCAGAACGCCGTGATGCGCGCGTCCTCCAGCAGCCGGAACATCTCGACGTTGTTCACGTGCGCGTACGCGTCGAGGTCCGACCACCGCAGGGAGACGGGGACGTGCAGGCGGGTCATGGAGGGTCCTCTCGCTCGACGGCTGGCGCGACCATTCTCCTCCGACCGCCGACCACGACCTTCCGCGCCGTCGAGCACGACGTCGCTGTCGTTCTCGGCCCGATCTCGAGAGCAACCTCGTGTTCGGCGGGGAGGCGGGGCGTCAGGACGCGGCGACGAGGGCCGCAGCGCGGCAGCTCGCGAGCGCCGACAGCTCCTCGCCCACCGGCAGCCGCACGAGGCGGTCGGCGACCTGGCCGACGGCGTCGCGCAGCCGGCGTCGGGCCCGCGCGGCGCGGCGTCGCCCACCCACCGCCGCGGCCGCGCGCGACAGGAGCGCGACGAGGATCCCGACGACGACCCCGCCGAGCACGAGCAGCGTCGGCCACGGGAGCTCGGGCGCTCCCGGCCCGCCGAGCGTGAGCACCGGCGTCGGCGGCTCGGGCAGGCGCAGGTAGGTGAACCCCCACAGCGCGGCGAGCCACAGCAGCCCGACCACGAGCGCCGCGAGCACGAGCCACTGGAAGGCGCCGACGACGCGCCACCACACCGGCCGGCGCGACGCCTCGAGCTCCGTCCCGGCGACCGCCTGGTCGAGCGCGTCCGCGAGGTCCGCCGCCCCCTCGGAGGCCCGACGCCGCACGGCCAGCGCCCAGTCGTCCGGCACCCCCGCGGTTGCGTCGCTCGCGTAGTCGCGCACGGCCGTCTGCGCTCCCGCGCGGAGCGCGGCGGGGACCGCGGGCAGCGAGGTCCGCGCGAGCTCGGGACGGGCCTCGCCGTCCCCGGCGCCGAGGTCCTTCGTGGCACGGGCCCGGGCCGACCCGGGCGCGGGGCCGGTACGGAGCCCGATGCGGCGCAGCGGGTCGGGCCGGAACCGCCCGACCCAGCGCGTGACGGGCCAGCCTGTCGCGGCGCGCGCGTCCCGGACCGCCGAGCCCCGCACGGCCGCGACGACCGTCGGCACGCCCGCGGCGGCCTCGAGCGCGTCCACGAGACCGTCGCGCGCCCGGCGTGCGGCGCGCTCCGGGACGGGCTCGCCGCACGAGGCGGCGACGCGCCGGGCCACGGCACGCACGTCGGCCGCGAGCCGGTCGTTCGCCGCCCGCCGCCGGGCCGCGGCGTCCGCGAGCAGGCCGCGCAGCTCGTCGAGCCCCTGCCCCGTGCGCGCGGAGACCCCGAGGACGCGCGCGTCGCCGAGCCCGTCCTCCGCCGCGAGCCGGCGCAGGTCCGCGAGGCACGCGTCCGCGTCGGCGGGCGAGAGCCGGTCGACCTGGTTGAGCACGAGCACGACGACCGAGCCGTGTCCCGCGAGCGGGCGCAGGTAGCGCTCGTGCAGCGCGGCGTCCGCGTACTTCTGCGGGTCCACGACCCACACGAGCAGGTCCGCGCGCTCCACGAGGCGCTCCGCGCGCACGCGGTGCTCGACGACCACCGAGTCGTGGTCGGGCAGGTCGAGCAGCACGAGGCCGCTCGTCACCTCGCCCGCACGCCGGCCCCGCAGCAGACCGCGCAGCCCGCCGCCCGCACGCGCGTCGTCCGGGTCCCCCGACGTGAGCGGCGTGCCCATCTCGTGCCGGCGCCGCACCTCGAGCCAGTCGAGGAGGGCTCCGGCGCCGGCCGCGCCGGGCGTCGCGCCGCGTGCGGACCCGCCCGCCGGATGCGCCCCACCCGTCCCCCACACGGCCGCCAGGGGGTGCGACGTCGTCGGGCGCTGGACCCCGACCGTCGCGAGCTCGTCCCCAGCGAGCGCGTTGAAGACCGACGACTTGCCCGAGCCCGTCGCCCCGGCGAGCGCGACGACGGTGTGGTCGGCGGAGAGGCCCGCGCGCTCGCGGGCGCGCGCGACGACGGTCCGCGCGTCGGCGAGCAGGTCGGCGTCGAGGCGGCCCTCGCCGGCACGGACGGCGGTCTCGAGCGCGGTCGTGCGCGCGGCGAGGTCGATCGTCATGCGCGCTCACCGCCCAGCAGCCGGCGCCAGAACCCGGGCCGACGTCGTGGTTCGTCGTCGCCGTCGGGAACGCCCAGGGGCTCGTCGTCCGGCGACGCGCTCCAGCCCGCGCCCCGCAGGAGCCGCGCCGCGTGCCGCCCCGCGGCCGGTCGGCCCGCGTCCTGCTCGCGCCCGCGCGCGGTGCGCTCGACCCGCGCCGCCGCCTCGACCGCCCGCGCGGCCTCGCGCACGGTGCGCGCCGTCTCGTCCGCCTCCGCGGTGCCGAGCGCGTCGAGCTGGGCCGTGTAGCGCCGCGCCTCGTCGTCGAGCACGGCGCGCACGCGCTCGGCGAGGCGGTCCCGCGCCGTCCGCGTGAGCCGCCGGACGGCGTCGTCGCCGAACACGGCCTCGAGGAGCTTCTGCGCGAGGATCGCCGTCCCGCCCGCGATGCCGACCTCGGCGCCGGTGAGTCCGCCCGTCGACGCGAAGACCACGACCATGAGGCTCAGCCCGAGCCCGTTGATCCCGAACGACAGCGCCCGCGCCGCCCCGCGCTTGCCCGCCCCCTGCTCGCGCACGAGGTCGAGGACGTCGGACTGCCAGCCCCGGATCTCCTCCGCCACCCGCGCCCGCACGACCGCGGACGACCGCGACAGGTCGAGCCCGTCCAGCAGCGCTGTGCCGGCCGGGTCGGCGCGCCACCCGCCGTACGCGCGCTCGGCGGCCGCGTCCGTCGCGTCGAGCACGACGGCCTCCAGCCCGTGCGCGATCGCCTGCTCGACCTGCGGCGCCTGCGCCGGGCGCCCGCGGAAGAACGCCGCGACGGCGTCGCGCACGCGCCCGACCCCCTGCTCCACGGACCGGAACAGCTCGCTCGTGCCGACGAAGTCCTGCCAGCGCGCGAGCACCTCGCCGCGCAGCAGGGCCCCGTCGCTCGTGGCGGCGTCCACGGTCGCCGCCGCCTCGTCGTACGCGCGCCCGACGACGGCCCGCAGGCGCGCGTCGGACGTCGCCTGCGCGTCGGCCGCCCCGGCCACGAGTACGGCCCGGCGCACGAGGTCGTCCACGACGCCGTCCCGCGTCGCGGTCGCGACCCGGTCGCGCGCGTCGCCGTCGGCGCCCAGCGCGGAGAGCCACGACGCGACCTGGGCGACGGACTCCTCCGGGAGGAAGCCGTCGACCAGCTCGGACTCCCCCACGACGAACTGCGGCGCGGCGTCCAGCCCGTTCTCGTCCATCATGCGGCGCAGGTCGTCGGCCACGGCCTCGGCGCCCGGGTCGACCCGGTCGAGCACGATCGCGACCTGCGCGCGCCGCTCGGCCGCACGGTGCAGCAGGTCCCACGGGACCGCGTCGGCGTAGCGCGCGGCCGTCGTGACGAAGAGCCACAGGTCCGCCGCGGCGAGGAGCTGGGCCGCGAGCTCGCGGTTCGCCGTCTCCACGGAGTCGACGTCGGGCGCGTCCACGAGCGCGAGGCCCTGCGGCAGCGCGTCGCTCGCCACGAGCCGGAGCGTGCGCGTCGGGTCGGGCGGTGCCGCGGTCGAGGTTCCCGCGGCCCGGCCGGGCACGGCGGTCGCGTCGCGCGCGACCGCGACGGGGCCCCGTCCGTGCTCGCTCACGCGCGCGAGGCCGGGGAGCACGCGGTCGGTGGAGAACCAGCGCTCGTCCAGCGGGTGGTGCACGAGGACTGGAGCGCGGGTGGTCGGCCGCAGCACGCCGGGCGCGGACACGTGCTCGCCGAGCAGCGAGTTCACGAGCGTCGACTTCCCCGCGCCGGTGGACCCGCCCACGACGACGAGCAGCGGCGCGGCGTGCGAGCGCAGGCGCGGCAGCAGGTAGTCGTCGAGCTGGTGCACCGCCAGGTCGAGGTCCTCGCGCGCCGCCGCCGAGCCCGGCAGGTCCAGCGGCAGCCGCGCGGCCGCGAGCCGGCCGCGCAGGATCTCCAGGGACTCGACGAGCCCCGCCGTCGCGGCGGCACCCGCAGCGACCGCGCCGGGTCGCGACCCGTCGGCCGTCGGCTCGGGGGCCGAGGCGTCCGTGCGGACCACGTCGTCTCCGGGATCGCCGCTGGCCGTCATCCCGCCAGTCTGCCGCAACGCCGCTGGTCAGGCCCGGGGTGAGTCGGCGCGCCGCGCGAGATCGACCCGCCCGGCGCGAGATCGACCTTCGGAGGGTCGATCTGGGACGCTCGGGCCGATCTCGCGCGCGTGGCTCACTCCCCCAGGCGGCGCCGGAGCCATGCGACCCCGACCTCGGCCTGCGCCCGTTGGAACGCCCGCACGTGCGGGATGCCCTGGGGCGCCGGGTCGAGCGAGGACTTGAGGAAGAACCCCGTGAGCGCCGCGAGGTAGCAGGTCACCGCGTCGGGCTCGACGTCGCGCGGCAACGGGTGGCGCCGCAGCACCTCCTCCGGCGGCGGCCCGCCCTCGACCTGCACGGCCGGGAGCATCCCGACGGCGTCGCAGAACGCGGCACCGCGCGCCGCGTACGGCCAGTCGACGGCGACGGCGACGGGCCCGTCCGCGGCGCGCTCGCCGTGGACCGCGGACCCCAGCACCGCGCCGTCCACGAGCAGGGCGTTGTCGCCCCGGAGGTCGCCGTGGACGAGGTGGTCGCCCGCGGTGGCCTCGGGCCACGGCTCGGCGAGCGCGGCGAGGCGGTCGAGCCGGGCCGCGACCCACGGGTCGTAGGTGCTCAGGCCCTGCGGACGGCGGTCCGCCAGGTCCTCTCACTCGCGCCACTCGACGGTCTCGGCGAACCGCGGGATCGGCGCGTCCCCGGAGACCTCGACCTCCGCGACGCGGCGCGCGAGGTCGGCCACCGCGGCGAGCTCGTCGTCCCGCCACGGCGTGGCGACGGACCGGCCGGGCACGGCGTCGAACGCGAGGGCGACCCACTCGCCGGCCCCGTCGAGGTCGTCGTCGAGGACCCACCGGAGCGCGGGAGCCGGGGTTTCCGCGGGCAGCGCCGCGGCGACGCGGGCCTCGAGCCGGTACAGGTCGCGCGTGAACGCGTGCTCGGGCCCGACCGCCTTGACGAACACGTCGCCGCCGCTCGTCCGCAGCGTCGACGCGAGCCCCTGCGAGTAGCCGCCGTCGTGGCTCGTCCACCCGGAGACGTCGGCACCCAGCCGGGCCTCGACGGCGGCGCGCACCGCCGGCGGGAGGTCGGGCCAGGTGGGGCGTACGCGCGAGGGAGCGAGGTCGAGGGTCATGCAGCGCGATCCTGCCGAGGGCCAGACGACGACGTCAACGGGTTTCCGCGCCCCGGAGCAGCGCGGGTGCGGGCGCGAACTCCCGGACGCCCGGACACCCGACACCCGACACCCGACACCCGACACCCGACACACAGACGCCGGGCGGGAACGAGTCCCGCCCGGCGTCGTGGTCGATCGAGGTCGCGAGGTCAGTCGCGCGTGAGCTTGCGGTACGTCACGCGGTGCGGGCGCGCCGCGTCGGCACCGAGGCGCTCGACCTTGTTCTCCTCGTAGGACGCGAAGTTGCCCTCGAACCAGTACCAGCTCGCCGGGTCCTCCTCCGTGCCCTCGTACGCGAGGATGTGCGTCGCGACGCGGTCGAGGAACCACCGGTCGTGGGACACCACGACGGCGCAGCCGGGGAACTCGAGCAGCGCGTTCTCGAGCGAGCCCAGGGTCTCGACGTCGAGGTCGTTCGTCGGCTCGTCGAGCAGCAGGAGGTTGCCGCCCTGCTTGAGCGTGAGCGCGAGGTTGAGACGGTTGCGCTCACCGCCGGACAGCACGCCCGCGGGCTTCTGCTGGTCCGGACCCTTGAACCCGAACGACGCGACGTACGCGCGCGACGGGATCTCGACGTTGCCGACCTTGATGAAGTCGAGGCCGTCGGACACGACCTCCCACAGCGTCTTCTTGGGGTCGATGCCGCCGCGCGACTGGTCGACGTAGGAGATCGAGACGGTCTCGCCGACCTTCAGGTCGCCGCCGTCGAGCGGCTCGAGCCCGACGATCGTCTTGAACAGCGTCGTCTTGCCGACGCCGTTCGGGCCGATCACGCCGACGATGCCGTTGCGCGGCAGCGTGAAGCTCAGCCCGTCGATGAGCTGGCGACCGTCGAAGCCCTTCTGCAGGTTCGACGCCTCGAGGACCACGTTGCCCAGGCGCGGGCCCGGCGGGATCTGGATCTCCTCGAAGTCGAGCTTCCTCGTGCGCTCCGCCTCGGCGGCCATCTCCTCGTACCGGGCGAGGCGAGCCTTCGACTTGGTCTGGCGGCCCTTGGCGTTGGACCGGACCCACTCGAGCTCCTCCTTGAGGCGCTTGGCGAGCTTCGCGTCCTTCTTGCCCTGGACCTGGAGGCGCTCGCCCTTCTTCTCGAGGTAGGTCGAGTAGTTGCCCTCGTAGGGGTACAGGCGGCCGCGGTCGACCTCGCAGATCCACTCGGCGACGTGGTCGAGGAAGTACCGGTCGTGGGTGACGGCGAGGATCGCGCCCGGGTACGTCGCGAGGTGCTGCTCGAGCCACAGCACGGACTCGGCGTCCAGGTGGTTCGTGGGCTCGTCGAGCAGCAGCAGGTCCGGCTTCTCGAGCAGGAGCTTGCACAGCGCGACGCGGCGACGCTCACCACCGGAGAGCACCGACACGTCGGCGTCCGGCGGCGGGCAGCGCAGCGCGTCCATCGCCTGCTCGAGCTGGGAGTCGAGGTCCCACGCGTCTGCGGCGTCGATGGCCTCCTGCAGCGTGCCCATCTCCGCGAGGAGCGCGTCGAAGTCGGCGTCGGGCTCCGCCATGAGCGCGGAGATCTCGTCGAAGCGCTGCTTCTTGGCGAGGATGTCCGCGACGGCCTCCTGGACGTTGCCGAGGACCGTCTTCTCCTCGTTGAGCGGCGGCTCCTGGAGCAGGATGCCGACGCTGTAGCCCGGGGAGAGGCGCGCCTCGCCGTTCGACGGCGTGTCCAGGCCGGCCATGATCTTGAGGATCGTGGACTTCCCGGCGCCGTTGGGGCCCACGACGCCGATCTTGGCGCCGGGCAGGAAGTTCAGGGAGACGTCGTCGAGGATGACCTTGTCTCCGTGCGCCTTGCGCGCCTTGTACATGGAGTAGATGAACTCAGCCACAGCCTGTCGTTCCACCGTTTCGGTCGGGAGAGGTACGGGATTCGTCGACCACTCAGCCTACGCGGTCGGGCCGCCGGGGCGCGCCCGACGGCGCCGCGACCCCCGCGGGCCGCGGCACCGCCCGCACGACGCGGCTCAGGCGGACGCCAGTGCGCCGGTCTCGGCGTCGGCGTCGGCCACCGGCGCGGGGTCGGCGTCGGTCTCGGCCGGATCGCCGGCGAGCGCCGCCCCGGCGTCCGCGAGAGTCCACGGGTCGTCGAGCGCGCTGTCGTCGAGCGGCGCGCCCTCGAATGCGGTCCCGTCGTGCGCCGAGGCGCCCGGTCCGCCGGACGACCGGTCCGCGCCGCCGGCGGCCCCGGACGCGGCGACGCCGGCCGCGTCGCCCCGGCGCGCGCCGTCGTCCTCGCGCCGGTGGACCGTGCGGGCGAACCGGGCCTCGCCGAGCGTGAGGTCGGGGCCCAGCGCGGTGGCCTCGACGACGAGGCTGGTGCGCGGGCCGTCCGGGCCGTCCCACTCGTCGAGCGAGAGCCGACCCGTGACCACCACCGGGTCGCCCTTGTGCAGGGACAGCGCGACGTTGCGCGCGACGTGCTTCCACGCCTTGACCGTGAACCACAGCGTGCGGCCGTCGACCCACTCGCCGCGCTCGCGGTCGAGGTAGCGGCGCGTCTGGGCGATGCGGAAGCTCGTGAAGTCGTTGCCGGACTGCGAGCGGAACAGCGTGGGCGTCGTCGCGACGAAGCCGGAGAGTGTGACGGTGACGTCACCGGGCATGGTTCCTCCTGAGGTCGGCGGCCGGGCTGGTCCCGGCCACCGCCTCAGGGTGCGGTGGGAGCGGCGGCGCCGTCCGTCGTCGTGCCGTCGCCTGTGGACGGGCCCGCGATCTCCGGGCCTGTGGGTAGCCGTAGCGCCCCGGTGAGCGGCGCCGCGGGGGCCTTGTCCCGCGCGGACTGCGCCAGCTCGCGGACCTGCCGGTGCGTGTCGAGGAGCGCCTGGGTCGGCTTGCCCATCGCGTCCTGCACGACGCGCTCGATCGCTCCGCGGCCCGACGCGAGCACCTGCTGCTCGCGACGCCGCGCGAGCGTGCGGCGCACCTGGAGCGCGACGAGGAACGCGACCACCGCGCCGAGCACGGCGACCGCCGCGACGATCGCGCACACGGTGACGAGCGTCCGCCCGAGGTCCAGCACGCGCAGCGAGCCGAGCACGGCGAGCACGCCCGCCACGACCCCGACCGCGAGCGCGACCCACGCCCCGCGCCGCGTCGGGCGCGACGACGACGGCCCGCGCGTGTCGAGGGGGATCTTCGCGAGCGCCGACCGTGTCGCCTCCGCGACCTTTCCGGAGGGCGCGACGGCGTCGTCGAGCGCCTTCTGCCACCCCGGTCGCAGAGACCGCCCGGCGCGCGCGAGCCAGCGCGAGCGCGAGAGCGCGACGGCGTCGGGCTGCGGCGGCGAGAACTCGGGGCGGCCGTAGCCGTTGCGCACCGCCGCGCCGACCTGCCCGGCGACGGCGGCGAGGCCCGTCGCGTCGGCGAGCGCGTCGACCTCCTCTTCGACGGCCGTGCTCATGGTCCACGGCACGTCGCCCGGGAGCTGCTCCAGCAGGAGCGCGCCCGCCCGGTCGAGCTCGCCCGCGACGCGGCTCGCGGCGACGCTGCGACGCGCCACCGCCTGCTCCAGCAGCGAGCGCAGCTCGTCGAGACCCTCGCCCGTGCGCGCGGAGACGGTCGTGACGTAGACGCCGTCGAGCCCGTCCTCCTCCAGCAGGCGTCCCATGTCCTCGACGAGCGCGGCACGCCGCGCCTCGGGGACGGTGTCGATCTGGTTGAGCGCGACGACCATCGACCCCTCGAGCCCCGCCGACTTCTGCAGGTAGCCCGAGTGCAGCGCGTCGTCGGCGTACTTCTGCGGGTCCACCACCCACACCAGCAGGTCGACGAGCGGGAGCACCCGGTCGACGACGTCGCGGTGCGCGGGCTCGATCGAGTCGTGGTCCGGCAGGTCGAGCAGGACGAGGCCGCCGAGCGCCGCCTCGTCCTCGGCGTCGAGCTCGCCGTCGCGCGTGATGCGGCGCTCGGGGTCCACCTCGAGCCAGTCGAGCAGGGCCGTCGCCGCGCCGCTCCACGAGCACGCGGTGACGCGCGCCGTCGTCGGGCGCTTCACGCCGACATCCGCGAAGTCGAGCCGCGACACGCGGTTGAACAGGCTCGACTTGCCCGACCCGGTGCCGCCCGCCAGCGCGACGACCGTGTGGTCGACTCCGAGCGCGAGGCGCTCGCGCACGCCCCCGATCGCGTCGCGCACCTGGGCCGCGACCGCGGGGTCGAGGCGGTCCCCCGCGAGGTCCACCGCACGCGCGAGGTCGTCGACCCGGGCACGCAGCTGGGCGTCGTGGGACGTCACATGAGCCTCCTCAGCTCGGCGAGTCGTAGGCGCAGCCCGACGGCGGCGTCCGCGGCGAGCGCGGGGTCGGCGAGCGCGGTGAGGACGGGCTCGGCCTCGCGCTCGACCATGGTCACGGCACGGTCGGCGAGGTCCTCGCGCAGCGCCGCGAGCGCGTCGTCGCCCGTCTCGGCGAGGACGGTCCGCACGAGGCGCGCCGCGTCGTCGCTCCCGGCGGCGCCCGCGAGCAGCAGGGCGGCCAGCCCGGTCTCGCCGAACGCCTTGACCGCCGCGCGGGCGGGCTCGCTCGCCGTCGGGGCGGCGAGGTCCGTCACGACCTGCTCGGCCCGTCGGGACCACTGGAGCACCTGGGTCGTGGCCGAGGCCTCGCGCCGCGCCGCGGCGTCCTCCTCGGTCGGCAGGACGTCGGAGGCTCCCGGCAGCGGGCGGTCCCCGTCGAGCGCGGCACGCAGCGCGTCGTGCGCCAGGACGCCGTTCGCCGCGAGCGTGCGGTGCGCGGCGTCGCGCGTCTCGTCGAGGAGCGGAGCGAGCACGAGGTCGCGCGCGCGCCCGCGCCGCTTGGACGACCGGACGACGCCACCGCGGACCTTGACGCGGTCCACGCGCTCGGCTCCCGTCACCTGGGCCCACCGGGCCTCGAGCGACCCGTGCGCGACCGCACCGTCGAACGCGGCCTGCCGCGCGGCGTCGCGCACGGGCGGGACCGCCTTCTCCGCCGCCGAGCGCAGGTCGGCCGCGGCCTCCACCTGCTGCTCGACCGCGTCCGAGACGCCCGTGACCCACGCGGGCAGCGCGCCGAGCGCCCCCTTGAGCGTGCGCACGATGACCGCGCGCGACCGGTCCGGGCCCGCGAGCATCGTCAGCCAGCGCGCGACCGGCGCCACGACCGAGCGGTCGAGCAGCCCCTCGTGCGGGCCGACGTCGGGCACGACGAACAACGGGGTCCCGTCCATGCCGTGGTCGCGCAGGCGCTGCAGCAGGTCGCCGCGGATCGTCGTGAGGGTCTCGCGCGGGACCCTGTTGAGCACCATCGCGACGCTCGCGCCGCGCTCCTTCGCGCGCGACAGCGCCTGCCACGGCAGCGCGTCGCCGTAGCGCGAGGCGGTCGTGACGAACAGCCACAGGTCCGCCGCCTCGAGCAGCAGGCTCGCCGTGTCGCGGTTCTCGGACAGGAGCGAGTCCAGGTCCGGGGCGTCGAGCAGGCCCGTGCCGCGCGGGACGCCGTCGTGGTCGACGACGCGCGCGACGCGCGTCACCGGGCCCTCGACGATCACGTCCGCGTCGAGCGGGTTGAACGCGAGGACCGGCTCGCGCGTCGTGGGCCGCAGCACTCCCGCCTGCGACACCTCCTCGCCGAGCAGCGAGTTGTACAGCGTCGACTTGCCTGCGCCCGTCGACCCCGCGATGACGACGATCGCCGGGGACGACAGCTCGCGCAGCCGCGGCAGCAGGTGCTCGTCGAGCTGCGTGAGGAGTCGGCGCCGTGACGCGTCCGACTCCGCCGCGCCCTCGATCGCGAGCGGGAGGCGCACGTCCGCCACGTCGCGGCGCAGGTCGCGCGCGACGTCGTAGACCGTGACACCGAGCTCCTCGGTCGCCTGCGCGGGCCTCCACGAGCCCGGCGACCGGCCGGGCGCGGCGGGGCTCGCGTCGCTCGTGGCGGCGTCTGGGGTTCTCACTGGTTCATAGTGACGGCTGCCGGGGGCCCCGCCAAACGCACGCGCCGCACGACGCACGACCACCCCACCTGCACGTCCGCCGCCACGGCCCCCACCTCCCGAGCACGCCCGACGCCCACTACGATGGGCGCGCGCCTCGATAGCTCAATGGATAGAGCAACGGCCTTCTAATCCGTAGGTTGCAGGTTCGAGTCCTGCTCGGGGCACCACACGTGACCGGTGCGAACGCGCCTGGGCAGGAGCCCCGTTCGTTCCGCGCCGCAGGGCTCCGTGCGCGTCGTCGTCCTCGGAGAGCCCGTCCTCGGCCGTCCTCCGAGAACGCGGCGCTCGGTCCCGGAACCCGACCTCCCGACCGTACCCCCCGGAGCGGAGGTGGCGACAGGTGGCGAGGACCTGGACCCACCTCCTACGGTGGTCGGGCGGCCGAGGTGCCGCAGGGGGCACCGGTCGGTGAAGAAGCCCGCGGCCGGTGCACCTCTTCGACGGGCCACCGCCCGCCGGAGCGTCGACGGCGTCCCTGCTCCTCCACGTCGAGGAGCGGGGGGCGCTGGTCCGTGACGCCGTCCGGGCCGACGTCGCGGCACCGGTCACCCGTCCGGCTCGACGACGTAGCCCGCGCGCTCGACGGCGGCGAGGAACGCCGCGAGGTCGGGCGCCTCCCGCAGGAGCGACCCGAGCGTCCCCTCGTGCAGCGTGGCGGTGAACGTCGCCGTCGCGAAGGGGTGCGTGACCGGCGCGGTACCGGGCAGCGGAGGCGGCACGGAGACGCTCACGAGCACCCCCGGCTCGCCGCGCACGACGAGCACGACCTGCCCGTCCCGCAGGACGCGGCACCGTCCCGTCCGTCCTCGCGTCGCCCACGGGTCCACGGTAGGGCCCGGCCGCCCGCGCTCAGCCGAACGACGGCGCCGTCGCGTGGTCGATCTCGACCAGGTAGGCGTGCCGCTCCTCCCCGCGCGGGTAGGGGTTGCCGGTGTAGAGGACGGAGAGCCGGTCGACGACGGCCCAGCCCGCGTCGCCGTCGAGCACCTCGACGACGCGCCCGCGCAGGGTCGCCATGACGTAGGGGTTCCCGGTCTCCGTCACGGACACCGCGACGCGCGGGTCGCGCGCGAGGTTGCGCGCCTTGCGCGAGCCGGGCCCGGTGAGGAACGCGAGCCGGTCCCCCTCCCAGCCGACCCAGAGCGGCACGACGTGCGGGCCGCCGTCGGGCAGGACGGTCGCGAGGTGCGCGACGTGCGGACCGGCGACGAGCGTGCGGGCGACCTCGGGGACATGGGCCGGCCCGGGGACGAAGCCGGCGCTCAGACGATCGCCCCGCACGAGAGGTCGACGACGACCCCCGTCGTCGCGCCCGCGGCGTCGGACGCGAGGTGCACGGCCGTGCCGGCGACCTCGGACAGGCGGGGCAGGCGGCCGAGCAGCGTGTCCTGCACGAGCATGGGCAGGTCGTCGTCCGACGCGCCGACGGTCTCGGGCGTGAAGTTGGGCCGCAGCCCGACGACGCGCACGCCGTGGCGGCCGACCTCGCCGGCGAGGATGCGCACGAGGGTCTCGATCGACGCGCACGCGAGGCTGAACCCGCCCATCTCGTGCCGTGACTCGCGCGCGGCCGTCGACGACAGCATGACGACCACCCCCGACCCCTGGGCGATCATGTGCCGCGCCGCGGCGGTCGCGGTGAGGAAGTGGGTCGTCGTCGCGGACACGATCGGCGCCACGAAGTCCTCGAGGGACATGTCGACGAGCGGGACGTTCTGCAGCACGTCGTACGCGACGGCGTTGAACGAAACGTCGAGGCTCCCCGCCTGCTCGACCACCGCGGCCGCGTGCGCGTCGACCGACTCCTTGTCCGTCGCGTCGACGACGGCGGCGTGCGCCTGCCCGCCGGCGGCGCGGATCTCCTCCGCGAGCGCGTCGAGCGTGGCGGCCGTGCGTCCTGCGAGGAAGACGCGCGCGCCCGCGGCGGCGAACGCGCGGCTCACCGCCGACCCCATCGACCCGGCGGCGCCGTAGACCACCGCGTTCTTCCCGGCGAGCTGCATCTCTCGTCCCTTCCTCGGCGGCGGCGCGCACCTCGTCGGTCGGGGTCCGCGCCGGACTCTCGCACACGGACGACGGCGCGGGCGGGCGGAACTCATCGGCCGCCCGGACGTTGGTTCGGGCATGGGGAGTTCTCACCCTCCCGATCCCCGGAAAGGGTAAAGATCGAGCCACCCGCCGTAGATATACTCGCCCGACCGGCGCAGGCCGGTTCCGCCCGGTTCGCCCGGGTCGAGGGGGAGCTCGCGAGGGCGCCCCACCCGCCACCGACGGCGTCCGACGGCACGCACGAGCGAAGGACAGACATGACCGAGGCAGCACCGCTCCAGCCCCCCGCCCCGACGGAGACGCTCACGCTCAGCGCCCCGGAGCCCGTCAAGCCGGTCGCCGCCACGCAGGCGCCGTCGCTCGCGCCGCGCGTCGACGAGGCCGCGATCCCGGGCCTCGAGTCGAAGGTCTCCTCCTACCTCGACCAGCTCCTCGCGACGGACACGCGCTCGCCCGACTTCGCGGCGAAGGCCGACGACATCCGCAAGATGGGCGACAAGGACATCCGCGCCGCGGCCGACGTGTCCAACCGCATGCTCGAGATGCCGGTCAAGGAGCTGCGCGAGGGCGGCGTCTCCGACAGCTCCAAGGTGAGCAAGTCGCTGCTCGAGCTGCGCCGCACGGTCGAGGACCTCGACCCCAGCGAGGCGAGCATGGGCAAGAAGTTCCTGGGCCTCATCCCGTTCGGCGGGAAGCTCCAGGACTACTTCCGCCGCTACGAGAGCTCGCAGAAGCAGCTCAACGCGATCGTCCAGTCGCTCTACAACGGCCAGGACGAGCTCCGCAAGGACAACGCCGCGCTCAACCTCGAGAAGCAGAACCTCTGGGACTCGATGGCGCGCCTCAACCAGTACATCTTCATCGCCGAGCGGCTCGACACCGAGCTCTCGACGAAGATCGCCGAGCTCGAGGCGAGCGACCCGGAGCGCGCCCAGGCGCTGCGCGAGGACGTGCTGTTCTACGTCCGCCAGAAGCACCAGGACCTGCTGACGCAGCTCGCGGTGTCCATCCAGGGCTACCTCGCGATGGACATCATCATGAAGAACAACGTCGAGCTCATCAAGGGCGTCGACCGCGCGACGACGACGACGGTCTCCGCCCTGCGCACGGCCGTCATCGTGGCCCAGGCGCTCGCGAACCAGAAGCTCGTGCTGGACCAGATCACGGCGCTCAACACGACGACGTCGAACATGATCGCCTCGACCTCGAAGATGCTGGCCGACCAGTCGGCGAGCATCCAGCAGCAGGCCGCGAGCGCGACGGTCGGCCTCCCGCAGCTCCAGCAGGCGTTCGCCAACATCTACGCGACGCTCGACTCGATCTCGACGTTCAAGACGCAGGCGCTCGACTCGATGGCGCAGACCATCGGCGTGCTGGAGACCGAGACGACGAAGGCGAACGAGTACCTCGACCGCGCGCGTCGCTCGGACCAGTCGCAGGTCGGCAACGGCTCGCTCGACATCGGGCGCCTGTGACCCCTGGCGACGCCCGCCCTCCGTCCTCCCGCGGCCTGACCGCCGCTCCCCGCACCACAGATCGGACCCCGAGCTAGATGGGCTGGTTCTCCGACGTGATCGGCCGCCTCGGCGGCCGATCCCCCGTGCCCGAGCCCGCGCTCGAGCTGCCCGCCCCGCCGACGTCGACCGAGATCCTCGCCTCGGTCGAGCGCGTAGAGCAGCAGATCGAGGGGCGGGTGCCGCCCGCCGTCACGGCGCGCGTGCACCGCATCACCGGCACGGTCGAGGAGATGGTGCCGCGCCTCGACCGCCTCGGCGGCGGGTCGCAGCAGGCGCACACCGTCGTCGCGACGGCCACGAGCTACCTGCCCGAGGCCGTCGGCGCGTACCTGCGCCTGCCGCGCGACTTCGCCGACCGGCGGGTCGTCGCGCAGGGCAAGACGTCGCTCATGCTGCTGTGCGACCAGCTCGACCTGCTCGGCGTGACGCTCGACAAGATCTCCGACGCGGTCTCGCGCGCCGACGCCGCCGCGCTCGTCGCGCACGGCGCGTTCCTCGCGGAGAAGTTCCGCGACTCGTCGATCGCGCTCGACCCCGGGGCCGGCCAGGGCACGCCCCAGCCGCCGAGCGGGACGACGCCGGAGCCCGGACGACTGGAGGCACCATGACCGGCCAGGTGGTCCCGAGCCTCGCGGCGGCGCTCGACGCGCTGGACGCCGCGGCGAGCGCGGCGGGCGTGGACGAGGAGGCCGCGCGCGACGAGGGTGCCCGTCTCGCGGCGGCCGTCGCCGAGTCCTCCCCCGGCGCACCCGCCGCGTGGCTCGCGGCGCTCGGGCACGACCCCGCCGCGACGGGCGCGTTCTTCACGGCCGCGTCGAGCGCGCGGCGCTGGCGCACGTCGCCGACGGACGTCCTCGCCGCGCTCGGCGCTGCCCGCTCGAAGCACGCCGCCGCGTACGGGCAGGCGCTCGCCGACGTCGCGCGCGCAGCCGCGCACCTCGGCTCCCCGGGCCCGCACGTGGCCGGGGCCGCCGCGGCCACCGCCGCGGTGCAGCGGTCGGGCGGCGCCCCGGCCGCCGTCCCGGGTGCCGCTCGCACGCCGTCGGGCCCGACGCCGCTGCCCGCCGCGGGCGGGCCGCTCGCCGCGCGCCCGTCGACCGGCGGGGCGGACCCGTTCGACCTCGGCGACCTGCTGGCCGCGCAGGGCTCGCTCGACGGCCTGCGCCGCCCCGCGCCCGAGGTCCCGTCGGTCGAGTCCATCCTCGACGCGCTCGGTGTCCGCCCCGCCGCGGCACCGTCCGGCACGTCGCACGGCCCGGCGCCCGCCGCACCGTCGGGCACGACGCCGGCCGGTGCGCCCGCGGGCGGCGCCGACGCCACGGCCACGCGGACCGAGGCGGCGACGACCGCCGAGCCCGCGGCCGAAGAGGAGCCTCCCCGCTCGATCGAGGAGCTGCTCGCCGAGCTCGACGCGCTCACCGGGCTCACCCGCGTGAAGGACGAGATCCACCGCCAGACCGAGCTGCTGCGCGTCGAGAAGCTGCGCACGGAGGCGGGCCTGACCCGCCCGACGCTCACGCGCCACCTCGTGTTCCTCGGCAACCCCGGCACGGGCAAGACGACGGTCGCACGGCTCGTCGCGGGCATCTACCGCGCCCTGGGGCTGCTCGAGAAGGGCCACCTCGTCGAGGTCGACCGCTCCGAGCTCGTCGCGGGCTACCTCGGGCAGACCGCCGTGAAGACGTCCGAGGTCGTCGCGACCGCGCTCGGCGGCGTGCTGTTCGTCGACGAGGCGTACGGCCTCGCGGAGGACCAGTACGGCGCCGAGGCGATCAACACGCTCGTCAAGGACATGGAGGACCACCGCGACGAGCTCGTCGTCATCGTGGCGGGCTACCCCGGGCCGATGGCGGACTTCCTCGCCACGAACCCCGGCCTCGAGTCGCGGTTCTCCACGACCATCACGTTCGAGGACTACGCCGACGCCGAGCTGCGCGACATCTTCGCGGGCATGGCGGCGAAGTCCGACTTCGAGCCGACGCCCGACGCGCTCGACGTGTTCGCCCGCCTCGCCGCGGCGCAGCCGCGCACCGAGGGCTTCGGCAACGCGCGCTGGGCCCGCAACGTGCTCGACGGCGCGATCGCGCGCCACGCGTGGCGCCTCAAGGACACCGACGCGCCGACGATCGACGAGCTCCGGCTCCTGCTGCCGGTCGACGTCGTCGACGGCGAGGGCGCCCCCGCGCTCCTCGCCACCCTCGACCCGCCCGAGACCGACGACGCCCCGGACGACGCCCCGACCGCGGACGCGCCCGCCGACGACGTGCCGTCCCCCGACGTCGCGTCCGACGACGCGCCCGAGACCGCCCCCTCCACCGCCGAGGAGAACGCATGACGACCACCCCGGTCCGCCCTGCGGGCCAGCAGATCGTCCCCGCGGGCGGCCCCGCGCCGGGCGGCGCGCCCGGCCCGGCCGGCGCCCCGAGCGGAGCACCGAGCGCCGGCGTGTCCCGCGCCCGGGGCGCGCTGCGCCGCACGCCCGGCAAGCTGCGGCTCGTCATGGCGCTGTGCGTGCTCGCCGCCGTCGCGCTCGGCGTGCTCGGCTTCCAGGCGGGCAGCGTCCAGTCCCGGGCGCTCGAGGCCGCCAGCGAGGACACCGCGCAGCTCGTCGGCGTCCAGGAGGTCCGCAACGCGCTCGTCGCGGCCGACGCGACGGCGACCGGCGCATTCCTCGTCGGAGGCCTCGAGCCCGCCGACCAGCGCGCCCGGTACGACGACCTCGTCGACCAGGCCGCGACCGGCCTCGCCACGCTCTCCGGGAGCAACGAGGGCGACGCGGAGCTGCTCGGCCAGGTCGCGGCCGACCTCACGGTCTACACCGGGCTCGTCGAGCAGGCGCGCGCGAACAACCGGCAGGGCTTCCCCGTCGGCTCGGCGTACCTCGACCAGGCGTCGACGATCCTGCGCGAGCAGATGCTCCCGGCGCTCGACGAGGTCGTGCTCGACGACGCGGACCGCGTCGCCGCCGACTTCTCGGGCGTCCGCAACGCGCTGTGGGTGCTCGCGGGCGGGCTCGTGGCGCTCGCGGTGCTCGTCGTGAGCCAGGTGTGGCTCGCGCGCCGCACGCACCGCGTGCTCAACGTCGGCCTCGCGGTCGCCACCGCCGTCGTGCTCGTCGTCGGCATCGTGTCCACGGTCCTGCTGGCCCAGGCCGGCTCGCGCGCGCAGGACGTGCGCACCGGCCCGTACGCCGCGACGCTCGCCGCGTCCCAGGCCTACTCGCTCGCCAACGACGCGAAGTCGATGGAGGCGTTCACGCTCATCAAGCGCGGGTCCGGGCAGGCGTACGAGGAGGCGTTCGTCACGGCGACCGACGACGCCACCGCGCGGCTCGACACCGCGGCGTCCGAGGGGATCCTCGACGGGTCGACCGTGCAGGCGCTCGAGGCGTGGGTGACCCGGCACGCGGACATCCGCGCGCTCGACGACGCGGGCCAGTGGGACGACGCCGTCGCGCTCGCCACCGCGACGGACCCCGAGAGCCCCAACGCCGCGTTCGACGCGTTCTCCACGTCCGCGCGCGACGACATCGAGACCAACGCGGCCGCGACGAGCCAGCGGCTCGACGGGGCGGCGACGACCGCGACCGTCGCGGGCTGGCTCCTGCTCGCCGCGGGCCTGGTCGCCGCCCTGCTCGCGTGGCGCGGCGTGACCGCACGACTGGAGGAGTACCGGTGACCACGACGCTCGCCACCCCCGACCGGTCCGCCCGGAGCCGGCGCCCTGCCGCACGCCGGCGCCGCACCGGCGTCGTCGGCGCCGCGCTCGCCGCGGCGCTCGCGCTGACCGCGTGCTCGGGCCCGTCCGGCGCGGACGACCTCCGCCTCACGGAGGCTCCCCAGGACGAGGCCACCGAGGAGGCGCCCGCCGCCCCCGCGGCTCCCGCGGAGTGCGCGGACCCGCTCGCCTCCTACGCGCCCGAGGGCGCGCTGCCCGGTCCGGACGCGCTGCCCGGCGGGAGCACCATGGCCGCGATCCGCGACCGGGGGTCGCTGGTCGTGGGCGTCTCGGCCGACACGCTGCTCATGGGCGCGCGCAACTCGCTGTCGGGCCAGATCGAGGGCTTCGACATCGACGTGCTGCACGAGATCTCGCGCGCGATCTTCGGCGACCCCGACCGGCTCCAGTTCCGCGTCATCACGTCGGGCCAGCGCCTGGAGGTGCTCGAGAACGGCGAGGTCGACCTCGTCGCCCGCGCGTTCACCATCAACTGCGAGCGCTGGGAGACCATCGCGTTCTCGGCGGAGTACTACCACGCGGGCCAGAAGGTGCTCGTCACGCGGGACTCGACGGCGAGCGGGATCGCCGACCTCGAGGGCCAGCGCGTGTGCGCGCCCGAGGGCACGACGACGCTCACGCGCCTCGAGCAGTTCTCCGGCATCGAGCCCGTCCCGGCCACGACCCACACCCAGTGCCTCGTGCTGTTCCAGCAGGGCAAGGTCGACGCGATCACCGGCGACGACACGATCCTCGCGGGGTTCGCCGCGCAGGACCCGTACGCCAAGGTGGTCGGCGAGGCGATCAGCGACGAGCCGTACGGCATCGGCGTCCCGGCGCAGAACGTGGACATGGTCCGGTTCGTCAACGGCGTGCTGGAGCAGATGAAGTCCGACGGGCGCTGGGCCGCGATCTACGACGAGTGGCTCGGCGGCCTCGGCCCGGCGCCGGCCCCGCCGACCGCGGTGTACGGCCGCACGCCGTGACCCGCACGACCGCACCCGAGGCGCCGGGACGGCTCGGCGAGGCGATCCCCGCCGCCGACCTCCTGGCGTACCTCGCCGCGCTCGAGACCTGGCTCGACGAGCGCCGCACGGAGCTCGACCGGCTCGACGCCGCCGCGCAGGCCGCGGCGACGCCCGACGCCTACACGGCCGACCTCGTGCTCGCGCTGTCGCTCTGGCAGGCGATCCGTACGCGCGCGGACGAGATCCGGCCCGTCTGGGACTCGGGCCGGGCCGACGCCGTCGCGCGCGAGAAGATCTCCCAGCTCGTCTGGGGCCGGCTCGACTCCGGCTCCGGCGCCGCGCTCGTCTCGCTCGTCGAGGCGGTGAAGCTGTGCGACGCGCTCGTCGTGCAGCTCCGCACGCGCCTGTCGTTCGACCCGCACACGGCCGACCAGGTCGCGCGGCTGCGCGGCGTGCGCGCCGAGCTCGTGCGCTGCGAGGACCTGGCCGGCTCCGACGCGGACGCCCGCGGGCGCGTCGAGACCCTGCGCGGACGCCTCGAGCACCTCGTCGCCCAGGCCGCGCGCGGGGCCGACGTCTCGGGCCCGCTCGCGGAGCTCGAGACCGAGGTCGCGCGCGCCGAGCGCGACCTCATCGTCGCGTCGGCGCAGCGCCGCGAGCTGCGCCGTGACCGTGCCCGCACCGAGGAGCAGCGCGACGCGCTGGAGGCGCGCGAGCCCGCCCTGCGCGAGCTCGTCGCGCGGTGCCGGCGCGAGATCGCGCACCCGCCGAGGCTCGCGGTCCCCGACGTCTCCCGTCTCGGTCCGGTCCCCGACTCCCGCTTCGAGCTCGACGCGTACACGGCGCGCCTGGCGACCGTCGCGCGCGCCGTCGAGACCGTCGAGGATGCCTACACCCGGCCCCTGCGCGCCCGCGCCGAGCTGCGCTACAGCCTGGAGCGGCTCGCCGAGAGGGCCGAGGCCAACGGGCGTTCCGCGTCACCCACCGTGCGCTCCGGCCACGCCGAGGCCCGCGAGGCCGTCGAGGCCGTGCCGTGCGACGTGACGCTCGCCCGCTTCCTCGTCGAGCAGTACCAGTTCCTCACCCGCGACCTGCCCACCCCGGAAGGAGCGTCGTCGTGACCACCACCGCGACCGTCCCGTGCTCGGAGCCCGGCTGCCCGGGCACCATCGAGGACGGCTACTGCAACGTCTGCGGCGCGCCCGCCGGCGGCTCCGGCGGCACGCCGACGGGGACCTCGACCGGCACGACCGGCGCGCCGGCGCCGGGCACGGCCGCCGCCGCGTCGCCGTCCGCGATGCTCGGCACCGGCTTCGTCCAGGGCCGCCCCGGGACCGGGTCGGCCGCGGGCGCGGACCCCGACGCCGAGCGCTCGACGCGCACGGGCCGCACGAGCTCGAGCCGCCTCGCGACGGCCGCGCTCGGCTCGGCGCGCACCGCCGCGACCGGCTCGAAGGCCACGCGCCGCGTCGGGACGTCGTCGACGCGCCTGCGCGGTCGCGGCCTCGGCGCAGGGCTGACGACCGTGCCGTCCATCCCTGCGCGCGACCCGCTGCAGTCCGTGATGGCGGTGCCCGAGGTCGCGGAGCGCAAGCGCTACTGCCCCGCGTGCGGCGAGAAGGTCGGCCGCGGCCGCGACGGGCAGCCCGGCCGGACGTCCGGCTTCTGCCCCCACTGCGGCAACCGCTTCGACTTCACGCCCCAGCTCTCCCCGGGCGACCTGGTCGGCGGGCAGTACGAGGTCGTCGGCTGCCTCGCGCACGGCGGCCTCGGCTGGATCTACCTGGCCCGCGACCAGAACGTGTCCGGGCGGTGGGTCGTGCTCAAGGGCCTGCTCAACTCGGGCGACCCGGACGCCTACGCGGCCGCGATCTCCGAGCGGCAGTTCCTCGCGGAGGTCGAGCACCCGCTCATCGTCGAGATCTACAACTTCGCCATGCACGACGGCGCCGGCTACACCGTCATGGAGTACGTCGGCGGCGAGTCGCTCAAGGAGATCCTCCAGGACCGCCGGGACGCCAACAAGGGCGCGATCGACCCGATGCCGGTGGACCAGGCGCTCGCGTACGTGCTCGCGATCCTGCCCGCGTTCGCCTACCTGCACGACCACAACCTGCTGTTCTGCGACTTCAAGCCGGAGAACGTCATCCAGCAGGGCGACGGGGTCAAGCTCATCGACCTCGGCGGCGTGCGCCGCAGCGACGACCTCACCTCGGCGATCTTCGGGACCGTCGGGTACCAGGCGCCCGAGGTCGCGGAGGTCGGCCCGTCGATCGCCTCCGACATCTACACGATCGGCCGCACGCTCGCGACGCTCGTCCTCGACTTCCGCGGCAACACCACGACGTACGTCGCGTCGCTGCCCCCGGTCGCGGACACGCCCGTGTTCCAGCAGTACGACTCGTTCTACCGCCTGCTCGCCAAGGCGTGCGCGCTCGACCCGGCGGACCGCTTCGCGACCGCCGACGAGATGCGCACCCAGCTCCTCGGGGTGCTGCGCGAGGTCGTGGCCGCCGACGCGGGGCCGGGCAACCCGGCGCTGCACTCGGCGGCGTCCCTGCTGTTCGAGGCGCCCGTCGCGGACGTCGCCGGCCGACCGCTCGCCTGGGACGAGCTGCCCGTGCTGCGCCGCGACGACCACGACCCGATGGCGGCCTGGCTCGCGGGCATCAACATCGCCGACCCCGAGACCCGGATCGTCGCCCTCATGGACGCCCCCGAGAGCACGATCGAGGCCCGGCTCGCGCTCGCACGCGCCGCGCTGGAGGCCCAGTGGTGGGGCGACGTCGACGCGACCATCCAGGCGATCCTCGACGACGACCCGTGGGAGTGGCGGGCGGCGTGGCTGGGCGGGCTCAAGCAGCTCGCGCAGGGCGACCCCGTCGCGGCGCGTGCCTCGTTCAACGCGGTCTACGGCCAGGTGCCCGGCGAGCTCGCGCCCAAGCTCGCGCTCGCCGCGGCGTGCGAGCTGAGCGGCGAGCCGGACATCGCCGAGTCGCTGTACGTGATCTGCGCGCGCACGGACGCCAACTACACGGCGCCCGCCGCGTTCGGTCTCATGCGCATCCGCGAGGCGCGCGGCGACCTCGACGGCGCCCTGCACGCGCTGGACCTCGTGGGGCCGACGCGCGGGTCGTACGTCGAGTCCCGCACCCTGCGCGCGCACCTGCTCGCCGAGTCGGGGCGCGGCCTGCCTGCGCTCGCCGACGCGATGGCGAGCGTCGCCGCGGTGTCGATCGCGCCGCGCGAGCGCGCCGAGCTCTCCGTCGGCGTGCTGCGCTCCGCGCTCGAGACCGTCACGCGGTCCGGGCCCGAGCCGACGACGCGGATCGCGGGTGTCCCCGCCGACGAGCCCGCGCTGCGCGACGCCCTCGAGGGCGCCTACCGCGAGCTCGCGTCGCTCACGGACTCGCGCGACGAGCGCGTCACGCTCGTCGACCGCGCGAACGAGGTGCGACGGTGGACGGTCCGATGAGCGAGGCCCGCGCACCCGTACCCGACCAGGCCGTGCCCGGCCAGGCCGGCCGCGACCAGGCGGTCCCGGACCAGGCGGTCCCCGAGAAGGCCGACCCGGCGTCGACCGCGGTGCTCGCGTGCCCCGCGTGCGGCGAGCCGTCGCCCGAGGGCGCGCGGTTCTGCGAGGCGTGCGGCACGCCGCTTGCCCCGCTCCCCCCGGCGGGCGACGCGGACGGCGAGGCGGCGGACCGCGGCGCGGCGGACGGGGCACCCGCCGGCTCCGAGACGTCGCCGCGTGCGTCCGCGGACCCTGCGTCCGCGCCGGACGACGGCGCCGCCGACCCCGGCGTCCGGCCGTGCGTGCGGTGCGGGGGCCGCGTCGCCGAGGACGGGTACTGCACCGAGTGCGGCGAGCCGGCCGCGTCCGAGCGGGACCACTGGGCCGAGCGCCCCGCGACGTGGGTCGCCGGCGTGTGCGACCGCGGCGTGCGGCACTCCCGCAACGAGGACGCGATGGCGCTCGCCGCGAGCCCGTCCGCGACCGCGGACCGCGCGTTCGCCGCGCTCGTCGTGTGCGACGGCGTCTCCTCCGCGCCCGACTCCGACGTCGCGAGCCTCGCGGCGGCGCGGGCGGCGCGCGACCTGCTGGCCGCGGGCGCCCCGGAGGGCACCTCCCCCGTCGTCGGCGAGCCGACGGCGCGGGTCGCCGCCTGGTCGGCGCTCGTCGGTGACGCCTCGCGGGCCGCGCAGGACGCGATCCTGACGACCGTCGGCGCGATGGCCGACCGCGAGAACCCGCCGTCGTGCACGTTCGTCGCGGCGGTCGTGGACGGCCCGCTCGTCGTCACGGGCTGGGTGGGCGACTCGCGCGCCTACTGGATCCCGGACGAGGGCGACGCGCACCAGCTCAGCGTCGACGACTCCTGGGCGCAGGAGATGATGGCCCAGGGCATCCCCCGCGCCCAGGCGGAGAGCTCCCCGCAGGCCCACGCGATCACGCGCTGGCTCGGCCCCGACGCCCCGGATCCCATCGCTCGGACGGCCGCGACCTTCCCCGACCGCGACGGCTGGGTGCTGGTCTGCTCGGACGGGCTGTGGAACTACTGCTCTCCCGCCGCCGACCTCGGGGCGCTGCTCCACGCCACCCAGGAGCGGGTCGGCCACGACCCGCAGACCGTGGCGGGCGCGCTCGTGGACTGGGCGAACGCCCAGGGCGGCCGGGACAACATCACGGCGACGCTCGCGCGGTTCGACCGGTCGTCCGCCGCGACGTCCCCCGAGCTCGACCCGGACCTCGAGACGACGGTCCCGAGGACCTGACGGGCCGCGCGCCGCGGTCCCGCCGGACCCCCCGCACGACCCACCACCACCCACCCCGACCCGATAGCCTGCACGAACACCCGCACCACCGAAGGAGCCCCCATGGCCGAGTTCGCCGCCGAGGTCTACCAGAACGAGTTCCTGTCCGAGGGCGCCACGGACGTCCACGCGATCGTCACCGTGACGTGCACGGGGGCCGGGAGCGCGGGGAGCGTCGGCGGCGCGGGCGGGGTCGCCGAGATCATCATGGTCGACACGTCCGGCTCGATGTCGGGCCGCAACATGGAGGCCGCGAAGCACGCCGCCCAGGTGGCCGTGGACCAGATCCTCGACGGCACGTGGTTCGCGATCGTCGGCGGCAGCCACGTCGCCAACCGCGTCTTCCCGTACCCGAACGCGCGCATGGCGATGGTCCAGATGGAGCCGGGGGCGCGCGCCGAGGCGAAGCGCGCGATCTCGATGCTCACGCCCGGCGGCGGCACGGCGATGAGTACGTGGCTGCGCCTCGCGGACCAGCTCTTCGCGACGGTTCCGCAGGCGGCGCAGCGGCACGCGATCCTCCTCACGGACGGCAAGAACGAGTCGGAGCCGCGCGCGAACCTCTCCGCCGCGGTCCGCGACGTCACCGGGCACTTCCAGTGCGACGCGCGCGGTGTCGGCTCGCGCTGGCAGGTCGACGAGCTGCGCGAGATCTCGACGGCGCTGCTCGGCTCGGTCGGCCTCATCGCGGACCCGAACGAGATCGCGGCCGACTTCGAGCGGCTCATGCAGGCGTCCATGGCCCGCGGGGTGGCCTCGGCCGACCTGCGCGTGTGGGCCCCGCAGGGCTCGCAGGTGCTGTTCGTGCGCCAGGTCGCGCCGACGGTCGAGGACCTCACGCACCGCCGCGCCGAGGTGAACCCGCTCACGGGTGCCTACCCGACCGGCTCGTGGGGCGACGAGTCGCGCGACTACCACGTCGCGGTCCGCGTCGCGTCGAAGCCGGTCGGCTCCGAGCAGCTCGCGGCGCGCGTCCAGCTCGCGGTGAACGGCGAGGTCGTCTCCTCCGGGCTGGTGAAGGCCAAGTGGTCCGACGACGAGTCGCTCACCACGCGCATCAACCCCGAGGTCGCGCACTACACGGGCCAGACCGAGCTCGCCGCGGCGATCCAGGAGGGCCTCGCGGCCAAGGCGTCGGGCGACGAGGCGACGGCGACCGTCAAGCTCGGGCGCGCCGTGCAGCTCGCGCAGCAGACCGGCAACGAGGAGGCGACGTCGCGGCTGCGCAAGGTCGTCGACATCGACAACGAGGAGCAGGGGACGGTGCGCCTCAAGCGCAACACGTCGACCCTCGACGAGATGGCCCTCGACACCGCCTCGACGAAGACGACGCGGGTCCGCCGGTGAGCGCCGTCGTCTGCCCCAACGGGCACCCGTCGGAGTCGACCGACTACTGCGACGTGTGCGGCGAGCCGATCGGCGCGGCGTCGGCCCCGTCCACGCCCGTCGCGAGCGGTGCGACGCCCGCACCGGGCGGCGCCGGGGCGGCCGCGCCCGCGACGACGTGCCCGAACTGCGGGTCGCCGGCGCCCGGCGGCGCGCTGTTCTGCGAGAACTGCGGCTACGACTTCACCACGGGCGCCCTGCCCGACCCGGTCGAGCCGCCGTCCGCGCTCTCGCTCGACCCGCCGTCGCGCCCGACGCCCGCGCCCGCGACCTCCGCACCCCCGGTGCCGGGCGCGCCCTCCGGGTCCACGCCACCCCCGCTGCCGACCTCCGCGGCAGGGTCCGCCGCGACGTCCCCGTCGTCGTCGACCCCGCCCCCACTGCCCGCCCCGAGCCCCGCCGCCCCGCCCGAGGCGGGCGCCCCGGGCGAGCCGGCGACGTCGGGCACCCACCTCCCGACGCCCCCGGTCCCGGGGCCGGACCAGTGGGTCGTGGAGATCTGGATCGACCCCGACTGGTACGCGGCGCAGCAGCCCGAGGACCCGATGCCCTCGGCGGGCCTGCCCGGCCTCGTCGTGCTGCGCGAGCGCAGCGTGCTCGTCGGCCGCCCGTCGGTGTCCCGCGGCATCCACCCGCAGGTCGACTGCGGCGCGGACACGGGCGTCTCCCGCCGGCACTGCCAGCTCAGCACGGACGGTCAGCGGTGGTGGGTCGAGGACCTGCAGTCGTCGAACGGGACGTACGTGAGCCCCGCCGGCGAGCCGCTCCCCACGGACCCGATCCCCGCCGGGCAGCGACGCGAGCTGTCCGACGGGGACCGGGTCTACCTCGGCGCGTGGACGCGGCTCGTCGTCCGCAAGGCGCTCCCGGGCGAGGTCTGAGCCGGATCAGCCCTCGGTCGTCCGAGGCTCGGCCTCGGCCGTGATCTGGGTCGCCGCACCGCTGCTGCCCGCGCGGTGCGCGACCTCGATCCGGCGCGGCCGGGCCTCCTCGGCCACGGGGATGGTCAGCGACAGCACCCCGTCCTCGTACGACGCCGAGATCTGGTCGAGCGCGAGCCCGCGCCCCACCGTGAGCTGACGCGCGTAGGTCCCCGAGGGCCGCTCGCGCGCGAGCCACTGGACGTCGGGATCGGTCCGCGGGCTGCGCTCGGCGCGGATCGTCAGCGTGCGGTCCTCGACGGACACGTCGATCGTCCCCGGGTCGACACCGGGAAGGTCCATCGTCAGGACGTAGTGGTCGCCCGCCCGGAACAGGTCGAGCGGCATGCCGCCCGACGCCGACGCCGCGGTCGCGCGCGCCCCGGACGCGAGCTGGCCGACCAGGCGGTCCATCGCATCGAAGGTGGTCGTGAACGGGTCGATCATCGCAGCCACACCTCTCACCTCCTCGTCGGTCGGTCCCGGACCGTCCGGGACCGGTCGGTGGTCCCGCGAGGTAGGCACCTCGCGGGCGGCTACACCTCTGTTCTAGCACTCTCCCTCGGCGAGTGCCAGGAGTCGCCGTGGGCCGACCCGGGGCGCGGGGCGGAGAGGCGATTGTCGACTTCCTCCGAGACCGGATCCCGCGACGACAGCCAGGTTGGTGGAACCCTCCAACCCGTTGTGCGATCCGTGCACGCGGCGACACCGTCGTCGTCCGCGTCCCTGTCGTCGCGCACCGCGCAGGGCCGGGAGAGTGGACCTGGCCACGACGGGCCGGGCACCGACCCGTCACGACGACGCAGGGAGCACCATGACCGACGCACCGACCACGGCGACCCCCGGGACGCCCGCGCCCGCCACGCAGACCACCGGTCCGGGAGCGGGGCGCCGCGGGCCGCTCGCGCTCGACGCGGGCGACGCCGCGCGCGTCGCGACCTTCGCGGCGCTGATCGCCGCGCTCGGGATGCCGGGGTCGCTCGCGCTGTTCGGGAACGCGGTCCCGATCACGCTCCAGACGCTCGGTGTCATGCTCGCCGGCACGATCCTCGGCGCGTGGCGCGGCGCACTCGCGGTCGCGACGTTCCTCGCGCTCGCGGCGGCGGGCCTCCCCGTGCTCGCGGGCGGGCGCGGAGGCCTCGGGGCGTTCGTCGGACCGTCCGCGGGCTACCTGCTCGGCTTCCTCGTCGGGGCCGCGGTCGTGGGCTGGCTCGTCGACCGGCTGCGCCGGGTGACGTTCGTCGGGGTGCTCGTCGCGTGCCTCGTGGGCGGGATCGCGGTCGTCTACGCGTGCGGCGTGCCGGTCCAGTCGGTCGTCACGGGGGTGCCGCTCGCGACGACGGCGCAGCTCTCCCTCGCGTTCCTCCCCGGCGACGTCCTCAAGGCGCTGGCCGCCGCGGCGATCACCGTGGGCGTCGTGCGCGCCTACCCGGCCGCGCGCCGGTCGGGCCGTTCTGCGGGCCGTCCCATGGCCGTCGGCCGCACCGCCTCCTGACACCTGCGAGAGTGTCCGCGTGCCCGTCGCCCACCAGGTCCTGACGCACGCCGCCGACCCGGCGGTGCGCGACCGCCCCGCCCTGCGCACCCCCGAGCGGTCGCGCACCTACGCCGCGCTCGCCGCGGACGTGCGCGCGGGCGCGACGCACCTCGCGGCGACCGGCACGCGCCCGGGCGACCTTGTCGCCGTGTCCCTGCCCGACCCGCTGGACCTGCTCACGGCGGTCCTCGCCGCCGACCACGCCGGCGCGACGCCGCTCGTGTGCGACCCGGCATGGCCGCGCGCGCACCGCGCGGAGGTCCTGCGCACCCTCGCCCCGCGCACGTTCGTCGAGGTGCCCCTGCCGCGCGGGACCGGCGCCCTCCCCGACCTCGTGCCGGGGCTCGCCCCGCAGGGGGGTGCGGACCCCGGCACGGGCCACGAGCCCGGTCCGGACGACCTCGCGTGGGCGGGGTTCTCCTCGGGCAGCACGGGCCGGCCGCGCGCGGTCGTGCGCACGCGCGCGTCGTGGGCGGGGTCGTTCGACGACGTCACGCGGCTCCTCGGGCTGCGTCCCGCCGACACCGTGCTCGTCCCCGGCCCGCTCGCGTCGTCGCTCTACTGCTTCGCGGCCGTGCACACGCTCGCGGTCGGTGCGTGCGCCTACCTCACGCGCACCCCGGCCGCCACGACCTCCGCGCTCGCGAGCAGCGACGTCGTGCACCTCGTGCCGCAGGTCCTCGACGACGTCCTCGACGCCGTCGCCGCGGGGGCGCCGTCGCGGCTGCGGCACGCGGTCGTCGGCGGGGCGTCCCTCGCCGCCGAGGCGCGGTCGCGCGCGGCGACGCTCGGCGTCGACGTGCTCGCCTACTACGGCGCGGTCGAGCTGTCCTTCGTCGCCTACGACCCGGACGGGTCGGGGCTGCGCGCGTTCCCGGGCGTCGACCTGGCCGTGCGGCCGCTGCCCGCGGCGAGCGTCGGCGAGGTCTGGGTCCGTTCGCCCTGGGTGTCCCGCGGCTACCTCGCGCGCGCCACCGGACCGCTGCGGCGCGACGGCGCGTGGAGCACCGTGGGCGACCTCGCCGACCCCCTGCCCGACCCGTCGACGTCGCCGTCCGCGGCCGGTGCCCCGCCCGGCAGGCTCGTGCTGCGCGGCCGCGGCGACGGGGCGATTCTCACCGGCGGGTCGACCGTCGTGCCCGAGGACGTCGAGGTCGTGCTGCGCGCCGTGCCGGGGGTCCGGGACGTCGTCGTGCTCGGGACCGCGCACCGGCGCCTCGGCGCGGTGGTGAGCGCCGTCGTGGAGTGCGACGACCGCCCCGGGCTGCGCGCCCACCTGGAGCGCGTCGCGCGCGCGGCGCTCGCCCCGGCGCAGCGGCCCCGGCGCTGGTACGGCACGCGCGCGCTCCCCCGGACCCCGTCGGGCAAGCCCGCGCGCGGGGCCGTGAGCGAGGCCCTGCGCGGGACGGACGTCGCGCGGTCGGGCCTGGAGCCGCTGCGGTGACCGCGCCGGGGGCGTGGGCGGACGCGCCCGTGGTCGTGGCCGCGCGCCGCACGTGGGTGGGGACCGCCGGGCACGGGCACCGGTCGTCGTCCGAGGTCGACCTCGCGGCCGGCGCGCTCGGCGCGACGCTCGGCGACGCGCGGGCCCTCGGGGTCGAGGACGACGTCGCCGACGTCCTGCTGGGGTGCTGCACCGGGCCCGGCGGGAACGTCGCCCGGGCCGCGGCGCTCGCCGCGGGCCTCGGCGTCACCGTGCCGGGGCTGACCGTCGACCGGCAGTGCGCCTCCGGTCTCGCCGCGGTGCTGCTCGCCGCGCAGCAGGTCCGGGCGGGCGAGGCGCGCCTCGTGCTCGCGGGCGGGACCGAGAGCGCGTCGCGCGCCCCCGCACGCGCCCACCGCACGTCGTGGGGCGACGTGCCGTACGCGCGCGCCGCGTTCGCGCCGACGCCGTGGGCCGACCCGGGCATGGGTGCCGCCGCCGACGCGCTCGCGCGCCGCCGCGGCGTGACCCGCGAGCGCCAGGAGGCGTACGCGGTGCGCAGCCACGCGCGCGCCCTCGCCGCGCACGCGGGCGGACGGTTCGCGGCCGAGACGGTCCGGGTCGGCGCGCCGACGCGGTCGCTCGCGCGCGACGAACGGGCGCGGCGCCTCGACCCCGCGGTGCTCGCCCGCCTCTCGCCGGCCTTCACGCCCGGCGGCACGGTCACCGCCGCCACCGCGAGCCCGGTGAGCGACGGCGCGGCGGCGGTCGCGGTCGTGCCCGAGCGCGTCCGGCGCGGGCTCGGGGTCCCGGGTCTGCGCGTGCTCGCGTCGGCGACGGTCGGCTGCGACCCGGCGCTGCCCGGGTGGGGGCCGGTCCCTGCGGTGCGCGCGGCGCTCGACCGCGCGGGCACGCGGCTGGACGACGTCGCGGCGGTCGAGGTCGTGGAGGCGTTCGCCGCGCAGGTCCTCGCGGTGACGGACGCGCTCGGCCTCGACCCGCTCGGCGACCCCGTCGACGACGCGCGGGTCTGCGCCGACGGCGGCGCGCTCGCGCTCGGGCACCCGTGGGGCGCGAGCGGCGCGGTGTCGGTCGTGCGGCTGTTCTCGCGGCTCGTGCGCGCGGGTGCACCGGCCGGGACGCTCGGTCTCGCGACCGCGGCCGTCGGCGGCGGCCTGGGCGTCGCGGCCGTGCTGGAGGTCGTCCGGTGATCGCGCGCGCCCGGGCTCGGCTGCGGCGACAAGACCGGCTCGGCGGTGCCACGCCCGCTCCGGCGGAGACGCCCCGCGCGGCCCCCGCTACCAACGCCCCGGGCACGCCCGACCCGGAGGCCGCCAGGTCTGCAGTCAGGTCCGGCTGCCCGGTCCGGCTCGAGGACGTGCACGTGCGCCTCGGCGAGCGCGACGTGCTGCGCGGGGTCGACCTCGAGCTGCGCGAGCGGCGCGTGGGGATCGTCGGGGCGAACGGCTCGGGCAAGAGCACGCTCGCGCGCCTGCTCAACGGGCTCGTCGTGCCGACGTCGGGCCGGGTCCTGGTCGACGGCCTCGACACGCGCCGCGACGGCGCCGCGGTCCGTCGGCGCGTCGGGTTCGTGTTCACGGACCCGGACGCCCAGATCGTGATGCCGACGGTCGCGGAGGACGTCGCGTACTCGCTGCGTCGCCACGCCCCGGCCGAGCGCGACGCCCTCGTGCGGGCAGCCCTCGCCGGGCGCGGCCTGGCGGACCACGCAGACCATCCCGCCCACCTGCTCTCGGGCGGGCAGAAACAGCTCCTCGCGCTCACGTCGGTGCTCGCCGCGGGGCCGCGGCTCGTCGTCGCCGACGAGCCCACGACGCTCCTCGACCTGCGCAACACCCGACGGTTCGCCGCGGAGCTCGCGGCGCTCCCCCAGCAGGTCGTGCTCGTCTCGCACGACCTGGCGCTCATGGACGCGATGGACCGCGTGCTCGTCGTCGACGACGGGCGGGTCGTCGCGGACGACGAACCGGGGCCCGCCGTCGCGCACTACCTGCGCCTCGTCGACGGGGCGCCGTCGTGACGCCGGGGACGTACCGGCCAGGGACGTCGCTGCTGCACCGGCTCCCGGCCGGGGCCAAGCTCGTGGGCCTTGCGGTGGCCTCGGCCGCCGTGCTGCTGCTGTCATCGCCCGTGGTGGTCGGCGGGGTGGTCGTCGGTGTCGGTGCGCTCTACGCGCTCGCCGGCGTGGGAGGGCGTGCGGCGTGGGAGCAGGTGCGCCCCCTGCGCGTGGTCGTGCCCGTGCTGCTGGCCGTCCAGTGGCTCGCCCTCGGGCCGGTGCCGGCGGTCGTGCTCACGACCCGGCTCGTCGCGCTGGTCGCGCTCGCGGGGCTCGTGCTCCTCACGACCCGGACGTCCGCCGTCCTCGCCGCGATCGAGCGGGGGCTGGCGCCGCTGCACCGCCTCGGCGTCGACGTCGACCGTGCGGCCCTCGTCCTGTCGCTCGCCGTGCGCTGCGTCCCCGTCGTCGCCGCGCTTGCCCAGCGCGTGCGGGACGCGTGCCGCGCCCGGGGCCGCGAGCACGACGTCCGCGCCTACGCCGTCCCGCTCGTCGTCGGCGCGCTGCGCCAGGCCGACGCGCTCGGCGACGCGCTGCGCGCCCGCGGCCTCGACGACTGAGGGCCCGTCCCGCCGTCGTGCCGAGATAGAGCGCTGGTCTCACGAGGTAGAGCCCTGGTCACGACCAGACCTCTACCTCGCCGTACCAGGCCTCTATCTCGCGGAGAGGGCGCTCTCATCGGGCCGCAGGCTCGCCGGTGGCGCGGCTGCCGCGGAGGGAGACGACCGCCGCGACGAGGATGCCGACCACGGTCACGACCAGCAGGGCGCGGTAGTCGACGGCGCCCACGAGGGCCGCGCCGACCACGGTCAGCACGAGCTGCGGGACGTTGACCAGCAGCAGGCTGGCGGCGGCGACGCGCCCCTGGAGGCCCGGGGGCGTGCGGAGCTGCCGCTCGGTGACGAAGCCGACGATCGACCAGGTGGCGCCGAGCCCGACCGCGCCCAGCCCGAGCACGATCGCCACGACGTTCGTCCCCGTCGCGGGCACGATGCCGAGCGCGAGCACCAGCAGCCCGAGGGCGACGAGCCGCTGCGCGCCCCAGCGGGCGACGAGACGAGCGGCCGTGAGGCCCGCGACGATCGCCGTGAGCGCCTGGACCGAGGAGATGGGACCCAGCAGCTCCGGGGCCAGCCCGAGCCCGTCCTCGACGATCGCGAGGCTGACCGCGTTGAGCAGCCCGACCCCCGCGAACGCGACGAGCATGGCGAGGGTGAGCACGCCGAGCGGCGCCGTCCGTACGAGGTGGCGGAAGCCCGCCGTCATCTCGGCCAGGTACGGCTCGCGCTCCGCGGCCGGGGTCGGCGGCGTCTCGACGAGCCGGATCCGGCCGATGACGGTCCCCGCGACGGCGAACGCGACGGAGGCGGCGATCACGAGCGGCCACGCGCCGGCGAGCGCGTAGGCGCCCGCGCCGACGACCGGCATGAGGAGGCGGAAGACCTGGTCGATCGTCGTGAGCCGGCCGTTCGCGGGGGCGATCGCCTCGTCCGGCAGCATGTCCCGCACGAGGCCCGCCTGGGCCGCCGCCGTCGCGAACCCGACCCCCGAATAGATCACCGTCACGACGAACACGAGCCAGACCTGCTCGGGCCCGCGGACGGCGAGGAGGGCGAGGAGGCTCACGGCGCCGACGAGGTACGTGACGACGAGCATCCGTCGCCGCGAAACCCGGTCGGCGAGCTGCCCGAGGAGCGGGGACGCGAGCGCCGGCAGGCCGAGCGCCGCGAACACGAGCCCCGCAGCACCGTTCGAGCCGGTGAGGTCCTTCACCCACACGGCGAGGATGATCGCGAGGACCGAGTCGGCGAAGTTCGTGAACCCCCACGCGACCGACAGGAGCCGGAACGGGCGGGACCGCAGCGCGGCCCGGGGGTCCGGCGCGTCGTCGCGGACGGCGACGGGGGCGGTCGCGGTGCCGGGCTCCGGCTCCGCCCGGGGCGCACCCTGAGGCGCGTCCCCGGGAGCGGGCGGGGCGGTGACGCCGGTCGGCTCGGGGGTCGCGCTCATCGGGGGGCCTCCGGGAGATCGGCGTTGACGACGGAGAAGAGGCGCGCGCGGCGCGCGCCCTCGGGACGGAGCGACGGGTCCTCCCAGCGCCCCCGGAACCGGTCGGTGAGCGCCTCGACCTCGCGGGCGAGGGCGTCGAGCTCCTCGCGCGTCGCGTAGAAGGACGCGCCGGTCATCGTGGAGGCGAGGAGCCACTGCGGGTCGTCGGCGGCCGCGCCGGCGAGCCACGTCCGCACGCGCGCCGCCTCCTGGTCGATCATGAGGCTCGCGACCGCGCCCGCCGCGTGCAGCGTCTCCGGCACGTCGGGGTCGAACGTCGTCTGCCGCCCCCGCCCCACGGAACGCCACGGCCGCTCCTTGCCGCGCCGCTCCGCCGGCTCGACGTACCCGTACTTGGCGAGCATGCGCAGGTGGAAGGAGCAGCTCGCCACGGACTCGCCCATGACCTCGGCGCACCGCGTCGCGGTCACCTCGCCCTCGTCGTCGAGCAGCGCGAGGATCCGCAGGCGGAGCGGGTGGGCGAGCGCCCGGATGGTCGCCGGGTCGCGGGCGACGACCTGGCCCACCTCGGGCCGGGGGCCGCGCGGGTGCGCGACCGGGTCGTCCGGCGCGGAGGCGTGGGGGTCGGCTGGCGTGCTCATGCCGCCACGCTAGTTCACGAAAGAGTTCTTGCGCAAGAGTCCTTTAGCGACGCTCGGGCACCTCTCCCGAGTCGTCGCGACGCCGCGCCCGCCCGTCGTGGACGCGACTCACCACGACCACCACGCCCAGGACCGCCACGGCGAGCGACAGGCCCGCCAGGACGTCGGTGAGGAAGTGGTACCCGAGGTAGAGCCGGCTCAGCGCCACGGCCCCGATCACGAGCACGGAGGCGACCGCCCAGACAGCGAGGACCCGCGGGTCGTGGTGGCGGTGCCACACCAGGTACCCGCCCACCAGGACGAGCGTGGCCGCGCCGATCGTGTGCCCGGACGGGAAGGAGAAGGAGCGCTCCACCCCGGCGACGACCATCGACACGTCCGGCGGCCGCGGCCGGGCGATCACCGCCTTGAGCACGGTCGAGACCAGCGTCGCGAGCAGCATGGATCCCGCGAGCAGGCCCGGTTCCCACCACGTCCCCGTGCGCCGCGCCCACACCACGCACCCGGCCGCGACGAGGACGGGCAGCACGAACGGCCCCGACACGGTCGTGACCACCGTGAGGACGCCCGTCACGACCGGCGTGCGGTGCGCGACCATCCACGCGAGCAGCGGCTCGTCGAGCCGCCACAGGTCGTCCTGCTCGCGGACCGCGTCCAGGAGGAGGGCGAAACCCGCGACCCCCGCGAGCACGAGGAGCAGGCCCGGCCACACGCTCACGAGGACCCCGCGCAGCGACACGTCGCCCGGCGTCCCGCCCGTCCGCCTCTCCCCCGCGCTCATCCCCGGAGGCTACGCACGGCGGGCCGACGCCGCACCGCGACCGTCCGCCGTCGGGCACCGGGGCGCGACCCGACGCTCGTGGCGAAAAAGGGATGCACCGCCCACGACCACCGTGGTCGTATGTACCCACACCGCGGTGACGTCCGTCCGGTCCGTACCGGGCGGTGGAGGGTCCGGCCAGACCCACGAACCCAGCGTCACGAGAGCAGAACCATGCATCCCTTGATCACGTACGACGTGGCGGCCCTCAGCCGTCGCGAGCAGCTGCAGGAGCAGACCCTGCGCCGGTCGCAGCTGCGCCGCACCACGACCCGCGTCCCGGCGAACACCCGGCAGGCCCGCCTGCCGCGCCGTACCGCATGACGCGCACCGACCGCTCGCCGGGCCGGGGACCCTCCCCGACAGGCGGCGGCACCCCTCGTCGAAGGCCCCGACCGTCCGGACCCTGGTGGACCGGACAGCCGGGGCCTTCGTCGTGCGCGCCGCGGCTAGGCTGTGGCCCGTGAGTCCTGTGAACGCGAACGAACGCATCGTCTGGATCGACTGCGAGATGACCGGGCTGGACCTGGGCGCCGACGCCCTCGTCGAGGTCGCCGCCGTCGTCACCGACTCCGAGCTCAACGTGCTCGGCGACGGGGTCGACGTCCTCGTCCGGCCCCCGGCCGAGGCGCTCGAGCAGATGGGCGACTTCGTCCGCCAGATGCACACGACCTCCGGGCTGCTCGACGAGCTCGACGAGGGCCTGACGCTCGACGAGGCCGAGCAGCGCGTCCTCGACTACGTCCGCACGTGGGCCCCCGAGCCCGGCAAGGCGCCGCTGGCCGGCAACTCCGTCGGCACCGACAAGGGGTTCCTGGACCGCGACATGCCCGCGCTCATGAGCCACCTGCACTACCGCATCATCGACGTGTCCTCCGTCAAGGAGCTCTCGCGCCGCTGGTACCCGCGGGCGTACTTCTCGTCACCGGAGAAGCACGGCGGGCACCGCGCGCTCGCGGACATCCTCGAGAGCATCGACGAGCTGCGCTACTACCGCGCCGCCGTGTTCGTCCCGCAGCCCGGTCCCGACTCCGCGACGGCGCGCAAGGTCGCCGAGCAGGTCGTGGCGACGAGCGTCACGCGCGGCCGGACCCGGCCCGCCGACGCCGAGGTCGAGACGTCCGTGGCCACCGTCACAGGACCCACCGACGCCTGACCTCGAAAAGCGGTCCGGGAGCACCCCGCGGACCGGGTACACTTTTCGACGGCCGGTGCTTCACGCCCGGTCATGGTGGGTATAGCTCAGCTGGTAGAGCACCTGGTTGTGGTCCAGGGGGTCGCGGGTTCAAGTCCCGTTACTCACCCCAGTCATACGAGGCCCGGGTCGGTCGGAGGAGCTCCTCCGACCGACCCGGGCCTTCGTCGTCCGGCGCGCACCCCGCGCAGCGCCATGACGACACCGGCCCGCGAGGGAGGCGAGTCGTGGCCGAGGACACCGGTCCGAGCACCCGTGGCGACCTGTGCGTCCGGGTCGTCCCGGTCTTCCAGGGGCTCACGCCCGAGCAGCAGCTCGACGTCGCCGCGGTCGCCCGACCGACGACGGTGCGCCCGGGCGATCGCCCCTTCGCCCACGTCGTCACGTCACCGCTCCTGGTCGTGCACGCGGGCCGCTTCAAGGTCGCGCGCTCGGACGCGGAGGGGCGCGAGCAGGTCCTGCGGGTCCTGGGCCCGGGCGACTTCCTCGGTGAGTCCGGCTTCCTCACCGGCCGACGCTCGGAGCACGTCGTCACCGCACTGGAACCGGGCCGGCTGTGCGTCTTCCGGCACGCGGACCTGGGCGAGCTCGTGCGGCGCCACCCCTCCATCGCCTTCCGGATGCTCCAGGCGGTCAGCGCCCGGCTGGACGACGTCGAGCAGCGCCTGGCGTCCGTCGTCTCCGGCGGGGTGGGCGCCCGGCTCGCGGAGTACCTGTTGTCGCTGCCGGCACGGAGCACGCCGTCGCGCACCGCGACCGGGGCGGCGCCCGAGACCGTCGTCCGGCTCCCGCTCGCGAAGAAGGACGTCGCCTCGCTGCTCGGCACGACGCCGGAGTCGCTGAGCCGACAGTTGCGCAGGCTCCACGACTCCGGCGTCATCGCTCAGCGAGCAGGCGGGGAGATCGTCGTCCTCGACGCCGACGTCCTCATGGATCTCGCCGCGCAGTCCTGACCGCCCGGGACGGCGGCGGCCGACCGCGGCCGGCGGGCGAGCCGCATCGCGTTGACGACGACCACGAGCACCGAGGCCTCGTGAACGAGCATCCCGACGGCCATGGTGACCCCACCGACGAGGATCCCGGTGAGCAGCGCGGCGACCGTGACGAGCGCGATCACGATGTTCTGCCGCATGGTGCGCACCGTGCGGCGCGCGAGCGAGACCGCGTGCGGCACCTTGAGCAGGTCGTCGCCCAGCAGCGCGACGTCGGCCGTCTCGATCGCGACCCGCGTCCCCGCAGCGCCCATCGCGACCCCGACGTCCGCCGCGGCGAGGGCCGGGGCGTCGTTCACGCCGTCGCCGACCATCGCGACGGTGTACCCCTCGCGCTGGAGGTCCCGCACGGCCGCGAGCTTCTCCTCGGGCAGCAGGCCCGACCGCACCTCGTCGACGCCGGTCTCGGCGGCCACGGCCCGCGCGACCGGGTCGACGTCGCCGGTGAGCACGACGATCCGGCGCACGCCGACCGCGCGCAGCCGGGACACCATCGGCGCCGCGTCGGGTCGCACCTGGTCCGCGACCGCGACCACGCCGAGCACGGCGTCGCCCCGGGTGACCACCATCGGGGTCCGTCCGGCCGCTGCTCGTTCCGCCATGACGGCAGCGGCGCGCCCGGCGCCCACGACGTCACGCCCCGCCAGGAGCGCAAGGTTGCCGACGGCGACCGGCACGCCGTCGAGCACCGCCAGCACGCCCCTGCCGGGGACCGGCTCGGTGTGCTCGGGAAGACCGGCGACGACGTGCCCCGACTCCGCGGCGGCGTCGACGACCGCGCGGGCGAGCGGGTGCTCCGAGCCTGCCTCCACGCGCGCGGCGGTCAGCAGGACGTCGTCCTCGTCGGCCGCCGGGTCCAGCACGACCACGTCGGTCAGGCGGGGCCGGCCCTCGGTGAGCGTGCCGGTCTTGTCGAGCGCGACGGCGTCGACCCGGGCGACCGTCTCCAGGTACTCCCCGCCCTTGACGAGGACCCCGTCCCGCGCCGCGCGGCCGATGCCGGCGACGACGGACACGGGGATCGAGATGACGAGCGCGCCCGGGCACGCGACGACGAGCAGAGTCAGGGCGAGCAGCACGTCGCGCGTGAGCACGCCGACGGCCACGGCGAGCACGATGACGGCCGGCGTGTACCAGGCCGAGAACCGCTCCATGAACCCCTGGGCGCGTGCTCGGGCGTCCTGCGCCTCCTCGACCCGGTGGATGATCCGAGCGAGCGTCGTGTCCTCCCCCACGCCCGTGGCGGTCACCTGGAGGAGCCCGGCCGTGACGATCGTCCCCGCGAACACCGCGTCCCCGGCGACCTTCTCGGCCGGGATCGACTCCCCCGTGACGGAGGACTCGTCCACGGCCCCCACGCCGCGGAGGATCGTGCCGTCCACCGGAACCTTGGCCCCGTTCTTCACCAGCACGGTCTCACCCGCCGCGACGTCGGCCGCCGTGACCTCGACCTGGCGCCCGTCGCGCAGGACGACGGCGGCGTCCGGCAGGACGGCGACCAGCTCGGCCAGCGCGGCGCGGGTCCTGTCGAGCGTGGCCGACTCCAGAGCGTGCCCGACGGCGAACAGGAACGTGACGGCCGCCGCCTCCCAGAAGTTCCGGACCAGGATCGCTCCGACGGCCGCCACCGCGACCAGGAGGTCGATGCCGATGCTCCGCGCCGTGAGCGCGCGCCAGGCCGCGACCGCGACCGGCGCGCCCGCGACGACGGCGGCCGACACCATGAGGGCGTCGGACCACCACCCGTGCCCGGCGAGCGCGGAGGCCGCGAAGGACGCGAGGACCAGCGTCCCGGCTGCCGCCGGCACCGCCCATCGACCCCGCGCCCAGGCACGGAGGCGCGGGCCGGCGCCGCGGGCCGTGAACCCGCCCGGGGCGTTCATGCGAGCGCGGGGCGCGCGACGTACCCCGCCCTCGCGACCGCGGCCACGAGGTCCTCGACGCCGGAGACCGCGGGGTCGTGCACGACCTCGATCCGCGCGGACGCGAACCGGACCCGCACCGACCGGACGCCGTCGAGCCGGCCGACCTGCTTCTCGATCTTCGCCACGCACGAGGGGCAGGAGAAGCCCTCCGCCCGCAGGATCGTGGTGACGTCCGTCGTCGTGCTCATCGTGGTTCTCCCGTCGTCGCGCGACCCCTCGTGGGCCGACGAGAATGACGCTAGGGAGACCGGCCGCAGGTGTCCTTGACCCTGGTCAAGTGGTGACGGGCGTCATGCTCGGCCGTCGAGGGCCGTCGAGGGCCGTCGAGGGCCGTCGCCGCTCAGGTCGTGCGGTGCGAGGCGACGGCGAGCACGCCGCCCAGGCCGATCATCATGCCGCCGCCCGTCGCGCGGACCGCGCTGAGGCGCCGGGGCGAGGAGGCGAACCACGCCCGTGCCGCGCCGGCGGCGAGCGCCCATGCGCTGTCGCAGACGAACGCGATCACCGTGAAGACCAGCCCGAGCACCATCATCTGGGCGGGCACGCGACCGGCGTGGAAGTCCGTGAACTGGGGCAGGACGGCGACGAAGAACACGATGGTCTTCGGGTTCGTCACGCCGACGACGTAGCCCTGCCGCACGACGCGCCACCACGGCTCGCGCACGGGCGCGACGTCGACGTCGACGGTCCCCTCGCGCCGGTGCCGGATCGCCTGGACGCCGAGGTAGACGAGGTAGGCCGCGCCGACGAGCTTGACGGCCGTGAAGACGGCCACGGACGTCGCCACGACCGTGCCGACCCCGAGCGCCACGGCGACGACGAGCGTCAGCGCGCCGAGCTCGTTGCCGAGGACGCTCAGCACCCCGCCCCGGTGCCCGAGCGTGAGCGACCGGCCGACGACGAAGAGCACGCTCGGCCCGGGGATCACGACGAGCACGAGCGAGGCGAGGGAGAAGGCGAGCAGGGAGTCGAGGGGCGGCACAGCGCCACGATAGGCCCCGACGTGGTGTACGTCACGGGAGAATCCCGCGGCGCCCCCGGGCGGCCCGCGCCGGACCGGCGTGTTGCGCGACGGCGCGAAGCCGACGTACCGGTGCGAGTGCGACGTGTCGGTGGTTCGACGTACGGTCGGTGGACGCGTGGCATTGCGCTCGGCTGGCCGGCCACGGTCGTGGTTGGGTGGAGGCCGGTTCACCGACTGTCGGGAGGCAGCGCCCCATGATCGAGTTCCGATCGGTCACCAAGACGTACCCGGACGGCACGGCGGCGGTCGCGGACTTCGACCTGGTGATCCCGCCCCACCGCACGACGGTGCTCGTCGGGTCGTCCGGGAGCGGCAAGACGACGCTCCTGCGCATGATCAACCGCATGGTGGAGCCCACGTCGGGCACGATCGAGATCGACGGCGCGTCCATCCTCGACCGCGACCCCGTGAAGCTGCGCCGCAGCATCGGGTACGTCCTGCAGAACGGCGGGCTCCTCCCCCACCACAAGGTCGTCGACAACGTGACGACGGTGCTGCGCCTCGAGGGCACCCCGCGCCGGCAGGCGCGCGACCGTGCGCTCGAGCTGCTCGACACCGTGGGCCTCGACCGCGCGCTCGCGGACCGCTACCCGAGCCAGCTCTCGGGGGGTCAGCAGCAGCGCGTCGGCGTGGCGCGCGCGCTCGCCGCGGACCCGAACATCCTGCTCATGGACGAGCCCTTCGGCGCCGTCGACCCGATCGTGCGCGCCGAGCTCCAGACGGAGACCATCCGGCTGCAGCGCGAGCTGGACAAGACGGTCGTGTTCGTCACGCACGACATCGACGAGGCGTTCCTGCTCGGCGACCAGGTCGTCATCCTCGAGAAGGGGGCGCAGGTGGCCCAGATCGGGTCCCCGAGCGAGATCCTGGAGAACCCCGCGAGCGAGTTCGTCGCGACCTTCATCGGGGCGGAGCGGGGCAGCCGGGCGCTGCACACCAAGCGCACCGAGCACGGGACCGTGCTCGTGGACGGCACGGGACGCACGCAGGGTGTCCTCGTCGGCGACCACGTCGAGGGCGGCGCATGACCTGGGTCCTGGACAACTTCGACCTCATCGGCCGCCTCACGGTCGAGCACCTGAGCCAGTGCGTGGTGCCCATTGTGCTCGGGTTCCTCGTCTCGATCCCGCTGGGCTGGCTCGCCTTCCGGTTCCGCCTCACGCGGGGCCTCGTCCTGACGCTCGTCGGCCTGCTCTACACGATCCCGTCGCTCGCGCTCTTCGCGCTGCTCCCGCCGCTCCTCGGCATCAGCTTCCTGTCCGAGCTGAACCTGGTCGTCGCGCTGACGATCTACGCCGTGGCCATCATGACCCGGTTCGTCGCGGACGCCCTCGCCTCGGTCGACCCGACGGTCCGGCAGGCGGCCCTCGCGGTCGGCTACGGGCCGTGGCGGCGCTTCTGGCAGGTCGACCTCCCGCTCGCCGGACCGGTCGTGCTCGCCGGGCTGCGCGTCACCGCCGTGTCGACCATCTCGCTCGCGACGGTCGGCATCCTGATCGGGATCGACAACCTGGGCTACCTCTTCACGAACGGCTACCAGCGGCAGATCGTCGCCGAGATCCTCTCGGGCGTCGTCGCGGTCGTCGTCATCGCCCTGCTCGTCGACCTGCTGCTCGTGCTCGCCGGGCGAGCGGTCATGCCCTGGTCCCGGAAGGTGCGCGCATGAACCTGTTCTCCGACGCGATCGCCTGGATCTTCTCCCCCGACCGGCTCACGGGCGCGCTCCCCCTCCCGGAGGCGATCTGGACCCACCTCGCGTTCACGTTCGTCTCGGTGCTCATCGCCGCGGCGATCGCGATCCCGGCAGGCTGGGCCATCGGACACACGGGTCGCGGCCGGGAGTTCGCCGTCGCGCTCTCGGGTGCGGCGCGCGCGGTCCCGTCGTTCGGGCTCGTCCTGCTCCTCGTCCTCGTCTTCGGGGTGACGCACAAGGTCACCGCGTCCGTCACCGCGTTCGTCCTCCTCGCGATCCCGCCGATCCTTGCGGGCGCCTACGCGGGTGTGGAGGCCGTCGAGCGGCGCGTCGTCGACGGCGCCCGGTCCGTCGGCATGACCGGGTGGCAGGTGCTCTTCAATGCCGAGGTGCCGCTCGGGCTCCCGCTGCTCATCGGCGGTCTCCGCTCCGCGACCCTCCAGGTGGTCGCGACGGTCACGCTCGCGGGCTACATCGGCAACTGGGGCCTCGGCTTCTACATCGTCCAGGGCATCCAGATCCGCGACTTCTCCCAGATCCTCGGAGCCTCTCTCCTCGTCGTCGTCCTGGCCGTCGTGCTCGACGCGCTGTTCGCGATCCTCCAGCGGGTCGTCGTCCCGCGCGGCGTGACGGTCGGCCGCTCCTCGGACGACGCACCCGCCCGGCGGCGCCGTCGCCGGGTCCCCGCACCGACCACCGCCTGATACTCGGGCCCGACCTCCCGCACCGCACTCCGCCCGACCCTCCCGGTCCCCGGGACGGCCCTCAGAAAGGCAGACACATGCGCAGCACCCGACGCACCGCCGCACTCGTCGCGGCAGCAGCGACCGCCGTCCTCACGCTCACCGCCTGCGGCGGCGGGTCCGACCCGCTCGACGCCGATACGGGGGCGTCCGACGGCAACGCCTCGTCCGACACGATCGTCATCGGCTCCCAGGCCTACGACTCGAACGAGATCATCGCCGAGATCTACGCCCAGGCTCTCGAGGCCCAGGGCTTCACGGTCGAGCGGAACTTCTCGATCGGCCAGCGCGACGCCTACATGCCCGCGCTCGAGGACGGCGAGATCCAGCTCTTCCCGGAGTACACGGGCAACCTGCTGCAGTTCTTCGACCCGGAGACCACCGCGACGTCCCCCGACGACGTCTACGCGGCGCTCCAGGAGGCGCTGCCCGACGGGCTCACGGTCCTCGACCAGTCGAGCGCGACCGACCAGGACTCGTACAACGTCACCGAGGCCTTCGCCACGGAGCACGACCTCACGAGCCTCGCGGACCTCGCCGGGCTCGACGTGCCGCTCACGCTCGGCGGCCCGGCGGAGCTCGAGCAGCGCCCCTACGGCCCGCAGGGTCTCAAGGACGTGTACGGCGTCGACGTCTCCTTCGTCGCCACGGGCGACACCACCGTGCAGGACCTCGTGGCCGGCACGGTGAACATCGCCAACGTCTTCAGCGCCGACCCGAGCATCCAGACCGAGAACCTCGTGACGCTCGAGGACCCCGAGGGCCTGTTCCTCGCGTCCAACGTGGTGCCGCTCGTCAACGCGGACCTCGCCGACGAGATCGCGGACGTGATCAACCCGGTCAGCGCGGCCCTCAACCCGGAGGGCCTGATCGCCCTGAACGTCGAGTCCCGGGTCGACCAGCGTTCGCCCGAGGACATCGCGGCGGACTGGCTGTCGGAGAACGGCCTGGCCTGACCACCGGAATGGTCCCTCCGCGCGCGTGGCCGTGGCCCGCCCCGATCCGGGACGGGCCACGGCCACGAGCCCGGCCGACCGCCGGGTCCGACGACGTCCGCGGGTGAGCCGGGCCCGACGACGTCAGCGGGCGACGCGCGCGGCGATCGCGTCGGCGAACCGGTCGAGCGAGCCCGGGGCGAGGGCGAGGAACAGCGACGGCTCGGTGAGCTCGAGCTCGATGACGACGACGCCGCCGTCGTTGCCCGTCACGACGTCGACGCGGGCGTAGAGGAAGCTCGTCACGTCCCCGCCGCCGACGGCGTCGGCGGCCACCGCGAGCGCCCGGCGCGCGACCTCGAGCTGCTCCTCGGTCGCGGTGAACGGGCTCATCTCCTCCTGCTGGTACAGGCCGCGGGTCGGGCGGTGCGGGCCGGTGAGGAGCGCGTTCTTGCGCACGGCGTGGGAGAACTCGCCGTCGACGAAGACGAGGCCCGTCTCGCCCGCGGTGTCGACGCTCGTCACGTACGGCTGCACCATGACCTCGCGCCCCGAGACCAGCAGGTTCTTCGCGTGCTGGATCGCGAGCCCCCGCGAGTGCGCCTCGCCCGCCTGGTAGCGGCCCGTGTCCTTGGCCCCGGCGCTGACGACCGGCTTGATGACGAAGTCGCCCTGGGCGGGCAGGCGCGTGTGGATCGCACGCGAGGACAGGTTGCGCGCGGGGTCGAGCCACAGCGTCGGGATCACGGGGATACCCGCGCCCTCCAGCTCGCGCAGGTAGCCCTTGTCGGTGTTCCAGCGGAGCACGGCCTCCGCGTTGAGGATGCGCGGGACGCGCGCCGCCCATGCGACGAACTCGTCGCGCCGGGCCGAGTAGTCCCACGTCGAGCGCACGACGACGGCGTCGAACGCGGCCCAGTCGACGTCCGGGTCGTCCCAGACGGCGGGCTGCGCGGCAACGCCGCGGGCGTCGAGCGCGCGCACGAGCGGCGCGTCGTCAGGGTCCAGGTGCGGCAGGACGGAGCACGTCGCGAGGGCGACGCGCGGGGCTGAGGTCTCGGTCGTCACGCCCCGAGCCTAGGGGACGGGGCCGCCGCGCGGGCGCCCGGCCCCTGTGACGTGCCCAGCCTCGGCGGTGCGCCCTCGCCGCCGCGACGTCGCACGCTACAGCCCGTACTCCTCGAGAAAGCGCAGCCAGACCTCGCTCACCGTCGGGTACGACGGCACCGCGTGCCACAGCCGCCGCAGCGGGACCTCGCCCACGACGGCGATCGTCGCGGCGTGCAGCATCTCGGCCGCGTCGGGGCCCACGAACGTGGCACCGACCACGACTTCGCGCGCCGCGTCGACCACGAGCTGTGCGCTGCCGGCGTAGTCCTCGGCGCGCACGGCGGCGCCGGAGACGTTCGCGAGGTCGTACCGCACGACCCGCACGTCGATCCCGGCCTCCCGGGCGGACGCCTCGGTGTGCCCGACGGCCGCGACCTCGGGGCGTGTGAAGACGACCTGCGGGGACGCGACGCCGTCGGCGGTCGCCGCGAACCGCGACCACGGCGCGGGCGCCGCGCCGACGGCGGGTGCCCGCTCTCCCGCCGTGGGGGCCCCGTCGGTGTCCGGGTCGCCGAACCGCGCGGCGACGACGTCGCCCACGACCCGGCCCTGGTACTTGCCCTGGTGGGTCGTCGCGACCCGGCCGGTGACGTCGCCCGCGGCGTACAGCCAGCCGCCGGCACCCTCGACGCCGTCCGGTCCCACCCCCTGGACGAGCATCGTGTCGTCGACGTCGAGCGCGCGCCCCGGGGTGAGGCCGACGGCGTCGACGCCGAGGTCCTGGGTCCGCGGGACGCGGCCGGTCGCGACGAGGACTCGCTCCGCGGTCACGGGCGACAGGTCGGGCGCCCCGTCGGCGCCGCCCTCGCCCCGCCGAGACCCGACGGCCGAGAGCGTGAGCCGCGCCCCGCCGTCGGGCAGCGCCTCGACCGACTCGGTGGCGACGCCGAGGCGCACGTCCACGCCCAGCTCGCGTAGCGACGCCGCGACCGCCTCGCCCGCCCAGGGCTCGGTCCGGCCGAGCAGCCCTCCGCGCGACAGCACGGTGACGCGGGACCCGAGGTCGGCGAACGCGACGGCCATCTCGGTCGCGACCACTCCCCCGCCCACGATCGCGAGCGACTCGGGGACGTCCTCGACCGCCGTCGCCTCGCGGCTCGTCCAGGGGTTGGCGTCGGCCAGGCCGGGCACGTCGGGAAGCACGGGGACGCTCCCCGTCGCGACGATCACGGCGTGCCGGGCCGCGAGCCGCCGCATCCGCGGGAGGTCGTCCGGGTCGGCGTCGGGCTCCTCGGCGACGACCTCCACGAGGCGCGGGCCGACGATCCGTCCCAGCCCGCGCACGAGCGCGATCCCCGCGCCCTCGACCCAGGAGACCTGGCCGCCGTCGTCCCAGTCCGCGACCATCGCGTCGCGGCGCGCGAGGATCGCGGGGACGTCGAGCGCGTCGTCCACGCCCACCCCCGGGACGCCGCGCGCCTCGGCGCGCGCCGCGCCGGGCCGCAGGAGCGTCTTGGAGGGGATGCACGCCCAGTAGGAGCACTCGCCCCCCACCAGCTCGGCCTCGACGAGAGCGACGCTCAGGCCCGTGCGCCCGGCGCGGTCGGCGGCGTTCTCACCGACGGGCCCGCCGCCGATCACGATCACGTCGTAGGTCTCGTCGGGCGCGGTCTCCTGCTGCGGGTCGCTCGTCATGGGCCCATCCTCACGCGGCGTCGCGCTCGTCGCCCAGCGGGAGGTCGGCGGGCTCGGCGGCGGATCAGGCGACGCGCGCCTCGTCGAGCCGGTCGAGGACCTGCCGGACGGTCTCGGCGACGGACCACCCCGTGGTGTCGAGGTGCAGTCCGCCCGGCGTCGACCGGGCCGCCGCGGCGAACTCGTCGGGCGTCCAGTCCCCGTACCCCTGCTTGTGCCGGGCGGCGTCGCGCGCGGCGAGCGTCGCGGCGTCCGGGGTGAGCACGACGGCGTAGCACGGCCGGGTGCGCACGCGCGCCGTGAACCGCTCCAGGTCGGGCCCGAGCAGGATGTCCTGGACGACCGCGACCACGCCCGCCGCGGCGTAGGTGTCCGCGGCCTGCGCCGCGAGCTCCTGCCGCAGGTCGAGCTGGGCACGGGCCGCGGCCGACAGGGGCGGCGCCATGGACGCCTGCCCGCTCACGACGAACCGGCGGAACATGTCGCCGCGCACGTGCGCGGCCAGGGGGAACGTCCGGGCGAGCGCGTCGGCGACCGTCGACTTGCCCGAGGCCATCGCCCCGGTGACCACGAGGACGGGTGCCGGGCCGGCCTCGGGGGCGACGGCGTGGGGCCGGGGCGGGAAGGGCATGGCGGGACGGTACGTCACGTCCGACCGCCCGGGCCACGGGATTCCCGGGACGGGGACGCGCAGGAGGCCCCGGTCCGTCGCCCGGACCGGGGCCTCCTCGCGACACCCGCGACAAGGGGGTCGCGCGCTAGTGCACGACCGCCTTCTCGGCGCCCGCGCCCGTGAGCGAGCGGACCTCCATCTCGGCGAACTTCTCCGGGTGCGGCTTCTCCTTGCTGAGCAGCGTCCCGAGGATCCCGAGCAGGAACGCGAGCGGGATGGAGATGATGCCCGGGTTGCTCAGCGGGAAGATCGCGAAGTCGATGTCCGTGTTCTTGATCATCGACAGGCTCGCGCCCGTCACCGGGTCGACCTTGCCGGACACGACGGGCGAGAACGCGATGAGCACGATGCACGAGATCAGCCCGCCGTACATGCTCCACAGCGCCCCGGACGTGTTGAACCGCTTCCAGAACAGCGAGTAGAGGATGGTCGGCAGGTTCGCGCTCGCCGCGACGGCGAACGCGAGCGCCACGAGGAACGCCACGTTCTGGCCCTGGGCGAAGATGCCGCCGAGGATCGCGAGGATCCCGATGACGACGACCGTGATGCGCGCGACCTTGACCTCGCCGTCGGGCTTCACCTCGCCCCGCTTGATGACGTTGGCGTAGATGTCGTGGGCGAAGCTCGCCGCCGCGGTGATCGTCAGGCCGGCGACGACGGCGAGGATCGTCGCGAACGCGACCGCGGAGATGAACCCGAGCAGGATCTCCCCGCCGAGCGCGAACGCGAGCAGCGGCGCCGCCGAGTTCACGCCCCCTGGTGCCGCGCTGATCGTCTCCGGCCCCACGAGCGCCCCGGCGCCGTACCCGAGCACGAGCGTGAACAGGTAGAAGATGCCGATGAGCCAGATCGCCCACACGACCGAGCGGCGGGCCTCCTTGGCCGAGGGCACGGTGTAGAAGCGCATGAGCACGTGCGGCAGCCCGGCGGTGCCGAGCACGAGGGCGAGGGCGAGGGAGAGGAAGTCGAGCTTGGTCGTGCCGGTCGCGCCGTACTGCTTGCCGGGCTCGATGAGCGCCTCTCCGCCGACGCCCGCCCTGTCGATCGCGCCCTGGAGCAGGTCGGAGAGGTTGAAGCCGAACTTGGCGAGCACCCACACCGTCATGACCGCGGCGCCCGCGATGAGCAGCACCGCCTTGATGATCTGCACCCACGTGGTGCCCTTCATGCCGCCGACCAGCACGTAGAGGATCATGAGCGCGCCCACGACCGCGACGACCACGCTCTGTCCCGCCGTCGAGGAGACGCCGAGCAGCAGGGCCACGAGGCCGCCGGCGCCCGCCATCTGGGCGAGCAGGTAGAAGAACACGACGGCAAGGGTCGCGAGCGCCGCCGCCATCCGCACGGGGCGCTGCTTGAGCCGGAACGACAGCACGTCGGCCATCGTGAACTTGCCCGTGTTGCGCAGCAGCTCGGCCACGAGCAGGAGCGCGACGAGCCACGCGACGAGGAACCCGATCGAGTAGAGGAAGCCGTCGTAGCCGTTGATCGCGATGGCGCCGCAGATCCCGAGGAAGCTCGCGGCGGAGAGGTAGTCGCCCGCGATGGCGGTGCCGTTCTGCGGGCCCGTGAACGAGCGCCCGCCCGCGTAGTAGTCGGCGGCGGACTTGTTCTGCCGCGACGCGCGCAGCACGATCACGAGCGTGACGGCGACGAAGACGCCGAAGATCGCGACGTTGACGACCGGGTTCCCGACGTCGGTGGCCTCCGCGGCCAGGAGGTTGGCGCTCACAGCTCGTCCTCCTCGATCTCCCGGCGCAGCGCGTCGGCGGCGGTGTCGAAGCGCTTGTTGGCCCAGCGCGCGTAGATCATGGTGATCGCGAACGTGGACACGAACTGGCCGAGGCCGAAGAGCAGCCCGACCGTGACGTTCCCCCACACCCGGATGCTCATGAAGTCGTGCGCGTAGTTCGCCAGCAGCACGTAGACGAAGTACCACACGAGGAAGAGCGCGGTCATCGGGAACACGAAGTTCCGGAAGCGTCTGCGCAGGTCCTGGAACTCGGGCGAGCGTTGCACGCGCTGGTAGTCGGTCTCGTCGGCGGGCCCCGGTCCGGGGGCGGCCGTCACGTCGGTCATGACGCCTCCGTTGGCTCATTCCGTGGACTGACAGAGAGCCCGCGCCCCGCAGACGGCCACCTGTCGACGCGACCGCACGCGACACTGCGTGCCCGGGGCGACGTTCTCCCCCGGCACAATGTGCCGTAGATCACTTCTGTCCGCAAGAACCCGGCACGGCCGGTCGCGACACGTCAGACGCGCACGTACTCCAGGTCGGTGATGACGCGGCCGGCGTTCTCGCCCTTGCGCTCGAACCCGGTGAGGACGCGGCCCTCGAAGCGCGGCGCCACGCCGCGCGGGCCGTGGACGTTGCGCAGCCCGGGCGCGGCGTCGAGCACGTCGAGCATCTGCTCCGCGTACTCGGCCCAGTCCGTGGCGAGCCGCAGCGTGCCGCCCGGCCGGGCGCCGTCGCCCGGAGCCCGCAGCACCCGCTCGGCGAGGGCCGCGAACGACGGCGCCACGAGTCGCCGCTTGTGGTGGCGGGACTTGTGCCACGGGTCGGGGAAGAAGATCCACAGCTCGTCGACGCTCCCCGCGGGCAGCGTCGTGGCCAGGAGCTCGGCCGCGTTCGCCTGGACCAGGCGCACGTTCGTCAGGTCGCGCTGGGACGCGCGCAGCACGGTCTGCGCGAGGCCCGGGGCGTACACCTCGACGGCGAGAAAGTCGGTGCCCGGCTCGCGCTCCGCCGCGGCCACCACGGCCTCGCCCTGGCCCGAGCCGATCTCGACGACGAGGCGCGCGTCGCGCCCGAACGTGCCCGCGACGTCCAGCACGAACTCCGGGTCGACCGACGTCCGCGCGACGTCGCGCGGCACGTCGACGACGTAGCGGTCCCGGTGGGCGTCCCACGCCCGCTGCTGGCGGGGCGCGAGGCGCCCGCTGCGTCGCACGAACGACACCGGCTGCGTGCGGTAGCGCGGGCGGTCGTCGAGGGTGTCGGGGGTCGGCTCGGGCATCGCACCAGGGTACGGGCGCCCCGCGCGAGGACCTACCGCGCGGGGCGCCCGAGGTCCGTCAGACGTACGCCGCGTACGCCGGCAGGTCGAGGACGCCGTTGCCCGACAGCCCGAGCACGATCACCTCGGGCTCGGTCGCGGCGCGCGCGTGCGCGATCGCGGCCGCCACGGCGTGCGTCGACTCGGGCGCCGGGATGATGCCCTCGCTGCGCGCGAACAGCGTGCCCGCGACGAACGCCTCGTCCTGCTCGACGGCGACCGCGTCCATGAGCCCGAGGTTCACCGCGTGCGACACCATCGGCGACATGCCGTGGTACCGCAGGCCGCCCGCGTGGATCGCCGGCGGGACGAAGTCCTTGCCGAGCGTGTGCATCTTGAGCAGCGGCGTGAGGCCCGCGACGTCGCCGAAGTCGTAGCGGTACTCCCCCTGGGTCAGCGACGGGCACGCGGCCGGCTCGCACGCGACGAGCCGCGTCGTCGTGCCCTCGCGCAGGTTGCGGCCCAGGAACGGGAACGTCAGGCCCGCGAGGTTCGACCCGCCGCCCGCGCACCCGAACACGACGTCGGGCGCGCCCTCGCCCGCCTCGTCGAGCTGGACGAGGGCCTCCTGGCCGATGACGCTCTGGTGCAGCATGACGTGGTTGAGCACGCTGCCCAGCGCGTAGTGCGCCGCGGGGTCCTTCGCCGCCGTCTCCACGGCCTCGCTGATCGCCATGCCGAGCGACCCCGTCGTCTCCGGGTCGGCGGCGAGCATCGCGCGGCCTGCCTCCGTGAGGTCCGACGGCGACGGGTGGCAGATCCCCCCGTAGACCTCCATCTGCGCCCGGCGGTACGGCTTCGAGTCGAACGACGCGCGCACCTGCCACACCTCGACGTCGAGCCCGAGCAGCGCGCCCGCGAACGACAGCGACGCGCCCCACTGGCCCGCGCCGGTCTCGGTCGTGAGCTTCGTCGTGCCCTCGAGCGCGTTGTAGTACGCCTGCGCGACGGCGGTGTTCGGCTTGTGCGAGCCGACCGGGCTCACGCCCTCGTACTTGTAGTAGATCCGGGCCGGGGTGCCCAGGGCCTGCTCGAGGCGCCGCGCGCGCACGAGCGGCGACGGCCGCCACAGCGCGTAGATCTCGCGGACCGTCTGCGGGATCTCGACGTAGCGCTCCGTCGTCACCTCCTGCTGGACGAGCGCGAGCGGGAACAGCGGGGCGAGGTCGTCGGGCGTGAGCGGCTCGCGCGTGCCGGGGTGCAGGTGCGGCGGCACGGGCTCGGGCAGGTCCGCGGCGAGGTTGTACCAGTGCGTCGGGACGGTCGAGGGCACCTCGGCGCCGGTCGGCTCGAGGGACCGGACGGGGACGGGAGACTGCTGTGTCGTCATTCTGGGGCTCCAGCTCGGGGGTACTCGGGGGGGTACAGGCCGCTGGGCCGACGACGCGTGCACCGGGGTCCGCCGAGGCCGCCCACGTCGTCGGGGCACGGCCGGATGAGGTCACCGGCCGTCAGGCGGCCGGCCACCAGGGGGTCACGGACGGGTGCGTCACGACGCCGACCCTACCCCGGCGCGCGGGGTCGGGACACCGCCCGCGGAGGCTGCGGGACGGAGGACCACCGGCACCGGCCCCGGGACGATCGGCTCTCGCGCGCGCCGGGAGCCGGACGGTGGGATGGGACCAGGACGCCGGACGACGGCAGTGCCGGCGCGGACGGAAGGAGCCGTCATGGTCAGCAACCACGTACCAGGAAGGTTCGAGGGCCGCACCGCGATCGTCACCGGCGCGGGCGCCGGGATCGGGCGCGCGACCGTCGAGCGGCTGCTCGCGGAGGGCGCGCGCGTCGTCGCGACGGACGTCCGGGAGGACCGGCTGGACAAGCTCGTCGCGGACGTCGGGACCGACGCCCTCGTGACGGTCGCGGGCGACGTGAGCGCGCAGACCACCGTGGACGCGGTGGTCGCGGCGGCGGACGGCCGCGTGGACGCGCTCGCCAACGTCGCGGGCATCATGGACGGCTTCCTGCCGACCGCTGAGGTCGACGACTCGACCTGGGACCTCGTCCTGGCCGTCAACGTCACGGCCGTCATGCGACTCACGCGCGCGGTGCTGCCCCTCATGCTCGACGCCGGCAAGGGGTCGATCGTCAACGTCGGGTCCGAGGCGGGCTCGCGCGCGTCGGCCTCGGGCACCGCGTACGCCACGTCGAAGCACGCGATCGTCGGCTTCACGAAGAGCACGGCGTTCTTCTACACCCCGCAGGGCGTGCGGGCGAACGTCGTCGCGCCGGGCGCCGTCGCGACGAGCATCGAGGCGCCGTTCCGCTCGCAGGACGCCGGCGAGCGGCTCGGGCCGATCATGGCGACGACCGTCCCGCCCGCCGCGAGCGCCGACGAGCTCGCCGCGGCGATCACGTGGCTGCTCTCGGACGACTCGGCGAACGTGTCCGGCGCCGTCCTCCACAGCGACGGCGGGTGGGCCGCCGTCTGACCGGGACGGCTCCCGCGCCGAGGACGGAGACGTGGCCCCCGAGCACGAGTGCTCGGGGGCCACGTCTCACCTCTCGGCGCGGCGCGTCACCGGGTCGCCCCGGTCACCCGCGCGGAGCACGGGTCAGCCGCACGCCAGCGCGTCGAACGCGACGTCGCCCGCGAACGTACGGCCGTCACCGGTCGCGGCCACGTGGGCGCTGCCCGCCGCGACCTGCGCCGAGCGGACCGCGAACGCCTGGTAGGCCGACGCGCCCGGCTGCACGCCCGTCACGGTGCGCTCGCCGTACGGCGTGCTCAGCGTGACGTCGACCGGCACGGTGTCGGCGTTCAGGGCCCGGACCGCGACGTACGCCGTGCCCGCCATGCACTGGCTGCGCGCCGTCGTCGCGACGACGAGCCCGTCCTCGCCGGGCGCCGTCGTGAACGTGCTCACCGGCGAGACGGAGGTGCCGCCGCCCGCGCTCGTCGCCGTGACGGTCCACGCGTGGAGGGCGCCGGGCTCGAGCCCGTCCCACGTGACCGTGGCGACCTCGCCCGACGGCACGGTCACGCGGCCGATCTCCTGCGCCGGGGCGTAGAGCGACACGGAGTCCGTCACGAGGCTCGTCACGCGCGAGGTGAGGTCCACGGGGACCGTGAAGTCGTCCTCGCGGCCGTCGTAGCGCAGCTCGTCGTCGTACTCGGTGGCCCCGAAGTTCGCGAGCCACGGCGAGTACGTGTCGACGATCATCTCCGAGCGGTCGACGTCGAACTGCAGCAGGCGCAGGAAGCTCGCGCCGAGCCGCAGGCCCTGGTCGGGCGCGTACCCGCCGATCTCGGTGAGCCCCGCCTCCTCGGCGGTGACCTCGTAGAACTGGTAGTCCGCGAGCAGCTCGACGACGCCGCTGCCCGGCGTGCCGACGTCCTGGCGCACGTTGATGCCGACGCCGTGACGGTGTCCCGCGAGGACGAGGAACACGTTCGGGTTGGGCTCGACGACCTTGGCGTGCACGAGGCGGCCGTCGGGCGTCGAGATCTCGGAGTCGCGCCCGTCGGGGTTCGTGCTGGGCACGAGGTAGTCGTGCGTGAGGACGACGGCGTTGCGGTCGGGGAACTGCTTGAGCACGCCGTCCGCCCAGGCCGCCTCCTCGTCCGTCACGCCGTACGACAGGTACACCGCGACGAAGTCGAGCCCGCCCGCGCTGAACAGGTCGTAGTGGTTCTGGTTGTCGCCGTCGCGCCACGGCCCGCCGTAGGAGGCGTCCTCCCAGCCCGCGGACAGGGCCTCGTACCGCTCGGGCCCGTAGAACTCGTTGAACAGCGCCCCGGGCCCGTTGTCCTGGCCCGTGAGGTTGTCGTGGTTGCCGGCGAGGACGCCGTTGGGGATGTTCGCGTCGTCGAGGATCTTCTGCGCGGACGACGAGAACTCGTACTCGCCGCGGACCTGGGCCGCCATCGCGTCGTCGGCCGGGAGGCGCGTGTAGTTCTCGTTCACGTCGCCCGTGTGGCCGACGTACGCGATGCCCCGCTCCTCGGCGTTGTCCACGACCCACTGCGTGAGGTCCGTGTAGGCCTTCGCCCACACGGCACGCTCCTCGGCCGTCTCCTGCTCGACCGCTCCCTCGGACAGGTACTGCGTGTCCGTGAAGTGCACGAGCGAGAAGTCGTAGTCCTCGCGCGGCGCGAAGTCGGTCTCGTCGCGCGACCCGCCCGCCGTGATGTCGTCGGCGAACGGGTCCGTGCCCGTCACGAGCACGTGCACCGTCCCGTCGACGGCGGCGCCGCCGCGGAGCACGGCGCTCAGGGCTGTCGTGCCCTCGGCGGCACCGCGCGCGGACGCGAGCGGCTCCCACCGCTCCCCGTCCCACACGTGCAGCGTCGCGAGCCGCTGCGGGTCGACGACGCCCTCCCAGCGGGCGACCTGCCCGGCCGTGTCGCCGTCGGCGGGCAGCTCGAAGCGCTGGTAGGCGACGTCGCGGCTCTGCGGGGAGTCGAGCGTCAGGTCGTCGCCGGGTGCGAGCGCGTCCGCGGCGGCAGGCTGCTCGCCCGCGACGGGCAGCGTGGTCGGGATCCCGGCCGACTCGCCCTGCGCGACGAGCGCGGGGGCGGTGACGTCGGCGCGGGAGAACGTCGCGGTGACGTCGCCGCCGCCGGGCGCCGTCACGCGCGCCGACAGGTCGACGCTCCCGGCCACGTCGCGCGTGCCGTGCGCCGGGGCCACGTCGGTCGGGACGTCGGGCACGCCAAGGCTCGTGAACGCGATCTCGTGGGTGCTCGCGTTGCCGAGCACGTCCGTCGCCGCGACGACGAGCGTGTGCTCGCCCGGGGCGAGACCGGGGCCGACGGGCGCGCCGAGCGGGAGCGGCTCGCCGTCGAGCGTGACGTCGGGGCCGGACAGGACGCCCGAGGCGTCCTCGAGCTCGACGGCGAGGCTCGTCGCCGTGGCGAGCTCCGAACCCACCGCGGGCGTGCTCGAGACGACCGCGGGACCGGTGTTGTCGGTCGTGACGGTCCGGCGCGCGACCGCGCCGGCGGCCGTCGCCGACGTGATCGTGTGCTCGCCGTCGGCGAGCGTCGTCGTGTCGACGTCGGCGCGCAGGCCGGTCGCGGGCGCGTCGGCGTCCCGCACCACGTCGAAGACGAGGTCGACCTCGCGCGGCTTCGTCGTGCTCGTGCCGCAGTCACCGTCGCCCAACGAGTAGGACGGCGCGACGCCCACGCCCGTCGCCGCGCCGTCGGTCACGTCGAGACCGATGCCGGAGATCGCGAAGTCGTCGCGGTTGTCCCCGCACGACGTCGGGTAGGTGCCGGTCACGAATCGGACCGTGTTGCGCCCGGGCAGGAGGAACGCATTCGGGACGTCGATCCGCACCGTCTCGCTCACGTAGTCGCGGTCGACCAGGTCGATGCGCTGTCCGTTGACGAGCAGGTGGTTGGTGTAGCGGGCCTCGATCGAGTTGGAGCCCACGGTGAAGACGAACCGGGACGAGCCGGCGCCGAGCGTCGCGACGGTGGTCAGCGGGTCGCCGTCCAGCTCGATGCCCACGGGCGCGTCGCCACCGGCCGGCGGCGTCGCGAGGAGGCTCTGCGGCCCGTGCAGCAGCGCGCCGTCGGCGGGGACGACGACGGGGGCGCCCGGAGCGCCGTTGTTCACGGTGACCGCGCTCGACGCGGACGCGCCGGAGGCGGTCGTCGCGGTGAGCGTGTGGGCGCCGTTCTCCAGCGTCGTCGTGTCGAGGTCCGCGGCGAGGCCCGTGGTGGCCGCCGGGTCCTGCGCGAGGTCGAACGTGAGGTCCGCCGAGAGCACCCGCGAGGTGTTGGTCCCGCACGACCCGTCGCCGAACGCGTAGGAGAAGCTGTTGGCCGACCCGTCGGCGGCCTCTCCCAGGAGCTCGAGCGACACGTCCGTGAGGTCGTAGTCGTCGTAGTTCGACCCGCAGGACGTCGTGACCGCGCCGACGACGAACCGCACGGTGTTCTCGCCCTGCGCGAGCCACTGCGCCGGCACGTCGAGGGCGACGCGCTCGGACACCATGTCGCGGTCGAGCTCGAGGCGCTCGCCGTTGACCAGCACGTAGCTGCCGTAGCGCCTCTCGATCGAGTTGCTGCCGACGTCAAACAGCAGGCGCGCCGTCGCGGGGGTCGCCGCGGCGTCGAGCGCCGTGCCGTCCACCGCGAGCGCGGTGACGGGGTCGCCCGCACGCACCGGGTCGGCCGCGACGCGGACGGTGCCGTCGAGGAAGGTGCCGGCCGTCGGGCTCAGCACGGGCCGCGTCTCCGCGGCGGTCCCGGCGGTGCTGGTGGCACCGGTCCGGGCGGCGCCGGTGGCCGGGTCCGTCGCGGCGGCGGCGGCGGGCGCGAGCAGGGCGGCGACGAGCGCGGTCCCGAGCACCCCGGCGACCGCGCCGTGGCGCCGCGCCCTGGCGGTGGTCCGTCTCTCGGTCCGTCTCGAAGTCCTGTGCGTGGGCACGGACGTGTCCATCGTGGTTCCCTTCCGTGGCGAGCTGGTCGACGGGCGACGTTGCCGAACGGCGACGACGCCCGGACCGGACCCTTCCCGGCGCGGGTGAACACGGGGTCGGTGCGGAGCGAACTCCGGCGAAACGGACGGCGACGGTTGCTGCGGGCGACCAGCAGGGACGACGAAGGCCGCCCACCCGGGAGGGTGGACGGCCTGGTCAGGAAGGGTGCGCCATCAGGGACTCGAACCCCGAACCCGCTGATTAAGAGTCAGCTGCTCTGCCAATTGAGCTAATGGCGCGCGAGAGGGAACACTACCAGCGGCCGCGGGGCCTCCTGCACGAGGAGTCCCGCCCCGCCGCCCCGGTCCCTCGACCGGCACGGCTCGGGCCGCCCGCGTGCGGACGGCCCGATCGGTGGTGGTGCGCCATCAGGGACTCGAACCCCGAACCCGCTGATTAAGAGTCAGCTGCTCTGCCAATTGAGCTAATGGCGCGCGAGAGAAAACACTAGCAGCCGCGGGCGCGCCGGGAAAATCCGTTCCGCCCGCTCCCGTGTGACGTCGGCGACAGCGCCCGGCGCCCCGCCCACGCGGCGCGGCCCACGGCACGGTTCAGAGATACAGGCCGGTCGGGCCGTCCTCCTCGACCTCCTGGGACACGGCGTGCACGTCGCGCTCGCGCAGCAGCACGAGGTCCCGGCCCCCGAGCTCGACCTCCGCGCGGTCGTCCGGGTCGAACAGGACGCGGTCGCCCACGGCCACCTGACGCACGTGCTCACCAGCGGCGACGACGACGGCCCACGCCAGGCGCTTCGGGCCCACGGCCGTCGCGGGGATGACGAGGCCCGCCGAGCTCTGACGCTCGCTCGCGTCGACCTCCGGGTCGACGAGGAGCCGGTCGTGCAGCATCCGGATCGGCAGGTCACGGGCCGAGGACGGGCGGGTCGAGGACGCGGAGGGGGCGGACGTCGTCTTGCTCACAGCCACAACGCTACCGGTGCCACGACGCCTCACCTACGCTCGAACCCACACCCTGGCCGGACCGAAGGAGATCCATGTCCACGCGCCTCACCGTCGGCGACACCGCTCCCGACTTCACCCTGCCCGCCGCCGACGGCAGCACAGTCACGCTCTCCGACCTGCGCGGCAAGCACGTCGTCGTCTACTTCTACCCGGCCGCCGGCACCCCCGGCTGCACGACCGAGGCCTGCGACTTCCGCGACAACCTCGCCTCGCTCCAGGGCGCCGGGTACTCGGTCGTCGGCGTCTCCCCCGACCCGGTCGAGAAGATCGCGGCCTTCGTCGAGGCCGAGCACCTCACGTTCCCGCTCGTCTCCGACGTCGACAAGACGGTCCTCGAGGCGTACGGCGCGTGGGGCGAGAAGAAGCTCTACGGCAAGACCGTCGTCGGCGTCATCCGCTCGACGGTCGTCGTCGACCCGGAGGGCAAGGTCGAGCTCGCGCAGTACAACGTCAAGGCGACGGGCCACGTCGCCAAGCTGCGCCGCGACCTGGGCATCGACCCGAAGTAGTCGCCGCGGCGCGAGCGCTGCGTCCCCGCACGAGCGCTGCGTCCCCGGACGCCTCGACCGACCGGGGACGCAGCGCTCGCGCCGTAGACTGACCACCGCGCGCGAGTGGCGTAACTGGCAGCCGCGCCAGGTTTAGGTCCTGGTGTCCTCGGACGTGCGGGTTCGAGTCCCGCCTCGCGCACCCTGAGCGGCACCCTGTCTTTCACCCGCCCATTAACTGGACGCCCGTCCAGTTGGGCGGCTAGCCTGACGTCAGAGCCGGTGTCCGCACCATTGCCCCCTGCCGGTGCGGGCACCGGCTTCTTCCGTCGAGGCGCGTCCTGCGCGCGCACGACGGCCTCTGACCGAGACGCGAACGGCCCGGCACCCTCGAGGTGCCGGGCCGTTCGTGTGCGAGGGTGCGGGTCAGGCGTCCTGCGCCGGGGTCCCGTCGTTCGCCGCGGCGATCTGGCGACGGACGTCCTCCATGTCGAGGCCCTTGACGGCGTCCACGACCTGCTTGAGCGCGGGAGCGGGGAGCGCGCCCGGCTGGGAGAACACGAGGATGCCCTCGCGGAAGGCCATGAGCGTCGGGATCGACGTGATGTTCGCCGCCGCGGCCAGGCCGCGCTCGGCCTCGGTGTCGATCTTGCCGTGCACGACGTCCGGGTTCTCCTCCGACGACGCCTCGAACACCGGGGCGAACATCTTGCAGGGTCCGCACCAGTCGGCCCAGAAGTCGACGAGGACGATGTCGTTCTCCGTGATCGTCTGCTCGAAGGTGGACTCGGTGAGCGTCTGCGTGGCCATGGATGATCCTCCTGGGACGGTGGGGGTGTCTGCCTCGTAGAGCAACGATCCTCCCCCACGTATTCCCCTCGCTCCCCGGGCACGCGCGCGCCCCGGCCCGCCCCGCGCCCGACCAGCCTCTACGCTGCCCCTGTGACGAACGCCACCGCCTCCCCTCGGCTCTCGCGCGCCACGATCGCCGGCTACGCCGCCGGCTCCGTGGGCACCGGGGGCTTCGGCACCCTGCCCGGCCTCGTGCTGCTCGTGTACCTGACCGACGCGCTCGCCGTGCCCGCCGCGGTCGCGGGGCTCATCGTCACCGGGGCGAAGGTCTGGGACGTCGTCATCGACCCGTTCATCGGGTACGGCTCCGACCGCGACCTCGCGCGCACCGGGTCGCGCCGGCGCTTCATGACGATCGGCGCCCTCACGCTGCCCGTCTTCTTCGCGCTGACGTTCGCCGTCCCGGCCGCGGCAGGACCGACCGCCGCGGCGATCTGGGTGCTCGTCGCGTTCCTCCTCGCCGCGACGTCGTTCTCCCTCTTCCAAGTCCCGTACATCGCTCTGCCGGCCGAGCTCGACCCCACCTACGACGGCCGCACGCGGCTGCTCGCGTGGCGCGTCGCGGCGCTCGCGTTCGCGATCCTGCTGTTCGGTGCGGGCGGGCCCGCGCTGCGCGGTGGCGGCGACTCGACCTCGGGCTACCTCGTCATGGGTGTCGTGTCCGGCCTCGTCATCGGCGTCGGCATGCTCATCGCCACCCGCGTCGCCCCGCGCACGCCGGGCGCCCGGGACGTCGGCCCGCCCACCGGGACGACGGCGCCGCTCGCCCCCGCGGCATCGACGTCCGCCTCGCGCGCATGGACCCTCGCGGTCCGTGAGGCGTTCGACGCGCTGCGCCGCTCGCGCCCCTTCCGCACGCTGCTCGCCGCGTTCTTCCTCCAGGCGGTCGCCACCGGCCTCATGCTCGCGGGGGCCGCGTACGTCGCGCGGTACGTGCTGCACGACGAGGCCGCGGTGAGCTACCTCTTCGCCGCCCTCATCGCCCCCGCCCTGCTCTGCATGCCCCTGTGGACCCGGCTCGCGCGCCGCGACGGGAAGGAGCGCGGCTTCGTCGTGGCCACGGTGCTCTTCGCCGTCGCCGCGCTCGGGATGATCCCGCTCCTGTGGACGCCCGGCGCGTGGGTGTACGTCCCGACGGCGCTCGCCGGGATCGCCTACGCGGGCATGCAGGCGCTCCCGCTCGCGATGCTCCCGGACGTCATCGCCCACGACGCGCGCACCCACGGCGAGGGACGCGGCGGGACGTTCAGCGGCGTCTGGACGGCGGGCGAGACCACGGGCATGGCGCTCGGCGCCGCGGTGCTCTCGCTCGTCCTCGGCATCACGGGCTACGTGTCGACGCGCGCCGGGGAGACCGTGACGCAGCCGACCGCGGCGGTCGACGGCATCGCCCTGGCGTTCTCGGTCGTCCCCGCGGTCCTCGTGCTGGCAAGCCTCGTACCGCTCGTACGGTACGGTCTGCGCAAGGGGGACATCGACGACACAGCACCGGAGCTGCCGCGTGACCACGCCTCCACCGACCGAGCGCACGACTGACCCCTCCACGAAGCACCCCGGCGCCGCGCCGGGCGACGTCCCCCTGCGCACGGACGGGATCCTGGACCGGCTCGCCGCGCTCCGTGCCGCCGACGCCCCCACGCACGGGGGCCGCGTCCTGTCCTACGTCTACGACCCCGGCCTCGCCGAGCTCGACGAGCTCGCCGCCGCGGCGGCCCGCGCGGTCCAGCCCGTCAACGGACTCGACCCGACGACGTTCACGTCGGTCGCCGTCATGGAGTCCGAGCTGGTCGCCTTCGCCCGGACCATGCTCCGCGGGCCCGCCACCGGGACCGACGCCGTCGTGGGCTCGGTGACCTCCGGCGGGACCGAGAGCTGCCTCCTCGCGGTGAAGATCGCCCGCGACGCCGCCCGCGCGGCCCGGCCCGGCGTGCGCCCGCGCGTCGTCGCCCCGGTGAGCGTGCACGCGGCGTTCCGCAAGGCCGCGCAGTACCTTGAGGTCGACCTCACGCTCGTCCCGGTCGACCCCGCGACCGGGACCCTCGCGGCCGCCGACCTCGTCGCCGTGCTCGACGGCGCGCCCGACGGCGACGAGGTCGCGCTCGTCGTCGTGTCCGCGCCGTCTTACCCGCACGGCGTCGTCGACCCGGTGGCCGAGGTCGCCGCCGCGGCCGCCGCGCGCGGCGTGCCGGTGCACGTGGACGCGTGCGTCGGCGGGTGGGTCCTGCCGTTCTGGGAGGGCGCGGGCGGCGACCCGGTGCCGGCGTTCGACTTCTCCGTGCCGGGAGTGACGAGCATCTCCGCCGACGTGCACAAGTACGGCTACGCGCCCAAGGGCACGTCGGTCCTGCTCGTCCGCGGCCGCGACCGCCAGCGCCGCCAGTTCTTCGCGACCACGGGCTGGCCCGGCTACCCGGTGGTCAACCCGACGACGTCGGGCTCACGCTCCGCGGCCCCGCTCGCGGCGGCGTGGGCCGTGAGCCAGGCCCTCGGCACGGCCGGGTACACGGCCCTCACCGCGCGGTGCGTGCGCGCGGTGAGGGCCCTGCACGAGGCGATCGGCGGGATCGACGGGCTGCGCGTCGTCGGGCGCCCCACCGGTCCCCTGATCGCGGTGGCGTGCGACGAGACGGTGCCGCCGGCGCGGCAGGTCGACCCGCACCTGTGGGCCGACGCCGTCCGGTCGCTCGGCTGGGTCCTCCAGCCCCAGCCGGGGCTCGCGCAGGACGACGGGACGCACCTGCCGCACACGACCCACCTCACGGTCACCCCCGTGACGGAGGCGGGCCTCGAGGGCCTCGGCGCGGCGCTCGTCCAGGGGGCGGACGCCGTGCGCGGCGAGCCGCGTCCCGACGTGAGCGCCGTGCTCGGCGCGCTCGCGGGGGCGTTCGCCCCGGGCACCGACGGCGCTGCGCCGGAGCCTACCGCCGACGCCGTCTGGGAGGCGCTGCTCGCGGCCCTCGCCGCGGACGGCGGCGAGCGCGGCGGGACGGCCCGCTCCGTCCTGCCCGACCGGCTCGCGCCGCTCATGGCCGTCATGGAGGTGCTGCCCGCGGCGGTGGCGGAACGCGCGCTGGTCGAGATCGTCGCGCGGGTCGCCGAGCCGCCTGCCGGTCCCGGCGCGCCGTGAGCGGACTCGCCCCGGCGCACCGCACGGGGTAGAACAGTCGCGTGACCGACACCGCCGACTTCGTGCCCGACGACTTCTCCCACGAGAACCCGCAGCCCGCGGGCTGGCTCAGCCCCGAGGAGATCGCGGTCGCGCGCGCGCAGCTCCCCCTCGTCTACGTGGACGCCGTCCCGGTGCGGGTCGACGACTCGGGCGACGTCGTCGCCGTCGGGCTCCTGCTACGCGTCACGCCCGAGGGCCTGATGACGCGCGCCCTCGTCTCCGGCCGCGTGATGTTCCACGAGCGCATCCGCGACGCCCTGCTGCGGCACATCGAGAAGGACCTCGGCCCGGTCGCGCTCCCCCAGGTCCCCGCGTCGCCGCAGCCGTTCACGGTCGCGGAGTACTTCCCCACGCCGGGCATCACCTCCTACCACGACCCGCGCCAGCACGCGGTGTCGCTCGCGTACGTCGTGCCGGTGACGGGCGACTGCCGCCCGCAGCAGAACGCGCTCGAGCTCGCGTGGCTCACGCCCGAGCAGGCGTGCAGCGACGAGGTGCAGCTCGAGATGCGCGGCGGCCAGGGGGTGCTGCTGCGCCAGGCCATGGCGTACGTCGGCCGCCTGCCGTGACCGGCGCGCCGCGCGTCCCGGCGGCCGGACGAAGGCTCGCCGTCGCGCGGGTGCTGCACGCGCTCGTGGCGCTCGCCGCGCTCACGGGCGTGACCATGGAGCTCGTCATCGCGCTCGTCGACGGGCCCGGCACCGCCCCGAGCCAGGCCGAGCGTCTCGTGCGCCTCTTCTCCTACTTCACGATCCAGTCCAACCTGCTCGTCGGTGTCGTCTCGGTCCTCCTCGCGGTGCGGCCCGAGCGCGACGGCCCGGTGCTCCGGATCGCGCACCTCGACGCGCTGCTCTGCATCGCCGTGACCGGCATCGTCTACAACACCGTCCTGCGCGGTCTCGCCGAGCTGAGCGCCGCCGGCCAGGTCTCGAACCTGCTTCTGCACCTGATCGCGCCCGTGCTCGCCGTCGCCGCGTGGCTCCTCGTCGGGCCGCGTCCCCGGGTCGACGCCGCGACGGTGTGGTGGTCCGTCGTCTACCCCCTCGCATGGATCGCGTACACGTTCGTCCGGGGCGCGGCCGTCGGCTGGTACCCGTACCCGTTCCTCGACGTGGGCACGCTCGGCCTGGGCCGGGCGCTGGTCAACACGGCGGTCGTCGCGGTCGTCTTCCTCGCGCTGGCGTGGCTCGTGCGCCTCGTCGACGCTCGGCTCCGCCCGGCCCCCTGACGCCTCGCCCACCGGCGGCGGCGAGCGTGGGACCAACGGCCCCCACGCTCCGTCCGCTCGACCCTGGGCCGGGCGTGCCCTCGCCCGGAGGCTGGAGGGAGGGGACCCGTCCGGTCCGGACGGGCGTTCGACGAAGGGGCGCGCCATGGATGCCGCAGTGGTCTACGAGTCGATGTACGGGAACAGCGAGCGGGTCGCGCAGGCCGTCGCCGAGGGGCTGGGCGAGACGGTCCGCGTCATGGTGGTCGACGTGACCGACCCCGCCGCGAGCCCCGAGGCGCTCCGGCACATGGGCCTCGTGGTCGCCGGAGGCCCGACCCACGCGTTCGGCATGACCCGTCCCGCGACCCGCGCCGAGGCCGTGCAGCGCGCGAGCGGCGACGTGTCCGACCGCGCGACGGGACTGCGCGAGTGGGTCGAGGCCGTCCCGCGCCAGGACGAGACACGCCTGGCCGCGACGTTCGACACGCGCGTCACCAAGGTCAAGCCCCTGCCCGGCTCCGCCGCGCGCGGCGCGGCCAAGGTGCTGCGCCGGGCGGGCTTCCGCCTGGTCACTCCCCCGGCGTCGTTCTACGTCGGGGACGTCGAGGGGCCGCTCGACGACGGCGAGCTGGACCGCGCCCGGGCGTGGGGCCGCGCGCTGGGCAAGGTGCTCGTGCCCGCGGCGAGCCCGGCCGAGGGCCGCTGAGGGACCGCCCGGCGGTCGGCGCGGACCGCGGGTCGGTACGGACCGGGGTCGGTGCCGTCGCGGATCCGTGCCGTCACGGGCCGCTGCCGTCGCAGGTCGTGCCGGTCGCGCGGCCGGGGTCAGCCCGCGAGCTCGAGCCGCGGCCAGTCGTCGAGGTCCTCGCGCATCCGCCGGTCGTGCGTCGCGACGACCACGGCCGCGGGCGTGACCCGCAGCGCCTGCGTGAGCTCGTCGACGAGGTCGATCGAGAGGTGGTTGGTCGGCTCGTCGAGGATGAGCACGTGCGGCGCGGCCAGGAGCGCGCGGGCGAGGTCGAACCGGCGCCGCTGCCCCGCGGACAGCTCGCGCAGCGGACGCTCCAGGTCCTCTTCGGTCAGCAGGCCGAGGAACGCGACCGGCACGAGGTGGTCCGGGTCCAGCCGGTTCGTGTCGAGGAGCTCGAGGGCCTCGCGCGCGTACTCGTCGAACCCGGTGCGGTCCTCCGCCTCCGGGGGCAGCGCCGGACCCTCCTGCGCCACGACCCCGAGCCGCGCGCCGTCCACGACCGACCGCGCACCCCGGTCGAGCGCGACCAGCCCGGCGAGCGCCGCGAGGAACGTCGACTTCCCGCTCCCGTTCGGCCCGGTCACCAGGAGCCGCCCGCTGGGCGGGAGCGCCACCCGGGTCCCAGGCAGGTCGAGGCGCGCGCCGCCGTCGGGCCCGACGCGCGGGCTGCGCAGCTCGAGCACCGGGTCGCCCGGGTCCCAGCCGGGCGACATCCCGGGCAGCTCGGGGAAGACGAGCTGGAGCGGCGGCACCGGGACCTCGACGGCCTCCGCCTCGAGCTGCTGGAGGCGCCGGTCCGCGGCCTTGACGTGGATGCGGGCCCGCGTCGCGCGACGGTGCTTCTGGCTGCCCTTGGGCGGACGCCACTCGTCGGACAGCCCCTCGTACGACGAGTCGAGCACCGCGGCGAGCTTCTCCGCGCGCTTCTGCTCCGCGCGGAAGCGCTGGCGCCAGCGGTGCAGCGCCTGGTTCTTGGCGAACCGGTAGGACAGGTAGCCCGGCTGCCCGTAGAGCACCGGCTTCCCGTCCATGGCCGGGTCGAGGTCGAGGATCTCGGTCGCGACGTCGTCGAGGAGCTGCCGGTCGTGCGTGACCATGACCGCTCCCCCGCGCCACGCGACGAGCTCGCCCGTGAGGAAGTCGATCCCGCCCGCGTCGAGATGGTTGGTGGGCTCGTCGAGGAGCAGCAGGTCGGCGCGCTCGGCGAGCCGGCACGCGAGCCGCACGCGGTAGCGCTCGCCGACGGACAGCGTCGCGAGCTCCCGGTCCCGGTCCCGGCATGCGCCGAGCCGCGACAGCGCGACGTCGACGCGCCGGTCCGCGTCCCACACCGCGAGGTGCTCGGCCCGCGCGAGGATCTCCGTGAGCTCGGCGAGGTCGCCGGCCTCGTGGTCGAAGTCGCGGGCCGCCGCCTCGAGCTCCGCGGCGACCGCGCGCAGCCCGCTCAGCGTCGCGGCGACGAGCGTGCCGACCGTCTGGCCCGGCGCGATCGCGAGCTCCTGCTCGACGAGGGCGAGCGAGCCCGCGCGCCGGACCTCCCCGCGGCTCGGCGCGAGGTCCCCCGAGAGCACGTGCAGCAGCGTCGACTTGCCCGTGCCGTTCTCCCCCACGACGCCGAGCCGGGTCCCCGCAGCGACGCGCAGCCCGACGCCGTCGAGGACGGGTCGTCCGGGGTAGGCGAAGGCGAGGTCGTCGGCGGCAAGATGCACGGGGACTACCTTATGGTCCGCGAGATCGACCCCTGCGGCGCGAGGTCGACCTTCCGAGGGTCGATCTCGACCGTACGGGCCGATCTCGCGAGCGGGGTACGGTCGAGCCCATGAGCACCGCGCCCTCCGGACCGGCCCACCCGAGCGTCCCGTCTCCCGCCGCCGACAACCCCGGGACAACGTCGGCGCCCCCCACGGGCCGGACGACGGCCGGGGTCGTGACGCTCGCCGTCGTGCTCGACGTCGTGAGCGTCCTCGTCTTCGCCGCCGGCGGCCGCGCGACCCACTCCGCGGACAGCCCTCTCAGCGCCGTCGCGGGCATCGCGTGGCCGTTCCTCGTCGGCCTCGCGGTCGCGTGGGTCGTGCTGCGCGCGTGGCGACGCCCGCTCGCGCCCTGGCCCGTCGGCGTCGGTGCGTGGGCGCTGACGTGGGCCGTCGGCATGGCGCTGCGGGCCGCGACGGGCGAGAGCCTCGCCGTGCCGTTCCTCGTCGTCTCCGCGCTGTTCCTGCTCGCGACGCTCGTCGGATGGCGCCTCGTCGCCACGCTCGTCGCGCGCCTCCGCGCCGCCCGCGCCCCGAGGTAGCGGCGTGGTCGCCCGAGGGAGAGGCGTGGCCTGCGACCAGGCCTCTACCTCGCCGGACCGGGCCTCTACCTCGCCGGACCGGGCCTCTACCTCGCCGGACCGGGCCTCTGCCTCGCCGGATCGGGACTCTACTGAGACGAGAGCACGGTCACGATCTCGGGGGCGAGCGCGCGGAACGCCTTGCCCCGGTGGCTGACGGCGTTCTTCTCCGCCGGGCTGAGCTCGGCCGCGGAGCGGGCGGGCGCGCCGGTGCCCGGCTGCTCGTCCGGCAGGAGGATCGGGTCGTAGCCGAACCCGTTCGCGCCGCGCGGCGCGGTGAGCAGGGTCCCGCGCATCTCCCCTGTCCGCACGAACTCGGTGCCGTCGGGCGTGACGAGCGCCGCCGCGCACACGAAGCCCGCGGCCCGGTGCTCCGCGGGCACGTCGCCGAGCTGGGCGAGCAGGAGCTCGAGGTTCGCGACGTCGTCGCCGTGCCGCCCGGCCCAGCGCGCCGAGAAGATCCCCGGGGCGCCGCCGAGCACGTCGACGGCGAGGCCCGAGTCGTCCGCGACCGCGGGCAGCCCCGTCGCCGCGACGAGCGCGCGCGCCTTGATGAGCGCGTTCTCCGCGAACGTCACGCCGTCCTCGACCGGCTCGGGCGCGCCGACGTCACCGGCACCGACGATCGCCTCGGGCGCGAGCTCGAGGCCCGGGTGCGCGTCGAGCTCGGCCGCCAGGATGGCGCGCAGCTCGGCGATCTTGCCCGGGTTGTGGGTCGCGAGCACGAGGCGGGCGCCGTCGGGCACGACGACGCCCGGCGCCTCGGGCGCGCCGCTCACCGTGCGTCCGCCGCGAGCGCCGCGCGCTGGATCGCCGTGAGGTCGGCGGTCCCCGCGACGGCGAGATCGAGCAGCGCGTCGAGCTCGGCGCGGTCGAACGGGGCGTGCTCGGCGGTGCCCTGCACCTCGACGAACGTGCCCGAGCCCGTGACGACGACGTTCATGTCCGTCTCGGCGCGCACGTCCTCGACGTAGGGGAGGTCGAGCATGGGCGTGCCGTCGATGATGCCGACGCTCACGGCGGCGACGGAGTCGGTCAGCACGGGCTTGCCACCCTTGATGTGGCCGTGCCGCTGGCCCCACGCGACGGCGTCGGCGAGCGCGACGTAGGCGCCCGTGATTGCCGCGGTGCGCGTGCCGCCGTCGGCCTGCAGGACGTCGCAGTCCAGGACGATCGTGTTCTCCCCGAGCGCCGAGACGTCGATGATCGCGCGCAGCGACCGGCCGATGAGGCGCGAGATCTCGTGCGTGCGCCCGCCGATCTTGCCCTTGACCGACTCGCGCTGGCTGCGCTCGTTGGTCGCGCGCGGCAGCATCGCGTACTCGGCCGTGACCCAGCCCTCGCCCGACCCCTTGCGCCAGCGCGGCACGCCCTCTGTGAACGACGCCGCGCACAGCACGCGCGTGCGGCCGAACTCGACGAGCACGCTCCCCTCGGCCTGGTCGAGCCAGTGGCGGGTGATGGTCACGGGGCGGAGCTGGTCGGGCGTGCGGCCGTCGGCGCGCAGGGGCGCGCCCGTGTCCGAGGACGATGCGGGGATGGTCATGCCGCCACCCTACCGACCGCCCGCCACCCGCCGAGTGCGGGCTATCTGTCGTCACGACGGCGTGCGGGCGACAGGTTCCCCGCACCCAACGGCTAGGCCCTGTCCTGCGAATGTTCTTGGCATGTGTCCGGTAATGTCCGGGTTGTGGGTGTGGGGCGTGGTGAGCTGACTGACACGGCGTGGGCGCGGATCGAGCCGCTGCTGCCGGTCGCG